>ERZ1026860.1304-NODE-1304-length-12970-cov-6.343089_pt1 | contig 12970 bp, 11 predicted proteins | sample MGYA00380160_ERZ1026860 | MGnify/ENA primary metagenome ERZ1026860 (study PRJEB33269, sample SAMEA4719796) | human gut metagenome | biome: human-associated habitat; feature: organic feature; material: feces | place: Cameroon | collected 2013-10 ... | reverse complement strand
GCGACACCCTGATTAACAGTCAGGTGCTCTAACCGACTGAGCTAAAGAGGCATATTCGTCTTTGTGATGCAGCGTGTTGCTGGCTGCGAAAAGTATTATACCGCAACCCCGGATGGATTGCAAGCCCTTTTGTGACATTTTTTCGGCGGCGGCTCTGCTACGCTGTTGCAAAGGGGGCGAGGGCCATCAAAACCGTCATCTATCTGGATGTGCTGCTCCTGGTAAATTTTCTGCTCGGGGCGCTGTTTCTGCTGGCGGCGGGGCTGCTCAGCGGGCAGCGGTGCGCCGCCGGGCGGCTGCTGGGCGGCGCAGGGGCGGCGGCCGTGTCCTCGCTGGCACTGCTGGCCCCATTGGCCCCGTGGCCGCTGGCACTGCTTTACAAGGGCTCCACCGGGGCGCTCTGCGTCCTTGCGGCCTACGGCTGGCCGGGGGCGCGGGGCTTTGCCAAACTGCTGGCATGGTTCTGGCTGCTGAACCTCCTTTTAACGGGTGCCGTGCTTTTGGGTGCACAGGCCAACAACCTGAGCGTCTACCTTCCCCTCTCGCCGGGGGTCCTGCTGGTCTGTGCGGGCACGGTGTATGGGACAGTCCAGCTCATTCTGCACGCATTGGGCGGGCAGAGCGCCGCCTGCTTTGATGCAGTGCTGGAACTGGACGGGGCGGTTTTGCATCTCCGGGCCTTTCACGACACGGGTTTTTGGGCGCAGGAGCCGCTTTCCGGGCGGGCGGTGGTGCTGGTGCGGTATCCGGCGGCAAAGGCCGCTCTGCCGCCGATGCTGCGCCCTTATCTGGAAGCTGCGCTTTCGGGTGCGGACGCGTTGCCGCAGCCGGAATGGGGCGTGCGCTTTGTCCCCTGCGACACCGTGGCGGGGCACTGCCTGCTGCCTGCGGTGCCCGCAAAGGCTTTGCACTGGCGGGAGAATGGCCGCCCCCAGACCCAACGGGGGCTTTATGCGGCCTTTTGCGATACGCCGCCCCCGCCCAACGGGTGGGAGATGCTGGTGGGAAGCGAGATCACAGGGTAAACGCAGAATCGTTCTTGGCTCCCCTGGCAGGGGAGCTGGCGAGCGAATGCGAGACTGAGAGGTTTTTATGCTGCAACAGATCCAAACGTTTTTGCTGCGTCTGTGGCGGGCGCTGGCCTGCCCGGGCGGGGTACATTACATTGCGGGGGCACCCAGCCTGCCGCCGCCGCTGACGCCGGAGGAGGAAAAACAGCTGCTGGCCCAAATGCAGGCGGGCGACGGGTTGGCCCGGGACGCCCTCATCACCCACAACCTGCGGCTGGTGGTCTACCTGGCCAAAAAATACGAGAGCAGCGGCGTGCCCAGCGAGGACATGATCTCCATCGGCACCATCGGGCTCATCAAGGCCGTGAACACCTTCACGCCGGAGCGGAACATCAAGCTGGCTACCTATGCCAGCCGGTGCATCGGCAACGAGATCCTGATGTACCTGCGCAAGAGCTCCAACCGACGGCAGGAGGCCAGCATCGATGAGCCCCTGAACATCGACGGCGACGGCAACGAGCTGCTGCTCTCGGACGTTTTGAGCAGCGACGAAAACCAGGTGGGCCAGCGGCTGGAGCAGGACGCCGAGCGAGCCACCCTGCGGCGCTCGGTGGAGCGGCTGACGCCCCGGGAGAGGCAGATCATGGAGCTGCGGTTTGGTCTGGTGGACGGCGTGGAGCGCACCCAGAAGGAAGCCGCCGACGCCATCGGCATCAGCCAGAGCTACATCTCCCGGCTGGAAAAGCGGATCATCCGCGATCTGCGCAAGCAACTGGAAGAGACCTGACGCGCCTGAGAGGGCGAGGCTGCTAAAAATTTCTTCGCATTCTTTTCTCCCCTGCTGCCCATACTCCCGGTGAAGTTCAAACGACCGGGAGGGAACGGGGATGTACAACAAAGTGGAGCTCTGCGGCGTGAACACGGCGGAGCTGCCGGTGCTGAGCGAGCAGGAAAAGCACCGGCTGCTCACCCGGGCGCGGGCCGGAGACACCGCCGCCCGCCAGAGCATGATCGAGGGCAACCTGCGGCTGGTTCTCAGCGTGGTGCAGCGGTTCGCCCAGCGGGGCGAGAACCTCGACGACCTGTTTCAGGTAGGCTGCATCGGGCTCATCAAGGCCATCGACAACTTTGACCCTGCCCAGAAGGTGCGGTTTTCCACCTACGGCGTGCCCATGATCATCGGGGAGATCCGACGGTTTCTGCGGGACAACAACGCCCTGCGGGTGAGCCGCAGCCTGCGGGACACCGCCTACCGTGCCATGCAGGCCCGGGAACAGCTGGAAAAAGAACTGGGGCGGGAGCCCACGGTGGAGCAGATCGCGCAGAAGGCCGGGATACCGCGCCGGGAGGTGGCGGCGGCGCTGGAATCGGTGGTGGAGCCCATCAGCCTCGAAGAGCCCCTTTACACCGACGGCGGCGACGCCATGTACGTCATCGATCAGGTGCGGGACGCCGACGGTGAGGACAGCTGGATCAGCGGGCTGGAGTTCCGGCAGACGGTGGCCGCGCTGACGCCCCGGGAAAAGAAGATCATGGAGCTGCGGTACCTGCAGGGCAAGACCCAGATGGAGGTGGCCCGGGAGATCGGCATCAGCCAGGCCCAGGTCAGCCGGCTGGAAAAGGCGGCGCTGGGACAGTTCCACATCGAGCGGTGACAAAACGGACGCCAAAAGCGGCGTGCAGGGCCTTTTTAGGGGCTTCTGCACGCCGCTTGTTTCTTATAATAGGTGTCGATACTTTTTCCGGGTGGCCGCCCCGCCCCGCAGGTGGCGCTCGGCCTTGTTCCGGGCCAGCACCGCCTGCACCTGTGCAAACAGCCCCGGGCTGACAGACCGCAGCCGGGTGGAAACATCCTTGTGGACGGTGGATTTGCTGCACCCAAAGGCCTGCGCCGCCGCCCGTACCGTGGCCCCATGGGCCGCAATGTATTCTCCCAGCCGCACCGCACGCTGCTCTGGATCTCCTTTCATACGCCGTCCCTCCCGCGCCGTTCTCCTTACCAGAATCTATGCGCCGCCCGGGGCCGATATGCCGCCCGGGGGCTTGACTTTTGGCCGCAGCCGGGACTATACTGTGTGCGGACATGAAAACAGGGGCGCCGAAAGGCTGAGATCTGCTGCTTGCAGAGTACCCTAAAACCTGATCCGGGTAATGCCGGCGTAGGGAGTTGAGCCCGGGCGCCTGCTTTCATACAAAGCGGGTGCCTTTTGTTTTTGTGTACTATTACAAAGAGAAGAGGAATCTTCATGTCAAACTCCTATTCCAAGACCCGCATTCTGGTGGAATGCGCCCTGATGATCGCCATTGGCACGGTGCTGTCCAACATCAAGATCTTCACCATGCCCAACGGCGGCTCCGTTACCCTGCTGAGCATGCTGCCCTTTGTGCTGGTCTCTTTCCGCCACGGCGTCAAGTGGGGCCTGTTCACCGGCCTTGTCAACGGCTGCCTGCAGATGCTGCTGGGCTTCTGGGCTCCCCCGACGCCCACCTTCCTGTATTTTCTGGGCGAAGTGCTGCTGGACTACCTGGTGGCCTTTATGGCACTGGGCACTGCCGAGCTGTTCGCCCGCCCCTTCAAGAACCGTATGGTCGGCGTGGCCGTGGGCACTGCCGTTGCAGGCTTCCTGCGGTTTCTGTGCAGCTTTCTCTCCGGCGTGCTGGTCTGGGGCAACCTCAGCGACGGCCTGAGCGCCTGGACCTACAGCCTGGGGTATAACGCCAGCTATATGCTGCCCGAGACCCTCCTCACCGTCGTCGGTGCGGTGCTGCTCATCCGGGTGGCTCCCCAGATCTTCGACCGCCAGCACGCAAAGGCCTAAAGCGCCCCGCAAAATTATTTTGAAAAAACAGTTGACAAATCCCCCTCGGGCTGATATAATCACTAACGTCGTCAGGGACGACAGCCCACAAGACCCGATCCATGGGGGATTAGCTCAGCTGGGAGAGCGCTTGCATGGCATGCAAGAGGTCAGCGGTTCGATCCCGCTATTCTCCACCAAAAAAGCACTGCACGAGGTTCGTGCGGTGCTTTTCTTTTGCCCGGGGGCGTTTTTTACGGCTGCCTGAGTCGGCAGCCGTAAAATTTCGGTCGCTCTTTGTTACCAAACTGAGATTTTTTTCACAGTTTTTTCAAAAATTAATGGTTTCTTAAAAAATGTCCTCTTGAAGAAACCGTCATATTGTGTTATACTACACCCAAGCTTTAGGAGATTTGCAACGACCTCCCAAAGCGGCAACATGATCAAAGGGTAGGCGCTCCCTTCTTTTTGATAAGCAGCTTGGCCTCTGCTTTGCCCGGTTTCTGCATCAGGGCAGGGCAAAGCAGAGGGCTCTGCGGCTGCTTTTTGAGCGGCCTTTCGCCTTTGTTCCTTTGTCAAAACCAGCATCCATTCGAAAAAGCTCTTGCGAAAGTTGGAAGAGCATGGTAGAATAGGACTGTTGTTTTGAAATAGAGTCCAGATAAAAGGAAGCATCTATGCGTTATACCTACGTCCGGCAGCATGACACGACCGACTGTGCCGCTGCCAGCCTCGCAATGGTGTGCCTCCATTACAAAAAAGAGATCACCATCACCCGCTTGCGCGACATGATGGGCACCGACCTGAAAGGCACAAACCTGACTGGTCTGCAGAAAGCCGCCAACGAGCTGGGATTTGACACAGCGGCGGTGCGCGTAGACCGCGAAAACTTTTTAAGCGACTTCACACTCCCCTGCATCGCGCAGGTCATTACGGACCAGGGCCTGGCCCACTTCGTGGTCATCTTCAAAAAGACGACCATCAAGGACGACAACGCCCGCCGCAAGCACATCCGCGAGCAGGAAAAGCTCAAAGCAGACGAGACCAAAAAGTACAAGTGCAAGGATTACGTCGTCATCGGCGACCCGGCCAACGAACTGAAAAAGATCTCTCTCGATGAGTTCTACAAAAACTTCACGGGCGTGATGCTGCTGATGAACCCCACCTCGGAGTTCAAGGGCGGCAAAGAAAAACAGGACAGCATGTTCAAGCGATATGTCAACCTGTTGTGGCCCCAGAAGAAACTTTTTATTTACGCTATTGTCAGCTCCGTCATCCTGACGATTTTAGGCATCGCATCCTCGATGTTCAACAAGATCCTGATGGATGAGATCCTACCATACGGATTAAAGAGCTTACTTGTTTCGATGATCTTGGTGTTCAGCATCGTGAGCATCACGAGCACACTGATCGGCACCGTTCGTCAGTGGATCCTGATTCACCTGTCCATCAAGATCGACATTCCTTTGATGCTGGGATACTTCGGGCATGTCTACAAGCTGCCCATGAAGTTCTTTGCAACTCGCAAGACCGGCGAGATCACCACGCGTTATTCGGACGCTTCCACCATCAAATCCGTCTTCACCAGCATTGCGCTGAGTGTGGTCATGGATATCGTGATGGCGGTGGCAACGGGCATCGTCCTGTTCCGCATGAACGCAACGCTGTTCTCCATCTCCGTCTTCACTCTTCTGCTGAGTCTGCTGCTTGTCATCATTTATAAGCAGCCCTACAAGCGGATCAATGAAGAGACGATGCAGCAGTCGGCCGTCCTCAACAGCCAGATGATCGAGAGCCTCCGCGGCATCGAGACCGTCAAGTGCAATGCCAATGAGGATCGCGAGCTGGAGGCCTTGGAGCGCGAGTACATCAAGAGCCTGAAGATCAGCATCCGTTCGAGCAAGATCAGCACGGGACAGTCTCTGTTCTCTGCTTTGATCTCTACCATTCTGGGCATGGTCACCTCTTATGTGGGTATCATGCAGGTCCTGAATGGCAATATGACGCTGGGCAGCTACATGGCGTTCAGCACCCTTTCCAGCTACTTCACCTCCCCTGTCAGTGACCTGATCTCCATGCAGATGTCGATCCAGGAAGCGCAGATCTCGATGAAGCGTCTGACGGAGATCATGGATTATGAATCCGAGCAGAAAGACGACCACGAGTACACCGAGATGGAGCAGATCGACGGCGACATCGAGTTCAAGGATGTCACCTTCCGCTACGGCAGTCGTTCCCCTGCTTTGAACCACGTCTCCTTCACCATCCCGAAGGGCAAGAAGGTGGCTCTGGTGGGCCAGAGCGGCAGCGGCAAATCCACCATCACCAAGCTCCTGCTCAAGTATTATGAGCCGGAAAGCGGTGAGATCGACGTCAACGGCGTCAATCTGGACGAGTACAGCAATCAATCGGTCCGCCGAGCCATTGCTTACGTGCCGCAGAACGTGGAGCTGTTCAGCAAGACCCTCTACGACAACATCCGCATCTCCAAGCCGGATGCAACGCTGGATGAGGTCAAAGCTGCTGCCAAAAAGGCAGACGCCCACGAATTTATCCGCAAACTCCCGCTGCAATACAACACCTATCTGGAGGAAGCCGGCAACGGTCTTTCGGGCGGTGAAAAGCAGCGCATTGCCATGGCTCGTGCCTTCTTAAAGGACGCGAACCTGTATATCTTTGACGAAGCAACGAGCAGCCTCGATTTTGGTACCGAAAATACCATCTTCGATATGATCTACAATCAGCTGGCTGACCGCTCGATGCTGATCGTGGCCCACCGCCTCTCCACCGTCCGCGATTGTGACCTGATTTTGGTCATGGACCACGGCGAGATCGTAGAGCGCGGCACCCACGACGAGCTGCTGGCAAAGCAGGGCAAGTACTACGAGCTCTGGAACCTGCAGCAGGGCATCTTCCGCCGCAAGACGGAAGCGCCCGCCCCGGCTCCTGCCGCTGTCACCGAAGAAGATGACGACGGCGCAGAGGCCATGACTTATTAAGTTGCAACTGAGTGCGCACTCAGTTACATAAAATGGTTATTCAATGGATGCGCATCCGGCGAAGACCGAAAACGAAATTTGATTCAATCATTTGAAGGGAGTAATTCATTATGATGATGCCTGCAAACTTCTCTGCTATCGCAGAGTCCGAGATGACCTATGTTGTTGGTGGCGCTAGCCTGATCGACGCTCTGGGCGCTGTTACCGCTCCTATCTGGAACGCTGACAATGTCAAGACCTTCAACACCAACCTGGTGCAGATCGTTGGTAACACCTTCGCACCCAAGGTGATTGCTGGTACCCTGGGCGTTATGTTCGGCGGCCACTACTTCGAGAAGAGCGGCCTGAAGAACAGCGACGACAAGGATATCAAGAACACTGTTTTCGGCAAGGATTCCCCTGTCGGCCTGTGGACCACTCTGGATGCTGATCCGGGTGTGAAGACCAATGGTCTGAACAAGTTCATGCGTGGCCTGGGCGCTCTGGCTGGTGTTTACACTCTGGGCACCGCTAAGACCAAGAGCTATGTTGCTGAGAACACCCTGGGCATCACTGGCTAATTGAGCCCAAAAACTAAATAGTTGGTGTATTGCATTTGCACCGCCCTACTCGGTAGGGCGAGGTAGATGATAATGCCTCGCTATGGTGTGCCAGGAGGCGTGAGCCTTCTGGCACACTTTCTATTTGTGTACAATTTTTGTACGCAGGTTGCCTATTACGTTTGTAATAGGTGATCGCAGACGGAAAACGCTCTTTGCTTTTTACCGTTTTCCGATTCCGATTGCCTATTACACCCTCCCCGTTCGGAGGTAAATTTTCAGAAAACAGGTGGATACTATGAGAGAGATTCAAATTGCAGCAAACAAGACCCTGAAGCTGACCAATGTGCTGGCCCGCAAGATCGAAGCAGAGGAGTTTGCCAACCTGCAGATCGTGCTGGCCCAGATGCAGAATTTCATGAAGAGCAACAACGCCCAGCCCATTGGCCCCATGATCCAGTGCATCAAGATCCCCTCCGGCCCCAACCCCCAGCCGGAGGTGTATATGATGCAGCAGACCACCCAGCTCATCCCGCGGATGGAGCCGGGCTATACCCAGGACGCCGTGATGCGGGCCAAGGGCTGCCTGTACGCCCACTACACCGGCCCCATGAGCCAGAGCGGTTTGGCCAGCCAGAAGCTGAACATCTACGCCTTTGAGAACGAGATCGAGCTGAACGGCAACGTCTACACCATTTTCGTCAATCAGGACGACGACGACGCCATCGTGGACGTCTTTATGGAGACCAAATAATATGACAAAAACCACCCACATTTACAACCTCGACGAACTGCAGGACCGCCGCATCATGATGGACAAGAAGCTGCCGCCCTACGGCTACGCTCTGATCATCCTGACCGGCTTCCTCATGGTGTACCTGCTGCTGTGGAGCACCAGGAACTACCGCACCTACGTCAGCCAGTCCACGGGCACGGTGCAGGCCGCCAATAAGACCTACATCATGTCCAGCTACTCCGGCGCCATCACCGAGCTGAACATCTCCGAGGGCAGCTATGTCAACGAGGGCGACCTGCTGGCCCACATCAAAAGCACCGACCTGGATATGCAGACCGACAGCTACGAGAGCCAGCTGGCCATCTACCAAAAGCAGAAGAGCCAGTACGAGAAACTGCTGAAGTCCATCCAGGACGACAAGAACTACTTCAGTGAGACCGACCCCGACGATCAGCCCTACTACTACCAGTACGAGAGCTATAAGAGCCAGGTGGCCCAGAATACCTTCGACGCCTCCCCCTACCAGGCGGCAGGCTACTCGGAAGAGCAGATCCAGGCCCTGATGGAGCAGAACCAGAGCACCGTGGAGAACCTCTACTACTCCACCCTGCAGAACATCTCCTCCAACCTGACCTCCATCCAGACCAACATCGACAACCTCCAGAGCCAGCTGGACGCTTTGAACACCGGCGCCAACGACTACTACATCTATGCCCCCACCTCCGGCGTCATCCACATGGACACGCCCTACAAGGTGGGCATGGTGCTGAGCGCAGGTTCCGCCCTGGCCACCGTTGCCAGTGAGAACAGCGATTTGGAAGTGGTGGCCTACTGCACCGTCAGCGACCGCCCGCTCATCCATGTGGGCGACCCCTGCAAGATCGCCATCACCGGCCTGTCGGAGTACTCCTACGGCACCCTGACCGGCACCGTCACCAACATCGACAGCGACGTAACGGCCAGCACCTCCGGCTCCTACTACAAAATGACCATCAAGCCCGACAGCACCTACGTCGTCAGCAACAGCGGCGATAAGGTGGACCTGTCCAATGGTATGAGCGTCACGGCCCGTGTCGAGTACGACCAGCTGACCTATTTTGAATACGCGATGGAAGCTTTGGGCGTCTTGTTCCGCTAAGTTTTCCCCGCCAACACGCCCAAAGAGGTACGAAGAATGAAACTGAACCCCAAACAGCTGGCGGTCTGCGCCGCGCTGGTCGGTCTTTTGACCGTGTGCGCCGCTCTGCCCGCCTCTGCCGCCGGCCCGCTGAATGCGGCCGCTGCCATCGCCCTGCCCACTCTCCCCTGGTCCAGCGTGGAGGTGGAGAGCATCGAGCCCGGTGATTACGCCGCCTCCATGACGGTGGGCACGGCCCAGCAGCTTTCCCCGGTCATCCAGCCCAGCAAGGCCGCCAAGCGCGCCAACGTGAGCTTTGTGTCCGATAACCCCAACATCATTTCGGTCACGTCCGACGGTGTGGCCCAGGCTGTGGGCTTGGGCACCGCCCATGTGTCCGCCACCGTGGGCGACCAGAGCTGCCTGTACACCATCACTTCCACGCCGGATGAATCCATGATCGTCACCGAGATGGACATCACGCTGGCTTCCAATACCATCGCTGTGGGCGACACCACTTCCCTCTCGCTGGCCGTGCTGCCCACCAGTGCCGCCAACTATGCGGATGTGAGCCTGACCTCCTCCAACGAGAAGGTGGCCACCGTCAACAGCTTTGGTAAGGTGACGGGCGTGGGCGTGGGCACGGCCACCATCACCGCCACCAGCGGCAGCGTGAGCTGCTCGGCCACCATCAAGGTGGTCAACGCCAGCTCCGGCACGGCGACGGCCCAGTCCCTGAGCCTGAACACCAACTATGTGGTGCTGAAGCCCGGCTCCAGCAAGACCATCACCGGCAAGGTGACCCCCTCCTCCGCCTCTCAGGCCCTGACCTTCAAGTCCAATGACACCAAGGTGGCCACGGTCAGCGCGGGCGGCGTCATCACCGGCGTGGCCACCGGCGCCACCTCCGTCGTCGTCTCCAACGGCACGGCCTCTTCCTCTGTGACCGTCATCGTCAACCGCACCGCCTCTTCCTCCGGCAGCGAGGGCAGCACAGGCGGCAGCGACACTCCCGATGCAGCCCTCACCGACTCTGTGGCCCAGGCCATCGCTGCGGCCGAGGGCAGCGAGGTGGTGCTGACGCAGGCCGAGGCCCCGCTCCTCTCTGCGGAAGCACTCAACGCCCTGCGCACCAGCGGCAAGACGCTGGTGGTGAACGGCAGCGGCTACACCATCCGCCTGGCCGCCGAGGATGTCAAGAACACCTCCGCCACGCTGGACACCGCCCTCACCTTTGCTGCGGACGAAAAGGGCCTGCGGTTCACCCTGAACAACGGCCAGCCCCTGCCCGGCACGGTGCAGCTGACCATGACGGACGAGAACGCCGCTTACAGCCGCCTGTATCTCTACAACACCATCGGCCAGAAGTGGCAGTTCCTCAACGCCTACACCAACCACACCCTCAAAGCCGACACGGCCGGCGACTACCTGCTGACCAACGAGAACCTCCGCTTTGACAACATGGATTGGACCTTCTTCATCGCGGGCGGCGTGGTCATGGTGGGCATTGCTGTAGCCTACATCGTCGTCAAAAAGCGCTACTGGTTCTGGTAAGCGTTTCGGCCTGAAGGCCCCCGGCCCCTCTGTTTCTGAAAAAGCATAAAAAGCACCCCGTCTGTAATGCCTCTGGGAGGCTTGCAGACGGGGTGTTTGTGTTTCAGGAACGTTTATTCAACGGTGACGCTCTTGGCCAGATTGCGGGGCTTATCGACGTCGCAGCCGCGCAGGACGGCCATATAGTAAGCAAACAGCTGCAGCGGCACGATGAGCTGCAGGGGCATCAGCAGGTCCTCGTATTCATCCAGACGGACGATATAGTCCGCAATGCCCTCGGGCACCACGGCATCCCGGGTGGTAAAGAGGAGGACCCGGGCACCACGGCTCTTGGTCTCCTTGGCGTTGGAGAGGGTCTTCTCGTACACCTGCTTCTGGGTGGCCAGCGCAATGACGGGCACCCCATCGGTGATGAGGCTGATGGTGCCGTGTTTGAGCTCGCCCGCCGCGTAGGCGTCCGAGTGGACGTAGCTGATCTCCTTCAGCTTCAGGCTGCCCTCCAGCGAGAGCGAATAGTCGAACCCGCGCCCGATGAAGAAGCAGCTCTGGGTGTTGACGAAGCGGCTGGCAAGGTATTTGATCTGCTCGCAGTCGTCGAGGCGGGGCTTGATGACCTCCCCCGCCCGCAGCAGCTCGGCGGTCAGGCGTTTGATCTCGGTCTCGGTCTGCCTGCCCTTGGCGTAGGCCAGCCGAAAAGCGAACAGGTACAGCACGCACATCTGCACCATATAGGCTTTGGTGGAGGCCACCGCGATCTCGGGGCCCGCGTAGGTGTAGAGGACGTAGTCCGCCGCCCGGGCGATGGAGCTGCCCACCACGTTGACGATGGCCAGCACCGGCACGCCCCGGCTCTTGGCCAGCTTGAGAGCCGCCAGCGTATCGCTGGTCTCGCCCGACTGGCTGATGATGACCACAAGGTCGTTCGGGTTTAGAATGGGGTCGCGGTAGCGGAACTCGCTGGCAATGTCCACCTCGGCAGGGACGCGGGCCAGCGCCTCAATGGCGGCCTTGCCCACCATGCCCGCGTGCATGGCCGTGCCGCAGCCCACAAGGTGCACGGTGCCGATCTGTGCCAGCCGCTCGTCGGTGAGCTCTGGGATGCGTAAATCGGGCATCCCGTTCTCCACCCGGGGGCTGACGGTGGCCGTGATGGCGGCGGGCTGCTCGTTGATCTCCTTGAGCATGAAGTGGGGGTAGCCGCCCTTTTCGGCCGCCTCCTGATCCCAATTGGCAGTGAGGCGCGGGCGCTCCACCGGCTCGCCAAAGGCATCGTAGAAGCGGATGCCGCCGGCTTCCACCACAGCCAGGTCGCCCTCCTCCAGAACGCTGTAATCCCGGGTATATTTCAGCAGGGCGGGGATATCGGAGGCCACAAAGTTCTCTCCTTCGCCCCAGCCCACGATGAGGGGGCTTTCTTTTTTCACGGCAAAAATGGTCTCGGGGAAATCCCGGAACAGCACGGCCAGCGCATAGCTGCCCCGCACCATGCCCAGAGCCTCGTGCAAGGCCTGCAGCGGCTCGCCGTGATAGCAGCTGTCGATGAGCTTGACGAGGACCTCCGTGTCCGTCTCGCTCTCAAACGTATATCCCTTCGCGGCCAGCTTTTCCTTCAGGATGCCGTAATTTTCAATGATACCGTTGTGGACGATGCTCACCCGGGGGGTGGAGTGGGGGTGGCTGTTCACATCGCTGGGCTCGCCGTGGGTGGCCCAGCGGGTGTGCCCGATGCCGCAGAAGCTCTCGCTCAGGCGCTGCAGCGCCAGCTTTTCCCGCAGCTTTGCCAGCCGCCCCTTGCTTTTGACCACCCGGATGCCGCCCTCCATGGCCAGGGCCACCCCGGCGGAATCGTACCCGCGGTACTCCAGTTTCTCCAAACCATCCAGCAGCACATCCTGTGCGCTGCGCTTGCCCGTATAGCCTACAATGCCACACATACAAAACACCTCCATGCCGACAGGGCGGACGGCGCAAGATGGGCGCACTTCCCCTGTCAGCTTTCTCTTTCAGTCTATGTTTTTGTATGGCTTTCTTTGAGGGGATCTGTTGCGGTATTGCTGCCGTTTTTTGCCCCTCTCTGCGGCTGGTATAGCCAGCGGGCCGCACCCTGCGGCCGCGCATCAGCCGGAGAAACATCCGCCGAAACTTTCGATGATCTCTCTCCTCGTCACCCTCGCGGCTGTCACCCGCGTGGCCCGGCGCTTTGCGTCAACTGGTGGT
>ERZ1026860.1301-NODE-1301-length-12984-cov-4.851342_pt1 | contig 12984 bp, 12 predicted proteins | sample MGYA00380160_ERZ1026860 | MGnify/ENA primary metagenome ERZ1026860 (study PRJEB33269, sample SAMEA4719796) | human gut metagenome | biome: human-associated habitat; feature: organic feature; material: feces | place: Cameroon | collected 2013-10 ... | reverse complement strand
GCGGCAGTGTCCGCACCATGGCTTTCCAGCCCGTGCAGAACCCCCGCTGGCAGAGCATTCTGGCCGTGCTGGCGACGGTGTAAAAATCACGCCCGGTGCTTTGCGGTTTTGGCTGCCGCAAGGCTCCGGGCGTGTTGTTTTTATAGGATAATAGGCGTTTTTCAGGCCGGCGTTTCTTCGGCAACTTCGCCCCACGCCATGCCCAGCCCTTCCAGCGCCCGGATGCGGGCGGCGGTGAGCTTTTCGTCGTGGGCGGCGTAAAGGGTGCGCATCCGGCGCACCCAGTCCCCCAGGCAGAAGCCGTCGTCGGATTTGTAGTTGACCGGCACCTGCAGGTCGCCGTGGGCTTCGCGGTAGGCGGCAGCCCGCTGCAGGGCCACCTGCCATTTGGCCTCCCGCGCGTCCCACTCCATGCCGATGGCGTCCAGCAGCGCGATGTGGGCGGGCGTGACCTGCGGGGAATCCGGCCGCAGCTTGCGGGCGGCGCGGAGGTTGGAGATCCAGACGCCAAGGCGGAAGCCGCTCTCGTCCACATAGCTGGCGGGGACGAGAAGGTCGCCCCGGCGGCGATAGTAGGTGCGGGCGCGGCGGTAATTGGCGTTCCAGTTCTTTTCCCGCCGGGTGCCGCTCTCCCGCTTGCCGCCCTCTGCCTTGCGGCGGGTGGGCTCGCCCCGGAACAGCTCCCGCAGGGCCTTGCTGCGGGCGGGGGTCAGGCCGCCCCGGTCCTGCCGGAGAAGGTGCTTTTGCCGCTTGAGCCAGCCTGCCAGGCGGATGCCGTCGGCCGTCTCGTAATCGGCGGGCATTTCCAGATCGCCATGCTCCTTTTTATAAGTCATGGCAAGGTCGTACCGATGCTCCCAGGCATCGGGGTCGGCCCAGACCATTCCAATTTTATCCAGCATCCGCTTGCGCTCGCTGCTGACGCGGGCGCTGCTGCGGGCGGGGTTCTGCCAGGCGTAGCGCTGGCGGAAGACCCATTTGCCCAGCAGGACGCCGTCCGGGTCCACATAACCCGAGGGGACGTCCAGATTGCCGAAGCGCTTATAGTAGCGCACCGCCGCCTGATAGGCACGCATCCACTTGCGGTCGTTGCGGTTGGCCCAATCCACATGGAGGGCTTCCAGCTTGGCGGTCTGCTCCTCGCTCAGCGTGCCCCGCTGGTGGGCCCCCCGCTGGCTGCCCAGCCAGGTGCCCAGCGCCAGCCCCGCAGGCGTGACGTACTTGATGGGCACCTCCAGATCGCGGTGTTCCAGATAATATTGGAGGGCGGCGGCGTAGTTTTCCTCCCACTGCGCGGCCCCCGTATCCCACACCATGCCGATGGCTTCCAGCCGGGCGATGCGCTCCGGGGGCATTTCGCCGTTGGCGCGGCGCTGGCGGTGATAGGTGAGCCACTCGCCGAGGGGGAAGCCCTCCGGGTCGTGATAGAAGACGTTGGGCAAGAGGTCGGCGTGGGTCCTGCGGTAGCGCAGGGCGGCGGCATAGCCCCGCTCCCAGGCGCGGTCCGCCTGCATCCGCCAATGCACGCCCAGCTTTTCCAGCTTTGCCTCCTGCTCCCGGGTCATCCGGCCCGGGCGCTGCCCGGCGTGGATCTGAAGCTGGTTTTCCAGCCAGCGGCCCAGGATGAGGCCATCCACAACAAGGCCGCACCGGGGCTTCAGCTCCGGGCACTGCCAGCCATCGTCCAGCGCCTTTTTGAGGGCGGCGCAATACTGGTTCCACTTGGCATCCAGCGCTTTTTGCATGATGCGGCCCTGCTGCAGCGCCGCCCGGAAAGGCTCCTCCACCGGGAAGGGCGTGCCCCCGGCTGCTTCCAGCTCGGCGCACAGAGCCGCCGCGTCGGCAAGGCCCTCCAAACAGGCGTTGAGCTCGGCCACCGGGACACTGCCGCAGACGGCCAGCGCCCGCTGCAGCATCAGGCGGCAGGCGGCCGGGTCGGCCGTGGAGCGGACCAGCACCGCCGCCGCGAACCCCTCCTGCGGCAGCCCCACGCCGGGGCCATTCTTCTGCAGGGTGACATTCTCGGCATTCGGCCAGAGCGCTTTGGCACGCTCCAGCGCGGCGTCGTCCTCACAGAGGGCAAGCCACTGGCCTGCGGGCAGCGCCTGCGCCAGCAGCCGGGCCGGAGCGCCGCAGCGCTCCACCGCCGCACACAGCACCGTATATTGGTGCTGCAGCGGGTCGCTCTCGCCGGGAGCGTGGAGGTTTCGGAGCTCGGTCTGCACAGCCTGCAGGGCCGTTTCCACGGGCCAGAGCAGCGACGTGAGCCGGGCGGGCCGGGGGCAGTGCCCTGCCGCCCAGCTCTGGGCAAGGGTCTCGGACCATGCCGCTGCCCCGGCAAAAAGCGCCTCGGCCTCATAGCAAAGCTCCGGCTCATCGGGCGAGGCCAGCCCCAGCAAAACGGCACCGGGGCAGTAGGCCCGCAGCCGGGCCACGACCGTCAAAACGCTGTGGGGCGCAAACCCCCGGAAGCTGTCCAGCACGATGCAGCCGGGGCGCTGGGCGGCCAGTTCTACCCACTGTGACGGTGTGTAATTTTCCAATTGCGATGCACAGACCAGCTGAACGCCGGCCTCCTGCGCCCGGCCCTGCTGTCGGGCTTCGGCGGCGCGCAGGGCCCGCCGCTCCTCGCTGCAGGCAAGCCAGACCAGCGGCACGCCCGGGTGGGCCGCTGCCCACGCCCATGCGGCTTCCGCCTGGCCGCTCCCATCGGGGCTGAGGATGGCCGCGCGGCCCTGTGCCGCCAGCGCCTTTGCCGCCGCGTCGGTCTGGCTAAGATTTTTTGTCAACTTTCCCATTTTCTTCTTCCGCTCCTTCTCCTGTTCTTTTTATTTACCACAAAAGATTCTTTCTTGTCAAGATGTTTTTCATTATTTCTGACTTTGCAGGAAAAACCTGCACTCCCGCTGATTTTTCCCAAAAAGCTCTTTGCAAAGCCCTGCCCGGAGTGCCAGCCCCCTGTCCATTTGGACACGGTACGCTCTCAGGAAACATGAAAGATATTTTCGCAGTGCATGGAAAAGTACAACACGGATAGTCCCCGCCTTCTGCGGCAAAAAAATGCCCCCGGCAGGGCTCTGCAAATTAATACAGAGCGGCCCCGCCGGGGGCGTGTGTGAATTCTGATTCGGTTTTTACAGCTTTTTTCGGGATCGCGGCAGTTTTCAAGATGTGTTTTGCGTCTCCCCGCAGGCCGTTACTGCCACCCTCTTGCGGCGGGGTCCAGCATTTCGGCGGCGGAGTAGACGAGGGCGTTGCAGATGGCGGCGGCGACGTTGCTGCCGCCCTTGCGGCCCATGGCCACGATGGCGGGCACGCCGTACTGCGTGCAGACGGCAAACAGGCGCTCCTTGCTTTCTACCACGTTGACGAAGCCCACCGGCACGCCGATGACGAGCGCGGGGCGGAGGCCCTTTTCGATCTCCTCCGCAATGGTGAGCAGGGCCGTGGGCGCGTTGCCGACGGCCAGAATAGCCCCGGGGTGCTCCTGCGCAGCCTTGCGCATGGCGGCCACGGCACGGGTGGTGCCTGCCGCTTTGGCCTGCGCCGCCACGGCGGGGTCGGCCATATAACAGAACGCCTGTGCGCCGATCTTGGCAAGGCCGGGCTGGGAGATGCCCGTGCGGGCCATGTTGGTATCGGTGACGATGACGGCCCCCTTGTGGAGGGCGGCCACGGCGTTTTCCACCGCGCCGGGGGTAAAGCGCAGATTTTTGGCGTAATCAAAATCCGCCGTGGTGTGGATGACCCGCTTGACCACCGCCGCCGTCTCGGGAGGCGGGGTCAGGCCCAGCTCGGCCAGCTCGGCGGTGATGATGGCAAGGCTCGTCCGCTCGATATCGGCGGGCAGATGATGCTGTGGCGTCAATATTCTATCCCCTTTCGGGCCGCGACGCCCTTTTGGTAGGGGTGGCGGCGGCATTTCATCTCGGTGACGTAGTCGGCCTCGTCCAGCATCCACTGGGGCGGCCGGTGAGCCGTGAGGACACACTCCTGCCCAGCCGGGCGGTGCAGCACGGCTTCTTTCAGAAGCGCTTTGTCCACCATGTCCAGCTCCCACGCCGAACCCGCTTCGTCTAAAATCAGCAGGTCGGCGGGCCGGGCCATGGCCCTTTGCAGGTTTTCGTTCTGGAGGGCCCGAGTGGCGGCTTTTTCGACGTCGTTCATCTGAAAGACGAACTTCTGCCCCGCCTTGCCCCGGTAAATTTGGGCTCCCAGCTGCTCCAGCATGGGGATCTCGCCGCTGGTGCCGCCCTTCAAAAACTGCACGATGACGACCCTTTTTCCGCTGCCGATGGCCCGCAGCGCAAGGCCCATGGCGGCGGTGGTCTTTCCTTTTCCGTCGCCGTAATAAAGATGCAGCAGCCCATTTTCCATCGTGTTATCGCTCCATTCCCATTGCCTTATAGATCGCGGCCATGTCCAGCGCGGCCCGCACGCCATCGGCCAGCTTGTTGTACTGCTGCTCGCGGTACACGGCCATGGGCACAAGGGCGGCGGCTTCGGGCCGGATGCCCTTCCGTCTGCACAAAAATGCGGTGAGTTTTTCGGTCAATTCGCCCGTGTCGAACAGGCCGTGGAGGTAGGTGCCGAAGACATTGCCGCAGACGCAGCCCTCGGGCGTGCCGTCTGCCAGCCGCGCAAAGGGCGCGCCCTCCACCACTGTGCGGCCGATGTGGATCTCGTAGCCCGTCAGCGCCGCCCCGGCAAAGGGGCCTGCGGCGGCGGTGGCAGACACCTGCGTCCGTCGCTTTTCGGCGGAGAAGACCGTGGAGGTGGGCAGCAGGCCGAGGCCCCGCAGGGTCTGGCTGCGGCCGCTCTCGGTGGCGGCGGAGTCGTCCAGCGTGCGGCCCAGCATCTGGTAGCCGCCGCAGACGCCCAGCACCGGGGTACCCGCAGCCGCCTGCTTGAGAAGGACTGCTTCCAGCCCGCACTGGCGCAGCCAGAGCAGGTCGTCCACGGTGTTTTTGGTGCCGGGCAGGAGGATGCAGTCCGGCGCGCCGAGGGTGCGGGCGCTGTCCACATACCGCACGCCCAGCAGCGGGTGCTGCTCCAGCGGGATAAAGTCGGTGAAGTTGGAGAGCTTGGGCAGGCGGACGATGGCCACATCCAGCGGTTTCACGCTGTTTTTGGCGTCCAGCCGCTCCGAGAGAGAATCCTCGTCCTCAATGTCCACCTTGAGGTAGGGCACCACGCCCAGCACGGGCAGGTGCGTTTTTTCTTCCAGCATCGAAAGACCGGGACGCAGAATTTCCACGTCGCCGCGGAATTTATTGATGATGAGGCCCCGGATGCGGGCCCGCTCTTCCGGCTCCAGCAGCTCCACCGTGCCGTACAGCTGGGCGAAGACGCCGCCCCGGTCGATATCGCCCGCCAGCAAGACCGGCGCATCCACCAGCTTTGCCAGGCCCATGTTGACGATATCGTCGGCCTTGAGGTTGATCTCCGCCGGGCTGCCTGCGCCCTCGATGACGAGGATGTCCATTTCTTCGGCAAGGCTGTGGTAGGCGGACAAAATATCAGGAATGAGTTCTTTTTTGTGGCGGAAGTAATCCGCTGCCTTCATCTGGCCCCGCACCTCGCCATGGACGATGACCTGACTGCCCACGTCGCTGCTGGGCTTGAGGAGGATGGGGTTCATCCGCACATCGGGCTCGATGCCTGCGGCCTGGGCCTGCACCACCTGGGCCCGGCCCATTTCCAGGCCGTCCCGGGTGACGAAGCTGTTGAGTGCCATATTCTGGCTTTTGAAGGGGGCCACGCGGTAGCCGTCCTGGGCAAAAATGCGGCAGAGCGCCGCGCACAGCAGGCTTTTGCCCGCGCCGCTCATGGTGCCCTGCACCATGATGCATCTGGCTTTGCTCATTGCAGCACCTCCCGCAGAGTCTCAAAGAGTTTGGCATTTTCGGGCGCGGTGCGGACGGCGGTGCGGTACCAGCTGCCGTCCAGCCCCGGATAATTGGCGCAGCTGCGCAGAACGACGCCGCGCGGCCGCAGCCGCTCGCCGAGGTCGGCCGGGCCCTGGAACAGCAGATAATTGGCCTTACCCTCGATGACCCGCAGCCCCAGCGCCCGCAGAGCGCCCGCCAGCTTGGGCCGCTGGTCGGCAATGAGGGCCCGCACCCTGGCTACGTAGGCGGTCTCGCGCAGGGCCGCCACGCCCGCCGCCTGCGCCAGACCCGAGACGGCCCAGGGCTGGCCCGCGCTCTGCATCCGGGCCAGCAGGGCTTCATCGGCGCTGAGGCAGTAGCCCAGCCGGACGCCCGCCATGCCGTAGAGCTTGGTAAAGGCTTTCAAAATCACAATGTTGGGGTGCGTTTCCAGCAGGGGCTTGGCCGTGAGGGCTTCGCAATCGGGCAAAAAATCAAGGAAGCACTCATCCACCACCAGACGGATACCGTATGCAGCGCATTTTTCCGCGATGCGGCGCAAAAAATTCAGATCCATCAGCTGGCCCGTGGGGTTGTTGGGCTGGCAGAGGAAGACCATCTCCAGCTCCTCGTCGATGGAAGCGAGGAGATCGTCCGTAACGGCAAAATCGTTTTCCTCGCTCAGATAATAGCGCTTCACCCTGCAGTACACCGTTTCCAGCGCGGCGGCGTACTCGGCAAAGGTGGGGGCCAGCACCAGCGCCTGCCGGGGCTGGGCGGCCATCACAAGCCGGAAGATGAGGTCGGCTGCGCCGTTGCCGCAGAGGATGTGGGCGGCGGGCACGCCCTCGGCCGTTTCCAGCGCCGCACGCAGGGTGCGGCAGAGGGGGTCCGGGTAGCGGTCTGCCGCCGGGAGCGCCGCCATGATGGCGTTGGCCACCCCCTCCGGCAGGCCCAGCGGGCTGACGTTGGCCGAAAAATCCAGCGCGTCGTGCCCGAATCGTTCGCGGTAGCCCATCCAGTCACCGCCATGGGTCAAAGTCTGCATAAAAGCCTCCTTCAGAAAAGCGCGCGAAGGGCGCATCCCCACGCCAGTGCAAAAGCGCTTGCCACGTACATCATGCGGTTGGCCCGGAGGATGTCCTCCGGCTCGATGGGGCGCAGGGCGTCGCCGATGGTGAGCTTGGGGTAATACTGGCCGAAATAATAGGCCGGGCCTGCCAGCTGCACGCCCAGCGCCCCGGCACAGGCGCTTTCGGTCTGGGCGCTGTTGGGGCTGGCGTGGCGGCGGCGGTCGCGCCGCCAGATCTTCCACGCCCCTTTTGCGTCATTGCGGGTAAAGGCCGCGGCAGCCACCCACAGCAGGGCGGCAAGGCGGCTGGGGAGGTAATTGGCCGCATCGTCCAGTTTTGCGGGCACGCGGCCAAAGTAGAGGTATTTTTCGTTTTTGTAGCCCAGCATGCTGTCCATGGTGTTGATGGCCTTATAGGTCAGCGCCAGCGGGGCCCCGCCCAGGAGCATATAAAACAGGGGCGCGATGACACCGTCGCTGGCGTTTTCGGCCACCGTCTCCACGGCGGCTTTCGTCACGCCCTCGGCGGTGAGGGCAGCGGTGTCGCGGCCCACGATGCGGCTGACGGCCCTGCGGGCGGCGGGCAGGTCGGGCTTTGTCAGCTCTTTATAAACGTTGGTGCTCTCCTGCACAAGGCCCCGGGCCGCCAGCGCCTGTGCGCACCAGAACATCTGGACGGCCAGCCCCAGCAGCGGGTGGAGCCGCGCCGCCCCCCAGCAGACCGCCCCGGTGAAGAGCAGGGTGCCCACGGGCAGGCAGAAGGCTACGATGGCCCCGCCCAGCACTTCGCCTTTGGGCGTTTTGGGCAGGCGGGGGCGCAAAAAGCCCTCCAGCCGGGCGATGGCCTTGCCCATGAAGACCACCGGGTGGGGCAGCCACGCCGGGTCGCCAAAGAGGGCATCCAGCACAAAGCCGCCTACCACGGCCCAAACCGTCATCATCGGCTCTCCTCCGGCCCACTCTTTGTATACTGCACCGTTTTTACAACCGTGAGGATATGTTTTTCCGGCCACTGGGCGGCATCGAGAACGTAGCCGCCCGCGTTGGGGCCGCACCACCGATAGTAGTCCTGATGGGGCACGGCGTACCGCTCCATGGCGGCCATCTGGGTGCCGCCGTGGGCGAGGATGACCAGCCGCTCCTTGCCTGCGGCCAGCGCTTCGTCCACGAGCTTCGAGAAAGCCGCGCAGATGCGGTCCGAGAACGCATCCTTCCGCTCGCCGTCGGGGCAATCGGTCTCACAGTTGGCTTTGACCCAGGCCTGATACTCCGGGTCGTGCTCCATCTCGATGAAATTGCGGCCCTCAAAGCTGCCGAAGCACATCTCCTGCAGATCCTTCACCACCACGAGCTTGGCCGTGGGGAAAAGCACCTCCGCCGTCTGGCGGGTGCGCTGCAAGGGGGTGATGTAGACGACGTCGGGGTCAAAATCGGCCCGGCGCAGCTGGGCAAGGCCCTCGGGCGAGAGGGGGATATCCCGCTGGCCCTGATAGCGCTTTTGGGCGTTGTATTCCGTCAGGCCATGGCGGAGCAGATAGATCAGCATTTCGGAAGTTCTCCTTTCAAAACCGTGGGGATGCCGCAGAACAGCTGCACCACGCAATCGGCGCGGGCGGCCAGCAGGCAGGCAAGGCGGCCCGCCGCTTCCCGCGCGGCACGCTCTGCGGCATCCATCGGAACGACCCCGCCGCCCACCTCGGTGGCGAGGATGATATCGTAGTTTTGGGCCAGCTCATCAGCCAGTTTGGCTAAATTTTCGCTTTGGGCCGCGAGAGCCTGCACATCGGCGATGCGGCGGCCGGGAAACTGCTGCGCAAAGGTGCGCTTGCCGCTGTAGAGCGGCCCGGTGACAAACAGCATTTACAGCACCCCTCCCCACTGGCAGGCCGCGAGGGCAGCCAGCATCCACAGCTCGGCCCGCTGCAAAAACCAGCCGGCCAGATCGCCCGTGATGCCGCCGAATTGGTGTTCGGCCACAAAGCGGTAGTGCACCAGCACCCCAAAGGCGGCGGCGGCCAGCGCCAGCCCGCCCCAATAGGTGAGCATGGCCGTGAGGACCACGCTGACGGCCCGCAGGATGTTTTTGACCCGCTGGCGGTCCGCCGCCGTGGCGAAGGTGTGGGCAAGGCCCGTGTTCTTGGCCATGGGGAACGAAGCCACCGCATAGCCGGAAAGGCAGCGCTCCAGCACGAGGGCCAATGTCCAGCACAGGCCCACCCGGGGCGTGAAGCGGATGCAGGCGGACAGGCACAGGTAGGCCGCAAAGTAGCTGCACAGGCGGATGACCGCGAAGGCACCGCAGCGGGGGTCTTTCAAAATTTCGAGCTTTTTTTCTTTGTCGCCGTAGCTGGAAAGGGCGTCCGAGGTGTCGGCGTAGCCATCCAGATGGATGCCGCCCGTGACGGCCACCGGGATGAGGCAGTAGCCCATGGTGTGGACGGCATCCGGCAGGGGCAGGGCCCCGCAGAGCGACCACAGCGCCCCGATGACCACCCCGATGAGGGGGAAGGCGCAGAGGGCGTACCGCATATTTTTTTCGTTCCAGCCAAACTGCGGCATGGGCAGAGCCGAGAACATGGCAAAGGCGACTGCTATCGTCTGCCCAAGAAGTTTGAGAGGGATCACGTCGGTTCGCCTCCTTTGTAATAGACGGGGATGCCGCAGACCACCCGGCAGACGTTGTCCGCTCGGGCGGCGACGGCGTTGTTGATCCGGGCGAGGGCACGCAGGTACTGATCGGTGTCGCCCGCGTAATCCGCCCCGCCGCTGAAGACCTCGTTAGAGACGATGATGAGGTTTGCGCACTGGGACGCGATGGTTTCCACGCCCCGCAGGACAGCTTCCGCCGTGCGCGGCCCGGCCCCTTCGGGGCTGTAGAGCTCGTTGGCGGTGAGGTTGCCTAAATCTTCCAGCAGGGCCGTGCCCCGGGCGGGCAGATCGACAGAACCGAGGGCCAGCGGGCACTCCACCGTCTCAAACTGCTTTTGCGCCCGCATTTTCCGATGTTTTTCCACCCGGGCGGCGCACTCGGCATCCCACACCTGCATGGTGGCAAGATACACGCGCGGCAGCGGGGTCTTCAGCACAAGACTCTCGGCGTACTCGCTCTTGCCGCTGGCTGCGCCGCCCACCACGAGGGTCAGCATCCCGCGCCGCCCTGGGGCGTGTAGGCGGCGATGCCCCCCTCGGCGAAGGAGTAGCAGTTCTGGTAAACGGCCAGCGCCATATCCCACAAAGGGATGGCGGCCACGGCCCCGGTGCCCTCGCCGAGGTGAAGGCCCGCCGTGAGGAGGGGGGCCTTGCCCAGCGCGTCCAGCACAAGGCGGGCGGCGGGCTCGGTGGAGCAGTGGCTGGCGAAGACAGCCTTGGCCGCCGCCGGGCAGAGCCGCACGGCGCACAGGGCCGCGACGCCGCTGATGAAGCCATCCATCAGCACGGGCACCCCCTCGGCCGCGCCGCCGAGGAAGACGCCGCAGAGGCCCGCGATGTCAAAGCCGCCCAGCTTGGCGAGGACGTCCAGCGGGTCGGCAGGGTCGGGCGCATTGACGGCAATGCCTTTTTCAATGGCGGCAATTTTGCGGGCAAGGCCTGCGTCCGAGAGGCCCGCGCCCCGGCCTGTCATGAGGGAGACGGGCTGCCCCAGCAGCACCGCCGCCACGGCGCTGGAGGTGGTGGTGTTGCCGATGCCCATTTCCCCCGTGGCCAGCAGGCGGGTGCCCTTTGCTTTTTGGGCGCGGACCAACTCCACGCCTTTGCCGATGGCTTCCACGGCTTCGGCGCGGGACATGGCCGGGCCGCAGGTGAAGTCCTGCGTGCCATCGGCAATGCGGCAGTCCAGCACGCCGGGCACTTTGGGGCCTGCCATGCCCAGATCCACGGGCACCACCTGGCAGTGGGCTGTGCGGGCCATCTGGCAGACGCTGGTGCGGCGGGCGGCAAGGTTCTGGGCCACCGCGCGGGTGACGCTGCTGTCCGTCTGGCTGACGCCCTGGGCCACCACGCCGTTGTCCGCGCAGAGGACCAGGACGGCCCGCTTGCTGAAATCCAATGCCGCGCTGCCCGTGAGGGCGGCGGCGTCTTCCAGCATCGTTTCCAGCGCACCAAGGCCCCCGAGGGGCTTGGCAAGGCTGGCCCAGTGGGCGTGGGCCGCCGCCCGGGCGGCTTCGTCCGGGGGGATGATGGCCCCGCAGAGGGCCTTGAGTTCGGTTTCGGTCATGATCGTTCCTCGTGATATCGCCGGGCGGCCGCCGCAAAGCGCTGAGGCAGGGGCGTGCCGGCCCAATACAAATGCGGGAAGCCCGCATAGAAATGCTCGTTTGCAAAACCGCAGTCCCAGGTTTTCCCGTTGGATCTTGCGGCGGTGAAGTCCGCACCGTTGGCGGTGGAGTCCCAGTGGTGGAACTCATGGACGGGGATGCTTTCGCCCTTTTGGAACAGCATACTGTCGGCTTTGGCGGTGAGGGAGGCGTAGCCGAAGCGGACCAGCCGCCCCACCCGGACCCCCTGCCCGGGCAGGACGCCCGCCATGGGGTACGATTTGCCCGCGCTGTCTTCCAGCGTTTGACCCAAATAGAGGAAGCCCCCGCACTCGGCGGCGGTGGGCAGGCCGCTCTCGATGGCAGTTTTCACGCTTTGCAGCATGGTTTTGTTGGCGCTGAGGGCGGCGGCGTGGAGCTCCGGGTAGCCGCCGGGCAGATAGAGCCCGCCGATGTTTTCCGGCAGAGCTGCATCCTGCAGGGGGCTGAAAAAGACCAGCTGGGCCCCGGCGTTTTGCAGCGCCTCCAGCGTTTCGGCGTAGGCAAAGCAGAAAGCTTCGTCCCGGGCCACGGCGATCTTGACCTGCGGCGGCGTTTGGTCCGGCGTTTGCGGCGCCGCCGGGGCGGGCCCTTCACAGAGGGCCAGCAGGCGGGGCCAATCGAGGGTGTCCGCCGCCGAATCGGCCAGGAGGGAAAGCTTTTGCTGTAAATCGTCCACCTCCGCCGCCGTGTAAAGGCCCAGATGGCGGCTGGCGATGGCGGCTTCGGGCAGGGGCGGCAGATAGCCCAGCACGGGCAGGCCGGTCTCGGCTTCCAGCATGGGGGCCAGCATGTTGTACAACGCGGGCTTGCAATCGTTGAGCAAAATGCCCGCGATGTGGGAAGGCTTTCGGAAATTCAGCAAGCCCTGCACCTCGGCAGCCAGCGTCAGGCTGGCCCCCTTGGGCCGCAGCACCAGCAGCACGGGCAGGCCGAGGGTATCGGCCAGATGCCACGCGCTGGCGGTGGGGGTGACGCCGCCGAGGCCGTCGTAGAAGCCCATGGCCCCCTCGCAGACCGCCGCGCCGTGGCCCGCCGCGCCCTGAGCGTAGAGGGTGCGGACGGTCTCGGGCGAGGAGAAAAAGAGGTCCAGATTATGGCTTTCCACCCCGAGGACAGCCCGGTGGAACATGGGGTCGATGTAATCCGGCCCGCACTTGAAGGCGCAGGGGGTGCGGCCCTGCCGCTGGAGGGAGGTCAGCAGCGCACAGGCCATGGTGGTTTTTCCGCTGCCCGAGCGGGGGGCCGCCAGCAGGAATTGGATCATAGGCCTTCCTCCGGGCGGCGGGCCGTGATGAGGAAGACGGGGTTGTTTGCCAGCAACAGATGCAGGCTGCCCGCCGTTTTGGTGCGGCTGACGGCGATCTGGCAGACCTCCGCTTCCCGCCCGTGGGCCGTGAGGGCGGCGACGGCGGCGGAGAGGGTCTCCAACGCGATGGCCGAGATGCACAGGCGGGTGGCGGGGTTTTTGGCCAGCGCCGCCGCCACCACAGCGTCCATCTCCCCTTTGGTGCCGCCGATGAAGACGGCGTCCGGGGCGGGCAGAGTTTCCAGCGCAGCCGGGGCGGTGCCCTCCACGAGGGTGAGGTTGCGCACGCCGAATTTTTCGGTGTTGGCCCGGATGAGGGCGCAGGCCTCGGGGCTGCACTCCACGGCGTACACCCGGCCCCGGGGCGCGGCGAGGGCCAGCTCCACGCTGACGCTGCCGGTGCCCGCGCCCACATCCCACAGCGTATCGCCGGGGCGT
>ERZ1026860.1299-NODE-1299-length-12996-cov-2.800247_pt1 | contig 12996 bp, 24 predicted proteins | sample MGYA00380160_ERZ1026860 | MGnify/ENA primary metagenome ERZ1026860 (study PRJEB33269, sample SAMEA4719796) | human gut metagenome | biome: human-associated habitat; feature: organic feature; material: feces | place: Cameroon | collected 2013-10 ... | reverse complement strand
GACGCTAAAATTCGGTCGGTCGAGCGGAGAGAACCGAAAAGTTTGCGCGAAATTTGTTAAAAAAATAAAAATCTCAAAAAAATATATTGACACTCTTGGAAAGATTGGCACTATAGCCGTCTTTACAAATTTTCTAAACTAAACAATAACAACTAAAGCAGGTCTCAAAAGGGCGTTTTGTTGCGGAAAATCGGTAAAAATCCCCGCGGTTGGGGGTTGATTCGGTTTTCGGGCGATGAAATTCCCGCCTGCCTCTTAGCTATGAGCGAAATACTAATCGGTAAGAAACTGGGCATGACCCAGATTTTCGACGAGGACAACAGCCTTGTTGCTGTTACAGTCGTTGAGGCTGGTCCGTGCCCCGTCACGCAAGTAAAAACGGCTCAGAGCGACGGTTACGACGCCGTGCAAATCGGCTTCGGTGCGCAGAAAGAACAGCGCATGAACCAACCGGAACTCGGGCACTTAAAAAAAGCGGGCGTAGCTCCCGTAACGGAACTTGTAGAGTTCCGCGTCGACAATCCCGCCGACTACAAGGCAGGCGATGTTTTGACAGTTGCAAAATTCGCAAAAGGTCAAATGGTCGACATCATCGGTACGACTAAAGGTCGCGGCTTCCAAGGCGTAATGAAACGCTACCACTTCGACGGTCAGCCCGAAACACACGGGCACATGATGCACCGCCGTCCCGGTTCGGTAGGCTGCCGCCAGACCCCCGGTCACGTATACAAGGGCAGAAAGATGCCCGGTCATATGGGTCAGGTTCGCTGCACGACGCAGAACCACCCCATCGTAAAAATTCTGGAAGACAAAAACATCCTTTTGATTAAGGGCAGCCTTCCGGGGGCAAAGGGCGATTTGGTAATCGTTCGTCCCGCAAAGAAAGCCAAGAAAGCATAAGGAGCCGCGAATATGAAACTTAAAGTTTATACAAAAGACGGTTCGAGCTTCACGGAACAGGATTTCGAAAACATCCCCCAGTTTGAGGGAGACAAGGGTCTGTTCGCGCTCAAAGAAACAATCGTTGCATATCAGGCGAACGCACGTCAGGGCAACGCATCCACACTCGACTACGGCCACGTAAGCGGCACCTGCCGCAAGCCTTTCAAGCAAAAGGGCGGCGGTCGTTCGCGTCACGGCACAATGAAGAGCCCGATTCACCGCGGCGGCGCCGTAGTATTCGGTCCCCAACCCCGCGACTGGTCGAAGAAAATCAACCGCAAGGCTAAGGCTCTGGCTTTCAGCCGCGCTCTCTTCGACAAGTGCTCGGAAAACGGTCTGTGCGTAATCGAAGAATTCGCAGCTCCCGAAAAGAAGACCAAGGCTGTTGCAAAGGTTCTCTCGAACATCAAGGCCGACGGCAAGGTATTGCTCGTGGACGACGTTTTCGGCGACGACTTCATTCTGGCAAGCCGCAACATCGCCCGCGCGAACTTCTGCGAAAGCGCAACGCTCAACGCGCTCGACCTCGTTCAGTTCGACACGGTAATCGTTTCCCGCAAGGGTCTCGACACAGTTCTTGCCCGCATCAATAAGGACGAAAGGTAATCCACCATGGTACAGGCAGACAAAATTATCAAGGGTTTCCGCGTAACGGAAAAGGCTGCTAATTTGCAGGTTGCAAACCAGTACACGTTTACTGTTGCCGACGACGCAAATGCAGAGGCAATCGCCGACGCAGTCGAACAGCTTTTCAAGGTAAAGGTTGTGCGCGTAAACGTAATCAACGCCAAGGGCAAAGTTAAGGTCTCGCGTATGAGCCGCAACAATCCCGGCGTCAAGGGTAAAATGAAGAAGGCGATCGTAACGCTCAAGGCGGGCGACACCATTCAAATTGCGTAAGTCAGGAGAAGCATACAATGGCTATTATTAAAAGAAGACCTTTGACACCCGCGCAGAGATTTTTGGAACTCGGTCGCAACGAGGTTGACAACAAGCGTCCCGAACGCTCGTTGACCGAAAGCAACCACCGCTCCAGAGGTCGCAACTGCTACGGTCGCATCACATCGCGTCGCCGCGGCGGCGGTCACAAGAAGTTGTACCGTATCGTAGACTTCAAGCGCGACATCGTCGACGTACCCGCAACGGTTATGGCAATCGAATACGACCCGTACCGCACGGCGTACATCGCCCTCGTTCAGTACCAGAACGAAGAAAAGACGAAGCGTTATATCATCGCTCCCGACGGAATGAAGAAGGGCGACACGGTTATGACATACTCGAAGCGTCCCGACGAATTCCCCGTCGGCGCATGCATGCCGCTCAAATTCATCCCTCCGGCACAGAAAATTTTCTGCGTTGAAATGCAGCCCAACAAGGGCGCGCAAATCGCAAGAGGCGCAGGCGCGGGCGCACAGCTCGTGGCGGTCGAAGGCGATATGGCAACGGTAAAGATGCCCAGCGGCGAAATCCGTTTGATAAACGCGGAATGCCGCGCGGTAATCGGCGTAGTCGGCAACCTCGAACACCAGAACCAGAGCTTGGGCAAAGCCGGTCGCGTTCGCTGGATGGGCAAACGCCCGAGAGTACGCGGTGTTGTTATGAACCCTGTCGACCACCCGATGGGCGGTGGTGAAGGTCGCACTTCGGGCGGCGGTCATCCCGTATCGCCGTGGGGTCAGCTGGCAAAGGGCTATCCGACACGTACGAAGAGCAAGCCGTCGAATTCGATGATTATCCTCCGTCGCAACGGCAAGAAAACCAAGAAATAGTAGGAGAAATCAGAAATGGCACGTTCAATTAAAAAAGGACCTTTCGTAGATCCGAGCCTCCAAGACAAAATCGACGAAGCGCAGAAAACGAACTCGCACAAGCCGATTCAGACTTGGTCGAGACGCTCTATGATTACTCCCGATTTCATCGGACTGAATTTTAACGTTCACAACGGCAAAAAGTTTGTGGCAGTCTATGTTACCGAAAATATGGTCGGCCACAAGCTCGGCGAATTCTCGCCGACCCGCACGTTCAAAGGACACAACCCGCACACCAAGAAGGCAGCTATGTAATATGGTCAACTTCGGCAAAGTTTTGTTTGCCCTCGCGGTTCTGACCGTCGGACAGCCAATCTTTGCCGAATCTCCCGAATGGGTGCTCAAGACAACCTACCTCCAAAGGGTAAACAAAGTCTTGGAAGTGCGCGACGATTTGGGACTGGTTAAAATCGACACGGGCTCGCAGAGCAACCTCCTGACGGGGGCGGTCTGCAGGGTCTATCGGAACAAAAAGCACGTCGGAGACGTCGTGGTGGTTGATTCCGACAAGACTGCGGCAGTGGCGATGATAACCTCGGACATCAAAATCGAAAAGGGAGACGCCGTTTACATAACACCGGCAAACTAACACAGAAAGACAACAATGGAAGTCAAAGCTTTAACAAAGTTTGCGCGCATGTCAGACAAAAAGGTGCGCGAAATATCCCGCGAGATTCAGGGTCTCAATGCCGCAGAAGCGTTGGAAATTTTGAAACTCGTTCCCCGCAAAAGCGCAAAGCTCGTCGCAAAGACGCTCGCAAGCGCGATAGCAAACGCCGAAAACAACAACGGTCTTTCGGCTGCGAACCTCACAATCAAAAGCGCAATCGTAAATCAGGGCGTGGCGTTCAAGCGTTTCCGCCCCGTGGCACGCGGCAGCGCGCACCCGATTCGCAAGAGAACTTCACACATCTCGATCGTCCTTTCAGACGAGAACACTAAATAAGGCACAACAATGGGTCAGAAAGTAAATCCTAAAGGTTTCCGTCTCGCCGTCCGCCGCGACTGGGAGTCGCGTTGGTTCGCGAACAAGGGCGATTATGCAGCTGCCGTAAACGAAGACTACCGCATCCGCGAATTTCTCCGCGAAAAGCTCAAGGGCGCATCGGTTCCCCGCATCTTCATCGAACGCGCAGGTCAGCGTATCCGCGTGAAAATCTACACGGCTCGTCCGGGCGTAGTAATCGGTCAGAAGGGCGCGGCTCTCGAAACGCTGAAAGCCGATTTGTCGAAGTACCTCGGCAAGGACGTAATCGTGGACATTCAGGAAGTCAAGAAGCCCGACTTGGTTGCATACTTGGTCGCCGAAAGCGTCGCGCTCCAGCTGGAACGCCGCATTTCGTTCCGCCGCGCAATCAAGAAGGCGATTATGGCTTCGATGAATATGGGTGCCGACGGCATCAAGATTCAATGCTCGGGTCGTTTGGGCGGCGCGGAAATCGCACGCACCGAATGGCAGAGAAAGGGACGTATCCCGTTGCACACACTGCGCGAAAACATCGACTACGGTTTCACCGAAGCCCACACGGTTTACGGAAAAATCGGCGTCAAGTGCTGGTTGTGCTTGAAAAACGAAGACAATATGTAATAAGGGAGACGCAACAATATGGCAAATATTCTTCCAGCAAAAACTAAGTACCGCAAAGTCCAAAAAGGGCGCAACCGCGGTATGGCAAAGGGCGGCGACAGCATTGATTTCGGCGATTACGCAATTCAGGCTCTCGAACGCGGAAAATGCTCTGCGGCGCAGCTCGAAGCGGCTCGTGTTGCAATCAACAGACACTTCAAACGTCGCGGCAAGGTTTGGATGAGGGTGTTCCCCCAGAAGAGCGTAACAAAGAAACCCGCCGAAACCCGTATGGGTAAAGGTAAGGGCGGCGTCGAGTTCTGGTGCGCAATCATCAAGCCCGGCAGCGTTCTGTTCGAGGTATCGGGCGTTCCCGCCAGTATGGCTCGCGAAGCACTCAGACTTGCGGACGGAAAGCTTCCGTTCAAGTGCAGATTTGTCGTTCGCGAAGGCGTTGAAATTCTATAATCGGGAGACTTCACAATATGAAGACAAAAGAACTTAAAGAACTTTCGGCGGAAGAGCTTTCAAAGAAGCTTCGCGATATGCGCGAAGAGCTCTTGAACCTCAACGTTCGCAAGGGAACGGGACAAGTTGAAAATTCGGCTCGCATCAGGCAGCTGCGTCGCGACATCGCACGTTGCGAAACAATCAAGACCCAGAAGAAATAAAGGACTATAATATGTCGGAAAATACAAGAAAGTCACGCAGAAGTCTTGTGGGCGTTGTAACATCCCGCTCCGGAGACAAAAGCATAAAGCTCACCTATTTCTACAAGGTACCGCACTCGTTGTACGGCAAGGAAATCCGCCGCAAGACGGTTATCCACGTGCACGACGAAAAGAATGAATGCGCACTCGGCGACAAGGTTGAAGTGACGGAAACGCGTCCCATCAGCAAGCTGAAGAGATTCCGCGTAGTCCGCATAATCGAAAAGGCTCCCGTGGTAGCCTCGGCAGAATAAGGAGACAGGCACAATGATACAAATGCAGACAAGACTCGTGGTCGCCGACAACACCGGCGCCAAGGAAGTCGCGATGATCCGCCGCTTGGGGCAGCACAGCCGCACGGCGAAAGTCGGCGACATAATCGTCGTTGCGGTTAAGACCTCGACTCCGGACGCCGCGGTAAAGAAGGGCACGGTCGCCAAGGCCGTCGTCGTAAGGACGAAAGCCCCGATTCGCCGTGCGGACGGTTCGTACCTCCGTTTCGACACAAACGCTTGCGTAATTCTCGACGGCAGCGGCAATCCGAAAGGCACACGTATTTTCGGACCGGTCGCACGCGAACTTCGCGCAAAGAACTTTATGAAAATCATATCTCTGGCACCGGAGGTTCTGTAATATGGCAAAAAGTTTTGTAAAAAAAGGCGACGAAGTGGTAGTAATCGCGGGTTCTTCCAAAGGTAAGCGCGGCAAGATTTTGCTGGTAGACCCCAAGAAGGAACGCGTGATTGTCGAAGGCGCAAACCTCCGCAAGCACCACGAACGCAAGAGCGAAAAGAATCCCGAAGGCGCAATCGTCGAACGCGAAGCTTCGATTCACATTTCCAACGTAATGCCGGCTGGGCGTTTTGATGCGAAAAAATCGCAAAAAAAAGCGTAATCAGCGGATAAATAGAAAAAGAAAATGAGCACACCAGTATTAAAGAAAATATATCAGGAGAAGGTCGTGCCCGAGCTCAAGAAATCGCTCGGACTCGAAAATCCCCACGTAGTGCCCAATCTCGAGAAGATCGTAATCAATTCGGCAATCCGAAGCGAAGCTCCGAAGGAATGGGTACCCGAAGTGGTAAAGGAAATCGCCAAGATTACGGGTCAGCAGCCCGTCGTAACGAAGGCGGGCAAGAGCATTGCAAACTTCAAGTTGCGTGCGGGTCAGCCCAACGGCGTAAAGGTTACATTGCGCGGCGCGGCGATGTGGGATTTTCTCTACAAGTTCATCGCAATCGTACTGCCCTCCATCCGCGACTTCCGCGGCGTCGGCAACCGTTTTGACGGTGCGGGCAACTACAGCTACGGCGTTGTAGACCACACAATTTTCCCCGAAGTTACGGTCGACCCCGGCCGCAAGAACATCGGTATGGATATCACAATCGTAACGACGGCAAAGGACGACAAGTCGGGTAGGGAGCTCCTGAAGCTTCTGGGTATGCCCTTCCGCAAGACGGCCGCCGAACAAGCAGCCGCAGCCGCCGCTGCCAACAAATAACCCGTAAACGGTAAAGATATGGCAAAGAAATCATCCATAGAGCGCAATTTGAAGCGTCAAAAGCTCACAGCTAAGTACGCCGCAAAGAAAGCGGAACTCAAGAAAATCCTCAACGACCCGAAGACTTCCGACGAAGACTTCTTCGCGGCTCAGCGCAAACTCTGCAAGATTCCGCGCAACGCCTCGAAGATCCGCATCCGCAACCGTTGTTCAATCACCGGTCGTCCGCGCGGTGTCATCCGCAAGTTCGGTCTGTCGCGCATAACTTTCCGCGAGGTGGCTCTCGACGGCAAGCTGCCCGGCGTTACAAAATCATCGTGGTAATGCGAAAGGAAAAATAATATGGCAACTCACGACAGCATTGGCGACTTTTTGACAATCGTCCGTAACGCGAGCACGGCAGGCAAGGACACTTGCACGGCACAGTGGTCGAAAATCCGCGAAGGCATCGCGGCGATACTCAAGGACGAAGGCTACATCGCTTCGTTCGAAGTATCGGGCGAAAAGGCTCAGAAAGTTATCACAATCAATATGAAATATATGGGCGGCGTATCGGCTCTGACGGGTATCACCCGCGTCAGCACCCCCGGCTGCCGCATGTATTACGAATACCGCAACATTCCCCGCGTTCTCAACGGTATGGGCATCTCCATCTTGACGACCTCCAAGGGCGTTCTGAAAGATGCCGACTGCCGCGCGCAGAAAGTCGGCGGAGAAATCCTCTGCAAGGTTTGGTAAGGAAGACATATGAGCAGAATTGGTAAACTTCCCGTAAAAATTCCCGCAGGCGTGAAAGCGTCGGTTGCGGACAACACAGTCTCTTTGGAAGGCGCAAAAGGCAAACTCAGCCAGAACTTCGGTACTGCAGTCGACATCAAGCTCGAAGGCGACGAAATCCACGTCACGCCCGCATCGGCTTCGCGTCAGTCGAACGCCATGCACGGCACGGCGCGCAGCATCATCGCAGGTATGGTTAAGGGCGTTGTCGAAGGCTACCAGAAGGTTCTCGAAATCAAGGGTGTAGGTTTCAAAGCCGAACTCAAGGGCAAGGTTCTCACTTTGTCGCTCGGTTATGCGCACCCCTGCATTTACGAACTTCCCGAAGGCATCACGGTCGTCATCGGCGAAACGAACGACAAGAATCCGCTCGTAACGGTTTCGGGCGCGAGCAAGCATATGGTCGGTCAGGTCGCAAGCGATCTCAAGCACTTCTATCCCGTCGAACCCTACAAGGGCAAGGGTGTCAGAATCCACGGAGAATTCGTCCGTCGCAAGGAAGGCAAGAAGACTGCGTAATCTCGCGGCACTGAAAGGATACGAATATGAAATTGGAAACAAAGAAGATTTTGGAACAGAAACGTCGCTGGAGAGTTCGCCGCAAGGTGAAGGGCACGGCGGAACGTCCGAGACTGTCGGTATGCTTCTCGAACAAGCACATCTATGTTCAGTGCATCGACGACAAGGCAGGCAAGACTCTTGCCGCGCTTTGCACGACAGGCAAGGAACTCAAGGGCGAAAAGGTGCTCCCGAATGTTGCGGGCGCAAAGCTCGTCGGCGAAAAATTCGGCGAAAAGCTCAAGGGTATCGGCGTTGCGGCTGTCGTATTCGACAGAGGCTCGCGCCGCTATCACGGATGCGTAAAGACGTTTGCGGACGCAGTGCGTTCGGCTGGTATTAACTTCTAATCAAGCTACAAAATGAGCAGAGAATTTAAAAACAAAAAAGTTGAAGCCGAAAAAGACGCCGGTCCCGAACTTATCGAAAAGGTTGTCCACATCAACCGTTGCGCGAAGGTCGTAAAGGGCGGACGTCGTTTCACATTCTCGGCGTTGGTCGTTATCGGCGACGGTAAGGGCAACGTAGGTCTGGGCTACGGCAAGGCGAAGGAAGTTCCGGACGCAATCAAGAAGGCGTCGGAAAGAGCCCGCAAGGTCATGAAGCCCGTCAGCCTCAAGGACAACACGATTCCCCACGACGTTCGCGGCGAATTCGACGGCGGTATCGTACTGCTCCGCCCTGCATCCCCCGGTACGGGTGTTATCGCAGGCGGCGGCGTTCGCGCCGTTCTCGAAGCGGTCGGTATCAAGGACGTTCTGAGCAAGTCGCTCGGGTCGAACAACGATATGGCAATGGTAAACGCAACTCTCAACGCGCTCTTCCAGCTCCGCACTGCGGAAGCTATCGCGGCACAGAGAAGCTAATCGAAGGAGTTTAAAAAATGAAATTGCACGCTCTCACACATCCCCAAGGAGCCAAACACGCAAGCAAACGCCGCGGTTGCGGCGTCGGCAGCGGACACGGCAAAACGTCGGGTCGCGGTCATAAAGGCGCGAAGGCTCGCAGCGGCGGACACGTCCGCCCCGGTTTCGAAGGCGGTCAAATGCCTTTGTACCGCAAGCTGCCGCACCGCGGTTTCAACAATTTCAAGTTCAGAGTCGAATACGCCACGGTTAACGTGGGCGCGCTCGAAGAGCTTGGTCTCGAAGAAATCACGCGCGACGACTTGGTTGTAGCGGGTCTGGTTCGCGCAAGCGATCCGCTCGTAAAGATTTTGGGCAACGGCGAACTGACGAAGAAAATCGTAGTCAAGGCCGACAAGTTCTCGGAATCTGCAATCAAGAAAATCGAAGCTGCGGGCGGTAAGGCCGTTGTGGTCGCTCCCGTCGCCGAAGAAGCTTCAAAATAATTATTATCACAGACAGGTAGGAAATGTTTGCCGCTTTCACAAACTGCTTTAAAATCCCCGAATTGCGCCAGAGAATTTTTCTGACGCTGGGGCTTATTTTTATTGCGCGCGTCGGCGCGGGTATCCCGTTGCCTGGGGTCGACCCGTCGCCGTTGCAGAATTTCTATGCATCGGCGTCGAGCGACGGCGGCGGTCTTGCCGGTCTGTATAATATGTTCACTGGTGGCGCGATGGTCAACGGCGCGATTTTCGCGCTCGGCATTATGCCGTATATCAGCGCCTCCATTATTCTCCAGCTTATGGGCGCAGTTATGCCGAGCCTGGCGCGCCTTATGCAGGAGGGCGACACGGGTCGCCAGAAAATCGCCCAGTATACACGCTATTTGACACTTCTCATCGGCGTGATACAGGGGTCGATGATTACATACGCGCTTGTCTATTCCCCCGGAACATTCTTCTCGGGCTTCGATACCGCCCAGTGGGGTTCGATTATCGTGGCAAGCAATATTCCCGTATTCTTTGTCGTCAGCGTGATTCTGATGACGGCGGGGTGTATGATTCTTACTTGGCTCGGCGAACAAATTACGCAGCGCGGCGTGGGCAACGGCGTATCGCTCATCATCACGGTCGGCATTATCGACACTCTCCCAGGGGCTTGCTCGCAGGCGTATCATATGATTTTCGACAGGGCGGTCGGCGCGGAAAGCGCAAGTATCGGCGTGCCTCAGGCGGTTGCGATGTTCGTATTCCTTTTGGTCGTAACGGCGGCAATCATTATGATTTTGCAGGCCGTGCGCAAAATTCCCGTCCAGTACGCAAAGCGCGTCGTTGGCAGAAGGCTGATGGGCGGTCAAAGCTCGTATCTGCCCCTGAAGGTTAACTACGCGGGCGTTATGCCCATCATCTTTGCGAGTGCGCTGCTGCTCTTCCCTCAACAGATTTTCGGACAGTTCAACCTTTCCACATACAATTTGATTTACGGCTCGCTCGTATTCGCATTCAGCTATTTCTGGGTGTCGATTATGTTCAAGCCCCTCCAAATCTCCGATGAACTCAAGCGCAACAGCGGCTACATTCCCGGTGTTCGCCCCGGAGAACCCACGGCAAAGTTCCTCGACTACGTTATGACCCGTCTGACTTTTGCGGGCGCGTTGTTCCTTGTCATTATCGCGGTTTTGCCCCACATTTTGATGTCTTACTGGGGTATTCCCCAAAAGATTGCGTACTTCTTCGGAGGTACGGGCGCACTCATCGCGGTGGGCGTTTCGCTCGACACGATGCGTCAAATCGAAACGTATCTGCTCCAACGCCACTACGACGGCTTCCTGAAAAAGGGTCGCATTCGCGGTCGCAGCGTAGGTCAGACGCGCCAAATGCTCGATACGAGCGAAATCAAAAACCTTTGGGCACTCTGGACGCCCCTGTTGGTGATATTCTTCATCGGCTTGGCGGCTTGGGTAGTCCGCAACTTCCTCTGATTCGGCATTGCGGATTGGAATGAAAGTTGCACTTCGTTCTTTTAATGAAACCAACAAACAGATAGATTGCGTATGATACCGATTAAATCCGAACGAGATTTGAAGGTAATGCGCAAAGCCTGCAGCGTTGCCGCAACCGTGCTCGACAGACTTTGCAAAGTCGCGCGCGAGGGAATATCGACTTTGGAGCTCGATATGGCGGCGAAGAAAATTATGTCCGAACTTTCGTGTCGGAGTGCCTGTTATCACTACAGGGGCCCCGACTCGAGGTATCCGGGGTACGTTTGCATCTCGGTGAACGATCAGGTAATTCACGGCATAGGATCTGCCGACAGAATTCTGAAATCGGGCGACATAGTGAGTATGGACGTTAGCGTGGTCTATCAGGGATTTGTCGGAGACAACACTCGTACGGTTTTCATCGGCGAAGTCGCGCCCGAAACGCGCAAGCTGGTGGAGTCAACCGACATCGCCCTTCACAGGGGGATAGCGGCGGCAAGAGCGGGCAACAGGGTCGGCGATATATCGGCGGCGATACAGGCCTATGTAGAATCTTGCGGGTACGGAATAGTCGAAGAGTTCACGGGGCACGGCGTCGGGCGTCATATGCACGAAGAGCCGCAGATTCCCAATTACGGGAAGGCGGGAACCGGTCCGCTCTTGAGGGCGGGAATGACTTTGGCTATCGAACCTATGATTACGATGGGAAGTCCCGAAATTTTTGTTGGCGAGGACGGCTGGACGGTCTACACGTCCGACGGCAAGCCGAGCTGCCATATCGAACATACGGTGCTCGTGACGGACGCAGAACCCGAAATCCTCACAATCCCAATGCAGGATTAGTCGAGATTTCGAAGATTTTAGGGTTTTGTCGCAATTTATTAAAAAAAAGACTTTTCAAAACGAAAAAATCAGTCATTATAACCAACCTTTTTTAACAACGGAAAAAATATGCCAAGACTATTAGGAGTAGATATTCCCAATAACAAGCGCGTCGAATTCGCGCTCCAGTACATCTATGGTATCGGTCCCGCTCGCGCAAAAATCATTTGCAAGGAATGCGGCATCCCCGAATCCATGCGTGCAAGCGAACTCAACGAAGAGTTGATCAACAAGATTATGAATGTTGTTTCGCAACGCCAGTACAAGCTCGAAGGCGACCTTCGCCGCGAAATCATCGGCAATTTGAAACGCCTTTCGGCTATCAAATCGTACCGCGGTCTGCGCCACGCGAAGGGTCTGCCCGTACGCGGTCAGCGCACGAGCACGAACGCACGCACCCGCAAGGGCGCACGCAAGACTGTCGGCGTGGTAACAAAGAAATAATAACACAACCAAGATTTTTCAATGAGCGAAGAACAGAAAAAACAGGAAGCGGTAGCAGCCGAAACTTCGGCAGCCGAAGTTCAAGCCGCCGAACCCCAGAAACCCTCGTCTCCCTCCGCCAGCGATTTGCTCGCAACGGAAGTGGGCGAAATCAAGGTTCGCAAGGCTAAGGGCAGCAAGAACGTCCACTCGGGCGTATGCCACATCAACGCCACTTTCAACAACACGAAAGTTTCTTTCACCGACGCCGCAGGCAATGTAATCAGCTGGTCGAGCGCAGGTAAGATGAGCTTCCGCGGTTCGCGCAAGAGCACGGCATATGCCGCGCAGGTCGTTACGCAGGATGCAGGCAAGGTTGCAATGAGCCACGGAATGAAGGAAGTTGCGGTCAACGTAAAGGGCCCCGGTATGGGTCGCGATTCGGCAATCCGCTCGCTTCAGGCGATGGGCTTTGTCGTAACTTCCATCGTTGACGTTACGCCCGTTCCCCACAACGGTTGCCGCGCGCCGAAACGCCGCCGCGTATAATCTTAACTTTAGGAGAATTTTACAATGTCTCGTTATACAGGACCAACAACCAGAGTCAACCGTCGTTTCGGTATGCCGATTTTTGCGGAAACCAAGGCGATGCAAAAGAAGCCCTACATCCCCGGTCAGCACGGCCCGCGTCTTCGCCGCCGCGTAACGGACTACTCGATGGGCTTGAACGAAAAGCAGAAGCTCCGCTTTATGTTCGGTTTGAGCGAAAAGCAGTTCCGCCTCACGTTCGAACGCGCAAAAAGACAGCGCGGCGTTACGGGCGAAATCTTTATGCGTTTGCTCGAACTCCGTCTCGACAACATCATCTACCAGCTCGGATTTGCCCGCAGCCGCGCGGCGGCACGCCAGTTCGTTACGCACGGACACGTTCAGGTCAACGGCAAGAAGGTGGACATCCCCTCCTACACGGTGAAGGCCGGCGACGTGATCACCATCCGT
>ERZ1026860.1298-NODE-1298-length-13015-cov-16.335648_pt1 | contig 13015 bp, 15 predicted proteins | sample MGYA00380160_ERZ1026860 | MGnify/ENA primary metagenome ERZ1026860 (study PRJEB33269, sample SAMEA4719796) | human gut metagenome | biome: human-associated habitat; feature: organic feature; material: feces | place: Cameroon | collected 2013-10 ... | reverse complement strand
AAAAATAGCAGCTAGGATATGTAATTTTCTCATGCTAGAAAAATCCTATTTTTACATTTTTCTGGAACTTCGATGACTCCACTATATGACCATTTTATATTCGTGTTATATAAAACTAAAATCACATCGGGAGAAAAAATGGTTTTCAAATATTCTTTTAAGATTTCTCCATTATCTCCCCCTCCTGACTGACATTCTGCAAACTCGACTTTCGCATTCTTGCATAAATAACCATTGACAAAGTTTAAAAAATCTTGTTCATTTTTGATAGATTGCTCATAATTTTTTCTTCTTTTCTCATCCAAAGTATTGTTGATTCTCCGAATATCGTCAGCAGAAATTTGTTCTCCGCTTCCGAAGGTGATTGTCCCTGGAACCCCACTGTGCCCCGTGAATGTGATATGTTGTATGCAATCACATGGATCTTTACCTTCTGGATGATAGTGTCTAATTTTGCTACTTATATCTTTTTTTGTTTCAGAAATATTAAGAACACTGCTAGTGTCTCCTGGCATAAAAAACCAGCGTTCGAAAAAATATGAGTCATCCGCATAATCATATGTTAAAACAAGTTTGGCTAATCCCAATAAATCAACTTTTTCGATACTTTTATTATTAACAAACGCATAAATATTCAAAGATCCTATTTCGCTGATAATATCTCTACTTGACCATCTTCCGATTTTAAACCCCAAATTTCGGAAATTATAGTATCCAAGAACAATTTGTTTATCGAGGTATTCCGATGAGAAACCTATATGCGCATGAATGGTGGAAAGGGCTAGACCGAATGTGGCGTAAACATGCGACGTAAGCACGGAGCCGCTGCTGGATGTATTCTCCATGACGTTCTTGTTGGCATCATGTAGGAAATACGACGTTCCATTTCCATCCGTTGTCGCAAGAATGACGTCCAAACCAACATCGAATGGTTGCCAGGTGTGGAGCATGGAGAGAGCGTTGCCGTTCATGCCGTCCAGCTCTTCGACACACCTCTCGATCCGCCGCCCCATGTAGTCGTACTTGAAGGTCAGGCGGTCGCTTGCCCTGTATGTCTCGACCATGCGAGGGGAGCATCCTGCCTCTAGTAGTTCGCAGGCGATATCTTTTGTGTGGCGATACCAGGAGGAAGGAGTTCTGTAGGCGGCATCCGGCAGGTTTGCGTGCAGAGTCAGTCCTAGCGTAAGGGCTTCGGAGGCCAATACTAGACATAACCTTCCTGTGAGAGGGATGGCGATGTCAAGTCCCTGTTTCATGTTTTTACTATATGGGTGGCGTTGCTGCTTGTTCTGCTGTCTTCATGATTCTGTCGATGGCTGAACAGGCGGGGATGGAGACACGCATGTCCCCTGATACGGCGAGGCGTTCCAGGAGCGGCAGGTCGGATGCGTCGCCGAGCATGCCTATGGCGGCGATGGCGGAAGCGCGGAGTACGGGCGAGGAGTCCAGTTCGGCTACGGTCCGGACTGCCGGCAGCGCGGCCCGTTCACCAAGTATTCCACAGACTTGCAGAAGTGCAGTCTTCGTCTCCTCCGAACATGTCGGGTCCAGGAGCGCCTCCAGGGAGGCTGCGGAAACTTTCTCCGGCGGGAATTCAGAGAATGTGCGACCAAGCGTCATCAACTGACGCGCGGCGGAGCCGGCGCCACGGCCTCCTCGCTGGTTTTTTAGGGCCTCCCACAGTGCATCCGCCATCGACTCGCGGGACTTTGTGTAATTAATGCGCGTGTAGCACTTGCCAAGAAACTGTACGCAGTAGTCCCGCCATGTGGCGTCCGTCTCTTCGGCACGTGACATCCGCACCAGCAGCTCAGCAAGCTCTGTCAGCCCCTCGCGCTGACGCAGAAGCGCGAAGACAAGCTCGTTCTTCAGACCGTTGAACTCCAGGTCGGAAAGCGGCTGTCCAGCCAGAGGGGATTCAAGGAAAGCGCGGCAACGCTCCAGCTGCTCAGGCGCGAGGTTGGACGGGAGGCGGTGGATCAGTCTAACGCGTTCAGCGTATGGCGACGATTTCTCTCCACAGATGGTGGAGATCTCCGCATCGACAAATGTGAGCGTGCGTGGTGCCTGCTGAGCCATGACAGCCATGGATATGTCGAAAACCATTATGAATAGAAATAATAGCATGGGAAAAGTATTCTGGTGAAATTGACTTAAAGAACTTACAAACTACATTTATGAAATCGACTGATCAGAATGGACATGTCACGAAGAAGATGACGGATTATCTTGCTTTCTGCATTGGAAAAGACAAGAGAATTATAAGGAGACAAATACAACATCCCTGAATCGAGAGTATTGAAATTGTCCCTTGTGATATGATGACAACCACCTCCAGCAAAGCTTGGAAACACGGGAATATGCCTCAGTAAAAAACTATCCCGTTATTTTCGGTGAATCAACATAAGAGAAACCGGAGCATCTGGGTAAAAGGTGATAAAAAAGGGGTAATCGAACAGAAAGAATGAGAGATATGCAGGATTCAGCATAATCCAAAAAACAAGCTGGAAAGGTATCATGAAAAAGATGCCTTGTGCACAATTGCATGACAGAATCTCGATTTACATATTCATGAGAAGATTTTGAGTAGATTATCTATTTTAAAATTCATGTTGTATAGGTATGACATTATTGTTAAAGACGTTGTCATCTGATTTTTCGCAATCTCTTGAAGAATCAAGGACCATTCTTATTCTATTTTGCAAATAGATAATCTCCTGATGGTTAATGCAGGAGTGGTTGTCGGACACGTATGACAGAACATAATAATGCTCCTCAAGAAAATACCGTAACCTAAATTCAATGGTTCTGTATCTGTCTGCCTGTATTGCAAATTTTATTACGTAATACTCAGCATAAGGAATTCCCTTCATTGGATTGTCCTTGTAGAAACAATCGCCGGATGTGCCGTCAAGAATAGTAATAGTATTACTTGGATATAAATACCCTATTCCCCAGAAAAGGATGCATAAAAGTAGATAAACAAGCACTGTAATTATTTTTTTCATTTATGCTTATCCCATTTGTTGAGAGTTTCCCAGACTTTCTTGGAAACTTTGTCTTCACTATTGACGGCTCTATTAATCGCGCGTTCCCTGTTATGCTTTATTCTATCATCAATAATGGAGTTAAGTTTATCCTTAACAATATCAAAATTCGTCTTGTCATCCCCATGCAGGATCTCGTACATTTCAATAAAATACTCTGTATCCATGCAATCTGGAAATAACTGATTCTTGAATATTGTCTTCCTACCCATGTAATTAAAAAACAAACAATCTCGCAATCTATAATGACGCCCAAGAAGAAAGCAAAATGAGCAGATAAATATTAAAAAGCAAAGATTAGCAAAAGATTTCATCGCTTGGAACCTTGTTATCTAATTTATAATGCAAAAGATCGATGGGGTTCCTGTATCTTTTACCAGATTCCCCTGTTCCTTAAAATGAGGTAAATTGCTTAATACATGCTTTCCAACAAAATGAACATCTTCAGGATCTAGTATCTTTAAGACGTCCATATATTGTGCAGCTGTATTACCCAAAAAAAGCTTTCGCGTAAAATGCAGGTTATCTGTGTTGCCCATAAAAATGTAAAACTACTGTGAAAGTTGTCCTAATCAGCCTATTTCAAATTATTATGGCGCCTAACTACGCAAATTATACAATAATCCTCCATCTGAACATTCTCTTTCATCCAGAAAACAAAGCGTATGTCTCACGGAGGATTATTGGATCTGACATGGCATTTATCTTATTTTTGTGACTGAACATAGATCGAAATCAGAGCGACGCATGTGAACATGAAACAATACGGTAACTGATTCGCACTCTTGGGGAAGTGCAAATCTTAGGAGAAGACGATTTGGCTCCAGCAAATAATCATTAAAAAATTCTGCATCTAACATCGACAGAAAAGGGGACTGACCTTCATTATTTTTATTAAGCTTGATCTTGTGATAATAAAGTCTTGTTTCATATTTATTTGATACAATACATTCACAGATTTGTCCAAAATGGCTCTCGGACAAAGCAGAAACAGTAATAAAACTGTTTTTAGGTACCTTCAATTCATAGACAGAATCGTTTTCAACAACCAGCCTTATTTCCTGTATTTCCTTTGTACAGCCTGATGTCAACAAGCAAAAGATAACAAAGCAGGCCAAGAAAATGTATTTGCACATCAGTTTAACTATTTTATTCATAATGATTTGAAAGTAATTGAACCAAATTGAAAAACGAGAATTACAGAACGCGATGTCCTAATCATTCTATTTCAAATCATTTTACAGCCTAATTGTCTAAAATAGACGATAACCATCTATCCGAAACAATCTCCTTCGCCCAGAAAACAAAGCGTTTGTCTCACGGAGGTCTTTTGGGGATCTGACATGGCATTTATCTTATTTTTTTGATTGAAAATTGATCGTAATCAAAGAGACGCATGTGAACATGAAACAATACGGTAACGGATTCGCACTCTTGGGGAAGTGCAAATCTTACGAGAAAACGATTTGGTGCCTTCAATGAATCATTAAGGAAAAATGCTTCTGACTTCGACAGAAAAGGGGACTGACCTTCCTCGTTTTTACGAAGTTTGATTTTTTGATAATAAAATTTTGTTTCATTCTTATTATATACAATGCTTTCACATGTTAGTCCAAAATGCTTCTCGGAAAAAGCACAAACAGTAATAAAACTGATGATTGGCACCGTAAATTCATAGAGAGAATCGTTTTCAACTACCAGCCTTACGTTTCGGATTCCCTCTACACAGCCTGGTGTAAACAAGCAAGAAAGTACAAAACAGACCAAGAAACTGTATTTGCACATCAGTTTAACTATTCTATTCATAATGATTTGAACGTAATTGATCTAAATTGAAAAACGAGAACGAGAACTACGGACCACAAAGATTTGCAATCGAAGACCTCGGACGAGATGCCTATGTTGGCGCTGGCTTCCCCCACGTTCTCTCCGAATGGGGCGTATGATTTTTTTTCCAGGGGGTAGTCGTCCGCATCCGTCTTCTGCATGACGTTCTTGTTAGCGTCGTGGTGGAAACAGGAGGTGTCGGCGGCATTGGCTGTGGCGATGACAACGTCCAGCTCTTCGACACACCTCTCGACCCGCCACCCCATGTAGTCGCACATGGAGGTCAGGCGGTCGCCGCCTCTATATGTCTCGACCATGCGAGGGAAGCTTCCCGTCTCTAGTAGTTCGCAGGCGATATCTTTTGTGTGGCGAGACCAGGAGGAAGGAGTTCTATAGGCGGCAATCGGAAGATTCGCGTGCAGGGTCAGTCCCAGGAGGAGGAGGGCGGCAAGGATGGCAGCGTGGCATCTTGGCATGGATGTCTCCTGTCTTTTATGTAATATGCAACTTATTCTCCATTTCGCGTCGATGTCGTCGTAGGAAAATGGATTGAAAAAAGGAATGTCACTGATTGAAAACCTTTCTTATCTCAACTCCTTATGGGGAAGTCGTCTTTTGGAAAAACCATCTTACTTGCGTTCTGTTGAAAACTAGACTCAGGTTTATGACGAGTTGTTGCGTATTACTGATATGTCTGTTTATGATAATATGGATTATTTGTACAAGACATACGCCTTAAGCGTATTGATTGGGATGTTAGTTATTCCTGTGCCTGCAATGTTTAAGAACATTAATGAATCAAAAGGAAGGTATTTTAAATCTTCTTCAGTAAAATTAGAAAATGCAACATCTAAATATACAATGCTCGTGTTTTTCAGTGGTTCAAAAGAGTCAATGTCGCAATGAGATATGTCCAGCTTTTGTGAATTGCTTCCGACTATGCCAGATAGGCTGGTTATCACCCCTTCACGCAAATATAGATTCTTTATACCTTGTGGTGGCAGAAAGGAGAGATCTGAAACAGATGAGTATGCAATGCTCAATGTGACTAATTCACTTGGATTAAGTGAAATTTTCTTAAGTCCTTTATTCGACTGTACAGATAAATGTTGTAATCTTATGTTGTCCGGAATTGTCAATGTCTCTTGAGATAGTACACACCATGCCATGGTAAGTCGTTTAATAGAGTCTGGGATGATACTGGCAATGTCTAGTTTATACGGGTAAGAACTAATATCCAAATCTTCGAGTTTATTTGCTTCCTTGAGAAATGACAAATCTTTTATAACTGAATTCCTCATAATAATTCTCTTTAATGAACAAATGATTCTGTATGGTATATAATCAATTGTTGTATTTGAAATATCAAGTATTTCACATTCATCTCCAACAGAATCCAGTGACGAAACATTGGTATTTGAAATAAGGAGAGTGTTAATTTTAGGCAGTGGCGGTATTTCATCTATCATGGTATATGAGATATTAAGTGTTTTGATGTTATCTAGACATATATTGTCCAGGCTATCAATGTCTGTATGTTGTAAATTGAGATATTCCAAGGAGTTTGAGGGAATATGTAAACGAGTGTCTTCAAAGCTACATCCATAAAGGTTGACTTCCGACAAGAAGGGTGATGTTAAAAAATTCTCTGGTGAAAAATTCTGTAATCCAAGATTGAGTTTCTTCAACATTTTTAGTTCATTGGCAGAGTGTATAAAAGCATTCTCTATTTGAGAAGTGTCATTAACGTATGAATACTCTATGTCAGTATCTATTATTCTGATTGTCAATTCTTGTAAACAACTAGGAAATAACATGTTGTTAAATGAAGCAGTTCCTATGGGAGAAACATATAACAGTCTCAATGGCATATTAACAATATCAATTTTACTTGACGGATATACACCTTGCATTTTCAGGCTGGATAAAGAATTTATCTTACACAAGGGTGAGATGTCCTTAATTCTTAAATTCCCTGTTATATCCAATTCTTCTAAATTACTTCCTTCAAGCATTGAAATATCGGAGATTTGAGTATATGCAATGTTTAGTTTCTTTAATTTATTAGTTCTCAGCGGCATAATTGTATTGACACGCGAATGGCTAATATCCAACTCGGTTATATTTGATTTACGTAAGAAGGATATGTCAGAGAGACCACTATTTGGTATTATTAGAATCTCAAGGTTATACTTATCTAAAGGAGACAGATCGTCTATTGCGACTTGTAATGCATAGTTTGATTTGGAAGGTGAAAAATCAAGGCCGATAATTTTGTCTTCGCTATAAACTGCAGAGTAAAAACCATCCCATCTTGGGTTTAACACCTTGATTTCATCAATGATTTCGTCAAGGTTGTCAGAAGTCAGTTTGCATGATTGTATTCCTGGTATGTGATATATGAAGAATAACGCAAATGAAATCAGCAACACTGTTAAGACGATTTTTCCTGTTTTCATTTTTTTATTCCTTAAGAAAGAAACTATTTTGGATCTGGAAGATTATTTGTAATAGGCACAAAATTTTGCATTTGAGTCCATTTATTATAAAAACGTATATAATCATCATAAGATTTCCATCTAATCTTATTTGAATTAATGAAATACATGAATGGTTCTTTTCCGATTGAAGGATAGGTGAGAAAATTTACAAAATATGTGCTTTGTACTTTTACGATTGGAGTGCTTGATATAATATAAGAATCACCATTGAATTTATAGCTATAGTAGTATGTGTTGTTTTCATCAATAAGAAATACAAATAATAAATGCCTATATACTCCTATTCCCCAGGCAACAGAGCCTATTCCTAAACGATATTCAGGGATAGATTGCAATCCTTCTGGACAAAAAAGTAATAACTTGTTGTTTTCGTCACACAAATATAATACTATGTTGCTCTTGCTGCTAATTTGATGGTTATTTTTTAAAGATTGAATTATCTTTTTATCTTTGTGGTAATAGATAAGAGGAGCGCAGGAACAAAAAAAGACTATTAAAACAGAGAAATAATAGAGTAAATGTTTTTTAGGTGGAACAATCATTTTTTTGCCATCCATGCCTTTTGAAGATAATAGACCCATTCGTGATACACTAATAGGTTGGGCATTGCTAAGAAAGTCTTGTATTGGTCCCCTTTTGCAAGGGAGGCCAATACGTTAGCCGGCCAAAAATCTCTAAAAATTTTCAGGACATCAAATAAGGGACTTCTCTTCTTGTTGCATGGTAGAACCTGTTCTCGTATTCGATTGGGCTTTCATAGCCCAGGGTAGAATGCAGAAACTCCTCGTTGTAGCGCTTCGTCCATGTTGCCAGCGCCGTTTCAAGTTCATTGAATGTGTGGTTCTCGTCCTCAAGACGCTGGCGTTCCCTGTCGACGCCGCCTCGTTCAAAAAGCCGCGACCCGTCCTCCATGAGGATATCGCGCCATCTGTAGAAGTCGGTCTGAGTGATTCCATAGGCATTGCAAAGGGCGGCTATGCTTCCATGGTCGCCTCGCAAGCCGTCACCGCCTTGCCCGTGTATTTCCAGAGGCCGGCGGCTATGCTTCCATGGTCGCCTCGCAAGCCCTCCATCACAATCTTGAATTTCTCCTGGGGTGTTCGTTTTTTTCGTGGTTTGCTCATCGTGGACTCCTCGAGATGCCCACTTAATTTAGTGTCCTACGTTAATTGGGTCCAATATATAAATGTATTGAGACAAATCTCCATTTATTACCGTTGAACTATCAATTAAAAACCTGTTAAATTGGCTATTCAGTAGCGCTAACACATCTAATGATTCCAGTTCGCATCCCGAGATGACCAGGAAAATATTATCAAATTTTGTTGAAATATGTTTAATTATATTAGAATTCACCCTCATATTAAATAGTTCAATTGCTCTAAGGTTTGGCATATTGGATGACTCCATGAAATCATATTGGTAGTTGCCTATTAGTCTTATGGATGACAAAGAATCAAATTGCAGTTGCAGGTCTTTTCCCTCAATTATTATATTGGCTATAACAAAAGCCTTGGCGTTTTTGGCAATTGTAAAAAAGTGTTCCGCAGGGAAATTAAATAATGTCTCGCCGTATAATTCAAGAATATCAGTTTTCAATTCGCCCATGGAGAAAAGCTCTTCTCTTTTTACATTTGTAAGACAGATGGCTCCGATTCCATCATGCTTCGATAATACAGAATAATCAATTGGGATACTTGAAGTATTGGTTATTTTAAAGTATTTCGCATGATATAGATATGTTGACAAATCATTAAAGTCAAATGCAGGACCTTTATAATGGAATTTTAGGGACGTATATTGACATGCTGGATATGCAGACAGATTAACTTTGTCATTTGTTCCAGAAATGGATAGGCTGTCACCGAAAAATAAGACTATGCATTCTTCCAGGTTATTATCGTTAATGATTTTTTTTACTATGGCATCCTGTTGCCGTCTGAAGGATTCGATTTCAGAAACGCATGACTGGATGCAAAGTAAAAAGAGAAGGGATATTGACAAACCCAGAAATCTCCGAACGAAAAAGTTACTAATTTGCATTGTTGTTCTCCTTTGGGATTACCAGAATTTCCACCACCTATCCTTTGAAACAACCGGTGTTAATGGCTTGAAATTTTTACAATTTGTCATGCATGATGCAATAAATGCACTATGAACAGATTGATATAATTCTTGACAAATACTGTGGCAATCAACAACCTTTGGAGTCTCAGGGAATGGTGGGCAGGGTATTTGGCAGTTTCCGTTTTTTCTTCTTACCTCATTTATTCTTTGGCATTCCATAAAATCTGCATATTGCCTATATAGATATAACACTCTTTTTAAAGAAGGTGTAAAATCATCACTTGGATTTGATGGCAATGAGGTTAATAGTCCTGAGCCAGGGACTCCGTGTAGGCCAAGGTTATCGTATGAATTAGTATAATGATTGCCTATGAACATGTATAAATTCGGATAATCATGTGTTTCTAAAGGATCACGTCTTGTCCATCGAGCTAGTTTAGGATGATAGTACCAAAAGTTATAATATATAGGCCTCGAATTATCATCGTATTTTTCGGAAGAAAAACTGATTAAGTCCCTTTCTAGGCATGTGGTCCATCCTGTTGGTTGAAATATTAACGACATCATAATGTTTTGAGTGCTCCCCGTCCCCTGCATGACATTCTTGTTCGCGTCGTGGAGGAAGTAGGAGGTGCCTGTTGCGTCCGTGGTGGCGAGGATGACGTCCAGACCGACGTCGAAGGGCTGCCAGGTATGGCGCATCAGCACGGCATTGCCGGCAAGGCCGTCCAGCTCCTCGACGCACTTGAAGCCGTCGTAGACATAGAGCGTCTTCCTGGCAAGCGCTTCCCCGGGGTACACGCATTTTTCGACCCGCCGCCCCATGTAGTCGTACTTGAAGGTCAGGCGGTCGCTTGCCCTGTATGTCTCGACCATGCGAGGGGAGCATCCTGCCTCTAGTAGTTCGCAGGCGATATCTTTTGTGTGGCGATACCAGGAGGAAGGAGTTCTGTAGGCGGCATCCGGCAGGCCCGCGCACAGAGTCCATCCCGGGAGGAGGAGGGCGGCAAGGATGGCGGCGTGGCATCTTGGCATGGATGTCTCCTGTCTTTTATGTAATATGCAACAAGCTTGTCATTTCACGTCGATTTATTTGAAAAAAATGATGGACGATTTAATTAATCCCAAACCATATCCCAAACAAAACATCTGTTCGAAGCTACTTGTTACTATTGACAACCATCCACATCAAATTTGCACGCGGCAAAACCTAGACTGCCAAGTATAAAGCTTTTTTCACTTCCATGATTATACCATATAATACCCCATTTCGTTTCAAAAACATCATTAGCGAAAAGATAACTGTTGAATAAATATAGCATATCTGATTGTGAGACGCTATCAATTATTCTATTAGGAATTCCCCAAAAATTATATACATCCTTTTGGTGATCAATTACTGATTGCTTATAGTATTCAATTACCCAGGATTCAATGCCAGATGACTTGTTTTTGTACGAAGAAATATAATCGAGTCCAGTCATTATTTCTTTGTCAAATTTTTTGATTCTGTCAATAACAAAAAGAAGGAATGCATTTGAGATAAAGCATACCTTAATATTGTCTTGCTTAATGTTAAACTTCGAATCGATATAAGTATGTTTGATCTCTGGATAATCATTAATTTTTGAACAATTGCCAAAGGAGTTTTCTTCCAAAAATTCCCCGTCTATAATTTGCGATACTACAACATATCCATCAATACATTCGCCGAAGCCTTCCAGAGATATGTATTTATACCCGTCAATATTTGTTTCCCAGTATTCAAAATAACAGATTAATTTGTTATTTATGTCAATCTCATCTTTGCTGATAAATTTGTCTATCACACATTCCCAAAATTCTCTGTCGTTCTTCTGCAGGGTCTCATAGTATTCTTTTGAAAGATGGAAAAAGGAATTTACAATGTCTTTTTCCTTGTAAAGATTTGCCAAGTGAGTTATTTCTGTAATATCATCTAGATTAGCGAGCAAGGCATTATTAATATCATGCAAATAGCAATCCAGGTATTTTTGACGCATTTTTTCCATGAAATAGTATGATGCGGGCTGGCTAACAGTGATTTTGTTGTCATCCCTTTGAAAAAAAGTTCTTGATTCACAAGAGAAATTGCCGTCCCTATGAACAGGTGTAATTGATCGACATGAAGAAAATAAAAAGACAATGCCTATTTTTAGTAGTAACAGAAAAGCATTCGGAATCCATGCCTTTCGAAGATAATAGACCCATCCGTGATACACTAATTGATTGAACATTTCTAAGAGAGTCTCCAGCTCTATGTTGTCTTTGATTGCTGTAAAAATGTTAATTCTTTTTACATCTAGGAAAAAAGAGAATGATGAAGAAAATCTGTTGTTATTGTATCATTAGGAGCAACAAAGACAGTAGCCTCTTTCACCAACGGTATTGGAAATTGGTTTTGGCATGCCTTGATGTATAATTACATTCTTTTTTCCTCCTAATTTAATAATGTATTTTGGTATAACCGTGAAATTATAGTTTACTTTTCGCCTGATATGATCGCATTTAATTGATGAATTGTTGTCTGAAATAGATAATTCATAATCAATATTTATTATTTTATTTATAAAAGGTATTTCTATGCCGTCATACTTTACCATCGAAGCAAGGCAATCTTTTACACAATTAACTGAATCTACTGAAAAGGAATGTGAAGAATTTAAGAAATTGGCAGATATGTCATCTATCTTAGGTAAAGAAGAATTATCTATACAAAAAGACTCTATAGCCATACGAATGGAAAATGGCTCAAAAACATCAAACAAATGATAAACAGATTTCTCTAAAAAGCACTTTGAAAAGCATGCACTAAATTCTCCTGCAATTGCAATCATTCCATATCCTAATGAGTCATAGCTATTATTGGGAGAATTGTCAAGAAAACTATATATATTAATTCCTCCTCTCTCCTCTATGGGGTCACGACTCGGCCATTTGCCATAGTAGTGCGCATAGTACCGGTAGTTGTAGTAGACGAGTCCCGTCGTGGCGTTGAAGACCTCCGACGAGAAGCCGGTGCTGGCTTTGGTCTCCCCCGTGTTCCTTCCGAAGGGGGCGTATACATATTTTCCCAGGAGGTCGCCGTCCGCGTCCGTCCTCTGCATGACGTTCTTGTTCGCGTCGTGGAGGAAGAATGAGGTGTCGGCGGCATTGGTTGTGGCGATGACAACGTCCAGCTCTTCGGCACACCTCTCGACTCTTCTTCCCATGTAGTCGTACTTTAGGGTCAGGCTGTCGCCGCCTCTATATGTCTCGACCATGCGAGGGGAGCTTCCCGTCTCTAGTAGTTCGCAGGCGATATCTATTGTGTGGCGAGACCAGGAGGAAGGAGTTCTGTAGGCGGCAGTCGGCAGGTTCGCGTGCAGAGTCAGTCCCTGGAGGAGGAGGGCGGCAAGGATGGCAGCGTGGCATCTTAGCATGGATGTCTCCTGTCTTTTATGTAATATGCAACAAGTTTGTCATTTCACGTCGATTTCTTTGAAAAGAGTAAAAAATGGCAGTAACAAAGAATGAATTTGCCAGAAGGCTAGATTTCCCCTTTCCCCTCCTGCG
>ERZ1026860.1292-NODE-1292-length-13046-cov-3.298514_pt1 | contig 13046 bp, 13 predicted proteins | sample MGYA00380160_ERZ1026860 | MGnify/ENA primary metagenome ERZ1026860 (study PRJEB33269, sample SAMEA4719796) | human gut metagenome | biome: human-associated habitat; feature: organic feature; material: feces | place: Cameroon | collected 2013-10 ... | reverse complement strand
CTACACAGAGTAGATCGTCGGCAGCGTCAGATGTGTATAAGAGACAGCCCAAACGGCGCAGACGTTCAGATCAAACACGCGGTTCCATTCGGCTTTGTCGGTTTTCGTCAGCGGAACGCCGGAGCCGCATCCGGCGTTGCACACGAGAATGTCCAGCGCGTCGAAGTGCTCGGCGCTATCCCGGATAAAGCCGCGCAGCGCAGCGCTGTCCGCAGCGTCTACCGCGCGGGAGAACACCGGTCCTCCCAGCGGCGCGAGCTTGGCGAGCGCCTGGGCGAGCCGCTCTTCCGACCGGCCGCAGAGCGCCACATTCGCGCCCTCGGCCAGAAAGCTCTTGGCGGCAGCGAGGCCGATGCCCGCCGTGCCGCCGGTGATGCATACGGTTTTCCCTTTTAAATTTAAATCCATCGTTTTCTCCTTCCCCGTCGCGGACGAAACACGGATCATCCGTTTTCGCCGTCGGCGGTTTTTTCCGCAAGACGCAGGCACACCCGGAGCAGGCCGAGCGCCGCGCCGTTATATACGAGCGATCCGATGAGAAACGTCAGCAGCACGCGGAAAAAGTTTTCGTAAAACTCCGCGGCACTGATGCATGCGCAGCAGAGATACGCGAACGCGGCGTTGTTCAAAAACCGCGGCGCTTTCGGCTGCAGCACGATCAAGGGGAAAAGGATCGCGGCCAGCGGGAGCACATACCCGAAAAACTTTCCGAGCACCGGCGTAAGCGACACGATCAAAATGAGCAGCACCGCCGCGCCGCACAGCCCCACCGCGCCGCCGCAGGTGACGCGGAGGAGCCGTTCCTTCATCTCCCCATCCAGCATGTAGAAGAGGATGCCGCTCAGGAATATGACCCAGGAAAACGCGATATCCGCCATATAGCATATCGCGTTGAGCGCCACGGCCAGGATAAACAGCGAAAAGCGAAAATACCGGAGAAACCGTTCCTCCTGCCCGTTCGTCATAGCGCGAGCTTGAGTATTTCCGTCGTCTCCGGGATGCCGAGCTTGACGAAGTTTCCGAACTGGTACGGTCCAAAGCCGACGTTCACGGCGAGCTCCGGGATATCCTCGGCCTTGCCGCCGACATCGCCGAGCGTACGCGGCATGCCGAGAGACGAGAGAAACGCTTCATAGCGCCCGATGCCGTCCATGGCCGTATCCATAACGTTTTCCCGCTCCTCGCAGCCCCAGACGTTCACCGCCCAGCGCGCGAAGCGGGCGGGGTCGTGACCGACAACGTACTTCATCCACGCGGGGAACACGACGGCGAGGCCCGCGCCGTGGGCGCAGCCGTACTTGGCAGAGAGCTCGTGCTCGATGAGATGGCTTCCCCAGTCCTGCTCCCGGCCGGTGCCGAGAATGTTGTTGTGCGCGATCGTTCCCGCCCACATGAGATTGGCGCGGGCGTCGTAGCTGGTCGGGTCTTCCATCACGCGCCCGGCCTCGTAGACGATCGTGCGCATAACCGATTCGCAGAGTCCGTCCGTCAGGCCGACCTCCGTGGTGTTGGTAAAATACCGCTCCAGAACGTGCGCGAACATATCCACAATGCCGCACGCCGTCTGGTACGCCGGCAGGGTGTAGGTGAGCTCCGGGTTCAAAATCGAAAACACGGGGCGGATGAGATCGGAGCTTATGCTGCGCTTGAGCTTCCCGTCGTCGGCGGAGATCACCGCATCGGTCGAAGCTTCGCTTCCCGTCGCCGCGATAGTGAGCACCGTGCCGACCGGCAGCGCCTCCGTGATTGGACGCCGGACGGCGTAATCGAAAAACTCCCAGAAATCGCCCTCGTAGAGCGCGCCGACGGCGACGGCCTTGGCCGTGTCGATCACGCTGCCTCCGCCCACGGCGAGCACAAAGTCCAGCCCCTTCTCCCGGCAGAGGGAAACGCCCTCGTACACAAGATCGCTCTCCGGGTTGGGCTTTACGCCGCCGAGCACAACGGCTTCAACGCCGCTCTCCTTCAGCGACGCCGTTACCCGCTCGAGAAGTCCCGAGCGCACGGCACTGCCGCCGCCGTATAAAACGAGCGCGCGGCTGCCTCCGAAGCGCTTCACGAGCGCCCCGGCTTCGTTTTCCCGCCCCTTGCCGAAGGCGAAGTATGTCGGTGAATAAAAGTCAAAGGAAATCATGGTATTTCTCCTTATCCGAAATTTTTTGTTGGAAAAACCGGGCGTTTTCCGGGCTGTGCCGGAAAACGCCCGGTTGTGGCTATGCAAGATTTACTCGTTTCCGTAAGCCGAGCCAACCAGAATCTGAATGACCTCCAGCGCGGTGGACGCTTCGAGGATTCTCTTCTGCTTGTCGCCCTCCGATTCGCGGAACTTCCGGCAGCCGTCGAGCACCTGCTCGGTATACTCCGCAGGGAATTTGCAGGCGCCGTTTTCGTCCATGTGGACAATATCGCCGGGCATGAGATCCATGCCGCAGATGTTGACCGGCACGTTGATCTCGCCGATCTCCATATCGCCGTGGCCGGCGGTGACGCCGGTGAGCATGTACTGGATATCAAACTCGCGCACCTCGTCCAGATCGCGGGACGGACCGTCGGACAAAACGCCCTCCACGCCCAGCGCGCGGAACGAGGACATCATCATGCCGCCGGCGAGGCCGTTCTTATCCTTCATCTCCGGGGGGAAGTCCTGCTTGATGGCAAGGATGACCGGCTTCGGAGACTTTTCGATGGCGCAGAGAAGATGGTAGAGATTGTATTTGTTCTTCGTATCGTGGTTCACCGGGCGGTACACGGCAGTGACAACGTGGCCAACGCGGCGGCCAAGCTCCGGGTACATGCATTTGAGCGTCTGGTCGGCGTACCATTTACCCTTCCAGGCATCGTAAAGATGCAGGCACTTGTCGTCGTTCGGGTAGGAGCCGACGGCATTCGTGACGGTGGGCGTATCGAACTTTTTCAGCTCTTCGAACGCGGCGGGAGTTTCGTATTTGAGCATCGGGTAATCCTCCTTTTTTCTGCGGGCGGGGATGCCGCCCGCGTCGGGTCAAGCGGTGGAACGTGTCAGCCGACCTGTTCGGCGGCGACCTGTTCGAGCGTCGCGGCGTCGCGGTAGATGCCGTCCTCGTCGAGAAGGCCGGCCTTGCGGTCCTTCGCGATGCGGATGGGGATAAGGATCGTCGGCAGCAGCACAAGGATCGGCCAGGAGACCTTGCCCATGTACACGAAGCCGTAGTAAATGATGGCGATGATGCCGAACTTGGAGCCCCAGAGGCAGATGGCCAGAATGATCACGGCCACGATGGCCTTACGGACGATGGGGCTGCTCTTCGGGATGAGCTTGCCGAGCGGCTTCACCCAGCGGTCGGCCACGCCGAACGTGACGGCGATGCCGGTGGAGAGCATGGCGGCGATGGCGAGAATGGCGTACAAAACCTGCGCGCCCTTCGGGCCGCCGCAGATGTTCTGGAGCGCCCACAGCGTGGGAAGCGCTTCCTTCGTGATGCCAGGCATGCCCGCGGCGAACACGATGGTGTAAACCAGCGTGGAGAGAACGCAGAGGATTGCGTTGGTGCCGGCCTTGAGCAGAACGTCCTTGCGCGTGAGGATAACGCCGCGGCTTGCGGAGACGCAGGCGTCGCTGCCGCAGAGGAAGTTGCCCATGAAGATGATCATGATGTACCAGGCGTTGATCGTGGTAAAGCCGTACTCCGCCGGGCTCTGGCGAAGGGCGAGGAACGCCTTCATGCCGCCCCAGGCGTTCGGGATGCCGGTAACAGCGATATAGAGCGTAACGCCGAGGATCGCGATCGTCAGACCCGTGCCGGTCAGGCGAAGGATCTTCGCGCCGAAGAGCGCCATGATGAGAACAACGACGCAGTAGCCGTAAGCGCCGACCTTCTCCGGCACACCCCAGAGGCTGTTGAGAAGAAGCGAAACGGCGGAGACCTGCGCTGCCACGGACATGATCGGCGTGAAGATGGAGAGGATGTCCTTAAATGTGCCAATGACCAGCCGGACTACCTTGTTCCGGTACAGGAAGTCGGAATTCTGCCGGTAATGCTCGGGGCGCTTGATGCGGATCCACTCGGTGCCGATGGCTTCCACAATGAACGACAAAACGCCGCAAACGATAACGCCGAGGAAAACGCCGATCCAGCCTTTGGTGAGGAAGTACTGGACGGTCTGCGTGCCGGACGCGAAGCCGGGGCCAACGTAGCTGCTGAACATGACCGCGCCGAGAGAGATTGCCGCCATGTTGAATGCGCTTGGCTTTCTTGCGCTTTTGCTGTTATCCACTTGTTTTTCCTCCAATTCGTATTTCTTTTATTCTCCCTTTTTTGCGAGAAGCTCGGCTCGGTTGAGAACGTTGTACGGAAGATCCCCCTCAAGAACCTTGATAACCGTGTCGATGACCTGTAGAATAAGATCCACGCCGGCCGCGTCGCTCTGCGCGCCGTGGTGCGGGCAGATGGTCACGCAGTCATACTGCAAAATGCGCGCGTTGGGATCGGTGAGCGGCTCTCCCTCTACAACGTCGAGGCCGGCGGCGGCAACGGTGCCGTTGTCGATCGCGTCGCAGAGCGCTTCGGTGTTGACGAGACCGCCGCGCCCGGTGTTCACGATGTACACGCCCTTCTTCATAAGGTCAAACTCGGCCTTATCGAGAATGTGGAACGTACCCTCGTTGAGCGGGAGCTGGACGATGATTGCATCGCACGTGGAGCAAAGAGCCTCCTTCGTCGCGCGGATCACGCCGTTTTCGGCAAACACGGCGTCGTCCAAAAACGGATCGTATGCCATGAGCTTGCAGCCGAATACGCTGAGGTATTTGCAGATCTGCTTGCTGATCTTTCCGAAGCCGATCACGCCGATCGTAAGATTGGAGAGGCGCCTGTACGGCCAGTTTTTCTTGTGCAGCCACTCGCCCTGATGCACCATTTTGTTGTTAAGCGTCGTCTGGCGCAGGCACGCCATAAACAGCGCAACCGCCTGCACGGCGACCTCCTCGGTGCAGTAGTGCGGGACGTTGCACGCCGCGATGCCGTAATCCGTGGCGGCCTTCACGTCGATCACCTCAAAGCCGACACCGTAGCGGATCAGGATCTTTGCCTTTTTCAGATGCGAGATCACGTTCCGGTTGGTGTCCGCATAGCAGATGAGCACCGCGTCCGCGTCCTTGCAGGCCTCGATATACTCCTCGTCGTTATTCACCTGCGTGACGACGAGCTCGATGCCGTGCGCCGCGAGAGTTTCTCTTTCGTACTTCATGTCGTGCTTGAAGTACTTCCCGTCAACAATTACCGCTTTCATCATAATAACTGATCACTCCCCATTTTCCGCCGTTAGTACTTGACGGATTGATTACATGGATATATTATATTGCACAAAGAAACGTGTCAAAAAATAAATAATTTATTCGTTTTACACAATCAATTGTTTTTTCTTCCGGACAAAATCAGCGCTCTTTTGCAAAAAAATGTTCCGAAAAAAGTACTTTCCGCGGCGGAAACCGGGAAAAAACGAAAAAAGCAAGGACAGAAAAGGAGAATCGCGGCATGACCAGAGAGGAATTTTTCCAAAAATCGCAAAGTTCGTTCGCATCCGTCTCAGACCTTGTCTATGAATATCTCCGGGAAAACATCATCCAGATGCAGCTGCTGCCCGGAACGCAGCTGAACGAATCCCGCCTGTCCGCCGAGCTGAAGGTCAGCCGCACGCCGGTGCGCGCGGCGATCCACCGGCTGGAAACCGAAGGTCTCGCAACGCTGGGCTACAGCAAGGCCGCCACGGTCTCGCCGCTCAAGCGCAGCGAATACTATCAGATCGCCGAGTTTCGCGCCGCCGTGGAGGGGCGCGCCGCTTACCACGCCGCAAAGCTTATCTCCGCCGAGGCGCTCGCACAGCTCAAGGATATTTTGATTGATATGGAGCGCGGTGACAAGAGCCAGGTCATTTATCCGCTCAACGAGGATCGCTTCCACACGCTCATCGTGCACAGCGCGCAGAACCCGTTTTTCAACGCGGCCTACGAGCTCTACCGCTCCAAGCTGTTCCGGTACCGCTGGTATCTTTTTGTTGAATTTCCGATTGTCGACGAGTATTCTTTGACAGTACGCACCATGACGCACCGCGCCATATATAACGCGCTGAAAAACCATTACTCGGAGCAGGCGCAGGAAGAATCCATCGCCGACGCGCTTTTGATGCGCAACACGTCTTTGAGTTTGTAATTCATTTCACGGAGGAACCGATATGAAACAACCGATCCAAAACTACTTCCGGCTCGGAACGCTGCAATGGATGAGCTATCCGAAAACCGCGCCGATGGAGGGCCTGCGAAAGATCGTCCGCGACGAGTTTTTCAATGTGATCGAAACGAAGGGGTACGGCGCGGACGACGCCTCCGCGGCGGCACTGCTCGCGCAGTCTGGGCTCGGCGTGTGCTTTGCCGCGCAGCCGCACCAGCTCGCCGGCGGCATCAATCCGAATGCGGTGGACGAGACCGAACGCGCCGCAGCGGAGGCCGCGCTGCTCGCCCTGCTCGACGAGGCGGAGGCGCTCGGCGCGGAGGGCTTTGCCCTGCTCGCGGGCAAGTGGCAGGAGGAGACGAAGGAAATTGCCTTCACGCAGCTTTTGAAAACCGTGGGCGCGCTCTGCGCCGCGGCGAAGGATAAGAACATGTGCGTGGAGCTGGAGGTTTTTGACTACGACGTGGACAAGGCCGTTCTGATCGGCCCCGCGCCGCTCGCCGCGCGCTTTGCCGCGGAGGTGCGGAAAAGCTATGATAACTTCGGCCTCCTCGTTGACCTTTCGCACATCCCGATCTGCCACGAGGGCATCGAGTACGCCGTTCGGACGCTCGCGCCCTATGCGACGCATTTCCATTACGGCAACGCCGTGATGACGCCGGGCGCGCCGTCTTACGGCGACAAGCACCCGCGCTTTGGCTTTCCGAACAGCGTAAACGGCATTGCAGAGCTGACGGAGTTTCTGCGCGTGCTGCGGCGCGAGGGCTTCTTCCGCCCGGACGCGCCGTACATTCTCTCCATGGAGGTCACGCCCCAGCCGGGCGAGGACGAGGACGCTGTCATCGCCGGGACAAAGCGCGCGCTCCTGCGTGCGTGGGCGGCGCTGGAGGACGAGGACACCTGATTATTCCGCAAAAACCGCCGGAGGGGAATTCCCCTCCGGCGGTTCGTGCTTTTTCGGTTATGCGGCAAGATGCTCTATGCGCTTGGCGAGCGTTTCGGCATTCGTATAGTAATCATAGATATTCTGCACGCGCCGCCGCGCGGCATCATCCCAGCATACGTCGCCGCGCTCGGCGCAGAGCGTCTCCGCGTGGGTCTGCACGTCCGTATAGAAATACGCCGAGAGCTCGTAGCAGACATACCGCTCGTCCTCGTACACACGCCGGTCTTCGATCTCCGCGAGCGGCACGAGCTGGCCGTGGACAAAGAGATAGTCCGCGTTTTCGACATCCTCCCGGAAATACGTGAACAGATATACGACCGGGATGGGTGCGCCGCCATCCATATCCCCCGCGCGCTGCGCCACGAGCGCGGAGAGGACGAGCGCTTCCTCGCCCGGCGCGCCGCCCACCGGCAGGCCGTAGGCATCGAGCGTCGTGTAGTTCTCGCCCGTCAGAAGATGCTGCGAGTCCGCCGGCGCGGCGCTATCGAAGATGACGCCCTCCTCCGCATCGCCGATCACAAGATCGGACGGCGCGGGGCGCGCCACGCGCTCGCCCAGCGGCGCGAGAAGCTCGGCGCACGCGGCATAGTACTCCGCGTTGTGGGCGCGGCGCTGTGCAGCGTCGCCGGGCATTGCAAAGTATGACCGCAGCGCTTCCTCCACACGCGCGGCAAGCTCCGCGTCCGTCTCCGCGGGGGCGCGCGGTGCGGCCGGCTCCGGCGTTTTCTCCGGTGCGGCTTCCGCCGTCTCGCCGGTCTCCTCCGGCGCGGCAGCATGGATGAAGCACATCCAGTCCTGCCCGAACACGAAATTCGCGTTCGTCAAAACGAGATAGTACCCGCCCTGCGAAAGCCCTTCGTCCAGCGCCGAGAGATCGTAGGCATCCGAGAGATCGAGCGTCATCACGCCCTCGGCATGCGGCGCGAACGCCGTATTCGTAAAGCGCACAGACGCACCGCTCTTCGGCGCGAGCTCCTCGCCGGTTTCCCAACGCAGGAGGCGCACCTGCTCCTGGAATTTGAGCTCCTTGTCCGAGCGGTTTTCCACCTGCACCAACACGATACCGTCCCCCTCGTATACCGCGCCGAGTGCGAGATCGTCCCCCGCGAGCGGCGAGAAGAGATCGGCGGCGAGCGCCGTCACGGTGAGGATCGCCGCGAGCGCCGCCGCAGCCAGCGCGAACGGAACGATACGCGCCGCGTGCCGTTTTCGGAGCGGCACGCCGGTCTTTTCGGTAAATAAATTTTGGATATTTCGGTAATTTTCCTCGCTGAATGAGCGCATATTACTCTCCTTCCGCGCCGGACACGCTCGCGCGCAGCCGCCGCTTTGTCTGATACAGGCGGTTGTCCACCTGCTTTTTGTCCAGGCCGAGCGCCGCGGCGATCTCGCGCGGCTTCTGCCCGAAATAGTACCGCCGGAGCAATATCTCCCGATCCGGCTCTCCGAGCGCATCCACCGCCGCTCGGAGAGCTGCCCGCCGTTCCCCGGCGAGCAGCGTCTCCGGCACACCCAGCGGATCGGCAAGCTCGATCTCCTCAAGCGATACCGCGCGGCAGCGCAGAATTTCCCGGGCGCGGTCGAGAGCGCGCGAGCGCGCCACGACCGAAAGCCACGTCTTGAGCGAGCCGCGGCGGGGATCGAATTTCTCCGGATGCTCCCACAAATATACAAACGCATCGGCCGCAGCCTCTTCGGCGTCCTGCTCGGCGCCAATACCGCGAAGCGCGGCAGCGGCCACGGCATAGAGATGCCGGGAATAGCGCGCGATCACGTCGGCAATGGCGCGCTCCGAGCGCTCAGCGAGCGCCGCGGCGATCTTTTCGTCTGTCAAGGACTTCACCTCGTTTTCTCTTTTGACCGGTCTATTATACAGTACGGAGAAAGAGGCGGAAATACTTAAAAAGGTGTCCGCGGGGACGGATCCCCGCGGACACCTTTTATAAAGCTCCCTCGTCAGAGGGAGTCTTTTCTATTGGCTCCTCCGTCGGCTCCGGCGATGCTTCCGGCGTAGGCTCCGGCTCTTCGGCCGGTTCGGGCATGACCGTCAGGAGTACGGTGCGCTCGTTTTCCAAAAGCTCCTCGTGCACGACCTCCGCGCAGGAGCCGTCCGCGAGATACGCTGCGGCGCTCCATGCCTCGCGAAGCTGCGCAGGATAGCCGCCCGCGTCTCCCTGCGCCCACGCCGCGGCGAAGCCCTCGCAGAGCACCGCTCCAAGATCGTCCCGCTCCGGGAACGTCAGTTCCTCCAGCCGCTGCGCGGCCTCCAGTGTCTCGACCGCCTGCGCGCTCAGCCCGCTCCCGGCAAGAGAGCGCAGCGCGGCGAGCACCGCGTCGCGAAAGGCTTCCGCGTCCTTTTCCTCCAGCCCGGGCGCGAAAAACCAGAGTGCCTCGTCCGCGCCCGCCGTTTCCGTGCCGCAGGAGACCGCCGTCTCCGGCAGCGAGGCGCGCACGCGCTTATCGAGCAGCGACCCGCTGCGCCCCAGCGCCGCGGCGATCGCCGCGAGCCGGACGCGCGTCCATTCGCCCGCGCGCGGGCAGACGATGCCGAAATACACGCCCCCGGTCTCGTCCCCGGTGATCTCCGCCGTTTCCTCGACCGGCTTTTCGATCCGCCGATAGGCGGCGTCCGGCGCGAAGGTCTCCCCCGTAGGTGCGCCGGAGAACACCCCGTCCAGCCACGCGAGGATCGATCCCGCGCTCTCCGGCTCGGCGCAGACGACCGCGAGAAGGTTCCCCGCCGTCACCTCCGCGGCGCCGTTTCCGGCGGCGTCGCTGCCGGGGAGAAGATAGCCGAGAAACGCGCGGTATGCCCCGTTTCCGTCCGGCGCCGTCTCCTCGCCGCCAAAAAACGCCCCAAGGCTCTCCTTTGCCCCACGCAGCAGCTCCTCGGCGGTATTCGCCGTGAGCGTCCGGCGGCGCACGCCGTTTGCCGTGCGCGCCGCGAGCGTGAGCGCCGGGGCCATGCCGGTACCTTCTATGTACACGGCCGCCGCGCCGCTCGCCTCGTGCGTAAGATATGTTATTCTCCCGCCGGTTTCTTCCAGCCGCTCGGCCTTTTCGGCGCGAAAGCCGGAGACCGTATCGCCTACGGCGGGCAGCTCGGCGGCTTTGCGCGCAGAAAAGCCGCTGCCTATCGTGAACACAAACGCGATAAGCAGCAGCCATACAAGTTTCCGATTTGGTTTTTTCATTGGTGCATGTCCCCTTCTCCGCAATATTGTTTTACAGAGAAAGTATATGCACACCCCGTTCAGGATATGACGCCCGTACCGTCAAATGCGGGAATTTCTTCCTCGCCGGAGGCGGAGAGCTCCTGCACGTACCCGTCCGAGAGACCGGTCTCGTCCAGAATGGCAAGCGCAGCGTCCCACTCCTCCGGCGTGAGCGTCCGGCGCAGCTCCGGGTACTTGTCGAGATGCCCGCAGGGGGTGTACTGCGCCATAAGCGACACGAGCACCGTTCCGGGCACAAACGTGTCCGCGAGCCAATAGAGCGCGCGGCGCGTATTTTCGATCTGCCCCGGCAGCACGAGATGCCGGATCAAAACGCCGCGGCGGAGAAGGCCGTCCTCGTCCAGCTCGAACGCGCCGGTGTTCTCCACCATGCGCCGGATGGCCGCGCGGGCGGCATCCGGATAATCCAGCGCGCGGGAATAGCGCGCCGCGAGCGCCGTCTCGGCATACTTGAAGTCCGGCAGAAAGACGCTCACACGCTCCGAGAGCGCATCCACGGTCTCGAGCGTTTCATACCCCGACGTATTCCACACAACGGGGATCTTCGGCTTTGCGATCGCGAGCGCTTCCAATATCCGGGGGGCAAACTGCGTGCCGGTGACGAGATTGAGGTTGTGCACGCCCTTCGCCTCGAGCTCGGAGAAGATCGCCGCAAGGCGCTCGACGGAGACCGTCTCGCCAACCCTTCCGCGGCTGAGCGCGTAATTCTGGCAGTACACGCAGCCGAGCGGACACCCGGCGAAGAATACCGCGCCGCTCCCCCGCTCGCCGCTGATGCAGGGCTCCTCGCCATAGTGCGGTGCGGCGCGCGCGATGCGCATTTTGCTGCCCATGTGGCATACGCCCGCGCCCACCGCGCGGTCAGCGCCGCACCGCCGGGGGCAGAGGCGGCACTCACTCATGCAGTACCTCGGCGATAACGGCGTCGTCTGAGCGGCTGGTGCGCTCCGGCTTTTTGCGGCCGCACTCCATGCCCTTGAGCGCGAGCTTGAGCATCTTTTTGAGCGTGTACTTGCTCTCGCCGGCCTCGCGGGCGCGGCGGTCGTAAGAAACGGTGCCGACCTTCGCACCGAGCCGGTTCACAAGCCCGCGCAGGAAGAGATCGTCCCCGTGGTAATGCGAGAGCGCTTCGAGCGCGGCGGTGTCCATGAGGCGGTAATCGGCGTGGTCGTAAATGAGATCGGAGCCGAAGAGCTTCATGAGACCGTAGTACCCGCGGGCGGTCGTGCGCTTTAAGAATGTGTCGGTAGCACGCGAGGCGCGCACACCGCAGACGATGCCGCAGCCTTCCTTATATTTCTCCACCATTTTGTCCATCGCGTCGATGTCGTCCTGCAGATCGGCGTCGATGCTGATGGTGATGTCGCACCGGGTGCGCGACCACATGAGCCCCGCGGTGAGGGCATTCTGGTGGCCGCGGTTGCGGATCTGGCGCAGGCCGGTGAAGTGCGCGTCGTTCTCGTGGAGCGAGCGGATGATGCTCCAGGTGGCATCCTTCGAGCCATCGTCCACAAGGACGATGCGGCTCTCCGGCGCAATCGCGCCCGCGTCGATCAGCTCGCCGAGCTTTTTGCGAAATACCGGCGCGCTGAGCGGCAGAGCCTCCTCCTCGTTGTAGCAGGGGACGACAATATAAAGAACCGGAAGCGATTTCATACAGCCTTCTTTCCCCGCCGAATAATCCACGGCGGCAGGTAAAATACTATACTGGCATTTTACACCAAAACACCGCACAGTGCAACGAAACATTTTGTTTGAAAGAACACGGTTTTTTTCGTAGAAAATGGACGAAAACCAACACATTTCACTTGCAAAATGCGCATCGGTGTACTACAATGCGCTCAGAAGGAAAAAACTATTATTAGGAGGTCTAGGATATGAATTACAAAAAGAAGAGCATCCGCGACGTGAGCTTCGCCGGCAAGAAAGTGCTGCTGCGCGTAGACTTCAATGTACCTCTGGACAAGACGACCCACGAGATCACCAACGACAAGCGCATCCGCGCTGCGCTGCCCACGATCCAGTACCTGCTGGACGACGGCGCTGCGCTGATCGTCTGCTCCCACCTCGGCAAGCCCAAAAAGGACCCCGACGCCAAGACCAACCTGACCCTGAAGCGCGTTGCCGTCCGCTTTGCCGAACTGCTCGGCAAGCCGGTCGAGTTTGCGGAAGATACCATCGGCCCCGACGCGAAGGCGAAGGCCGCCGCGCTCAAGAGCGGCGAAGTGCTGCTGCTCGAAAACACCCGCTTTGATCCCCGCGAGGAGAAGAACGATCCCGAATTTGCCAAGGAGCTCGCCTCCATGGCTGATGTGTACGTTTCCGACGCCTTCGGCGCGGTGCACCGCGCCCACGCCTCCACCGCCGGTGTTGCGGACTATCTGCCCGCCTACTGCGGCTTCCTCGTGGAGAAGGAGCTGACCGCTCTCGGCGGCGCGATGGATGATCCCAAGCGCCCGCTCGTTGCCGTTCTCGGCGGCGCGAAGGTCGCCGACAAGCTGGCCGTGATCGAGAACCTGCTCAAGAAGGCCGACACGCTCGTCATCGGCGGCGGCATGGCGTTCACGTTCCTCAAGGCCAAGGGCTATGAGACCGGCGCCTCCCTGCTCGACGAGGAGAAGATCGACTACTGCAAGGACATGCTCGCCAAGGCGGAGG
>ERZ1026860.1288-NODE-1288-length-13052-cov-4.766100_pt1 | contig 13052 bp, 14 predicted proteins | sample MGYA00380160_ERZ1026860 | MGnify/ENA primary metagenome ERZ1026860 (study PRJEB33269, sample SAMEA4719796) | human gut metagenome | biome: human-associated habitat; feature: organic feature; material: feces | place: Cameroon | collected 2013-10 ... | reverse complement strand
ATGGGATTTTCCGTACATCATTTGCACTGCGCTATACAAATGCTGTACCGGAAAATGTTGCCTTAAAACACACTAGTCAATTAAAGCGCACTAGTAACGTTAAGTTTATTGGTGCGGCCTGACGCACCGCCATACGTCAGGCCGCTATATCGAAAGGAGGAACTGTGCGGTTGATTACATTGTTATTATAATACAAACGGCTTTATTTGTCAAGAGGGGATAACGAAATAACAGCCTCTAGCCGCAGTAGGAGAAAGCCCATTGATAAGCATTCCGGAGCCAGAAACAAGGAATTTATCTGGTGGTAGGAAAACCTGCGAGCCAGATTTTGCATCAATAGATACAATGTGACAATCGGCAACTGATCCACCCTGCAATAAGATTGTCCCAATCCACACCTCATTTGCGGTACTATCGGGGGTTGCCTGAATGAAAATATTTGCTTCGGTATAATTTGCAAAGTCATCACCAGGAATTCCGAGGTAGGGGGCTTGTGCAGTAATGCGACGTAACATTTTCATTCTTGGGCCGATTAAATTATCAACGTAGTCTTTGTTTGCGGCTTCTGTGGGCTTTGTGGGTGGAGGCACCAGCACGCTAACGGCGGTGGACATATCCACGGCAGACTTCGCGCCGCCGATTACAACGGAGCCACCATCTGCGGTATCGATATTCACGTGCTGCGTCGCATGGATATCAACAATCGGTCCCTCGACGTCTACTGTTCCCTGACCCGCAGTAATGTCGACGTCCGTCCCGCCGTGAACAAGGACGTTCGTAGTTGCCTGATATGTCGAGCTTCCGGTATCGATCACATTGATATTTTTCACGCTTGTGTTTCCGGTAATTCTCACGAACTCCGCGTTTGCAAGCACATTGATGTTCTGATTCTCCAGCGTAAACCCACCAGTAACGACCTGCGTGGCATGCCAAAGATTCCCTGCGTTGTCGACGTAGTAGCCGCCAAGCTCACCCTTGGGGATCAGATTCTCGCTATGCACATCCACCGTTGTTTTCGTATCATCTACGGCAACCGTGATATAGCCGCACGTCACACCGCCGGAGCCTTTGTGATTATTGAAATATTTCAGGTTAACAGGTGCGTCGTCAATCTGCGGTTCATCCACAAGAACTCCAGCACCCCGCGCGTCCAGCGTATCGTTCCGATCGAATTTCATCGTTCCGTTAACATTGATATCTCCGGTAATAGAAACTCCGCCACCCTCGATAATCACAGTTCCATTTTCTCCTGTGAGTATTTCCACGCCAGTCGAACCCGTGATATCAACCGCCTTGTCCGCTCTTATCGCGATACTCTCCGGAGTATCAATCGTCACGTTCCCGCCGCCGTGAAGATTCATCAGCCCGGTTCCGGACAGTGTAATTGTGCCGTATTCGTTCTTCAGCACATGGGCGTTGTCGATGAAGAACAGCGGCCCCATGAGCGTACCGCCGCTTGTCTGAATATATTTGCTAGGATCGACCTTGTCGACCTGCTTCTGAATGTTTGCAATGTCCTCGTCCTGCTGCTTGAGCGCATCAATCATCTGATTGATATAGTCTCGCATCTTGCTTAGCTCATCAAGGTAACTAAGCTCGTCCGAGAAGATCGTCGGCAGAACCGGCAGGCAGCAGAATCTAATTTTATTAGGAATATTGCTCATAAAATACCTCCTCACATAATTGCAATGCACCACTGTGACATTGCGTAACTGCGGATAGCAGTGCTCTCCGTGTCGGATGCAAGTTTGATTTGCCAGGCCTTGCCACCAGTCGCCACGATAGGAATCACGGTAACGCTGATGCAATCGTCAAAGCTAATGACTTCAAACCCGCTCTTTTTGACAAGCACAACTCTAAACGTACTGTTCAATGTATCACCACACTTTCATAAACAGGTCTTCGAGTTCTTCGATGATCTGCAGGTCGATGTTCACGAACGTGCTGCGGTATTCCTTCAGTCGTGCCGCAATGGACGCGCCGCCATTCACGCCGGAAACATGTTCCAGATATTCGTCCGTACTTTCTGCGTTTTCGTTGGACGTGTTAACATTCTGACTGTTTCCTGTAGCCTTGCTAGTTCCGCTGCCTTTTGCGTTCCCGGACCCATTGTTGGATACCATTCTAGCGTCCGTCAGATAGTGGTCATTCTGTAGGCCGGTCAAACCGCCCTGCGGAGTATCGCTGTACTTGTTGACTTCGTTCTCCGTGTTCGTGTTCGAGGATTCGGACATGGTGGAGGAATCAGATTCCGAGGACGTCACACCCTGACTGTCAGTCTGCGTCTGTTTCGTGCCCTTGCCGATCTTCGTCCGGGTAAGGTCAACATCATACAACGGATTGAACTCCAGCAGCTCCGACTTGTACATTTGATTGTAGTACGGCATGATTTCCGACAACTTCTGATTCAGCCGAAGTTTCCAAAGCCCAACGGTTTCCATGCTGATTTCTTCTGTGTAGTACGCCTTGAGAATCTTGATTTCAAGAGCAAGCCGGTAATTCTCATCAAAGATGGGCCAGTCATCCGCGTTGAAGATTTTCGGCGCAGCCGCCTTCACGATTTCGTTGACCTTGCTATACGGCTGTGATTCCTTATAGCCAGCTTCGACCTCGCAGATATAGCGCAGCTGCGTTGTGTATTTACTCATCTTCCTCACCTCCGTCCGGTCCAGCCATAAAGGATTCCGGCGTCACTTCCTCGCGGTATCTAACGCCGATATCCGTACCGAACATTTTGTTGACGGCATCACAAGCCTGCTCTCTAGCAATCAAGCCGGAGTATCTGCTTGCAATCGTGCCGCCCTGATTTGCCTGAATCTCCAGCGTGTTAACGCGTTCCTTCTTGTCAGCGCCGTGATTCGCAATGCCAAGTGATTCAAGGGCATCGTTCCAAATAGTCTGCTTCAGTTGCTGCAGAGCGGGGGCCACTAACGGCGCACCAGTCATTAACACTTTCACATTATCAGCGATTCCCTTTTTGCCAAATATTACAGGGAAGTTCCCTTCATACTGTTTATAGGCGTTCTTCAGGGAAAGCAGGGTGTTGGAATCAGATTCGATCAGAACCGGCGTTTTCTGTGCTGAAATGTTGACGTCAATCGTTCTATCGATATCCGCAAGCCGCCTAGCGAACATTCTGCACATATTAAGGGAAGGGCTGTGCAGCATGTTATTATAGCAGATAACCGAGTCTTTGTTCGTTCGCTCTGCGTGATACGTTGACACGGTAGATTTATCCGTTTCGTTGACGGAGCTAACGCCAGGAGTAAACGCCCTGCGCCGGATCGGAATCTTGTACACGTTGAACGGGCCGCTAATGATAACCGGGAGAGCCAGCATTCCGAGTACATCATCGTCAAAGAAAAGTGCAAGGCCATTTTTGAACAGTGTCAACTCAAGGAACCGGGCGTCCACGCTTTCCGGAAGATTGATCCATTCGTATCTGGATAAGGACATCTCTAACAGCCGGTCATAATAAAAATTGTAGGTCAGCCGATTAAATGAATCAGCTGCCAACCACGCTTTGAAGCTATCACCCATTAACTCACCTCCTCAGTATATTCCGGATTCGTAGCGCCTGGAGAGTTATCCACGGAATAATCGCCAAAATGCCCTGTCGTTTTCCAGAACGTAATTCCTTTGTCGTATACCTCGCAAATTCGCTTTTCTGCGCTTGCAGGGATAGAACCGTGAATCGCGCAATTCTGTGTTTTAACATAATTGTAAAACGGTCGAGTTCCGATGTTCGGCTTCTTCACCTGCATGACGGCGTAACCGTAGCGATTGAAATAATCATCAATGCGTTTCGCGTCTTCCACAGTAACGTGGATTTTACTCCAACGTAAGGTCAACTTTTTAGCCGCTGCCAGACTTTCACCGGATCCACCGCCCGTTGATCCACTGTTCGGAAGTTCGGCGGCGCCCGCGCGCTGCGCCCATGCGTTGAACAATGTGAATGCCCCGCCAATAGCGCCTATCCAGTTTTGCGTAAGGGCAGAAGCTACGGCAGTAGCGACGCCACCGATAGCCTGTACAGAGATCGCACCGTCGCGCTGAGCCAACCAAGCTTTGTAAGCGTCGTTGTCTGTACTACACTGTGGGTACCCTGATAACGAAAAGCTTTCCTCATAATTTTCAGTTGTGCCCTTGTAGGCCAGCGGAATTACAGTGACGATTGGATTCGCCGTAAATGACCCCACAACACGGAAGTACAAACCATTTGCGCGTCCTGAGAATTCAAACGGGTAATTCTTGCCCTTTCCGTCATTGGAGGCGATATACAGGGAATAATATGGTGCGGTGAGTAATTTCTTGTTTCTAGGCGTATAGGATTTCGACACACCGTTGATGCTTTGATGAAAAACGTCGATATCCCGATCAACGTTAAATTCGAACATATTCGGGCTTGCCTGATTTGCCCAATCAGTTGCCCATGGTTCGACAGGTCGGTTTGTCGCAGGCATGAAAATCCGAGGTGCAAGGTGCAAAGCGATTAAATTTTTGGGGTCGAGGTCTTCCATAGCTGTGTTGAATGCTTTAATTCCTTCCTGTGTGTAAGGCCATTGCGCCCACGTTAGCATGGTTGGTAAACCCATAGCAGGGCGAACGTTTGTGTTTGAAGCGAACCACCCGACAATGTTCAATTCGCTAAGCCGTGTGCCATTTGGCGCGATAACTTCATTGTCGCTTTCCTTAACCATAGGCAAATTTCCGAACGGCTCCGGAACGATGTTATCACCGGGCACGTCCGTCAGGGTATGTTCACGTTCAACCATAACTTCTTGCAGTTCGTAATCCCCTAGCCAAGTCTGAATCACATCAATCTCATATGTGATCGTAGAAGTTGTGGGATTCACATATTCCACATCCGTAATGAACGCATAGAATTTCTTCACGTTTCCTTCGGAATCCTTGAAACCCGTATTTTGGAAAATGAGATAGTTGCAATCATACAGATTTTCTACAGGTATCTCAACCTGGATTCTTCCCGCACCGTATCTCTGATAACTATACTCGTTAAGCGTGTACTTGATCCAGTTGCTGAACGTCGCAAACTGATATGTTTTTGTTCCGAAATACATGGTATTCTTATAATCCGGTTCGCACGGGCAATCCTTGATAATGTATATCGTGGTATTCGGCACGACATATTCAGCCATTTTATCACCGCCTTTTAAAATGGTGGAGGGGCAATGCCCCTCCGTTTACTGCTTGACGAGTGTCAGCGTGCTGCCGAGCACGACCGTGTTGTCAAGGCCGTTGACCAGCTTGTAAGTCGCTCCTGCCATCGTGGCAACCACGTCATACTTATAGCTTGCAGTCTGCGCGGACTGCGGGAGGATAATCGCGCCGTAAGGATGCACGGCAACCAGCGCCTTTGTCATTGCCTCCGTCTGCACCAACTGGAAGTTGGACGCCTGCAGGCTTGCCGGATCGGAACCGGTCAGCGTGTACACCTTGTTTCCAGCCTCATCTTCGGAGTAGCCGGTAACCGTCAGAACGACATTCGCCGGGGCGGAAATCGTGGCGCCGTCATCGACGAACACGACCGCGTTGCTGAACGGGGAGCTGGACACGATCTCCCAACGATTGTAGAAATAGTTGTTGTAGAGGCCGCTGCCGACGTAAGCCTCCGACAGCTCATTCAGCGTGTCGTAAAGCTGGAACCATTCCTGATCGACGAGAATCGCCTTGACGTCAGCCATCAGCGCGAGTTCAGCCGTGGTAACTTCCTCGATGATATTACCAGCCGCACGAATTTCGTCGAAACGTGCATTATCGAACGTGGTGAAATCGTCGATGAGAACGAGCCTGCCGAGGAAATCGGCCTTTTCCATGTGGAACGCCGCCGCAAGAACTTCGACGTCGAACTTTGCGTTATACTGTGCATCCATGAAAATGTACTGATCTTCACGCGGAGTGACCGTAGTTACACCAGCCGCGTTGTAATCGTTCTTCATGAACGTCAGCATATTGGACGTCCCACGGAAGGAAGTCGCTGCGTTCTTCGAATCAGCAGCGTCGAATGCGACGGGCTTCATCTTGCCATGAGACACTGCCTTGATGAGCAGGTACTTGACCAGCAGGAAATCATCATATTCGGCGGCCCGGATAACGCTGTCGATGATTCGGGAAATCAGGTCCTCAACGCCGGAAATCGAGGTGAACGCCTGACGGAGGTCTTCCCGCTGAACCGTGACAGGATACTGCACCTTCCAGTTGATAAGGTGGAACGCGGAACGAACGTCCGGAATCGTGCGCTTGAGTTCACGGGAAGCGGCCTTCTCAGGGGAGAAGTCACGCGCTTTCGCGATCTGCACGAACACTTCCTCGACCGTCTCGCCAGTTTCCAAGAATCCCTTCTTGAACATCCTGTACGGGTTGTTGAACGTGGCGGATCGGATTCGGACGAGGGCGATCTGATTGACAAGGGCGCTCAGGAATTCGTTGGCAAGATTTGGATAGCCGAAGAAGACATCACCAACCTGACGAACGTCATAGTTCGTGGCGACTTCAGGTACCTGATCCTGATACTGAGCGGACGCATTCGCACGAATGGTATTCAGAATATCAATCGTGGATGCGTTCAGGGTGGACACTGCAATTTTTCTAGGCATTAAATCATTCCTTTCATAAAATTATTCAGTCTTGAACAAGTCCGCATACGACCTGCGTTTCGGCTCCGGGTCGGGGTCCGGCTCCGGGTCAGGCTTATCCGGCGGATTGTAAAAGGTGTCTCTGTATTTCTGTCTCCATTTCTTATCGTTGTCTGCAAGCTGCTGCTTGTAGTCAACATTCTCAGCGCCTGCATCGAGAGTGTCGGAGACGTCTTGAATAAATGCAAGCGTGTCGTCGGAAGTATCATCATTCGGAATGAATTTCTTCAATCCGTCAAGAACTTCCTTCTTTGTTTTGATTGCCACAGTGTTACCTCCTTTACGTCCATGCATTCATGGACAACCAAATTTTCATGCGCCTTCTTGTAGGCGTCGGAGTTGGTGGGTGCCCTGTGAAGTATTCGTACCAGTATGCGGCATCCGAGCATCTGCCCTGATAGGATGAAGCTGCACCCTTGTCATACGGTTTTTCATACTTCAATTCAAACGCGCCAGTCAAATAGTCCAGTGGGATATCACTATTCACAATTTTACCAGTCTTAAACTGTTCAAACGTGATATAGTAAAAATTACGGATGTCAACGCCGATTTCCGTAAACACGGCGTTATAGTAATCGAATAGCCCAGCTGACCAATTTGTCGGGACATCTGTGAACAGAAATACGGTCTGTGCCTCACCGTCCGTAGCTGCCCCTTGATGCGCACTATCCCGAAAATGTGGGGCATACCCGTGCGCGGATAAAGCCGCTTCGTTTTCAGAATTTATGTATCGTTTTGCGGGAGTGAAGCCAACCAGACCGTAGCCGTGATTTTTTGCTTGTTCGTCAGTCCATGCTAAAAATTCCGAATAGGTGGGGGTAGCAAGCCCTGTGGGTTGCAATTGCCAACTCCATGGGTTATATCCACCTTCTCTTGAGTTATTACCCAAAAACGCGCAAATCGCGGCGATAGACCAGCCCTGACCGGCTAGAAGGTTAGCCATTTCATTAGCATTGTCGATGCTCTCCTGTGATCCCGTCACATAATTTCCACCCAAATCAATATCTCTAGCATGCCAAGCCAAGTCTATTCACCACCTTTCTTTTACTGATTCGATTTTACGACAAACGCCGGATAACCTGCCGCGATCAGCTTTTCTTTCATCACCTCCGCATAATCGCGATTCTTGAATGCCCCGACCTGCACTCGGTAGATTGCCGGATCATCGGGGGTCTCACCCTCTTTGTACTTCACGCCAAAGCAGTCACACACACCTCTTGCAATGGCGTCTGCAATTACATCAAGATTGTGGATGATCCAATTTGCGACCATAGGCACATCATGGAAATCGACCTCAACATAAACCGTAGGCGCCTGCGGCGCGTGGATTTCGTATAGCTGCGGCTGCGCGGAAATGTTGGAGCTAGTTCCAGGAGTAACGGCGTCGAGCTGCTTGAAAATCTTCTTGCTATACTCATAGCCGAGCTGCCCTTCAACGGTTCGCATGCACATGACCCGAGTGCCGGAGACAGTGCCGTTAAAAGCATTGCTGTGCAGCGGAAGGTGCAGGTCTGCCCCCCATGTGTCAGATTGATTGCACTTGTTTGCCAAAGTGCTCCGGTGCGCAATCTTTACTTCAAAGCCGCATCGACGAAGGATCGGAGCCAACTTTTCCGCAAGCAAGCCCATTTGTTCACCTTCGTTCGTGGTTCCGCCAGCATAGGTGTTTTCAAACTGATCGGATGGACTAAGAAAAATTTTAGCCATGGTTCAGCTTATCAACGAGCTGCTGCATTACCAGAGTGTTGTTCTGGATTGCTTTGGCAAGTTCGGAAATTTCATCCTTGTGCTTTTCCTGAATAACCTTAATATACCAAAAGCACATTAAGGAAACACATATGGGAAAACCGACCTGCGTGATAATGTTAAGAACGGTCTGAACGTTAATAGCCTTTCACCTCCTTTGAATGGAATCCTACTATCATTATATCACACGCGTACGATTTGTCAATTGACAAAAGGCACGAATGTGGTATAATAATTATAGGTGGTGTATTTGTATGATGTACTACGACGGGACAAAGCTGCTATCTATGCAGGATATCAACGGCAAGCGGCCCGAAATTTATCTGTGCACGACGAACCGAACCGGTGGTAAAACCTGCTATTTCGCCGGTATGCTTGTGCGCCGCTTCAAAAAGACGCGGGAAAAATTTATGCTCATATACAGGTATAAATACGAACTGGACGATTGCGCGGATAAATTTTTTAAGGATATCAGAGGTATTTGGTTCCCAACAGACAACATGACGTCAAAGCCCATGGGCGTATTTCAAAAGCTGTTTTTGAACGACGTCGAATGCGGTTACGCCGTATCGATCAATCAGGCTGAAGCCGTGAAGAAATACGCGCATCTGTTTTCTGATACTGGAGCTATGTTCATGGATGAGTTCCAGAGTGAAACAAATACATATGCCTCGAATGAAGTGAAAAAATTTATTTCAATTCATACATCTGTCGCGCGTGGTCAAGGCGAACAAGTTCGATATGTCCCGGTTTACATGTGCGCGAATCCTGTCAGCTTGCTCAATCCGTATTATATCGAATTAGGCATCTCCGAACGCCTCCGAAAGGAAACGCGTTTCCTGAAGGGCGACGGCTTTGTTTTGGAGCAGGGCTATGTCGATTCTGCTGCGGAAGCCCAAAAGAGTAGCGCATTCAACCGAGCGTTTTCAAAGAACGACTATGTCGCCTATGCCGGTCAGGGCGTTTACCTGAATGACAACGTCGCATTTATCGGCAGACCGGAGGGCGTTAACAGGTATATCGCAACGCTCCGGTATTGCGGGAAGAATTACGCGATCCGGGAGTATCCGCATCTAGGCTTTATGTACTGCGATGATAAAGCCGACGACTATTACCCTGTCCGTATCACGGTAACAACGGAGGACCATGAAGTTAATTACGTGATGCTCAGGCGTTCAGACGCAATGCTTAGCCAGTTCCGATATTTCTTTGAGCTAGGCGCCTTCCGTTTCAAAAATTTGTCTTGCAAGGAAGCCGTCCTCAAGGCGCTTGCTTATTAAATAGGTATCACCGGAGACTATACGCTCTGCTCTGCCCGGATCACACGGCTGAAATTACGCCGCCGGGACAGTTACGGATATCGTGAATCCCTTTGTGTAACTCTCCGATTTTGATACGGCTCCCACATAAGTGGGAGCCTTATTTTATTCGTTTGACAAATCCTTCAGGATTCCACGGATGAGCTGCATGGCCATATTCGTAAACCCGGCGGCTTGGAACATGTCCCCACTGAATACCATCGTGTTAGCTCCATTGATTACTTTTCGTAGTTCGTCCAGTCTATCGCGTAACTCCATTTTATTCATCTTCACGGCTCCTTTTCGCATAGTTGAACAGAGTTTGCGCAATCAGCTCCAGAACGAAGTTTTCGTCGTAGCCGTCAACAGCGGCAATTGCCTGTGCTTCTGCGATCGATCGAAAACAGCTTTCAATTACGTTCCGCTTCAGCATTTCCATTTTCTCTGCTCTGTTTTCCTCCACGTTTTTCGCGCCCTTGATCTTTACAATTTTCAACTTCATTGTTATACCCCCTTAATATATTCAGCTCTGATTTCTTTGTAACTTTTCATTTCCAAAGTGGTCATACTTGTTACATAGTTCAGCAAGTCGTACCAAAATGGAAACTGATGCTCCACTTCGCTTCCGTCCTTGCATACGACGGTTAGCTTAAACTGCATTCGCACGGCGTTTCACCTCCATCTGTTCCCGCAAAATGCATTTTTTCACAGTTTCATCGTCAAGTCCTAGGCATTCGCATAAAAAGTAATACCATTCGGACTTAAAAAACCGCGCTACCTCCGTGCGATTCTGCGAACGGGCATACATAGACTTATTACCGCGCTCTTTACTTCGAGGTCTCAACTCTTTACTGCAGCGCAAATAGTCTTGGACGCCCACCTGAATAATCGCAACGGCTAGACGCTTAGCCTCCATGTCGGTCATTATCATCACCTCATTTCATATGTTGTCGCACACAACAGCACGCCGCCGGGGATCGTTCGTGGAAGCAACTTGCCGGGGATTTTCAAACCCAATTTGAATTCTGTTATTTCGCGCTTCTGCTTTAGGAAGACAATTTCTTCCGGACTGTAGTCTGTTTCGGGATCGTCCTTTGTCGGCTTCCAGCCGGACACGCTTTTCAGAAATAGGTCTTTACAATGTTGTGGCATTCCTGCACATTTCACGTCATAGAACGGTTCAATCGGTTCGCCGTCTTCATGCGTTACATGTTCAATGTACGTCTTCTGCCGGACGAACAATCCAACATCCCAGTTGCTTTCCAGCTTCCATGCGCAGAAATTAACCGGGTCAATTGTCATACCACGGACAGCCTCTGCAGGTAAATCCATGTGACAACTATCAGTGTCAGCATAAATGAATCCGGGTTCGTCAGGACCATAGTAGTTTGCCTGTGCTGCGCGGATCGTGAAGCATCTGGCATAGCTTGTGATTGCTGCTCCTACAGGAATATAACCCGGCTTCTTTTCGTCAGCGGAAACGATCGTATAACCTAGGCTGCGATCCGGTTTTAGATATGCGACTTTAAATGAACTATTTGAACCAGCTGCAAGGCGCCCGTAAAGTGAATTTAAAAACAGCTTTGCTAACGCGCGCTTCGCACCTTTACTTTTTTTCTTGATCTCCGCGTACTTGTCAATGTACTCATCAAAAAGCCCCTTCGTCGCTTCAAAATAACAGCCGTCCAGTATTTCAAAATCAAATAGATCATACTGTTCACGAAGAAGTTTGAAGTCCATTTCAGTTAACGTTAGTGTTACGGTGGCGGGTTTCCTAATCCCATCGGCGTCCATGATTTCGCTACACCATTGCCCTGTCTTATGGTCGTATACATCAGACGTCGTTAGCGATTCCGTTCCATGATAGAAATAATTTCCTTTGATCTGGATAAAGGGTAGCCGCCCCGGCTTAATGCGAAAACGGGTTCGAATTCTAATATAGTAGAAACTATAGGGCTGCTGCGCTTCAGTCGGAATGCAATTGCCTTTCCAGAAATGCGGATATCCAATAGGGTATTTATTCCCACTCATGCTGTGCATCATGGAGGGATACAAGGAATTTACGTCTGCCGTTGCCCCTTGCTTGTATACGATGCCCCGCTTCTCCGGCACAACATAGCACCAGCCGCCTCGATACGCCTTGCGGATATAGGCGTCCACGTTTTTCGCACCATAAATTTCATCCAAAGGCTCTGCGACCAGATCAGGAAACATTTTCTTGTATAACGGGTAACCTATGATTTTCTGATACTCTGATAAGCAGCAGCTTGCAATAGTCAACTTCATGTGCCCTTCTTGATGCATGACTTCGATTGCTTCCTTTACAACCAGCACATCGTTTTTAATATACTCTTGTTCTTCCGGCGTAATAACGCAACCGGGATATCGAAACCCTTCATATTTCATATCTAGCTTTTGATACTTCGTTTCAAAGTCTTTGCCAATTTTCTTCACGCTGAATGGCAGCAACTTCAAACTGTCACGGAATTCTATCAACCGCCCGTCACATTTTACTGTGATAATGTACCATGCGCCCATATCAGAAATTGTGTAGCGCAACGTGCCGTTGTCCATATCTTTTTGCTTTTGAAAACGAACTTGCTGCACGTCTTCAACATCTTCGACAGCTTGCTTGTAACCAGCTTGGATCAATAAAAAATCCAGCCAAAAAGCACCGTCAAACTTTAGATTATGAAAATAGCACACAACATCTCCCTTTACTTGCCTGATCCCGTTCCAGCATTCTTCTATGCTGTGGTAGATCGTCACGTCTTCGCTCCAAAGTGGCACAACAGCGGCGGCCCATACGGCGGTATCTGTTTGGCCTTCGTAGACCGTTGTTTCAAAATCGCCAACGAGATAAGTTTTTTCGCGTTGGCGCATGCATTATACCCCCTTGTAAAATTCGTCCAGTGAGATAATACCGCCCTGCACCTTAATCGAGCCACCACCGCCAAAAATGCTAAACAACGTCGATTCCATATCAGGTGCGAACGTTTCGTCGTAGGCGTATGTATCAGTGCGTGTTCCACCTACAGCTTCGTTGTACTCTTGTGCTTCATCATTCAGAGGGACTTCGTTGTAGTATTCATTTCGGTATACACTTCGTTCTATTTGACTTGCCTCAGGGCGAAATGCCTGAACATTGGCATAATCACCGACTAGCAGTTTTACGAACCTAGCCAAATTGAAACGGGCTTCCTCTACAGTATGATAATACTTGTAGAGCATCTCATCGATAATTTCAGACAATTCTTGCCCGTTTGCTTGTATCCGCAATGCCAATTCTTCCGATCCGATTTTATCCTCAATCGAATCAAGCACGTTTGTGAAAAAGTTATAGTAATGCGCT
>ERZ1026860.1285-NODE-1285-length-13090-cov-5.130725_pt1 | contig 13090 bp, 9 predicted proteins | sample MGYA00380160_ERZ1026860 | MGnify/ENA primary metagenome ERZ1026860 (study PRJEB33269, sample SAMEA4719796) | human gut metagenome | biome: human-associated habitat; feature: organic feature; material: feces | place: Cameroon | collected 2013-10 ... | reverse complement strand
TCGAGACGGGCCGCATCTCGTTGCGGACGATGGCCGAGTAGGTCTTGCGGTTGATCCGCGCGGCGTGGTAGACGCGCGGGGCGTCGCCGTCGTAGCGGTCGCGCACGTACTTGACCAGCTTCGCGGCAAACGACGCATTCGCCCGATGCAGATCCGGCATCCTCCCCCGCGCGCGGTCGGCGTGATTCTGTTCATATGCATCCATTACCCCCTGTCCCAATCTCAGGAGAGTCACCAAAATGCCGTTTCAGAACAGTCCCAGAAAGAAGCATCCGCAACCTGCGTTTCCTTTGGCTTTGCCTCCCATGTCGTCAAACGCACTCCATCCTTCGGGCTCGAAGTCTCCGTCCATATGATCCCCCTGTCCATTACAACTCTGAATACGGCAGAACCCTGATCCGCCGCCGAGTCATGTTTGTTGGCCGCACGGCCTTTTCGAGAAAGCCGAAGTAGCTGAACGGACGACCCTTGTAGCGATGATGTCCAAGACGCAACGGCTCCGGCAACAGCCGCCACACCTTGGTGAGCATTCCCTCGCGCACACGATCCAGCCGCCGCATTTGCATCTTCGTGTCGGCACACGCCGTCACATTCGGGAACGCCCCCGCCCAGCACATCCTGCAGTCCTCGACCTTTGCCGTCACATAGCCGACGCCCTTGGCAATCAGCCGGTTGCGGAAGCGGCAGAACCATCGTCTCCCCAAGTCCTCGTTGCGCATATCGCCACTCTCAAGCGCCCGCACGACCTTGGCCGTCTCACGCCCCAATGCGCGAATGTGCTTCTCTATCGACTCCTTGCGTATCCGGGTTTCGCCGTCGAATCTTATCTGGCTTCCAAGGAAGCTCAGCCACGGAGCGCAGTTTACCTCACCAGACATCGGCTGCCGCCAGCGAAACGGTCCCTTGCTCTTGATTGCGTAATATGTCGTCGCCATGCAGTCCAGCGGCTTGTACACGAACGGCTCGACAGGATGCATCGGCAAGTCAAGTCTCAACAGAGCGTCCGCATACGCCGCCATAGCCCTGCGGCAAGCCATCTCGTCCGGATGCACAAACACTACGTCATCGCAAAACCGAGAGTAGAAAAGCCGCCCATCGTCCACCCTCGCCACAGCATCGTCTGCAACAGACAGTACCATGTTCGCCAAGACCGTTGAAAGCGAACCACCCTGCGGTAGCCCCCGCCGTGGCGCTTCCTCGTCAAGAGTATCGCGTTCCTGCGCGTCCGTAGGGCGCATCGCGGATTCCAGACTCGCCGAGTTGTTTGCGGAATACACGTTCAAGTATCCCTCAAGCACCTTCGTGGCTACTGGCTCGAAGCCTGTCTTTGCCCACCGCTCGCGGACAACCTCATGCGAAATGTTGTCGAAGAACTTCTTTATGTCACATTCGCCAACAAGGAGCGAACCCTCGTCAAATCTCGCGCGATACAGCTGCAAATGCTCGACTGCCGTCTGATGCGTGACGGAACTATCACGCCTGAATGAATAACAATGCGGGGAAAGGGTTTCTTCCAGCCTGTCGCGCACATACGCCGTCATGCGGCTCAAGATTATCCTGTCGGACAGGTTGTCGAATGACGCTACCCGTCGATACTCCGGCTTTCCGTTCTTGTATCCTTTGGCAATGTCTATCAGTCGCGGCTTCGCAAACGCGAAATCGTCGGACGCGATGCGTGAACGCACATTCTCTACAAGATTCAGCAGCGCCTGCCCCCAACGAAAATCGGCAAGAGTGCCATCCCGGAGCAGGCGATTCACCGTCCGCCAAACAGCCCTCTGGCGAACGATGGCTGGAGCCACGCCTTCACGCCCGCGAATGCCGGATCGCCTCCATGCTTTACGCGCCGGAAGCGTTCCGCCGACATCCTTGCCGCGTATTCGCCAGCGAACCAGGTCTCCAAGGATCGCCTCAAACGAAAAGTATTCTTCAAACTTCACATTCATCTCCAATAGGCGGAGGAGGCGTCGGGAAGCGGAAAGAAACCGCGATCAGCGTTTCGATCTCGCAGGAGAGCGTCGGCATCAACAACCGCCGCTCCTTTAACCCCGCACTGATAGCCGCCCATAGCAGCATAGCCCTTCGCCGACGCCTCCTCCATAAAAGTATCAATGAGTATTCCAATACTCCATCTCGGCTTCTTCATAGTCGGTGGCATCGGCACAATAGTAGCCATCGTACCAAATGCCCCCGTCTTCTCCGTCACGGTAGACATCATGACCACCGTTCAACCAACCATCCAGAAACAGATCTTCATCATCAGGGTCGTACATCTTTACTCTCCTTACATCGTCTTCCTTGGCGAATGCGAGAGTATTATCGCATATCCTTATCGGCAATATGCGATTTTGGATATCCGTGGATATCCATATTCACAACACGATATGATTACGACAATCAGCCTCGCGCTTATATCTGACGCAAATATTGCTCAATGAGCGAAATTGCGAACCAACAAAGGATAACTAAAAAGACTATTAGGCAATCATGTTGCAGAACAAATCAACAATGCGATCAAAATCACATCGCGTTCTCGCGTCCCTTCACGCATCCAACCACCATACCAATAAATTCATCCACCCCAACACCCATCTGCAGCTTCTTATTACTTTGACCATTGATAAACACTTCAAATTCTGTCGCGTCCAACGACATGCCGAAAACAACATGAAGCCCAAGCTTGTACCTGAACGTACAATCATCGTTCTGGCGGGTCATTTCATCAAGTTTAACAATGTCATCAGAAGAATTTATGCCAAACTTCTTGAATTCTATTACGCACAAATTCTTTTGCCCCGACATATCGCCTCGCACATGAACGATCAAATCAGGAATAATCAAATGCCATTGGGCCTTTTTATCCTTAACATACTTGCTGTACAGCTTCTTCGGCAAACCAGACTCGCCTGCTCGATTATACTCGTAATCAAGTTGATATGATCTTAGTCTCTTAAACTGATTCCATTTGTTCTTCATATACGAAAAAACATGAGCGGCCATACATCTTTCATTTACATCGTTTCTAACGATGTCGCACTCTCGATTATACAAGTTATCAAGTGCACGAGCAAATAATCTCATTAACGATTCAATGGCTTTAACATCATTGGACTCCATAACCTTACCTCTTTTGATTTGTTATAGGCAATCATCACACCTAGAACCTTCTATATACTTCTGATAATTTCTTCTAACAACATTATCACTTGAATTTGCATAACAATACCTACAGAGATGTGGGCATGTATTATACATTCCTATATCTTTACTGACTATACATCCACACGCCTTACGCTGCCCTTTGTCTTTCCTCGATTTCTTAATAGTCCAGCCATCAATCATATCGTATTCAGCACCGATGAAATCCATTAGCTTCGCATCATCATGAAACAAGCGAACCATTAAATCATCGTCTACACACTTGTTATGCTTTATGCCATATTCGGAAAGATCGATGTCTTCAGCGCAAGTCGCCATCTCCAAGCCAAGAGAAAGATTGACATCACGTAACCCTTTAGCAAATTCAATCTTCTCCTCAGAAGAGAACTCTCGGCAATTAGTGCCAGAAAGATTCTTGCCTACTTTACGATACGCCTGAATGTCAGCAAAACTAAATACAAGTTTCTCCGTAGCACCTTGGAGTTCATGCCCAATTGACGCAATCTTCTCAAGCAACACGTCAACCGTCAGATAATTCGACAGCAACAATGGGTCAAATCGCCAAATGACGCGCTCCTTCCCGATTCGCCTTGCGAGACGCCTAAAAGTGTCTATCCGCTCAGCAACCGGTGGCACATTCGGCTCCAACCCTTCCGTCACGTAGTCATTCAGTGTAAATTGAAAGTAATACTGCTTGAAGCCCAACGACTCCACCTCGTCCAATCGTTCAAGCATTGGCTTTGGATTCTTAGACCAAAACACAATCATCCGCGTGTCATTGAATAACACACGATAGCGTTCTTGATTAAACGGGTTCACCCAGACAGAAGATCCAGCCTTCAATCGTCCCAAAAACCAATCTGCATAAAAAGCCGGAATGTCCGTCGAGCGACTCGCGGACATGATTACTGGGCTAAGTACATTTTCTATTTTAAACACCAAAATCAAGTTCTCCTTGTCGTTCTTTCTCGTTCCTTTCTTCTTTTAAAGACAATGATTTCTTAGTCATTGACTTCGCCTCTTTCACTCGCGAGGACTTCATCGGGCTCGACTTCCCACGCGGCTCTTTTCGCGACTTTCCGAGAACCTCATCCCGTATCCAATCCTCCACCGTCGGCACACCGTCAACCACAGGGGCTGCCAATAACCGTTTCGTGGAGAAGCCAGCATATCCGCACATCGCGCCATATATTGCAAATGTCAAATGCGCCTTATCATCTCCAGAATACAGCGTCAATACTTCTTTAATTCTATCATGCCGACCTTCACTATTCATTACTCTCCACAAGGCAATTACAAATGGGGACTTCAGCATCTTGTCTTCCAATAAAAATGTATATGGTTCATTAAAACGCCGTATAATCAACATCATCTCCTCTCGCCTCGCATCAATTAATTCTTCTCTCCCTATTTCCTTCAGTACTGGAATAATGCAATACTCAAGAACCTTCTTTACAAATCCTATACGCATCGCGTTATCTGCCCAATTCCATGCAGAGAACGGATGAGAACAAAGAAGTCGGCAATACTTAGCCAACAATTTCTGATACTTCTTAGGGATTGATTTCAACGCACGAGAGAAAGTGAACTTATCACAACAATTAATACATGGGGCAACTTTCTCGATGTTTTTCGCGATTTCCTTTCCCATAGACTTTTGTTGCTTTTCGGCAACCTTAGCAGGTAGCATCTTTTCACATACCATCTCTTGGAGCAGTTTTTTGCAGTCACTCCACAAGGCCCGCATTCTATTCAATGGAACCACTGGGTTAGAAACACCACAGAAATGACTAAGCCCGTATCCTAATTCTGCGCCTTGATACCGTTCTTCGAATTCACCTTCCTCAATAATCACATCCCGCAATGCACCAGCATCGCAATCAAGTTCCATCTGCTTAATCTCGAAGACATCCTCGTTGGTAAGATCACAAATTTCAATGTTCTCTTTTTCAACTTCGGCCAACAGGCGAAACCGAAATACATCATCATGTTTTCCATAAGGTGTCGCCCGAAGCCCCATACGATAATCGTGATTGGTTTCGTCTGCAAAAATAAAAGTGACATTTTGCGGATTTGTGAATAGCACAGGGCCTTCAGACTGCTTTATTTGCAACCCGTTTTCCAACTCTAGTCTGACATTGCAAGCACCAATGATTTGCACTTCGTTTTCATCTACACACACAAAAGCCGTCATGTGCCAAATGTCACCATACACTTCGCCTACAGGCAATCTAGGTAGCTTTGAGTACAGCAAGACCCGATCTCCAAAAGGGTTAAGGGGATGTGCACCCGTAAGGCGCGGTGCACCAGACCGCCCACCTCCCATACCCGCAAACGTTTTTGCCAAATATGGAGTTATGCCCTCTGCCGCTATAACAGACTGGAAGACACTTGAATCCGGACGGCCATCTACCTTGAATGTAATTGGGATGTACAGCATTGTCATGCCCTCTTTTCTAAATTACAGTGTCACCTTAAAGTTGCTTTCCACTACTCGCGAGAATGGCCTTGGTGGCTGCCCCATATTCTCATAGGGCGTGTAGCATACGAGCAAACCTCCCTGCGTCCTTGTTAGCGCTACATGCAATTGGTGTAACACATTCTCGCTCCAACCTTTCTTAGTGAAATCATTTGTAACAACAACCACATCATCATATTGAAGACCCTTGGAGGCAAAGGCTGTAGACACAACAACATTAACCCCTGTAATATCCTCAAGTGTTTTCGGACCATTGGGATCTCTATATGTAGTCCATTTATCATCCAGAGGCCCCCGTACCCGTCTAACATTACCAAGATTCTTCATGCCTTGAAGCACACCATATATCTTTTCGCACTGTTTCCGAGACTGACAGATTACTGCCGCCAAATAATTACTTACACTAGCCCTACGAACCCGAAGGACACTAGCTATAACCTCAAGCGCTTCTTTCGTCGTATTAAACTTTAACAAACGAGTTTTTTCTGTTCCCTGCCCATGGCATTTTCTTGCCAAATTACTATATGGTTCAACTTGATCTACAAACTCAGCAATCACCGGCGGAAGTCGATAATTGTCGTATAATTTCCTGCAAAAAGGATCCTTGCCCCCAACGGATTTTGCAACCGCCACAAGATCCGCCATCGAGACGCGATGTCCTCCATCATCTATGCCTTCATAGATTTGTTGCCCATCATCTCCAAAGAAATGCACAGCTTTAAGACTCGAACCGAAATATGCGATCATTTGGTTTATTTCTTGTAAAGTGAAATCTTGGGCCTCATCCACCAGTAAATCTGTTGCATCCTTGGGGAAGACACCTTTCTTAACGCCACGCTCAAATGTGTTAATTACCGTATTTCTGCTGAACCAACCCTGAGGTTCATCATTATGCGCCGCACGCACATAATCAGCCGCCGCAAGGCCAGTTAGAGAACGCAATTCTCGTAGATATGCATTAATAAGGGCCCTTTGATTAGTAACGATAACCGGCTTACGGTTGCCTCGAGCGCAAAGCTGAACGAATATGTTCATCGCTATGCAACTCTTACCGCATCCAGCGCATCCCTGTACAATACAGTTCCGCTCCTGAACCCCAAAACCATCTTCTAAGACCTCTCTTTGGACGTCATCAAGGTCCTCATTAGAAATCCACATTGCTTTTGCCATTTTGACCTCCTTAGTTGAACATCCTTTTGTAAATTACCGCAGCAACGACCTCTTCGTTGTCACTACACTTTTCGCCACAGACGCCAACTTTCACTCCAAGATGTTCTATGGCAACATTTTTAATTCCTGTTTCCGAAATCGCATCTCGTAGCGTCTTTTCATGTTTCAGAACCTCAATAATTATGCAACACCCATCCTCGTCAAGATGCGATTGGGCATAACCAAGAAAAGAAGTGAATGCACCGTTGTCGCATTCGCCTAGGAATTTTGATGCGACAATAATATTAAATCTCCCCAAAGATGATGCTTGCATTTCTTCTGCAAACGTTCTATTTATACACGCCAATTCAACATCCCTGGTCGCAACTGCACACGGATCATCTTCACTTGCCCTCGCCTTATTAAAACCACCCAAGAGATCAAGCGCAGTGGCATTTCCATCAACTGCAACAATCTTGATTGGCCGTTTAAACGTGGTTCTTGCCGCCAGCGCATCTAGAACACCTAACATCGCGCACCCCACATTGCAACCAATATCCAATACTGAAAATTGGTTGACAGTCGTTTTGGCAGCATTCAAAACTTCGCGATCCAACGTCTTGGCGAGATAAAATGCTTCCGCCCAACTCCTTGGAGCATAGGTTTTCATATATCGCCATAAATCCTGTTTAGACAAATTCTTTGTATTCTGAACTTCCTCAATGCGAAGCAATGGGAGTGCTTGAAACCACCCCTCCTTGGTTATCTTCGACCACCATTGGGGCAACGCAATTTCGAATATTTTCGGTATAGGCGGCGGAATTACCAATGGGACATTGAGGCTAGTGCCATCTGTTTTCTTCTCCCCAAAAAACCAAATTAATCGATTCTCGGGATTCTCTTGGGCAATACACATTTCAAACCCGTCTATGTTATCTTTCACAAGCACAGAATCCAGTATGATTTTCGCATCGGTGATTTCTGTGTAATTCGCCGCATCGCGTTTTGCCACAATTGCATATGATATACCTGTCATAATTGGTACACCTGCGACATCTCTCAACGAAAGATAAAGTTGCTTGGCATCTTCACCATTAACATCAACCACAGATGAGTAACCGACGACCCCGCAGTTGTGCATTTTGTTCGTAATCAGTGACGCGCTAGAGGCAAAAGGTTCTCGTGCTAATACCTTCACCTCTTCGTTGGATGGGAATTCCACCTTAACCTCCTCTCCTATTTTCAAATCAATGCCTTGTAGATGTATACCATCAACAAGTTCTAACGGCTCCTCATAATGATCCGGCTCTCGGCTATCATCTACTTCCGGTTCTAATTCTTTCTCTTTACCTATCGCCTTTACCTGCATGACGAACTCTTCTTCAATACCTATCCCTTCCAAAAATCTTGCCAGTGTATCAACATCCCGAGCAAAATCCTCAGCATTAGGATAATCACTCATGTGCGCATAACGATTTCGGATATCTTGAACCTCATTTAGATAAATCCGAATCCGATCTTCGATATTGAATTTATACGACAAATCGTCCCAATTCTTACTTAGAACACGCAGCAGCACCGCCAAGTCCAACTGACTCAATTTCGTAGAACGCTTACGATCTATCATCTGTTTCTGGTTATAGCTTACTTTCGGCATCACAAGATTACGCCAATAATTTGCATCAAGCTTAGCAAGCTTCTCTTCGAGCCAGCTTGCCAACTTGATTTTGGCTTTCAACAATGCCTCGTGCAATTTTGCAGGTTCAACCATGGTTTTCTTTCTAGACGGTGTGTATGATATTATATTTTAAGTCTCAGAGGGTACAAAAAGACATCCGCAGATATCCGCAAGTTTAGAAACATTGCGCCACTTGATTCGTGGAAGCGGGAACATGACAGCGCGGCCGCGTTGTGGAACAAGAGACTCCGCATCTGCAAGACCGGCCTTCTTCAACTTGCCTCGAAGATTGGACATCGTCTTGTAGATGTCTTCAATGTCGGATTCGTTTGTGAAGAGCGGCCCCTCCTGAAATGACGTCAGCCAATCACACGCGGCTGTGTTGCTCACCCGGTGTGCTTCAAGCAACCTCCTATGATGCTCTTTTGTCTCAACACCACTCGCAAGCAAAAGCAACATTGCAAAACAAGGACGACTCATGGGTACCTGTTGACCATTGAGGGTTGCCCAACCATTCCACGCATCAATTTCAATCTCCGGATAAACAACTGCTGGCGGTACAACTTCTTGAATTCGTGCAACAAGCGTTCTATAACTGGGAGGAATTGCATTGAACTTCTCTTGATACCATCCGCGCATGCGGACAAATGGGACCTCGAAGAGTTCTGTCGTGATTTGTTTCGCCTTGAGTTTTTTAGTGGCTCCCTTTGAAACAAACGTCTTCCCCGGTTCTGGGTAAAAGAATTCAGGGGTCGCACCCTGTTCCAAATCTTGAGGCAAAAGAACATGATAAACCTTGTCGCACTCGCGACCAAGAAGTGTCATGCATGAGAAAAGAAGCGCACTCATCGTCTTCCGACCGCCAGCAATCGAGACATGAAGTTCCGTTTCGCTATCCTCAGTGTATTGTCGAAGCTGGGACAACATGAAGTCAGCCGCGCGAAGGTTGTCATCGCCCGTCCGTAGGTCTTCAATTTCATCACCTTCAGCATCTGGGATGACACGGATGGAAGTTGCGCCAAACACGAGTTTGCCGTCAATCTCTATTTTTTCGCGCTTTAGATCGGAACGCATCTCATTCCAAATGCCGTCATCAAAGAGCCTTTGTATCAATAAGTCTTTCCCGCTCTTCGTTATGAATACAACAATTTCATCTGGCACAATCGAATGCTTTTGATGTGCCAAGCCCCAAACCGTGTTTGTCAGCACGGCAGGAGAAGTCCCCATTGCAGAAACAAGAATGATTCTCTTATGTTGAGACATGAGACCTCCGCTTTGAAATTGGCATGTGTTCATCCGCACTCACAACCGTGTCCTTGTACCTATTGAATCTTCGACATCAACAACGCTCATGATATCTGAGGTGTCGCATTTCAATGCGGTACAGATTTTTAGCAGAATACACGTATGACTGTCTCATTTTTAGTAATTGTTGTGATGTAATGTACCAAATTCGCCATCGCAAAACAAGGGGTAATCTTTTTTGGCTTTTTGGGAGGTTCCCCAGTTTTCTTTCGGATCTTTCATTTTATCCCACCATGACAATCCTTGAAGACATCTCTTCAGAATGGGCTTGATTTGTTCAAGAAGGTCATCACCCTTCACACTCAGTTCTCCCAGTTGACGGCAAACCCTCTGGGCATACTTCGGCACCAGTCCCGAACAGTGGCAACCCGACCGCTGGAGCCAATCACCACGATAGAGGATGCGGGGATAATCCTCTTTCGATGGTTTTGTTTGCAACAATTCTTCAATTTTACACATCATCGACTTCACCACACAATGCCATCAACAACAACGCATGTATTCTACAATATCGAACCCCTCCCCAGTCAAGCGGAAGTTTTAAGTTTTTTGTTGCATTTCAGTGATGGTTGCGTGCGAGGGGCGGATGTGAAGCATCTGCGCTCCAGAGACGGGCGGACGCGACAAGCGCGTCCCTCCCGCTTGGCATTGTGTTAGACGGCGGGAGGGGCGGATGTGGAGCATCTGCATTCCAGAGACGGGCGGACGCGACAAGCGCGTCCCTCCCGCTTGGCATTGTGTTAGACGGCGGGAGGGGCGGATGTGGAGCATCTGCGTTCAAGAGACGGGCGGACGCGACAAGCGCGTCCCTCCCGTCGCAACCAGGCCGCCGCGCCCCTTCCGTTCAGATGCTATGCGTCGGCGGCGCGGTGCATCGTGACGGGGCTGAGATCCTGCGAGCCGTCCGGGTGGACGGTGACCGTCCAGTCGAAGACGAGCGGGCAGCCCGGCAGGTTCGTGACGTGGACGGCGACGTCGCCCGTGGGCTGGCCGTGCGCGTCGCGCACCGCCTCCACGCGGAAGGCCGCCTGCGAATGCTCCGTCGCCCGGACCCCGTGGGCGGCCGCCTGCGTCCGAAGCGGCGCGACGCACCCCTGCGCGAGGCCGAGGATGACGTTCGCGATCTGCATCGGATGCGCCTCGCCGCAGAGCCACGTGGCCGCATCCCGGATCTGCTGCGACACTGAATAGGGGTGTCCGTCGTCCCGCTTCTGGGCGTCCGCCGCCTCCAGGCCGTTTGCCGAGCTGTCGAGGTCAAGCGCCGTGCCGTCAGGCAGGAGGAACGAGAACGTGGAGGGCGCGTCGCCGAGCCGGCGTTCGTTCGTCGCCACGTCGGTGAAGCCGTCCAGCATGCGGTGGATGTCCTTCGCGAGCTGTTCCTCCGCCTTTGCCGGATCCTGCGCCGACTGGATGCTGGTGACCGCCATCGGCTCGAACGGGTTGAGCGCCCGGGCCGGTTCGGGCACGCGCCCCTCCACGATGTCGAGGGCCGTCTGCGCATCGACGCCATACTTCCAAACCATCTCGATGCACGCCGCGAAGCTGGGCGACAGGTTCGTCACGCCGATTGCCGCCAGGCGACTGGAATCGCCGAAGTCGAGGGCCGTGTGCAACGCCCGCGTCCGTTGCCGGGCGTCCTTGACGGCGAGGGCGCTGCGGATGTCCTGCGGGACCGGATTGCCCCATCCGGTCTTGAGGACGTTGTCGCGCGTCAGCTTCCCGCGCGCGGCGAGCGCGAGAAGGTCGTCGCGCCTGCCGATGAGGCGATTGACGACACTGGGGCTGTGCGCGCCCTCCAGGAGGGCGAGCGCGCGCACGACGCTCTCGCGGTACTTCGCCGGCATCGCGAGAACCGTGCAGCCGACGGACGCGGACTGGCGCGCCAGGCCCATGAACGCGACGAGTGGATGCGACGCCGCGAGCGTGCGCGCGAAGGCGTTCGGCTTCGGCAGCTTCCCGCCCGCCTCCAGCTTGAGGGAGAGGTCGTCGAAGACGAGCCGCTCCAGGAACCATCTCGACTCCGGCGGGAATGTCCTCGCGTCGCCCGCCGTCAGCTTCGCGTAGGCCGCGTCGAAACGCGCGAGCAGCGCCGTGGCCTGTCCGTAGGTCTCCTGATCGCGCAGGAAGGCGGGGTAGTTGAAGAGGCGGCGCAGGCCGCTTTCCCCCATCTTCATATGGTCGTTGAAGGCTTCCAGATCCGTGCCGCGCGCCGTCTCAAGCTCCTTCATCCGCACAAGGCGTCCCGTCTCGGCCGCCGTCAGGCCCAGCCTCTCCGGCAGGCGCGAGAAGTCCCGCATGTCATAGTCGTGCTTCGTCGCGTCGGGGAAGGCGGTGACGCCCGTGGCGAACGACTGGACGGCGAGCGCGCCGTCCGGGGCGACGGTGAACGCGAGGTGGAGGCGCTGGGACGAGCCCGGGCCGAGCGTCTGCCGCCGGCCCTCGCCGTCGAGGATGGCCGGCAGCGGGACTTCGGCCTCGTAGGCGAAGCCGAGCGAACCGTCGGCTTCTTCCGAGAGGGTGAACGTGCGCGTGCCGCCGTTCGCCTGGGCCAGCGTGAAGCGGTCGAAGCCCTCTTCGTTCGGGAACATGCCGATCTCCCAATGGAGGGCGACCTTCTCCGTCTCCTGGCTGCAGAGCGCGACGATCCGCTCGGCGCGGGCCTTGAGATCGCGGGGGAGGTTCGCGAACGTCGCCGCGTCGTCGTGCGCGACATAGCGCGCGATCTGGTCCTTGGCCGCCGCGACGTCGTGCGCGAGACGCACCCCGTTCGGGAGGGTGACGTCGAGGCTGCGCACGATGTCCTTGTCGAAGACCGGCGTCAGGCCGTTCGGCTGTCCGCCCATCTTCGCGCGTTCGTTTGCGTAGACATCCCGCAGGCCGTCGGCGACGTGCGCGCGCACGCTTGCGGCGAAGGCCGCGTCGTCCTGCAGGACGGGAAGGCTGCGCACCTCCTGCATCAGCCGGGAGACGGTGGCATTGGCAGGGCCTATCAGGAGGCTCCGCTTCGGCGAGAGGGCAAAGGCCGCCGTCGGCAGGCGCGTCGCGTCCAGAAGCGTCCGGCCGACGGCCGTCGCGAAGTCGGGGCCGACGGCGTCCGGCGCGCGCAGGGCGTCGGCGAGGGCGCGCGCGGCGGCGAACAGCGCCGTCGTGCGCGGATTGCCCGCCTCCTGGCAGAAACGGGCGAGCTGGAGGCCGCCCGTGGACATCAGCGCGTCGGAAAGCACCGCCTTCGTGTCGGCGGGGAGGCCCGCGCACATCGCCTTCGCGAGCGCGGCGCGCGCCTCGTCGGCGCTCCCTGCGGCGGCGGCCACCTGCGGCTC
>ERZ1026860.1284-NODE-1284-length-13092-cov-4.246299_pt1 | contig 13092 bp, 3 predicted proteins | sample MGYA00380160_ERZ1026860 | MGnify/ENA primary metagenome ERZ1026860 (study PRJEB33269, sample SAMEA4719796) | human gut metagenome | biome: human-associated habitat; feature: organic feature; material: feces | place: Cameroon | collected 2013-10 ... | reverse complement strand
ATATTAACACTAACTAACTCTATAGTCATTGTGCTGTTGGACGAAACCGAGAAGCCCGATATAAGGTGCAGCTCCTTTGACATATTATTTGTCGGAGTTGAAAGTGTAACAAGCTTATTGACATCAAGATGAAACAACGGCGTTGAAGTGAGTTGAACACTCTTTTGTGTAATTGTATATATTTTGGCATCGTATGTGGCAAGCTCAACGCACTGTTCGTCCGAAGCATATTGATTGTCCTCTGTCGGCTCTTTTGTTTTAAGCCCGATTCTCTGGACGCAGGTATCACTCAAAGGATTCCGGTTCTGGACTCTGCCTTTAAACTGATAGCCGTTTAATATATTGCCAAGCACAATAAAGTCGTTATACACCTTATCAAAATTATAGGTTCTTGACACTCCAACCAAATTAACCTCATCTGTTGTGTAGTCCCATAAGATTTCCTTATTTGTATCTGTGATGTCATCAGCTGTGTCGATAAGCGGTTCAATAACAAGTCTGCCGTTTACATCGTAATAAATATCAGCTCTGAGAATATTTGCATATTCGAGAAGCACATCTGCAAGCGTTTTACCTCTTTCGACCGTGGCGGTATAAGGACACTCATATACGTGCTTTGTGACTTTTTCCAGACCGCCGCCGTCTTTAGCGACATACACATCGCTCATCTTGGTTAAAAAATAATCGGATAATAACGGCGGTACTGAATCTACCTGATATTGTTTTTCGTTTGTAGTTTCGGTTTCATCGAGAATCGACCTGTGCAGTAAATTTCTTGTTGCGTCAAGCAGGTTCGTTCCTACAACTGTTTTATGCGTTCCTGTCAAAGTACCGTTGAGTTTTCCGTCAAGATTAGCCCATTTGTCAATTCCGTTTATGGTAATGGTTCTTGTGTTGGGGTTATAGACCTCATCGGGGTTGGAAACACAGAAAACTCCCTGCGGCAGATAGTAAGGAGTGTCATCGTCTAAAAATATACCCATATATAATTTAAACTTAGACCTGAGCCATATACCGTTGAATGAAATCGGAAATTTATTTCTGTCATTATTGATTGTTATAGTGCAGCTTCTCCGACAACCCTTTTTGTATTTAACGTCAACCTGCGCCTTTAAATCGTATAAGGAGTTTGTAAATTCAAAATTTACGGAATCATCAGGGTTCAGCCATTCAACCTTTACGGCTATTTTAAAATCACCCTTTATTTTACTCATGTATTCGGAAAAGCTCATACAATCACAACCTTGCCGTCAAAAGGTAAATCACTTGTAATCACAACATCAAAATCTTCGTTTACGGCAGAACAGCCATAAGCTTCGTCCACACCGGAAGTACCGTTGTAATACACTTTTACAATCGGATATTTTTTGCCGTGTACCATATACGGTATTGCAATTTTTCCATCAGACCAATCTGATATATATATAGACTGCTCGTACTTTGAAGAATCAAAAGCATAATCAGTCCATTTCCCGTTATTGTATTGAAGCCACCTTTTCAATGTCTTGTCGTAGACAATACTTCCCTCGGAATAATATATATCCGGCATAGTGAGCCTTTGCTCAGACGTTATTGTTTTAACATTGTCAGATAAAAATTTGAAAAGCTCAATAAAGTTGCCCTTAATAATATTAAATACTGTTTCGCCCTTATCTAAATTTTTCCACATTTTCATAGCTGTCACCTCCGTTTATTCTTTGATTATTTCACGTCCGTTATTGGATATATCTGTCCCCAATATATCATTGTTGGCAGTCCAGATTTTGTCATTATCCCAAATGCCGTCATTATCCCAAACGTACTGAATGTATGGTTTTGATTCACCGGTTTCTGTAAGAAGCCAGCTGACAGTCTTGTTGCTCGGGTTGTTGATTATAGATACGTTTGAGGCATCTCCGGATTCAGTCCATGATATGGAAACGCTTTTAATATCCTGAATAGTATCGTTTTGAGTGGTGATACCTATAGGCGCGGTTATTTTCACTTCCCAAATGTTACCGGAAGTGTCTTTCAAAAACATCTTTCGGGTATCGCTTGTCAGTTCCTTCAGTTCTTTTATCATATTGGGAGTTTGTATGTATTCCGTATCGCTGCAATCAATATATCCGCACAACGAACTGAGCCGTCCGCTCCAATAATTTGCCGTGCCGTACTGAATTGTAGGATAGCGAGTGAAGTTTTGTGTCACCGATACTACGGCATTGTTGTTCATTTCGTCAACATTCAAATTAAGCTCAAACTTAAACAGTTTGTTAAGATAATAGATATTATCCTCACCGCTTTCATCAACAACCAGTAAGCTCCAATATCCCCAATCTCCTGTGACCTCATCTGAAATCATAGGTGAAACAGATACTTTTTTATCTTCCGATTCATCAATTGTCGGACAAAGATAATAAGTGTATTTACCTTTGTTGACGACAGAATAGTCTATGATATAGTCAGACGCACCGCTGTTTATTGAGGCGATTTTTTGTGTACAGCCGTTGGGTGAGCCTCTCCTGCGCAATTCGTAACCGTTAAGCTTGTCCTTGATTGAAGAATTACCGGCTGATAAATCACCGTTAAACCTTGACAGCATAATTGTGTTTTCATTCCATTCTGCCGGTTCGGAATCAACTGTTGAGAATTGAGTTAAATCAGGCTGTGTGGTTTGGAGATACAGATAATCACAGATTTGACCTCCGTGTAAAATTAATTTGTTATATCCCATTTTGAACCTCCCATTTTCCGTGGCTCGGATACAATGTTGTTGACGGATAAATTTTTGCCGATGGCTTCAAACCACCTATTGCAACACTTGTTGAAACAGTTAAAAAAGTATCCCCTCCGTTTTCGCCGAGATACGGCGACATGGTAATTACATACCAGACTTGGTGATTTGGGGAGTAGGGAACACTGAATTCTTTTATGACTGAATTTGAATCTGAATTTGTAACACTGTAATAGAATTTATTATCTTTGTACCATAGCTTTCTGGAAACAGCAACTCCATTATCTCCTTTGCCGTCTGCTTGAAAAATAATAAATTCATCATCAGTTATAACCTTGTCAATTTGTGTGCTGATTACCATGTATGCTGATTCGGAAATTTTTAATTCAGATGTTGCTCCGTGATTGTATTCTATATATGAACCTGACGGGATTTTTACACAAGAAACCGTATTGGTAGGATAACTTGTTTTGTATTCTATCTCGCCGTTAGCAGTTCCGCCGATTATTACCGCTTCAGACCAGCTGTTTATAATTCCCGGCTCTGATTCGAGAACTCCGGTTTTGAATTTGCTGTCAAGAAGTTCTGTTTGATATACTGCGGAGAACTCATAAAAATCCGAAAAGACTTTCTTTCCGTTTTGAGTTTCAATGAATACTCTTATTTTATAGCTGCGATTATCTGTGAAGCCGTCATATGAGCATAATATATTGTCGCCTACTCCGTACACTTGGTTTGATGTTATTGTATCAACCAGTCTTGTGTCGCTGTCACAGTCAATTATCTGCCAGCCGTATCGCTTAATAGGAATGTTTTCAGCTTGCGAATACTCTGTTTTAAAAAAACACTTGTTACATTTCAGGTCAATATCGGAAATTGGTTTATATGTCCCGTTTCTTGCGGTACTGTATTTTAATTCAATATTTGGATCTGAGTTTGCGTAAAATACTTCTTCACAGCTTTTGGTTGTCGGTGCTTCCTTATCCTTGTCGGATAAGCTCCACATCTCTATAGTCCAGTAGTATTCTTTTGCGGAATTTAAAAACTCATATGCTTCTGTCAAGGTCGCTGTATTTTCATATTGACTTAAATCTATTTCAAAGGTTATATTCCTGTTCTTTTCATCAATAGGGAAGAAAGGTTTGCTGAGATTGACTTTTCCTGTGTCAAATACCAAAACGTTGTTTGACAACAAATATATCTTTATTCTCCACGCCGAAACAGATTCGTTACCGTCTACTATACAAGAAAACGGTAACGGAGATTTTGTTTTATCAATTACGCACTCTTCAACATTTGTGCTTGGTGTCATAAATTTGGGTTTATTTAACAAGGTAGTCCTCCTTTCTGTAAATAAAAAACTACCCAAATGCAGTGGGTAGTTGGTTTTTATGTGCATTAAAAATCATTTATATGCAATATAATATAAGAGTCCACCCACAATTTATACCATGAGTGGACTCATCACATTTTAACTGATTGCTCTCAATCTCCGCAGCTGATTCATCAGCTCACCGTTACTTTCTTTTTCAACGGTCAGACCGTTAATCGTGACGCTGTTGTCAATCTGTGTAGACTGATTCTGGCTAATATTACTCATCGGAACAGATTCCAAATTCGGAGTAAATACTTTGGAAAGGTCATATAATGTACGCAGATTATTCATTTGCTCTGAATTGAATACTACTTCACCGCCAAGCAGATTGGCAAGAGTAGGCTGTTCAATAGGAATATACTTACCCTTACTTGTGATAAGTGTTTCGGGTTCAAGCTCTCCGATTTGTGCCACGCCTTTTCGGGCATTGCTCGTACCCTTGGCATAGCCGGCACGTTTCTTGCGGTCATCTTCCGCTTCTCTCCAAAGACGTTTTGCCTGTTCATCATACAACATCGAATCACTAAGACCCTCGTTCTTAATCTTTTGGTTTCTCAGATGATTGTATTCTTCAACATCTTTTTCATTTCGTGCCGTATACAGGATAAGACTCATATAATCAGTGTTCTTATCGTAGTTGCGTACCTTATTTTCGGGAATATTCAAGGTTTTGCCGGTAAGCTTTTCAAAGAAATCTACAAATGAAGAACCGCAGGTTTTCATAATATCCTGAAGCTGTGTACAATCACTTTCGGCAATATCCTGTAGAATCTGAGATAAGGCTAAAGATTTACCGTCCATGAGTTTCTGAATGTCGCTCCACTTATCTCTAATTGCTTCGAGGTCGCTGTTCAGATAATTGATTTCAGTAGTTATGCCGTCACTTGCAGCCTGCAAATGATTTAAGTTAAGAGTTTGATTCAAATCTTCATTTGCTTGTTTTTGTGAGAACTTAGCATCTTCAAGCTCATTTTGCGCATCTATGACATCCTGTGAATTTGCAACCCAGCGCCATTCGCCGTTAATGAACATAGACACATTGCGCTCGTTGAGAACATTGTCAAGCTTTTGCTTTTTCTTTGTAACCTCTAAATCAGCCTTTGCAATCTCATAATTTTTCATCAAGACTTCATATTCACGCTGATATGAGGCAGTTATTTGGTCTATGCTCTCTTTATCGGCTTTGCGGATTTTGCGCATATATTCAGACTGTAGGGCTGTGGCTTCCTGCTTGATTGTGTTCAATTGTGAGGAAAGTGTCCTGTAATCCTTTTCGTTAAAGAGCAGCTCCCGGCTTTCTTCGTTCAGGTATTCGTACATTGTCTGCGAAGCTTTAAGCTCCTTATTGATGTCGTGCGTTGCTTCACGAACGCTGTTGATAACATCGTAGTAGGATTGCCCCAGAGTACGAAGTGATTCCCAGCGTGACTTATCAAGATCTTTCTTCTCAATCTTATCATTTATTTCATCTTCGTATTGCTGAATTAACTCATTGAAGGCATTTTGTATAAGTGATTTACCTGTTGAATATACCTTTTGATTATAGTCGCTCAACCGTTGCTGATACGCTTCATCGGTAAGGGCTTTGTCCCAATGAGCATTCCTGATAACATCAAGTTCTTTGCGAAGTACCTTTAATTCACTTGTCCCTATCTTTGCCCAATCGTTATACGTATTGTGTTCGGAAATAAAATCTTCAAAGGCAGATATGTCATTTTCCATCTTCTGAATAAATGCCTGCCGTTTACTTGCTATATCATCGGCAAGTGATTGAAGCCTATCGTCTATATCATCAATTACGTCTTGATATGCGTCTGCAACTTCCTTGCTGTAGTTGTCGCTTTTCAGATAGTCAAGATAAGCAGCTATTGCCTGCTCTTTCATTTTGAGAAGTGTTTCAGAACCTTCTTCAAAAATATCCTGTGCTACTCTGAATTGTGCAAGGTCTTTTTGCTCATCAGATAATCTCCAGTCTGTGTCTATGTCAAGAGTTAAAACCCTTGCTTTACGGGCAATCTTATCCCACGCATCTTCAAACTGTGAGGTAAGCTGTTGAAGCGGCAGCATATCAGCCGGAGTTATTATTTTAGAACCGTCAGAGTATGTATCTCCAAGTCCCATTGCAGCCAGTGCTTCGGCTTTTTCCGAGTCGGAAAGCTCTGCGCCATACGATGTATTTGTATTGAATTCGTTAACAGCCAAATCATCAATACCGGTTGTGATTATTTTTGGCTTATAATCATCTATCGCATTGACTACATCTTTGTAATTTTGTATGAAGTCAGCCATGCTGAGTTCTGTACCGCCGTCATTGAGGGTTTGCATTTTCTGGAACTGTCCGTTCTTATCCCATGTAATGCTGAACCCGTTAAGTGCATCGGAGGTGTAGGTATAAGTTCCGTCCGCATTACGCACTAATCCTGAATTGAGCTTGGTTATCTGCCCTGCAAAATCTTCTTTGATATTTCCATTCTCGTCAAAAACATTAAACAGGGATTGCTGATAATTTTTGTTTTGCAGCAATGCATCAAATATACCCTTTGAATGCTCTTTGGTTTCAACTCTTTTACCGTTTATGTATGTAACCCCTGAGCCATAACGATATGACTCATCAAATGGATTTCCGGTAGAGTTGTCGAAATTCCAGTGCTTACTTCCGAGTTGGTCATTTGCCAGAATGAATTCAAACGGATTAAGGTCTTTGATGCTGTCGGAAATGACATTAATGTCGGCAGTCATTTCTTTTTCAAGCTTTGCCTTTTCATCCTCTAAAGATTTTATCTGCTGAGATGTGAGAAAATCAGTATGCTCTTTGGCAAATTCAAGTTGCTCATCTATCTTTAAAATCTTGTCGGGATTTTCAGCCTTGTGCTGTTCAAGCTCACTAAAGTAAGAAACAATAGCTTTGTCAAATAAAGAGTAAGGATTTGCGTATTCTTTATGGGAACGGTGGGATACGTCATCACCGTAAAAATCCTTCTCATACCAAGTAGGATCGTCCATTACTTCTTTGACTTGCATTGAATCTTTAAGTAATTTGTTGTAATACTTATCCAGATCCATTATATCTTTGAAGTTGTCTGAATTTTTATATAATGCGACTTTCTTCAAATGATAATAATCGAGCATGGCATTAGCGATGTTCTGATGAGCTTCGCCGGTCATCATGTAATCGTAATTTGATGTATGTGCCTTGTACAGCATATCACCGGTTACATAATTAGAATCTGCAAGGGCTACACGACCCTGAGAATCATACAGATTGTTGCTGGTATTTGTTCTTGTTAAATACAGTTCTCCGTACTTCTCTTTGGCTTTATCAAGACCATTTTCTTTGATATATTGTTTTATCTCATTTACCTGAGGTGTAAGTTCGTCCCAATATCCGTTCAATTCTTTTACATATGGGGCAAGAGCCTCGGAGAACCCTGTTTCTACGGCAGACACCAATAAATCACGAGTGCGGGTTCTGTCATATACGCCTTTATATTTGTCGGAAATGGTTCTTTCACTCCATGCTTTGTCTGCATAATATTCAGGGGAGTTCCAGTAGCTCCCTGCCTTAATCAGATAATCACTGTCTTTAAGCTCTCCGTCTGCTATCAAAGCCCAACCCGAATCAAGTGCCGCAAGAAAATTACGGACACCCTCATCATCCATATTGCCACGACCGATACCGCCGGCATAGCTTGGAATTCTGCCAATGAGCTTTTTCGTATCTTTTGCAGGAATAACAGATGTTCCTTTTGGTAGGTTACGTATTTCAGCACCCGACTGACCCGCAATTTCAACACTTCCGTCAGGGTAACTGATAAGCTCGGGACTGGGAGCATTACTTCCCTTTAAGAAGTTTTCATCACCAACAAGCGCAAGACCGCCGGGGTGAGAGTTCGTACCATCTGCGTAGGAAAGCAAGTTTAAAACATCTTTCCATTCATTCGCAATTCTGTTTGCAATTGATTTGCGCACAGATGCAGAACTGCTTTTGAAATTGGTGTTTACATTTTTCTTCTTGTTACCGTATATGAGGTTAATTATCTCTCTGTCGCTCATGCCTTTTTTATATCCGCTGAGCAAACCGGGAGTTAAATTATTGTATTGATATGCGGCAGAAATCAACGCTTCACGAAGTGCAGTACTTCTGTTCATGTCAAGCCCGTATTGCGCATAGATTTTTTGTCTTATAGGCTCAACCATAGTTTGAAAAGCATACTCGTTTTGTGCCTTTGCAAATTCTGACGAGAATTTATTTGCCGCATTTAGCCAACGGTTGTCGAAATCAGCAGTTCCAGCAAGAGCAGAGCCGAAAGAGTTACCTATTGAGGGGTAGTATGTTTTTAACCATGATATAAACCTGCTTGCACTTCCTGTGTTTGTTGCAAATTGTGGAATACCATAGGATTTACCACCGTGATCTCCGATACCGCTGCTAATTGCACCAACAGTACCACCCTCATATTTTGCGGAAATAAACCCTGCTCCAGAACTGGGATAAAAACCACTTCCGGAAACACCCCATGCTTTCCATGCTTCTGTTGCAGAAGCTTTGCTGACACGTGGCTTACCTGTAGCGGCAGCATACACATCGGCTACCCAAGCCTGACACTTTTTGTCTTTAGGTATAACCCCGTAGCTTGTGCTGTCCTGTGCTACGGCTGCAACTTTCGCAGCTTCTTCCGCAGACAATGCAACACCACCGTTCCAGCCGTATCCTCTGTAGGTATATCCCTTTGATGACATTTCTGAGAGTTTGTTTCTGGAAATTTTACCGAGTTCATCATGATAGATATATCCGTCTGAACCCATAATGCCGACATGACCGTTCGGATCTTCGCTCTGGAAGTATACAGCTGCACCGACAGGAATACCACCGCTCGGGATTGAACCGCCGCCACCACCGGCACCTTCACCGGTAGATACACTTGCACTGCCTTGGATATTAATCTCAAGACCGTCAACCATATCGGCAACTTCCTGTATTCCGCTTTTAATATTGTCGAACGCAGAAGTGACTGATGATATATCGGGTTCAGGGAATGTCAAGTCTGTCTGCTTGATTATATCTTCAATTTCTTTTGAAGTTTGCTTAGTGTAGAGCTTGTTCTCTTTCAGAAATTCTATATAATCTTCAGTTGCTTCTTTGAGTTTTTCAGCAGCATCGGCACGAGCATCCTCCATGTCCTTGATAAGGTTCGCACGTTCTTTAGCACGAGCAGCCGCATTTGCTTCTGCTTGCATTTGCAGAGAACGAGTTACTATTGCATTGATTTTATCTTGCTTATCCTGTTCGGCACTTATCAACGCTCTGTTTTCTCTCGACTTAGCATTTCTTTGAGTTTTGAAATCACCCATAAGAGGCAGTTGTCTATCCATGTCAAGTGCTTTCTTGACATATCTGTAATCCTCGGAATTATCGCTGTTCAGTATTTTTAAACGTCTGTCAATTCTGTCGAGTTCCGCTTCAAGCTGTCCTACGCCACTGTCAAGTATAGAACTGATTGCTTCTATTCTAAGCTTCTGTATGGCAACCTGTGTTTCACGGAGTGTTGAAACGTTGTCACGCATATCACTTCCGAGCGTTTGGATTCTGCTCGCAAGTTCCTCTGCTTCATCGGCTGTTTGAGGGGTGATAGAACATAAACGGTCAAACTCCTGTCGCATTGCAGCACCGTAGGTTGTTACCTGATTAAGCTTTAACGAGAGTAGGTCTGCTTTAGTTGTAAAGTCATCAGGTTCAATCAAATCAAGACCGGAGTCGGTTACATCAATCTTTTCTTTGAATTGATTTATAATATTCTCATATTGTTTGAGATTGTCCTTAAATTGTTCGAGATGCTCTTTCTCCCAAGCTTCTGCCATATCATCGGCGAACTGAGCCTCTTTTTCGGCGAGGTCTTTGTTTATGTCAGAAACCTTATCAGCATAATCCTTTTTCTTTTTGATAGCTTCTTTTCGGAGCTTTTCAGCTTCATCTTGACGCTTCTTTAAGGCTTGTGATTCGTATTTGGGAGTAGTAGACTTGTCGTTATATTTCGGGACGTAAGAACCGTCAATAATAGACTGAGTGGTAGGGGAGGGTGCGCCCACAAAACCATCCGCCAATTCTTCTTTTGCTCTTTTTAAATCAGCAAGCGTTTGCACGGACAGGCGAGCCGTTTCTGCAAGATTGATTATTTGTTCAATATCATTTCGAGTATTTAATTCCTCGTTGTTAAATAATATTTTTGCGATTGTAAGCTGTGCGATAGCAGTCTCGGCTTCTTCTGCGCTTAACTTTTCTTCAAAAAAGCCTTTTATCATTTCATAAGAAGCGTCCGTTCCGTCATAAGTTGCAATTTTTTCTCTAATCTTTGCCTGCGTAACAGCTTCGTGCGCAACGGCAGAGGCGTTGGTTACATCATTTTCTCTCAAAACAGCTGCAACTTCTTCTTCGGTGGCATTTGCCAAACCCTCTGTGCCAAATGTCTTTTCAAGCATTTTATATGTAAGCTCGGACAATGCTGCTGAATACTCCTTATCACCCTCTTTTGCGGAAATGAGTATCTTTTTATACTTCTCTAACTCGTCACCGCTTAATTCAAGCGCATCGCATATTTCGGATATTGTACTTAGGGATATATGCCCTTTGTCAAAAATTTCATCATAAGATGAGGCAAGACTCTTTATTCCGCTCGAAGCTTCTTTCAAGTTTTTTAATGAAACAACAGTTTTATCTACCAGTTCAGATAAACTTTTCTTTATGTTTTTAGGACTTAAAAGAATGTCTATAAGGCTTACACCGACATCTCCGAAACCGCTGTTTTTTAGCGATGATAACAATTTGTCAATTGCTTCTTTGTATTTTTCTTCACTGATTTTACCGCTGTTAAATCGGCTGTTTAGCGAAAGCATATCTGTCAATGCTTTTTGAACTTCGGGAGTCGCGTCATAAATAGGGGATACTATATTGTCTGATATATAGTTTTTAATATCGTCTTCAGAAGTTATCCCTAAATTATCCCAATCTATACCCGAAACCATTTTTGAAGCAAGCGCTTGCATATCATTGCTCAAATCCTGATACAAGTAATCAGTTTGCATCCATGCGTTTACTATTGGATTTAACTGTTTCCATTTCGCTTCAATACGACCGTCAAAACCATCTATCTCATGTTCAATACCAGCAAGGGCATTTTTAACTGCATTACTATCAAGAAGTTCGTCCCAGTTATAATGAAACTCACCATTACCATCTTCGACAATTTTGATTAAGTCTTGGATGTCATCGCGTCTAAGACCGATAGATTCAGCCATAGAAATAGCATCCTCATACACAAATCTATCTTCCGGTTTCTGTCCGTTTTTATAAACAGAGTCTCTGGTATGTTCCGCAAAGTTTGCCCAATCTTCCAAAACCCTCTTTTTGTCATTAAGCTCTTTCTCATATTGATTGACGGTTTGAGAAATGTTTTTGAGCACATTTGGCATTTTCTCTGCATTGGCTTGATTAACGGCATTTCTTTGCGCTTCAACCAAATTGTTTAACGACTCAGTGAGAGTGTCTGCGTTATAAGACAAAGCAAGCATAGCATTGCCGTTGCTGTCCATACCTAAATTTAACTCAGGGAATAGCTCAGCGATTTGGTTGTTCAGTTTTAGAAATTCTGCGTATTCCTCATCGGTGAGGCTTACGTTATTTCCGAACTGGTCTACACCTTTTGCTAACCTTACAAATTTAGGAATGACTTCATCGGCAGATGATTTCAACTGCTTGAATGAGTTTGCGTTTCCTGTGATTTCAGAGGAAAGTCTGTCCCATTCTTCATTAAGTTCGCTGAGGGATTTGTGTTGACTTTTAATATACCCTATTAACTGAGGTAAGAATTGAACGACAAAAGATAACCCAAAAGTGGCTGCTGTAGACCACGTAAGGAGTCCAGAAGAAATCACTTTTCCTACTGTTGAAACTTTCTTTTCAGCAGCTGCAAGCCCAAGCGTGTTAGCAACTTGCTCTTTGAGTTCTTGGTTCATCTTACCGCTTGCAACAGCGTTCTCTAACTGTGTTAACAGCAGTTGTTTTTCTTTTTGCGTCAGCACCATAACTGATGTAGCTAAAGTATCGGTTACAGTACCTTCCTTTATTATTGAACCCACAAGCGTATTAACCATACTTGTTGATTCTTCTAATCTCAATGCTTTTTTATAGTTAAGTAATGTAGCTATGGAAATAGCTATAGTAGGTATCAAAAGAGAAGCCTTATCAAGAGCCGTCAGAACTTTAAGTAATCCGGTTACAATATTTGCAAGCCAACCGACTACATCTGAATTAATTAAATGTGCTGAAAAATCCTCAAAGGTTGCTTTGAGCGTATTTAACTTACCTTGAACAGAGTCTAAATACTTTTCGTTCTCAGCCGAAGCAGAACCGGCAGAGTTAGCGGATGATTCCAAAGCGGCTTCAACGTCATCAAAATTTGTCAGGATAGACGCATTTGCTGTAGCATTTCTCTTACCGCCGATTAATTCGAGAATATTTGCTGCGTCTACGTCTGCAAGGTCTTTCCAGACTGCCGCAAGCTCTCTGTATATTTGTATGGTTGACTTGAATGTGGAATCATCAGCCATAATGTCAACCTTGTTGTTTGTCAGCGTCAGAATTTCTTTACGTAATTCCGACACACTTTTAGCCATTCCGTCAGTGGATTCTCCAGCTTCTTCCAAATCGGTTTTTGCTGCTCTCAAATACATTGATGTGGTTTTGAGAACTGTTCCCACTTTTTCCGCGTCTTGTATAACAGCGTTCATTCCAACTGCTAAGGCTATAGATTCATCAATAGAGTTACCTGCGGCAGCCAACGCTGAAGCGGAACGCTTTAAAGCTTCTCCGACGCCCTTTGATGAGATTGCAAAGTTGTTGCCGACCTCATTAAACTTGTCCACAATATCCATAGCGGATAATGATTCGTCTTCAAATGCTTTGAGTGTTGAGATAAGGCTCTCGCTGCCCTCGGTAATGTTTTCAATT
>ERZ1026860.1283-NODE-1283-length-13103-cov-42.455242_pt1 | contig 13103 bp, 16 predicted proteins | sample MGYA00380160_ERZ1026860 | MGnify/ENA primary metagenome ERZ1026860 (study PRJEB33269, sample SAMEA4719796) | human gut metagenome | biome: human-associated habitat; feature: organic feature; material: feces | place: Cameroon | collected 2013-10 ... | reverse complement strand
CCGGCTTTTCATTTTGCCGGGGCTGGGGTGCTGCCGGGGTCAGGTCTTGGGAATAAAAGTTTGCTTCGATCTTCTCGGTCAGTTCCAGCCGGGGCTTGTCCTGCGTGTGGGCGTAGGTGTCCATCAGGACAGATGCGGTGGCGTGACCTGTATTGCCCTGCACCGACTTGAAGTCGCCATCCGACTGCAACAGCTGGTAGGTGGCACTGGAGTGCCGCAGACCATGGAACACGATCTGCTCAAACTCCGGGTGTTCCGCTCTCCACAGACGGTACCATTTCGTCAGCAACTCCGGCGCAAGAGGTGCTGGACAGCAGCCGCTTCTTCTGCTTCTCGGAAAGTTTTTGCTTTACACCGTGCACATACTGCCCGCAGGGGGTCTTGGCAAGGGTGGCATAGAACTTCTCGATGTCGTAGGTGCGGAGGTCTTGCACCTTCCGCTTCCCGATATACGGCACGATAAGGTTCTGCACCATCTCTACGGACTGGGTGTAGGTCTTGGGAGACCATTTGTGCTTGGTGGACTGAATGGGAATCCACTTGTACAGCATTTCCTCCACCGTCATGGTGTCGGAGACAAGAAATGTGCCGTCCAGCAGCTCTTTCTCGACCGTGATCTTTCGCTCCGGCGCCTCCTTTCTGGTCTTGAAACTTTCCCATCCCTTGCAGGGTTTACGAGTTCCCAGCCTTTCTGAACGCCGTACTGCCGCTTGACAGAAGTGTGTAGGCGCGATAAACTTAACAAAGTAAAAAACGGCAACAATTGCATTTAAAAATCATTGGGTGGATTTCGGATAAGCAGATATTGGCCGATTATTGCGATGAAATCAACTGTCTTTGATTTTCATAAGGAGACACGTTTTGCGGAAAAAGTTTCTTGTTTGTACGATTCTTTTTTAACCATTCTTTTGGCTTTCTGGGAATTGTACCCAAGAAAATTCCAAAAGATTGATCTCTCTACCGGTGCGGGCATTTCTAAAATGCTCCGCGATGAGGATGCGCAGGTTTATCTCTTTGGAGAAACACATCGCTGCACAGAATATCAGCGATTTCGCAATGTACTGTTCAAATATCTAGTAAAAGAAAAAGGTGTCCGTGTTCTTGTAGAGGAAGCCGGATACGCCACGACATTTCTTGAGAATGAAACGGTGCAGGGGAGGCTTTCCTTTTCTGACTGGCTTGACCGTTGCACAAGCTCCAAAGAGGACTATGAACTGTATCAATGGATCGCGGATTGGAACAGCGGCAGGGAAGATGCAGATAAAATTTCAATCATTGGGATCGACATTACGGATAATATCGGCAATATGCAAATGCTTTGTCAGTATTTGTTGAAAACCTGCGACTTTACTGGAGCAGATGTACAAACGCAACGACTTCTGACGGCAATCCGAAAACAGAATCCGTTCAGTTCCTTACAACTCCAGACCTTTCAGGACGAGTTTTTGCCGCAGTTGATCGAACTGTATCAAACAAAACCGGAACAGCTTGAAAATGTGTTGGGAACACAGGCAATGCATCTGGAGCGTACCCTTTTGGGTTGGCAGGAAGCATTGGAACAGCAGAGACTCCGCGGAAAAGTGGAACAACTGGGTGATTCGGATGATGTGTACCGGGAGAATTGCCTGTATGAGAATTTTATGCGGGAGTATCAGGAGAGACCGGACACAAAATATTATGGAGAGTTTGGCGCAGCACACGTTTTGATGTCTGACTATTCCGGAAAGATATACCGTGTGCAGAACTCTTTTGTGACCCGCCTTGCAGAGGAGGGCTCACCACTGAATGGAAAATTGACTGTCATAGATGGCGGGTTGACGTTTGAAATCGGTGATTTGGGCGAATCGGATACGAACAAAGCAACGCTTTACAATACCACTCGTGCCAAGCCTCCGGTTCAGGATATGAACAAATTTTACATGGATGGTTTTGCACAGGATGCAAGCTATGCGCAGTATGTGCTTTTGTGTGAGCATCCGAATAATCTGACTGTAGCAAAAGAGTATTCTGGTTCCTACTGGAAATATCATTAGGCATCTATCACAATACGAGAAGAATGTCCATTAACTGTGATGGCTTTTGCCATTTTGCACCAGATAATACCCCAGTGATATGACAACAGCATCGTATCACTGGGGTATTATTTTGCAACAGCCCTCTTGACAAGGAAAAACACAAGGCTCTTTATTATAATAAAGCTATAAGAACATAATAAAGGCAATTATTTGAAATTTTTGAAAAAACGGAAATCATTTTGATGATATGGGACGTTTTAATAGACAGGAAGGGGGTGAACCGTATCCAGACAGAATTATTGCTGCGGAAAGCGCAGAGCGGAGATACGGGTGCGCTGGACACTCTGATTACAGCGTACTATCCACAAATTCTGAACTATTGCCGTTGGCATACAGCGGACGAGCAGCAGGCGCAGGATGCAGCACAGGAAACCTTTTTGAAAGCGGTGCGCTGGCTGGATTCCTGTGGTGGATTTCAGGGGGCATTCCGTCCCTTTCTGTACAAAATCGCAAAAAACATTTGCATCGATCTGAACCGTACTATGGAGCGGACGGAGGTATCGCTGGAGAGCTTGCCGGGCGAACCCGCCTATCAGGAAAGCGGCTTTGCTGCGGCAGAGGAGAAAGCAAACCTGCGAGCGCTGACGGCCCAGCTGGAGCCGGAACAGCGGGAACTGGTATTGCTGCGGTTCGCACAACAGCTTAAATTGCGGGAGATCGCGCAGATTACAGGTCTGCCCCTGCGCACAGTGCAGTCCCGCCTGCGTGCTGCATTGAAAACCTTGGAAATGCAATTGGAAAAGGAGGACTGGAGATGAATCGAGCCTTTGAAAAAGAACTGTCCAGAGCACTGGCGACAGAGCTTGACACAGCCGCACCGAAAACGCTGCTGCGCCGCTGCCGGGCGGAACATGTCGTAAAACAACGGAGTGATTGGCGCGATTTGCTGCACTGCCAGTTCAAATTGCTGGGCTGGAAGGTCTGGGCGCTGGAAGCAATGGCAGCACTGGCGTTGTACAGTGTGGGTCGGGAACTTGCCCTGTGGGAGAAGGCATGGACATTACGCAATGCATTGTTTGGTCTGAGCACACTCGCCATGCTGACAGCCCTGCTCGGTCTGCCGTTTTTATACCGGGCAAGTCAATATAAGATGCTTGAACTGGAATATGCCACATATGCAGGAATCGGTCGTCCGCTGGTGATGCGGTTTTTGCTGCTGCTGGCGGGGGAAACAATCCTGCTGGGAGTGCTGGTACTCAATGTGCGGGCAGCCGTGCCATGGAGCATCGGGCAACTGCTGGCGGTGCTGACCGTGCCATTTCTGACCGCAAACAATGAGCTGCTTCTGCTGCTGCGCTGGGTGCGCCCGGAATGGATGTTGACCGGGGCTGTACCACTGTTTGCAGGGCAGCTGTGTTTGCTGCGGTTCGTGCAATTATCGGAACTGCCGAAAGGTCTGCCGCTGGCGGCGGGTGTGCTGGTGCTCTGCATGGTGTTGCAGTGCATCCAGCTTGCCGCCCGGTCAGAATATATTGCAGAAGCTTGAAAGGAACAAGTCATGGAACTGAAAATTCAGAATGTTACAAAGCGATACCGGGATAAAACGGCGGTGGATGATGTGTCCATCACTCTCACGCCGGGTGTGTGGGGGCTGCTGGGGGCGAATGGTGCAGGCAAAACAACCTTAATGCGGATGCTGGCGGGCATTCTGCGGCCCAGCAGTGGCCGGATTTTGTGCGATGGGGTGGAGGTTGGAACGCTTGGTGCGGCCTACCGGGAAAAGCTGGGGTATCTGCCGCAGGAATTCGGGTTTTACCCGGAATTCACGGTGCAGGACTATCTGGAATATATGGCGGCGCTCAAGGGCCTGCCGCGCACAGAGGCTGCCCGGCAGATCGACGCACTGCTGGAGCGGGTAAGCCTGACTGAGGTTCGCCGCAAAAAGATCATAAAGCTTTCCGGCGGTATGAAACGCCGGGTTGGCATCGCACAGGCACTGCTCAACGACCCGGAAATTTTAATTCTAGATGAGCCCACGGCAGGGCTGGACCCCGGAGAACGGGTGCGCTTCCGCAATCTGCTGTCGGAGTTTGCGCAGGAACGGATCGTTCTCATTTCAACGCATATCGTTTCGGATGTGGAATACATTGCGGCCGAAAATGCCGTGATGAAGGCTGGCAAAATCATTGCACAGGACACCACCGAAGGGCTGGTAAAGCAGATCGAAGCCAAAGTCTGGCAGGGAAATATCCCGATGGAACAGCTTGCCCGGTGGGAACACCGGCTGCGGGTGGTGAACCTGCGCAACGAGCCGGACGGAACGGTAACATTGCGGTATCTGGCGGATGCACCGCAGCTGCCGGACAGCATCTCGGCGCAGCCCAGACTGGAAGATCTGTATCTGTGGCTTTTCCCAGAGGAAATGGAGGAAACAAAATGAACCTGTATCGTTTGGAATTGAAACGTGTGTGCAAAACCCGTATGACAGCTATTCTGCTGGCCATTGCGTTGGTGCTGGCTGTGGTCATGGCATATCTGCCGGTGACCTTTATCGGCTGGACGGAACTGGATGCCAGCGGAAACAAAGTGAGTTACACGGGTCTGAAAGCAATCAGGAAACGGCAGGAGCAGCAGGTATCCGGTACCATCACGCCGGATGTCATGCAGGAAGCACTGGAAGCCTATCAGCGGGTGTACCGGCAGTATGATGCAAGCTCCATCAACGATATCCCGGTCGAGGTATTTTATAAAGAACTTGCCCGGTATCAGCCTCTTGTGAACAACGCAAAGGAAGCCTTTGCCGACCCGAAAACCGGCATGGCACCGGGCGTGATGGGGCTGACCGCAGAGGATATGCAGAACTTTTACAGCCAGCTCCCCAAACGGCTGGAATCGGTGATCTGGCTGGAACAAGACGGAAAGCCCGGCTATGAGCAGGCGCAGGCCATTGCACAGAAAAAGTTCGATGCTGTACAAAAACCGTTCACCTATTCATTTGGGGTCAGTTCAGACGCAATGGATTACCAGACCCTATTGAGCTTGCTGCTCACCCTGCTGTGCGCGGTGATGGCGGCCCCGGTGTTTGCATCGGATGCACAGACTGGGGCGCAGGACATCCAACTGTGCACAAAAAACGGCGGTCTGCGGCTAGCAGCGGCAAAGCTAGCGGCGGCGTTTAGTATCACAGGGGCGGCGTATCTGCTCTGCGGCGTGGTGTGGATCCTGGTCACGAATGCTCTATTTGGTTGGGAAAGTACCCAAACTTCCGTGCAATGGCTGTTTTCTGTGACCAGCCTGCTGCCGTATACCGTTGGCCAGATGGAGTGGGTCATGCTGGTGGCAAACTTCCTGATCTTCTTTGCGGAGGTGGCCTTTGTGCTGATGGCATCCGTATGGGCCAAGAACAACCTGACCGCGTTGTCCGTGGCGCTGATCAGTGTGGTGGCACCGCTGATTGTTTATATGGTCGTGCCGGGCTCCTTTGGAGAATGGCTGTCCACCCTGATTCCGGCAGGGGGCATTGGGCTTTCCAATGCATTGCTGTATAAAATGATCAGCTTTGATTTTCTCTATGCAGGCGGGCATGCCTTCTTTCAGGCAGATGTACTGCTGGCATCGGCACCGATCAAGATCGTTCTGCTCGTTGGATTGGCAGCATGGGGGTATCTGCGAAAGACCAAGGTGGCTTAAAAGAAAACGCTACTGAAAAAAGTTCATCGGATGCATAGAAAACTGCATCGGATGAACTTTTGTGTCCTAAGCTCCCTGCCATGAATCGTAGTTGTTGATGTACATTTGATGCTTGGTCTGAACAGATAATATCGTAGCTGCCGTTTCAGGCTCGAACCCGGCCGTTTTCCCGGCTTTGCATAAAAACCCAATGCCTGTTTTAAGGGGCTGATTTTGGCTCTGCACATTTTTGCACACTTTTTGCACACCGGAACGGCTGGATAACGGATGCAAGAGGGGATAACAGGTGCAAAGAATGCAACAGATGCAAAATGCAAATTTACGATAAAGCGATAAAAACAACGAATCTACGCAATTCTGAAAATTGACGATTGTTGCACGTTGGTTTCTCTTAATCAGTGGGCCCAGGGTTCGAGTCCCTGGAGGTGCACCACAACAACAAAATCCGAACTTTTTTCCGATAGGAGAAGGGTTCGGATTTTTTGTATTCTTCGGAAAACAGAACGAATCCCTTGCTTCCATCGAAAAACGTCCTAGAACTTGTCATAAGAAAGCACGACAGACTACTGTGAGAGTGCCGTAAGGCAGAAAGGACACGAACATGAAGTACGATGAAAGCGTTTGCAAATTCAACATGGACACCGGCTGTGTGGAGCTGCTGCTCCGGAATGGGAGAAAAATTTCCATCGACTGCACCGGGGTCGAGGATGCACTGGATGTGACCATGGTGCAGAGGTCGGAGTTAGACTACCTCATCTACAATGATCCATTGGGCTATGCGGATTTGATTCTGAACGGCGACCCGGAGGAATATTTGAAAAACGTAACTGGGAGCCATGGGTTAGAAGATTAAGGGCAAAACAAAAACAGGGTGCGCCCCGAAGGACGCACCCTGCCATCGCAATTCACGATTTGATTCGTTGGCAACAACCGTGAATTGCATATCGCAAACAGGTTGTTGAGAATTGCGCTGCTTGTAAAACTTGCGATTAAGACCACATACGATAGTGATATGTACAACAGGGCGTTCCCCGTCGGGAACGCTCTGTTTCTCTTTGCTGGGGGTGTGATGAGCCTGTTCCGCCTGCCATAGGCAAGCTCGCGTTTGCGAAGCGCAGCACAGCAATGAAAGCCCTAGTGGGGCTTTTAAGCGACCTAACGGTCTTGCGTTAGCAAGATGGAGGGGCCTCGCCCCGACAAGTGACCGCTGGCCTTCCTCGCTGTTCCAGCAGGTAAGGATGGCCGGGTAGAATGCCCGTGCCAGACGGTCAATGACTTCATCTGGATAAGGGGAAGTGTTTGTGGACCTTTTCTTTTTGTTCAAACGCACGCTCCTTTGATCGTCCCACCGTGGCAAAGCCGGGCGAGAAAATCAAAGTTCCAATCTTCGCACAGTCGCTGCGCTTCATCTTTGGAGCGACAGGTACAGTTGAACAGCTTGCCATGCAGAGAGCAGTAGGTGTAACAGATTTTCGGCACACCGTTCTCATCCTGAAACTTCGTGCAACGTTCTTCACCGGGCATCAGATATAGCTGCTCCATTTCTGCATCGTCCTTTCCGTTTTCATGTGTCAGGCACACAACGCACCTATTCTACCACGAACATCGGAGTTATGCCATTGACGCTTGCACCAAAAAGCGACCCGGATTTTCGGAGAGAGTGTGTATTGACACATTCAAAAGCGTTCGGGAAGAATGCGCAGCCTACACCGGAACGGTGCAGATCAGAAAGGGTTTGGGATTTCCCAACAAGCATTTTGCAACGCAAAATTTGCATTTGTGCGCACGAATGCACTGCTTGCGGCAACTATGCGTCCTTTTTGTCCGCAATTTGTAATTTTCAGATTGGAGAAAAACGCCATGGCAAAGACGAAGGCTGAAGAAAAAGCCCTCAACCTTGATCAGATTTTGTTTAACTGCCGGGATTATCTGCGCGCTGCGCGCAACTCCGGCTCGTTCTTTGAAAAGCGTGATATCCCCCGCAGTACAGCCCCGAAGTTCTCAAAAAGGTCATGGAACAGGTAGAGAACTTTGAGGAGAACAATTAAGCATTTTCTCGTTTTAATGTGGGATTAGATTGCTGTAGACCTTAATACAAAAAGATAGATAATGAAAATCTGGTGTCTGCTGGTACCAAAAAGCAGATTGGCATCCTGAAAGACCTGAAGAACCGCTCCGACGTAGACAGCATCGTGAATAGTTGCGATGAAGGGTAGTGCGGTTAGGTGACTTAAGAGAAAGAAAAAGAGACCTCATCTCGTAAAAAAAGCTAACGCGGTCGTCCGTTTCTGTATTGAAATACAGTGGACGGCCACGTTAGCTTTTGGTGACCAAATAATGCCATGCCCCACACAGCAGGCAGATCAGCTGTTATCTTGGATTATTTGATGTTGCTATCAAGTTCTTGTGGTTCAAAACGCAATCTAAAACTCAATGGATTTTGCTATTTCTAACACTTGGCTTTCCGACACGGAATTCGATTCAAGTTCAACGGCAACAAAGCATTCTTTCTCGTTGTTATAAGAGAGGATGCCCCAGTTGTTCACAGGCTCAGCGTTTGCACCATCCTGATAAACTACTGTTGTAAGTGCAGTCGTTCCATATTTGTTTGTTTTAACCACATCATACCTGCTGTCTGTATCAAATCTGTAGACCGACCCAAGCCGAAGTGCAGAATATACGACCTGCACGGAATCTTTATCTCCCTCGTATGGTTCATAATTGCTGTAACCAATTGCACCGATAAGTGTGTGATCACTATCATAAATGTCATACACGGTGTACAGCGGATTCAATCCAGCAAGCATGAGCGGCTCATGTTCGGTGTCTGACTTTTTTGTTTTCTCCTGAAATTTCCACCCCTGTGGAAGTGTAATGGAAATCGCGCAATTCGATTGTTCCGATTCTTGTGCAGAAAATTCAATTTTATGATTTGGAATTCTTTCACCTTCAAATGTCCATCCATCTAAAATTTTTGATGCCATTTCAGCATATTCTCCACCTGTAGATGCAGACTTCAAATATTTATAAAGCGCCTTCTTTTCTTCATCTGACCCAGTATAGGAAATTTCTGACCTAATTCCCGTTATGACAAGTTCTTCAAACTTCTCATCGGTCATCAGCTTACTATGCTTCAGTATCCGAAGCGTATCTTCTGGAAATTCAACAAGCTGCTTAGACAATACCGAAAAACAATCTTCGGTATATCCGCCATCTGAAATTTTAAGTTCTTCTAATATTTGACCCGTTTCCATATCCTCAAGTTCTGATAAAAAATCTTGTGGATTTGATACCGATATGGAAACAGAGGATTCGGTGGAGGATGACGGTAGCGAATTTGTTGCGCAGGCGGATAAACTGGCCAGCATGATTGTGAGAATCACTATTTGAAATCGTTTCATCAGACATAACCTCCATTTTGTGTACTCCAACAGGAGCTTTTGCTTAGTCAACGTAGTTCACATTGTGTTTGTGACAGCTTTTTTGAAAAAAGTTCAAAATCTTGTCAGCTTTGGACGCTTCAACAAAAAAGTGCCCACACATTTGTAAATGACAACAAGCGCGTGGGCAAAAATTCAGCCAGTTAGGAAATGCTCTCTGCAATTTTTAGAATCTCTTCACGTGGTATCTTTCCAATGATCGTATATAAATAGAAGCGTTTTGAAAAAACGCGCAGCCTGCATCGGAACGGTGCAGAATGAAGGGGATTGGGCACAGCCCAACAAGCATTTTGCGAAGCAAAAATGGCATTTGTATAGACAAAAGCCCTGCTTGCAACTGATTGTTTGGCGAGGAAAAGCGTATATGGTTTTGGCGGTTTAATCAAACAAGGATAACGTGAACAGCGCGTTCGTAATCAGCTTTGCGAACGTATATTGTGTAGAGCGTTTGATAATTGACCTTTTGGAATGCGGTTCCAGATCTTTCACGAGTTCCCATTGAAAACAACGATGGCGATGATAAATCGCGTGCTTTTGTTCGATAGGTTATTCCTGCTTTTTCTAAAAGTGATGTGTATTTTTGGTATTGAGATTGATTTGAGCAAACAACCAGCTCTTTTTGATTGAAAAATGGCAACATAGAAACTCCTAAGCATCTCACTTCTTGTCAAAAAATTTCAGCAGAAGTCCGATTATCAATGCAACGCCGCAGACCAATATAACCAGAATGGTTTGTGATGACAAGACGAAAAGCGGTTGAGGAAGCAGTCCCAGCATTCCACCAATAATAAATAATAGCAATATTAGAATCACAATTGCAAATAGGATTGGTTTCAATTTTTTCATGCTGACACACTCCCTTCTTCGAGAAACAAACCATTATATGCGAACTCTTATAGATGCATTGAAATTATCTGCATCTTATTGTTACTATACATACAATAGAAGATTTCGTCCATGCTTTTGTACTAACATGGAGAAAATCTGTCATGAAATCGGAGTGATTGGTATATCAGCGGTGAACTGAAACCACCCGTTTTCATAGAACATCGTATACTCTCCACTGTATTTTTCAAGAATTAAGCGGATGTTCGCAAGTCCAAAACCATGCAGCTGCGGTTCTGGTTTTGTTGTTGGGATGGAACCATTTACAATTATGACGGGGTCTGATGTGTTTCGGACGGAGATAAAAAAGTCTTGCTGTGCAACGGCCATGACATGAATCGCTTTATCGCCCTTATCATACTGCTGACACGCTTCAATGGCATTATCCAAAAGGTTTGATAGAAGCACTACCATATCGGAGGCATCAAATGGAAGATTTGATAGATCATTCACTTCAAAATCAATGCTGATCTTCTTTTGAGTTGCTTCGGCAGCTTTTGTATTGAAAAGTGCGTCCAAGATGGGATGATGTGTGTTGACAAGAAAAAGCCGATCAGTTTGCTGTTCGGTGATTTTTTCAAGATATTCTTCAGCGGCAGAATACTCTTGATTCTTCATCAATCGATTTAGGATATTCAGGTGCGCCCGAAAATCGTGAACTTTTTTTCTTTGGGCAGAATAAAGTTCGCTTGCCGAAGTCATGTTTTTCGATTGCAGCTGAATCTGCTGGTTAAGCATCAATAACTGTTCTCTTTCCGATGCGGTATACTCCATTCGCTCCAATAAAAAGAGAATTGCAATGTTTGAAATAAAAATAAGAATACAGCAACCTGCAGAAACAAACTCTTCTATATTATGACCGCTTGTAACGTAAAGTAGGATCACAAGCATTACAAACGATGCGCATGGAAATAGAAAGTAGAGTATCAGCTGCGAATGTTGAGCATCGCTTCTGGGTCTGTTGTCCATACGCTGAAGCATCATTTTACGAAATAGCGCAATAATAAATAATTCAGCAGAATAATAAGAGATTCCATAGATTAGAGATAATGTTTTGTCGGCTTGAAACGTCTGAGCATCCATCCCACAAACTGTAGTTGCAAGCATTCCGACTGCAAAAGATAAGCTGTAAGTCAAGAGATATTCTATAACGATAAGAAATAATAAAAATTTTCCTGAGATATTCTCATATAGAGTTCTGGCAACCATAAAGCAGGATAGTAGAATCAAAAGAATTTTGACGATTTTGTTTCGATTTAAGGCAATAACACTGAATTCAATGGACGCATACGTTAAAATGGTCTGAACTATTACACCAATAAGGAATCTATGATCTTTCCAACGACGCGAAGCAAAGGCATCTAAAAATAGACATACGCAGACGGAATCTACGATTGTGTAAACCAAACTGATTAAAGCATCCATCTACTTTTACCTCTCCAATGTAAATATTTTTGTTTTAGCTCACTGTAATTCTTTTCACTTGGAACCAGACAAAGGCCACCTCGCATTTGAACTTTATTGTATTGAAAAATTTCGACATAGTGCATATTGACAAGATAGCTTTTTTGAATACGAAGGAAACCGAGTGGTTCGATTTTTTCGGATAGCTCCGTTATGTTGCCGTAAAATTGGTATGCTGGGTGTTTTTCGTCCAACAAGTGCATGACAACGATTCTCCGATGGGATTCTAGGTACAGAATATCGTTTACGGGCACATCGATAATTTCAGAGTTGATTGAAATTGTGACAAGCTGTTTCCGCCGAAGCACTTCTTGGACAGCTGAATCAAAGTAGGAATCAAGTTTAGCAGAGAGATCTGCTTTTAGTAAGTAGCGAAAGGCTTGAACCTCAAATCCCTCTGGAGCATACTGAATGAAATTCGTAATGAAGATAATCACAATGGTTTCATTTTCTGCTCGTAACTTTCTGGCAAGCTCAATTCCATTTGTTTCGCCCATATCAATATCCAAAAGCGCAATATCATAAGGACGAGAAAAGTCTATTTGACTTGGCTGCGAAACTCCATAGAATCTTGATGATATCTGTGTTCCTTCGGTTTTCTTTTTGAGTGTTTCAATGACAGAATTAACGATCTGCCGTTCATCGTCACAAACCAAGACATTCATTTGGAAATCCCTCCATTGCACATGGGACCGCTTTTCATTACACAACATACAGCTCTGTTCCTCACAAGTATAATACGATTATGCCAAAACTTCAAATAGTCAAAAGCCTTTGGTTGACGATTGACTTGTAATATGGCGAAAGGTAGCTTTGATGTGTCTTCCCAAGCTAGATGTCCAGCGCTAGAGGATATATTATACTGTACACACACCGATTTCGTTACAAAATTTCTCTGTTTCGCTACAAAATTGTGGACTTTGATTGATCCTTGTGCTTTGATGTTATATAAACAAAAAGCAAGGAGGGAGTTTTGATGACCTGTAAAAATTGCGGCTATGAAAACAAGCTGGGTGTTCGATATTGCCAACGGTGTGGTCAGTATATTGAACCAAAACGGACGCTGGCACAAGAAGTCAAATCGTGGGATTTTAGAGGTCTTGCTGGTGTTGGTCGTAGAGATGTAAATATTGCACCGCTATTTACTTCACCAGAAAACAAATCTCAGATGAAAAAAAGTCAAACACCTTCGCCAGTTGATCCGCTACCGGATGGAAGATGGTATTGCCCAGACTGTGGGAACTTAAATGATTCTTCCGAACGGTTTTGCAAAAGCTGTGGAAAAGTCCGATAACTACTAACAAACCGACAGACCTCTATTTGCAACGACTGCAAGTATGAGAAATAATGCTCAATCTCACCACCCAGCACAAGCTGAGCATACTCCAAGGGCTTGTTGTAGAGCAGCCAGTCCAGTTCCGCCCGCTGTGCCGGGGTGTTGCCGTATTCGTCCTCAATAGTGATGCAGATAAACAAAACTGTGATTATGCAACAAATTTTCTATGAATTTATGTGCAGTCATACGATGTTTTAAAACAAGTGTAACAAACTTCCTCTAAAAGCGTTATTATAATAGAAAAATTCCTTTTCTAGGTGCGTGTAAGACATA
>ERZ1026860.1280-NODE-1280-length-13125-cov-6.220352_pt1 | contig 13125 bp, 8 predicted proteins | sample MGYA00380160_ERZ1026860 | MGnify/ENA primary metagenome ERZ1026860 (study PRJEB33269, sample SAMEA4719796) | human gut metagenome | biome: human-associated habitat; feature: organic feature; material: feces | place: Cameroon | collected 2013-10 ... | reverse complement strand
CATGTGTATATAATGTGTGAACGAGGCTTTGAAAAAGAGCTTGTTCACACATTTTTTTAATGTAATATGAATTGAATTTTGGGGAGGATATTTACACATGAAGACTGACATGACCAAAGGCAATCCAATGAAAATCATACTGCTGTTCTCGATTCCTGTTCTGATGGGAAATCTGTTTCAGCAGTTCTATAATATGGTGGATACTATTATTGTGGGACAGTACCTTGGCTCGAAGGCGCTTGCGGCGGTTGGCTCGACAGGCTGTATCATGTTTCTGGTGCTGGGCTTTGCAAACGGAATAGCGCAGGGCTTCGGAGTCATGGCAAGCCATGCGTTTGGCGCGAAAAACGAGAAGCTTTTGAAGCATTATGTGGCACTGGCTATAATTCTTACAGTGATTGTCTCAGTGGTGCTCACAATTCCTACGGTGCTTGCGTCGAGACAGCTTCTTATCTGGCTCAATACGCCTGATGATATACTTGCCATGGCTGATGCGTACATAAAGGTCATTTTTGCGGGAATTTTCTGCACCATGTCCTACAATGTGGCTTCAGGTCTTTTGCGAAGCATCGGAGACAGCAAGACTCCGCTGTACTTTCTGATTTTTTCATCGGTATTGAATATCGTGCTGGACATATTCTTTATCGTGGTGGTGAAGGCAGGCACAGCAGGAGCAGCTTATGCGACGGTTATCTCGCAGGGAATTGCGGCAGTTTTGTCATTTATCGTGATGTTTAAGAAGTATGATTTGCTGCGCACGAGCCGCGAGGATTATTACATGGACTGGAACGGAATCTGGCACATGCTCTCAATCGGTCTGCAGATGGCACTCAACTATTCCATCACTGCTATCGGAACGATGATTTTCCAGGCTGCGGTCAATGTGTTCGGTTCGCAGGTGGTGGCTGCGTTTACCGCCGCATCCAAGGTCAACAATATCGCAACACAGACTATGCCTACACTGGGAACGGCCGCTGCGACTTACTGCGGACAGAATCTCGGCGCAGGCAGATACGACAGAATATTTAAGGGCATGAAGTCATGCTTTTTCATATGCATAGGCTGTGCTGTTTTAGCGGCAGCAATTAACTGCTTTGTCGGACCGCACATGATAGGCTGGTTTATCACATCGCCTACGGCAACTGACATTGACTATGCTATGAAATATCTGAAAATCGCGAGCGTCTTCATGCTTCCGCTGGCATGGATTTTTGCATACAGAAACGGTCTGCAGGGACTTAACAAGGGGCTTGTGCCTATGCTCAGCGGTGTGATGGAGCTTGTGTCGAGATGGATTGCAATACTTGCTTTGTCAAAGCCGTTTGGCTACGGCGGTGTGTGCTTTGCTGACCCGGCTGCATGGCTTACAACAGGAATACTGCTTATTGTGACTTACTATGTGTGGGAGAGGAGCATGAAGAAGAAGGTGCAGATATAAATTAAAAGAAAACACAGTCCATATCTGGTGGTGATATGGACTGGAATAAAATCAGGTCGCAGGCAAATACGACAGGATATTTAAGGGCATGAGGTATGCGCTAGCTGGTTGTCTCCCTGCGTATCAGCACCGGTGTTATCTGCCGGTGCTTTGGCTCTGAATCGGGCTTAGGTTTTCTCAGCTTGCGGTTGTTCATCTGCTCCATGAGTAAATCCATGGCGGTTCTTGCGATTACGTCTATCTGCTGGCCAACGGTGGTGATCGGAATTATGGCCTCGTTGGCAATCGGTGAATTGTCGAAGCCGACTATCTCATAGCTGTCCGGCAGACAGCCGTATTTTTGCATGACAAGGTTCAAAAACATGTTGGCATATGTGTCGTTTGCCAGAAATACACCCTTCTTTTTGTCTGGATATTTCTCATCTATACTGTTGAAAATTTCCCTCATCTGTGAAAATAAATCATTGTAGGAATCACCGGCTACGCTTAGATTCAGCTCGTAAGGTACATTGTGCTCGTTGCATGTATCCTCGAAGGCTCGGATTCTGTCGTAAGCAGGGATATACTTTGGCACATTTGTATTGACATGGATAAGGACATCACATTTGTCGCGGATTAGCAGAGATGTGGCCTGAAGTGCTCCCATGTAATTGTCTGTGGTGACACTGCTTATATGCTTTGCCTCTCTCTCTATTGCGACAACAGGAATGTTATATGAGGCGAGCTTTTCTGAGTCGAGTGTGTGACTTAGTACGACAAGTCCCTCTATCTGATAGGCTAAGAGCTCATCTATGTAGTTTTCCTCCTCAGAGGCGCCCTTGTCACTCATGAAAATGAGAAACTTATAGTGGTAATCACTATAGGTGGCTAAAAACTGTGTGAGCATCTCAGAGTAATAGTGCAGATAAAGGTTTGGCACAATTATTCCGACGAACTCGCTTTTGCCGTTTGCGAGCACCTTTGCCAGTTTGTTTTTCTTATATCCGAGCTCGTCAAGTGCCCGGGAAATCTTTTCCTGATTTTCCAGTGTCAGAGAGTCGGGATGATTGAAATATCTTGAAATTGTAGTTTTTGAAAAGTTTGTGTATTCTGCAATATCTGCAAATGTAACCTGTTTTTTTCCCATGTAGCGTCTCCTTATTTTTATACAGTATACAACGCAATTTACAAAATATCAACATAAAAAGTAACCGGTAACTTTTTTTTAGAAAAGTATTGACACGGAAGAATGAATATTGTATTATCAAATCACAAAGTAACCGGTTACTTTACCGGTTATGCAGAGCGTAAATCGAGAAAAAGACAAAATGTGAGAAAAGAGTGGAGGTCACAGCAAATGAAAGAGAAAAGGCAGTCATTGAAGAGCAAAGTGGCGTATGTGAAGAAAAACTGGATGTTGTACATCTTCTTCCTCATGCCGGCACTTTTGCTGACAATCATATTCAAGTATGTTCCGATGGGCGGTTTGCTCATAGCATTTGAGGATTACAATGTTATAAAGGGCGTGTTCGGAAGCCCATGGGTCGGGCTTGAATATTTCAAGAGATTTTTATCGTCGCCTGATTTTATGAACTATCTTATGAATACGTTAAAGCTTAGTATTTACGGATTGTTATGGGGATTTCCGGTACCGATTATACTTGCACTGCTTCTGAATCGTATTCGCAAAGAGGGCATCAAGAAAAAGATACAGCTTCTGATTTACGCACCGAATTTTATCTCGGTTATTGTACTTTGTGGTATGGTTCGTATGTTTTTATCACCAATCGGACCAATGAATAAGATACTCGGCATCAGCACAAACTGGATGACAATGCCGGCCGCATTCAGGACAATCTACATAGCGAGCGGCATCTGGCAGGGCGCCGGCTGGGCTTCAATCATGTACACAGCGGCATTATCCAATGCTAGCAAGGAGCTTGAGGAGGCAGCGAGAATGGATGGCGCAAACATCTTCCAGCAGATGTGGTATGTTGAGCTTCCGGCTATTAAGAATATTATAGTGATACAGTTCATCCTGCAGGCAGGAAATATTATGAGTATCGGTTTCGAGAAAGCCTATGCGTTACAGACAGATATGAACTTACCGGCATCGGAAATCCTTTCTACATATGTGTACAGAATCGGACTTTTGAATGGAGACTATGGTTATTCAACAGCGGTTGGTCTTTTCAACTCGGTAATCAACGTAATATTGCTGATTATAGTCAATGCGGTTGTCAAGAAGCTAAACGATGGTGAAGGAATCTAGGAGGAAAGTGCAATGAAAAAAGATATGAAGACAAAAATCAAATATTCACGGACTGATAAAATTGTTCTTGGAATTGGATATACACTTCTTGGACTGTTTGTACTTGCAATAATTGTTCCGTTAGTATATGTAGTGCTGGCATCTTTTATGGATCCGACGGTACTTAATAACCAGGGACTGAGCTTCAACATAAAGGACTGGACTATTGATGCATACAGACGAGTTCTGGAAAATGACATGATATGGCGCGGATTTTTCAATTCGTTTTTTTACTCAATAGCGTTTGCGGCAATCTCAGTATTTGTCACAATCCTGGCAGCATATCCTATGTCTAAAAAGGAATTTGTCGGAAGAAGATTTTTCAATGTGATTTTTATTATCACAATGTTTTTTGGAGGAGGAATGATTCCTACATTCATCCTTATAAATCAGCTCCATATGGTAAACACCGTCTGGGCAATCCTCATTCCGGGAGCTTTCAATGTGTGGAATATGATTTTGGCGAGAACCTATTATCAGTCAGTGCCAAATGAGCTTCGTGAGGCATCAGCCATCGACGGAGCAAATGAAATACAGCATTTCTTTAAGATTATGCTTCCGGTTTGTAAGCCGATTATTGCGGTGCTTATGCTTTGGTCATTTGTAGGAATGTGGAACAGCTACTTTGATGCAATGATTTATTTAAATGACGCAAATCTCCAGCCATTACAGCTTGTACTGCGTTCAATTCTCGTGCAGAATACACCTCAGCCGGGCATGATTGCAGATATCCAGAGCACAGCTGAGATGGCTAAGGTTGCAGAGCAGCTCAAGTATGCTACAATTGTTGTATCAAGTTTACCACTTTTGATTATGTATCCATTTTTCCAGAAGTATTTTGATAAAGGAATCATGGTTGGATCTGTTAAGGGCTAACAGAAAGGATGAGTACGGGTATGAAAAAAAGAAGCTTCAAGAAATTAATTACACTTTCGCTTACACTTGCCATGCTGACAGGTGTGGCAGGCTGTGGAAAGCAGCAGAGCTTAAATGCTGAGACAAATCCGGACACACCGGTATCAGATGTGCAGTTTCCTCTTAAGGAGAAGGCAGAGCTGTCATTTATCACAAGTGCACCGGCCACATCCACACAGGATCCTAATGAGAGGACTATCTTCAAGAGAATGGAGGAGCAGACCAACGTGCATATCGACTGGACATGCTTCGTTTCAGATCAGTTCTCTGACAAGAAGAATCTGGCATTGGCGCAGTTTGGTAATCTGCCGGATGGACTGTTTAATGCAGGTATGAGTGATTACGACCTGCTCAGATATGCAAAGCAGGGTATCATTATTCCGGTAGAGAATCTGATAGATAAATATATGCCTAATCTTCAGGCAGTTTTTGAAAAATATCCTGAGTACAGAACCATGTGTACTGCACCGGACGGGCATATATATTCCTTCCCTTGGATAGAGCAGCTTGGCTCAGGAAAAGAAGCTATTCAGGCAATCGGAGATATTCCTTATATCAACAAGAAGTGGCTTGACTATCTGGGACTTGATATACCGACTACCACAGACGAGCTCGAGCAGGTGCTTATCGCATTCAGAGATCATGCAGACGAGCTTGAGAAAGAGTTTGACATTGAGGGCGGTGTCATTCCGATGTCATTTATCATAAACAATGGTGACCAGGATCCAGCCATTCTCATAAACGGCTTTGGTGAGGGGTATGGTGATACAGGTGACCACTTTGCGGTAACAGATGATGGCGAAGTCATCTATACTCCTACACAGGAGGGCTACAAGGAGGGCATTGAGTGGCTTCACAAGCTGGTTACTGAGGATTTGATTGACCCTGAAGCCTTTACCCAGGAGTGGTCAACATATGTAGCAAAGGGTAAAAATCACAGATATGGTCTCTGCTTTACATGGGACATTGCAAATATCGATAACAACACAGATTATGTCATGCTTCCTGCACTCACAGGACCTGACGGAGTCAGAAATATCACCAGACAGAACAACAGTGAGACCAGTGGATTTGACAGAGGCCGATGTGTATTGACATCAAGCTGCCGCGATACGGCTTTGGCCGCGGCATGGATTGACCAGATGTATGCTCCAATCCAGTCACCACAGAATAACTGGGGAACATACGGCGAGAAAGATTCGTTCAACATCTTTGAGATGAGCACAAACGATGAGGGTGGACAGATGTTAAAGCATATGGATCTGGGCGATCAGTCACCGGTTGAGGTGCGTGAGGCGCAGTCTGTAAACGGACCGCTTGCTGTTTTAAACGAGTACTATGATGTTTATGTGACAGAGCCGGCAGATGCAAAGTGGCGTCTTGACAACATGCATGAGACATATCTGGATGATATGAACAGCAAGTATGTTTATCCGAATGTATTTATGAGCATAGATGATACCAACAAGGTGTCACAGTACGACACAGACATCAAGAAATATGCTGAGCAGAAAAAGGCGGACTGGATATTAAACGGCGGCATTGATAAGGAATGGGATTCATACCTTAAGAAACTTGATAAATATGGTTTACAGGATTATCTGAAGATAAAGCAGAAATATTTTGACAGTTATCAGAAATCCCTTGAGAGTACATCAGAGGGCAAATAGGTTACTGTTCATAATTCTGTATTACCGGCAAAACAAACAGAATGGGAGGATTTGCATGAGCAAATTATTGGAAAAAGCAAGAAGCTACGAGGCAAAAAAAATAGCTGCTACAGATAAAGAGAGCAAACCTTTGTTTCATATCAGTGCACCGGCAGGATGGATTAACGATCCAAATGGATTTTCTGTCTATAACGGAAAAATTCATCTGTTTTATCAGTATTATCCATATCTGCGTGAGTGGGGACCTATGCATTGGGGGCATAGTACGACAAACGATATGATTAAATGGGAACAGCTTCCATGTGCGCTGGCACCCGACAAGGAATATGATAAAATAGGATGTTTCTCGGGAAGTGCCATTGAGGCAGATGGTAAGCACGTGCTTGTATATACCGGTGTCACAAAGATTAAAATGCCTGACAGCAGCGAGCAGGAGAGACAGAACCAGTGTATCGCCTTCGGTGACGGGATTGACTATGAGAAATATGAGAATAATCCTGTAGTGACAGGTGACATGCTTCCTGAAAACTGCAGCAGAATCGATTTCCGTGACCCGAAAATATGGAAAGAGGATGACACATATTACCTCATAGTCGGAAGCAAGGACTTAAACGATGTGGGACAGGTAGTGCTCTGCTCTTCAAAAAATCTGACCGATTGGCAGTTTGAGACAATCCTTGCGGCAAACAGCACAGGCAAAATAGGTACCATGTGGGAGTGCCCGGATTTCTTTGGGCTGGAAGATAAGCATGTGCTCATCTGTTCGCCACAGAATATGAAGGCAGACAAATATGAGTTTCATAACGGACACAACTCTGTATATTTTCTGGGGGATTATGATAAAGAAAATCATGTATTTATCAAGGAAGAGCCGCACACACTCGACTACGGCATGGACTTTTATGCACCACAGACTACACTGCTTCCGGACGGACGCCGCGTGATGATTGCCTGGATGAAGTCGTGGGATGCCTGTGTTGTTCCTGATTCGCAGGACTGGCAGGGGATGATGACGCTGCCTAGGGAGCTTGAGATAAAGGATGGCCGTATCTGGCAGAAGCCGGTTAAGGAAATAGAAAATTATCGCACAAACAAGTGTCATTATACAGATAAAAAAATAGACTGCTACACAACCTTTGAGGGCATAAAGGGCCGCACGCTGGACATGACAGTGGAGCTTTCAGGCGAGGAGTACAACAACTTCACTGTTGAAGTGGCATGCAATGATGAGTATAGCACAGCGTTTACCTACAACAGGGTTGCAGGCATTCTTGAGATTGACCGTACATACTGTGGCGTCACAAAGGATATCGTATGTGTCAGAAAAATTAAAATTGCAGATACAGACAGAAAGCTAAAGCTTCGTTTCATCATGGACAGACAGTCTATAGAGCTCTTTATCAATGACGGACAGCAGGTCGCAACCACAGCTATCTGTACACCTCTTCAGGCAGACGGTATATGCTTTAATTGTGACGGAAGTGCTGTTGTGGATATTGAAAAATATGATATTATTTTGTAATATTACAGTGTATTAAAATTATTAGTCCGGTTATTTGCAGAATGATATACAGGATATTTTGACAGGAAAGAAAGAGGTACAATATGGATGTAGTTGCATTAGGTGAATTACTTATAGATTTTACAGAAAACGGTACAAGTGCGCAGGACAATAAGCTTTTTGAGGCTAATCCGGGTGGAGCTCCATGTAACGTGCTTGCCATGCTTCAAAAGCTCGGTCATCAGACTGCTTTCATCGGAAAAGTGGGACAGGATGCATTCGGCAGACTGCTTGTAGATGCGGTAAAGGAGCAGGGCATCGACACAACAGGCGTGCGCTATGACGACAATGTCCATACTACTCTTGCATTTGTCCAGACCGCGGCTGATGGAGACAGAGATTTCTCATTTTACCGTAATCCGGGAGCAGATATGATGCTGACAGAGGACGAGGTGGATTTATCACTTGTTAAAAGCACAAGGATTTTCCATTTCGGAAGTCTTTCAATGACAGATAAGATCTGTGAGAAAGCGACAAAGCATGCTATCGCTGCCGCAAAAGAGGCAGGCGCACTGATTTCCTTTGACCCTAATCTGCGCAAACCGCTCTGGAAGAGCATGGACGATGCAAAAGAGAAGATAAGCTGGGGTCTAAGTCAGTGTGATGTCTTAAAAATATCTGATGATGAGATTGAATTTATGACAGGCGAAAAGGACATAAAGACAGGTGTGAAGAAGCTCATAGATGAGTATCACATTCCGTTTATCTGTGCCACAATGGGCAAAAACGGAAGTATGGCATTTTTTGACGGACATATCGTGGAGGCAGCTCCTTTTATACGTGATGACACAATCGAGACAACCGGCGCCGGAGATACCTTCTGCGCATGCCTGCTTCACGATGTGTTAGAGCATGGCATTTCTGACAGGAACGATGACGATGTGAAAAAGATGCTCACATTCGCAAATGCAGCAGCTTCGCTTATTACCACGAGAAAGGGCGCACTTCGCGTGATGCCTGAGAAGGGTGAGGTTGAGGCACTGATTAAGTAGTTATAATTTAATACGATAAAAGAGACTATACTCTTCTTAATCTATGCTTAAAAACGAGATTAAGAAGAGTATATTTGTTTCTTGCAGTGCATACGTGTATTGGCTATAATATCAGATATGAAAAAGTTCTAATAAAAAAGAAGGCACAGATATAAATGAAACAAAAATTATCAGTTGCACCAACACTCAAAAACTATGACAAGAAAAATCTCCCAAAGGACATTCCTGCGGGAATCATCATCATGGCGGTTTCGATTCCTATATCGATGGGCTATGCGCAGATATCCGGGCTCCCGGCGGTATATGGCTTGTATGGCTCGGTATTCCCAATCATATTGTTTGCTCTGTTTTCCACATCACCGCAGTTTATATTCGGTGTGGATGCTGCTCCGGCGGCGCTTGTCGGAGCAGCAGTGCTTGGCATGGGAATAGAGGCAGGAAGCAAAGAGGCCATGACGGTTGTACCGGTGTTTACATTTTTTGTGGCACTGTGGCTTTTGGCATTTTACTTCATGAATGCCGGAAAGCTGGTGAACTACATATCTGCGCCGGTTATGGGCGGATTTATCACAGGCATATGTACTACAATCATACTGATGCAGGTGCCAAAGCTCATGGGCTCTGCGGCAGGAACCGGAGAGCTTTTTGAACTGTCTGAGCATATATGGGAGGCCTTACACCACATAAATGCAGCCGCACTTGTCATGGGGATTGTAGCGCTTGCCATTTTGGTTGTGAGTAAGAGGCTTGTTCCAAAGTTTCCTATGGCGGTTGTACTCATGGTAACAGGCGCGCTTTTTACATATTTTGGACCGGTAAAGGAGTGGGGAGTGCCGACTCTTTCAGCAGTTGAGCCCGGTATGCCGCGGTGGTATATACCGGATTTCGAGGCAGTTTTTTCAGTTCAAAAGGCCTCAGAGGTAATAGTTTTAAGTCTTTCGGTTGCTGTTGTCATCATGGCAGAGACACTTCTGGCAGAAAACAATTTCGCACAGAAAAACGGATACAGAATAGATGATAACACGGAGCTTTTGGCATTTTCCATAGGAAATATGGCTGCGGCTTTTACGGGCTGCTGTCCGATAAACGGTTCAGTGTCACGAACTGCGATGAGCGAGCAGTACGAGGGTAAGACACAGCTCACAGGGCTTGTTGCAGGCGTTTCCATGATAGCAGTGCTTCTTTTTTGCACAGGCTTTATAGGATATCTGCCGGTTCCGGTGCTCACGGCGATTGTCATATCAGCGCTCATGGGTGCCACGGAGTTTCATCTGGCAAAGAGACTGTGGAAGGTCAGCAGGACAGAATTTTTCATATTTGTTGGTGCTTTTTTCGGAGTACTTATTCTGGGTACGATAAACGGAGTTTTGATAGGAATCATTTTGTCTTTTGCCGAGATGATAATCAGAAGCGCAAAGCCGGCCACCTGCTTTCTCGGTGTGCAGCCGGGACACAGTCATTTCCGCGATATCAGGGAGAACACAAACATCCACGAGATTGACGGTGTGATTATTTACAGATTTTCGAGCAGCCTGTTTTTTGCAAATGCAAAGGTACTTGTGCGCGATATTGAGGACCACCTAAAGCCTGATACAAAAGCTGTCATAATCGATGCCGGAGCTATCGGAAGTATTGATATCACAGGAGCTGACAGCATAGAGTCACTTTACCGCTCACTGAAACAAAAAGGTGTAAAGCTATACATAACAGAGCACATTGCAGAGCTCAACGAGCAGCTCAGGAAGCTGGGCTTAGGCTATTTAATTGAGCATGGCTGTGTCAGAAGGACAATACATATTGCGCTAAAGGATATGGGAATAAACAGACCTTATCCGCTTGAGGGTGGCGTGGATAACGAGGAGCGCAGTGCCTCAAGAAAGCGTGCTGACAACAGAGTGCAGGAGTTTGTCTGGGCGTTTGGCGCCGAGAGTGAGGAGCAGATTGAAAAGCAGATAAAGCTTCAGATAGAACAGCTCAAAAAGACAAAGGATATAGAGGAAATCATGCATGGCCGCTGGGCGCATATGGATGAGTTTGACCAGGATGAGTGGCTGGAGCATCTGGAGGAGCATCTGAAAGAAATCGTCAACATATCAGGAAAGGATGTGCACACGCTTGCGGCAGATATCGAGATGCACCGTCGCGAGGTGCATGAGCGTATAGCAAGAGAGCATCCGGAGCTTGCAGAGCGGTTTGCACAGAGGAGACACCTGCTTGATAAGCATCTGAAGGAGAGAAGGCCTGAGGTCTACAGGATTATCGTGCAGCTAAGGGAGGACAACAAGCATAAATGAACATAAACCAGACACTCAAACAATACTTTGGATATGACAGTCTCCGAACAGGGCAAAGGGAGCTCATAAACGGCATACTTGAAGGGCGTGATGTGCTCGGAATCATGCCGACAGGCGCAGGAAAATCGCTGTGCTACCAGCTTCCGGCGCTTATGCTTTCCGGGATTACGCTTGTCATTTCACCACTTATCTCACTTATGTCAGATCAGGTCAAGGCTTTAAACCAGGCTGGAGTGCATGCCGCTTATATCAACAGCTCACTGACTGAAAACCAGATAAGGATGGCCCTTTCATATGCCTCACAGGGGCGCTACAAGATAATCTATGTCGCTCCGGAGCGCCTGAACACACCGCGTTTTCTGGATTTCGCCTGCACCGCGGACATCTCGATGCTGACCGTAGATGAGGCACACTGTATATCACAGTGGGGACAGGATTTCAGACCGAGCTATCTGGAAATAGCCGGATTTTTAGCGAGACTTCCAAGGCGACCGATAGTGAGCGCATTTACTGCGACCGCCACAGAGCGCGTGAAAAATGATATAGTGGCTTCACTTGGACTTAACAATCCGGTTACTATGGTAACCGGGTTTGACAGACCTAACCTGTTTTTCAGAGTTGTCACGAGAAAGGGCGGCAGACAGAAGGACAACAGCATCATCAATTATGTGAAAAAGCATGAGGATGAAAGTGGAATAATATACTGCGCAACAAAAAAGAATGTGGATAACCTATATGCGCTTTTGAATGAGCATGGCATTCTCGCAGGGCGTTACCATGCAGGGCTTTCCAACGAGGAGCGCAAGCAGAATCAGGAGGATTTTACATACGACAGAATCCGAGTGATGGTTGCCACAAACGCATTTGGAATGGGAATTGACAAGTCAAATGTGAGATATGTGCTGCATTACAACATGCCACAGAGCCTCGAGTATTACTATCAGGAGGCCGGAAGAGCGGGACGAGACGGTGAGGAAGCGGAATGTGTGCTGTTTTTCTCAAAGCAGGATATCATGATAAACAAGTTTCTTTTGCAGAATAAGGCTTCATCGGGCGATGGGGCATCTGACATGCAAAAGACGGCAAATGACCAGAGAAAGCTGCAGCAGATGATAAATTACTGTGAGACGGACAAATGCCTGAGAGAGTTTATACTTTCATATTTTGGAGACACAATACCCTGCATCTGTAACAAATGCAGCAACTGTGTGGTTGTGGAGGATGAAGAGGAAGAAACATACGTTGAAACCGGCAAAAAGCGCAAAAAGGCAGCACAGCTTGCAGGACTTAACGAGCTTGGTGTTGCGCTGTTTGAAAAGCTGCGCAGCGTGCGTACAGAGCTTGCTGCAGAAAAGTCGGTGCCTCCGTATATTATCTGCTCCGACAAGACCTTAAAGGATATGTGCACAAAGCTGCCGCGGGATAAGGAGCAGCTTGCCGATGTGTACGGAATGGGCGAGCAGAAGATACAAAACTACGGTGAAGCATTTGTGAAGGCGGTAAATTCATTTGTTGCAGAAAACCCAAACCCATCAGGCAGCACGTCCGGCGAAAAGCCACAGACTGTTTTAAGCGATGAGGAGGCTGCTGAAACCGGCAGCACGAGAAAAAAGAAGCTTCCGTTTTATATCGAGCCTCAAAAGCTTGACGAGGTAGAGCTCACCGACAAATGCAGGCTTACAGAGCTTACGAACAAAATAAATGAGCTGTGCCCTGCGGATAAGGAGCACAAAAAGCTTGCAGCCTCGTTTATAAACGAGCTTCTCGTTGCAGAGGGCTATCTGGAGGAAATTACAGAAGGCGAAAACAAGACGAAGCATGTTACCGAAAAGGGACAAAGTGTAGGAATAGTGGAGGAAGAGCGCAAGGCAAAATTCGGTGGAAGCTATTACGCTATCACCCACTCGAAGCAGAGCCAGCAGGTGATAATAGAAATGCTGAAAAAACACTATAGCGGCATTAAAC
>ERZ1026860.1278-NODE-1278-length-13141-cov-19.041724_pt1 | contig 13141 bp, 13 predicted proteins | sample MGYA00380160_ERZ1026860 | MGnify/ENA primary metagenome ERZ1026860 (study PRJEB33269, sample SAMEA4719796) | human gut metagenome | biome: human-associated habitat; feature: organic feature; material: feces | place: Cameroon | collected 2013-10 ... | reverse complement strand
ATGAAGATTTTTCACCTCAAAGAACATTTCAAACAATTCAAAACAGCTTCTTAGTTCAACTTATTTTTTAACGCTTACTCAGTTACTCAGTTGGTCTGAAAACGCAAGTTTTTATGTACTTTTGTCCCACAGCAAAAACGATTATGATTAGAAGAACTTTGTTGGCATTTGCAATGCTTACTAACACACTCAATGTTTTCGCACAGACTCCTGAATATCTTCCGGAGTGGAAGGAGGGGTATTTGGACATCCACACGATCGCCACGGGAAGAGGCGATGCGGCATTGATCGTGATGCCGGACGGCACCTCGATGATGATCGACGCCGGTGACAACGCGAAGGCGAAGGACAAGCAACATCCTGACAACACTAAGAAACCGGGTGAGTGGCAGGCCATCTATATGAAGCATTTCATGGCGCAACTTCCTGACAAGGAGAACCTTGACTATGCGCTGGTCACTCATCTTCACAATGACCACATCGGCACAGTGAAAGACGCACTACCCGGCACGCATGGCTATGCGCTTTCGGGAATAACCCTCGTGGGCGAGCATATTCATTTCAACAAGTTGGTTGACAGGGCATATCCAGACTATGATTTTCCATCCAGAGAGAATGTCCTGAAAGCGAACAAGGGCTTCATTGAGCATTATATAGGTTTTGTGAACTATTCTGTGGAACAGGGCATGGCAGCGGAGAAGTTCGCCATCGGAAGCAGGAAGCAGTTCGCGATGGTTCACAATCCGAAGAAATACGCCAGGGAGTTTGAGATCAGGAATCTGGCCGCGAACGGTGAGGTCTGGACGGGGCACGGCAAAAAATCCGTGAAGATGTACAGCGGAGACCCGACTCTGTTTGACGAGAACATGAACTCCTGCGCCATTCGTCTGCGCTACGGGAGATTCTCGTACTTCAACGGAGGCGATCTCTCCGGGGGAAACTGGCCGTCCATATTCAAGTGCATGGAGAGGGATTTCGAGACACCGGTCGCCAAAGTGTGTGGCAAGGTGACAGTGATGAAAGCAAACCACCATGGGTATTATGACACCTGCAACGCCTTCTTCATGCAGACATTGTCGCCTCAGGTCATCATAATCGACGCCAGAAGCCAGAACCATCCGGTCCCGTCCACTATGACAAGAATATCCGACCCTCAGGTCTGGAGAGGGGAGCGCGACTACTACATAACCGTTGATCAGGCCCGCAAGAAACTCGGAGAGGAACTTTGGAGCAAATTCAAGCCATGGGGGCACATCGTGGTCCGTGTGTACCCGGGAGGGAACAGTTATCAGGTTTTCGTCCTTGACGCTGACTCAACGGACTACCGCATAAAATACAAATCCGCGGTCGTCAATCTGTAGGCGCATACTATCTGAGATGTGAATGAATATGTCCGTGGCAATCCCGTGCTTTCTTTCACATGTTGATCTGAATTCAATCATTTGACTCATAACCATCCACCACATTTTCGGAAATAACGCCCAAACACAACGACGGCAGGATTGTCGTCGTGGCATCTATTTGGCTAATTATGAATATTATAACATCACCATCCTATGCCGTTATCAGAACAGGATGCTAGTGCTAATATATTGATTTCATGATGGTTAAGTACCACGGCGAAATCTGGTGTCACAGCCATCAAGCTTGAGCTATATCTCGGAAGAATGGTGTAGCCAGCAGAACTACTTGATGTTACGAAGGCTTCTCCTGCTAGATCTTTATCTCAGAAGGGTGGTGTGGCCGGCCTTTTATCGAGCAAGTCCAGAGCTTGTTTGCAGTGACAAGTGGTGTCTTGAAAGTCATCTCTGTGCGTCTGAAGAGGGTTCTCCCACACTAAGTTTCCGGTGTCGATATTCTGTGTTCAAAAAGCAATCTTTCACGCACGGTATAGAGAAGAGGTTATCCTTTGATGTGAAGACTTTGTGCTGACAAACAAAGTCCGCTTGTCAGAAGTGATTCATAAGCCGGATAAGAAACCGCCTCAACCAGTTTCCACTTGACGTGTCATCCCGCACCGGAGGTTCTCCGGTGTCGATGTCAACATATTCAAGATGCTGCCCATTCAGTCTGAATGCTTTGAGGGGAACGCTGTTGTGCTGGTTTTCCGATGAGGCAACCTGCTCACCGGACGTGACATAATAACTGCCGCCGTCTTCTTTCTCTATCTTCTGAATATCAGTGCTTCGGTAACCGGATATGAAATCGGGGAGAATTCTACTCATTTTCCCGGAAGGCATCCTGACATACAAGTCGTTGTGATACTTAGGGTTGTTGTTCCTGCCTTCCCGGTACCAAGTTCGCACCATCACGGCTCCGTCCTCGGAGTAGCACGTCTCCTCGAACTTCCGCCAATCCGGGAATGTCTCCCTGACCATTCCGGCTGAGATCAGACCGGAGAGTTCCTCCGCTACCTTTTCTGCCGCTCCAGTCATCCTGTAGCCGGAATATGGACGGTCTGTGAATATGGCGCAGATGACGGCATATTCGGGTTCATCCTTGGGGAAGAATCCGGCAAAGGTCTCACCGGCGCGGGAAGAGTTGCCATATTCATTGAACCTTGACACCGACGCCATGCCGACGAGGCCGTCCTTATCGTCGCATCCAAGTGCATTGATAATCAGGCTTCTGTCGATTTCGTTGTATCTTGACAGAGGAACATCCCTTCCGGCGCCTAAAATGAGATGCGCGCCGACTATATTCCCAGAGGCTAACGCGCCATAGAATGTCATCACGTGCAGAGGGGAGACTTTCATTGAATATCCCTTTGAAAGGGCCTGAACCGTTTGTTCGGACCATTCCGGACTCTTCGGGTCGGGCATCTCCACTTGCTTCACTCCCTCGACTTCAATCGTGTTCCAACCACCTTCCGGCAGGAAAGACCTGAGCGCCTCTACATAGTGCCCGGGAATATTCTTGTATGCCTCCAGAATGCTTCCGGTGGAGATGGACTCCTTTAATCTGGCCTCTGAATGGAATATTCCGTCATCGAGAGCCACCGTCCATGTGAGCGGTTCCATCACGGGACCAGGCTCGTAGCCAAGGCAGGCGGCGAAGTTGTAATATTCATCAGCATTTGCATTCCGGCTGAGGTTTACCATGACGGGAACATTTCCGCTCCAGACGTTCATGACCGCAATGCAGGCTCCCTTGATCCGTTTGTCGCTCCGGATAGCCTTCCGCAGCAGCGAGTCGGCCTTTTGCTGCCAGCAAGAGTCAAGGGTGGATTCCCGGTCCACGTCTTTGTTTTCATATTCATTTGCCGGCTTGTCGGCGGCTTTGTTGCCGCGTCCCGCGACCATCCATCCTATGCCAAGCAATACCGCTATTATTGTCAATATCCTGTTCATCACCTTACTTTTTAATATTCGAACGTTCAGAAAACTCCGTCGCCACTTTTTCCGGGACACATGTCATCCGGTAGGCTTCCGGCAGCCGTGTTGTGAAAACCGCGCAGACGATTGCAAACTGAGGATTCTCTTTCGGGAATATCCCGGCGAAAGTCTCCGCCGCATAGCCGCACCATCTTGATTTTGAACTTCTTCCGACAAGGTTTGCGGAACCATATTCATCAAGTTTCCCGATGATGAGACTCCTCTCTTCGCCTATGATTTTGGGCTCTTCATTACGGATCTTTTTCACGAGGTAGGGGAGTCTTCGCACCCCGGTCGCGAGTGTGCTGTAGAACGCCGCTATGTGTGTTGCGGTCATCTTCATCGTCCATCCTTGCGCAAGTTCGTCAACCATTGATTCTGACCAGTCTTTTGACTCCGGGCCATAGATCACGGCATTGTTCGCTTCATGGATGTCATCCCTGATGTAGCCGTCCTGAAGCAGACAGTCTTTGAACGAACGGGTAAAGTGCTCCGGCATGGCCTTGTAGGTCTTGGCTATCTTTCCCGACGAGATTACCTCTGCCATTGCCTCCTTAGACCTGAACATTCCGTCCTTCAACGCCACTGTCCATGTGAGGGGTTCCATTACTGGCCCCGGCTCATATTCCTGTTCCATCGCCCGGTTCCCGAGTCCGTAACCATCGTCCGATTTGTGACTTAGATTCACGATGACCGGCAACTCTCCTGTGGCTTATGCAGGGTCATTGTGAAGCCGCACAAGACTTTGGAAAACAAATCTACCATTTTGGCGGTAAATAAGGGCCAAGGTCTTTCTTCGCATATTTTTTCGCCGCGCCAGGATAGATGATGCGTAGGTCAATGGTCGGAGGTACTATCCCGTCATTTACTATGTCAAGAATACCATCCTCTTTGCCATCACTGGAGCCTGGACTGTAGCCCCAAGGGTTTCTCATGGAAAACAGCGCGGTCGTGCTGCCGCTGTACATGAATGAATAGGCGTGAGCCGTTACTGTCCTATACTGTCCCACAGACAACCCTCCGGTGTTGAATCCTCCGATTACAATCATCCTTTCCTTTAAGCATAGGTCTACGATGGTCTTCAGGTTGCCAGCTGACACTGTGTTAGGTGAATATGCGAAACTGTTTCCGTTGCCTGTGAACAACGGAGCGACGTGTTCGCTGCCTATGCCATAGATGTCTGGATTCACTTTATAGATGTAATTCCACTTCATTATCGCCTTTTCCAACACGGAGGCCCAGGTCGGTTCGTTTTTCTTGCCCGTCGCTGCACACATGCCACCATCATTGCCAAGGAAAGTGGATTTGACAGTAACGATTACTTCTTTGCCCTGAGGGTCAAACATATTCACAGAGTATGTCCTGTCGCCATTGTCTTTGATGATTGATTTGATGAAGTCCGGGAATTGATAAGCCATCTCCGCTAAAACAGCCAAGGCGGAACAGTCTCCGACACCGTGCTGGTTTACATCGGCAGGCATTGGTTCGCCAAAAGGATAGAGATTGACTGTGTATTCTCTCCAAGAGTATGAAGGAGCGGATGGCAACGTGTTTGGTTCGTTGCTGGCTGTGCTCAGCCATTTTCTATCCGCCTCTGTGGTAACGTGTTTGTTTGCGTAGTGATTGCCCATTGGAGTTGATGTCGTGTTGGTGAATGACGAACCATTTGCCACGACATCGTCAAATGTGGAATAATCATTGGATCTTCCAATCAGGTGGAACTCGGCGATGGTGATGGTTTCCGCATTGCCGGAGTTGTTGACCCTCAGTTTGATGAATTTGAATTGCGCACTTGTAGGAAAATCACGTTCCAAAAGTGATAGTTTGCTTCCTTTTATTCCAATGATGTTATTCCATGTGACTCCGTCAGTTGATCCTAGCAATTCAATTCTGTCCGGTCTTGTGTTGCTGTCATACCCGAAATGCAGGTAATATTTCTTGAATGATTTGACCTCATTCCCTTCCCAAGTAATCTCGAAAGATGACTTGCCGCTGATTTTGAATGAAGTGTTAGGATTACCATCGACCATCTTGTCCAGACCATTGGAAGGATCATCTGGAGAGTATTGTGATGTGAGCGTACCACCGCACGGCATATAGCCATTTCCATCCGGAAGTGTCAGAGAGCATATCCCTTTCTGGGTAATGGTATACACTATCTTTCGTGAACTGCTTCGGCTTTGGATGGTGATAGTTCCGGTTCTTTCCTCACCAAGGTTCTCTGAAACCGAGAATTTTAGTGAATGCTTTGCAAGGGAACGGGTATCAAGCTGACTGATCCATGCCTTCGCGCCGCTGGAGATGATCACATCATATTCTAGGTTTGTCAGAAATTCGAGGGAAATAGTACCACCTTTGTAGTCAACTGTTCTGGAAGAATTGTCATTTATCTCAAGCCCTCCTTTATCGAAATGGATGCTTTTCATTATGATCTTGCTCCCGTTGCTGACGAGAACCACCACTTTAGGCTGGCTGCCTACTGTCTCACCCGTGTAGACTTTTATGATACCTGTTTTGTTTGAAGAGTCATCCGCATCGATTTCCGTAGTTAGGTCTGATGAACTAATAGCTTCAATATCAATTCTATTAGACGGGCTCGTGACTTCATACCTGATTTTTGATATTGAGCCTGGAGATAGAGCCCCTGCATCCAACCTTGTGAATGAGATGGACAGTTCTTCTCCGATAGGAAGGGCGAAGGTTGTACCATCCGCAAGGACGAAAGTGACGTAGGAGTCTGACACGGTCACTTTTTTGAATATGCAAGTTCCTGAACCAGAGTCTGGAGAAGTCGCCGGACCGATTTTCTCCCATGTCTTTCCATCATCGTAGGAGGCAAACCAAAAGCCATTCTCGACCTTTAGCACAGGAGTTTTCCCGTCAGCTCCTTTGTGCTCGGCGGCTCCTAATTTCTCCCAAGTCTTTCCATTGTCGTAGGATACAAACCAGAACCCATCATCAATCTTGAACTTTGGAGTGATGCCGTCAGCGCCATCCTTGCCGTCAGCACCATCCTTGCCGTCAGCACCATCTTTGCCGTCAGCGCCATCCTTGCCGTCAGCGCCATCCTTGCCGTCAGCGCCATCCTTGCCGTCAGCACCATCCTTGCCGTCAACGCCGTCCTTGCCGTCAATACCATCTTTGCCATCCTTGCCATCCTTGCCATCGGATGCCGTTGCGCCAAGCTTTTCCCACGTTTTTCCGTTATCATAAGAAACAAGCCAATAATCGTTTTCAATTTTCAATTTAGGCGTGGTTCCGTCAGATGCCGAAGCCTTGATTTTTTCACCGGTATCATCCAGCATCCATTCTCCATCCAGCGTCCAATAGTAGATACCGTCCGGTCCGGTTTTCACTCCGATGACAGGGATGTGAATGGATGGCTCTTTAGAATTGAATGTTATGGTCTTTGAACCGCCTTTGTTAAAATGAACATTGTATCCTACAGTGTAGCCTTCGTCATCTTTGATTTCTGAGACATCGGTAACGTAGTCTCTGCCATTCAAAGCCTCGACAATGGTCTGAAGCGATGCGATGTTCCGGTTCACCTCGCCCTGCCATTTTTCAAGAGCAGAAACTCTTTCATCTAACTTCTGGATATCATTCCTGATAGAACTGTCATCGTATTTATCGCAAGACGCAAACATCATCAGGACAACGAATATTAGAGTGTAAGTCTTTCTCATTGTGGTGTTTATTTTAAATTATACGAAATTCTTCTGTTATGTTTTTTTGAATATGCCCACGGTGTTACCGGTCAATCCAAGAAGCAGAACTTGTCAAACGATGTGTCCTGCACGAAGACCTTCGGACCAAAAGTCATCTCTTTGGGCTTTTCGATGTCGGTTGCCTTGCAACAGGCGAACGCGCATTCCTCGACTTCGACAGCCGACCTGAACTTGAGTTGGCTCAATTCCTCGTTATAGTAGAACGCTTCCGCGCCGATTTTCTTCAGTGACCTCGGAAAGTCTGCGTTCCTGATGCTGGATGGATAGAAAGCCCGCGCGCCTATTCCCTCCAATCCTTCCGGGAAGTTGATCTCTTCAAGGTTGTCGCAGAAACGGAACGCATAGTCATGAATATTCCTGACTCTCTCATGCAATGTGACTTTCCTAAGATTCCTGCAGAACATGAATCCGTCTATGGTCTCGACCGTCCCGGGAATGTCTATCTCCCTCAAAGAATAGCAGCATTCAAAGCTGTCAAGATGGGTCAATCCGGCTGGAAGACTGACACTCTCCAATGCTTCGCAATGCCTGAACGCATGACTTCCAATGCTGGAGATTCCATTGTGCAACTGGATGCTTTTCATAGATTTGCATCCGTCGAAAGTGTCATTGAATATTTCCGTAACAGACTGCGGCACAGTGAATGTCTCCAAAGACTCGCATCCCATGAACGCCGCCGCTCCGATAATATTGATTCCGCCGTGCAACGTTATATTCCTGAGCCTTTTCTGAAGGCAGAAAGCGAAAGGGTCGATGCAAGTGACGGAGTCCGGAACGGTAAAATATTCCTTGTCCTCCAGACAAAAGATCAGTCTCGTCATGTCCTTTGAATATAGCACCCCGTCCTGAATTGTCAGAAATTCAGACTGATTGTCAACTTGGGAGATCTTTACCTTGAAATATTTTGTCGGAGCCGCCCAGACAAAAGGTCTCTGCTGGTAAGAGGCGAAAGGGCTTTCCCATTTCCCGGAAGGAATACGCAACGATTCCGGCAGATGCAAGGTCCATATCCTGTTGTACTTCTTCCAAAGCGGCTCATCGCCGTTGAATATGACATCTTTGTCGTAGTTTCCTTCTTCCACATGGTAGATCCAGTCGTAAAGCTTATCCACCATGTCCTTGCTATTTAGTACCTTTTCCACCTTATTGATGTCTTTGTCTTCAAGCAATACGGCTTTCCTGACAACATCAATAAGATTCTCGATTATCTCAACCTCCACAACATGTATGTCGCCAGTCCGCTTGTAAACACTCAGTTTACATTCTCTCTTGTTGGAGTCAAAGACATACTCGAATTTCGCCTTGATGGCTACATAGCAATGACGGGCCTCGGAGTACGGTTTAAACTGCTTCTGGCTTTCCTCCGTCATTCTCTGAAGATAGCCCCTCAGTACATTCCTATCCACGGCGATGTCGCGAATCTCCGTTCCTGTGCCTTCGTCGTTCTCGTTGTTGAATAACTTTTTGATCCTATTCATTATGCTCATTTATGATGGTGTATTATTTTGACAATGAGAATTTCCTCACGACCTCTCCCTTGGTGTTGATCTGCCCGTACAGATTCACCTCCACATCGTTGGTTATTCCGAACCCGTCATCGTCCATATAGTAGTAGCCGTCCGGATTGATCTGCCACTCCACCCAAGCTGCTCCCTTATAGAACCTGCCGATTTTGACAGAGTAACCGCTCGACAAACCTTCGGCTATCCGCCGCGCTTCCTCGGGTACATTCTTCAAGGATTCCCAATCAACATCGTCCTTGGTCAACATCGCCAGCTTTCCAGACTCGTCCACAACCTCATAGGCGCATAAGGTCTTCCTGTTGATGATGTACTTTGTCTCCAGATAGCCATCCCAAGTTTCCCTCTGCACTTTCGACATTCCTTCTCCCAGACCTTCCAGATGCGGCTCAAAATCCACTTCCATGGCCATCAACTTCCTGTATAGTTCCTTTGCTCGCTCTTCACGCCCGTTTTTCGCTTCATATATCATCGAAGCTTTGTCATTTCCCATATCATTCCTTTTTGTATATTGAGTGACAGTTCCTCCGGAATCTATCATCTGTCCACAGGGTTCATCACAAAATAAACCTGCTTCTGATTCTCCGGAGAGGAGTACCAGCGTGCGTTGGGTGTGGTGGAGAACCGTTCCACTACCTGATTCAGGCTTCTGAAAATGTCGAAAATCAAAATTATTTTGGAGATTTGCCTTCCCGAAAAATCAACGAACATCTGCTGCGGGACCAGGAGGACAGTGATGTAATTTTTTTGGCTTGATACCAATAATTCAAGACAAAGACTATGACGCATAAGAGATTTTATAATAGGAAGAATCTATGGGGTTCTCTTGTGGGGGCTGTTATCCTCGCTGTTATAATGTATCTCCTGAATAATCTGCCAATTCTGACTGGAGAGAATTTTGGCGCACTGAAGGCTGTGCAGGAATTATGTCAATATTTTCACATGGATAATACAGAGACATCTGACGTGATTTTTATTGATGTCGGTTATGATAAGAAATTGGTGGAGTGTTTCGACACAAGGACAGGTAAAAACATTGGCAATATACCGATTACTGACAGGACTAAGCTCCGTGAGTTGTTGAATATTCTGGAATGTTCTGGCTATAAATATATTGTTCTAGATATTCTATTGGATTCTACCTATGACACTGAGGAAGACAGTTCACTTTATGAACAGATTGGCCCGATGAATAATATTGTCCTTTCCGGAGATAAAGTAACTCCTATAGTAAGACAGATACAAGGAAAGACTGCTATGGCGGATTATTTCGCATCATCGGTCGTGTCAAAAAGTTATAGCCGAGAAGAATGTCTGCGTCCTTCGGGATTCAGCTGGGGCGTAAAGTGTGCCAATGACCTTGAAAGCGTTCCGCTTGCTATTTATGAGGAATTATATCCCGAACATTCGTTCAAGCGTTACGGATATGGCAGGCTTTCATTGTATTTTTCATCTGGCCGATTGTGCCATAACTGAATTCGTAATTCGCGGGAAGACCAACAACGACTTCAAACCAATGAAGTGGAAGCGCCGATTCCCACCCGAATCAGGCATCCAGTCAGATGCCATCGGCTATATGGCAGGTCAACTGACAATGGAGAAGTATCCTGACAAGATCCGTAGAGTAATCTACTTTGATAAGGACAGCAAGAAGAAGTTTATATTCTTTACCAATGCTCTGACTATCAGCCCTATAATGGTTACTGAACTATATCACAACAGATGGCAAATCGAGCTTCTTCAAATGGATTAAGCAACATCTGAAGATAAAAAAGTTCTGGGGTACGTCTGAAAATGCAGTCCGCATACAGATTTACTCAGCAATTATTGCCTATTGCATGATGGCCATTGTACAGAAGAAGATGAATGTTGAACGGTCAATTTACGAGATATTGCAGATTGTAAGTATCTCACTTACAGACACAACCAATCTCAGAGACCTCTTTGCAAAACCTAACTGCAATATTGTCAATGAACTTGATGATTCAACCGAACCAAATTTGTTTAATTGTTAAACTTTATAATAATCGTCCGGAACTTTTACCGGACAGCAATGAAAGTCGAATACAAACTCCTATATCTTGTCGTACATGGATACAAAATGAAAGAGGTTTCCGTAATCATGAATATCCCCCAAAACACTCTTTCCCCAATGAAGACGAGAGCCGTAAGGAAACTTGTTCCTTTCGCCAGAAGGGAGATTTCCGTATACGGTCCGATGACAGACGATTAGATATCCTTTCCTAATCCGGGTTATTCATTTCACGCCAAATAAGGTTCGCGATCTCCACGCGGACCTTTTCATAATTCTTGGCCACCTCAGCCTCGATGGCCTTCCGGGACATATTCACAATCTGCGGAACCGGAAGGTTGTGCTTCGGAGGGTCTCCTGCATGCACTTCCCCACAGAAGGTTTTGGGGTGTATCTTTTGGTCGTAGTTGTCGGCCACATATCCGCAGAAGGAGCCTTGGGACAGGGCTTCAATCTTATTGGGCGGCAGTACGTCACGCAGTTGATAAGAGTAGGTCACATGGTCCGATGAATCGCTCTCCTGGTAAGAGCGCATTTCACGCTCTACTTTACCGAAGGACTTGCTCAGACCCTCAGCCGTGGAGCCTTTGCACAGGCTCCGGACACCCTTTTCATCTCCACCTCCCAGACCGTCCATATTCGCTTCGGCTCTGAACTCAAGTACGTCAACCTGGGCGACCGCGTCATACTCGCCAAGATTGTGGACGGCAGCAAAGACTTCGTCGCCGTCAAGGCCCGCGAAGCCTTCCAACACTGCACCACCATGTCCTGTCTGGAGGCCACCGGTGCCATGCACACCTTCCGCGTCGCGTACCGCGAGCACCCCGCCCGCCTGGACGTGGATACGCGCATCCCCGAAGGGCAGGATGCCCTTCCTCTTTCACTCTTGAAGAATTCGCCTCGATGAAGCAGGAACTCTACCACATCGGCACCAAAGACTATGGTATAGAAATCCTCTGCGAAAACGTCTTCTACAAGGATGATGTGCTATTCCTGCTGGTTTCTCTCCGAAACTACTCCGCAGTTAGTTATGAGATGTCGGAACCACGTTTTGCCGTAGAGAGTAAGCGCCGCACCAAACGCGGCCTCCAGTACGAGAAAGCCCAGTTTCCCAAACAGGTCTATGGCCTTGGAACCGTAGCCCCGTAAACCACCGGCAAACTCGTCTTCACCTTCGACAAGATCTCCCTTACCCGCGGGCAGGTATTCCGCATCTATTTCTATGAAAAAGGAGGGGCCAGGAATCTGACCCTCACCTTTGCACCAAAGGACATCAACGGAGCCAGGCGCCTTAACTGATTGCCCTATGAATTACGTCCTAGACCAGCTGGAGCAGGAACAGAACTTAAATCGCATCCGCCGTGCCGGAGTCAACAACTTCCGCCTCACCTGCAAGGTGGGCATGGAAACCGGGGTGCTTCCGGAAAGCGCTGTGAAGGAGGCGCTGGAGGGGGTTAGATGAAGCTTCCGGTAACGGGCTGTAATTTGTATTCAAAAGGGCACTATAGCAACAGCTATTCATAATTCATATCTTTCACTAATTCAATAATTTAACGCAAAAACAAGCATTATTGTATGCGTTTTCAATACCGAGGAGACAGGATGCTTGTTCATAGTGCTTCTCTTTGTTTATGAACAGCATTATTTCGAGAATGTAATGTCTCCATATTGTCAATCACTAACCTAGTTTGCATTATGCAAAGTTGATTAAGCAAAAAATGCTCCGGAGTTTTATTGGATCTCAAGGTTCTTGTTAAGCAATTTCCCCTACAAGAACGTTCCGCAATGCAGAATTTACATTCAGGATTCTTTTTATGTCCCTTTTCTTGTATCCTTCTTACTCTTTCTTCATCAATAAGGACTTTTCCATCCTTAATCTGACCAATAAGGAATAAATCAGAAAGGGAATCTGCTTCATCAGAGACCTCTACACATGTAGATATTCTTCCATCGGGTGTTAATACGCAATTCTCCCGGGATGCCCCACAAAAAGTTCCCTCCCGGAATAAGGCATCGCCGCTAGACTTTACCTTAATCTTCAATTCATTACCAAGTTTCTTACATTTAGCGAATTCATCTGAGAAGCGAACAATATTCGGAGCAACGATTGTCCCAGTATTTTCCAATGCTCGGCCGACTTCCAACAAAGGCTCAAAGACTATGGTCTTTGCACCAAGGCTGGCAAAGAGCCTGACACTATCTTGCATCTCGTCGATACTCTTTTGACTAACTGTACTACGAATAGAAAATGGAAGATTCGGGAAATCCTTGTGAATTTGATTAATATTATCTATGACGGTTTGATAGGAACTGCGCTCGTTTGCAAATGGTCGATGTAAATCTTGTACTTTTTTCGTCCCGTCAAATGAAAACTGAATAGAAGAACAATGCGCCAAAAAAAACTTAACTTCTTCATTGTAATTGGTCGCATTAGTTGCTGCACTCGTAAAAGTAGACACGGAGGGGTAGAAAAAGATTGAATGAGTT
>ERZ1026860.1277-NODE-1277-length-13161-cov-4.243781_pt1 | contig 13161 bp, 16 predicted proteins | sample MGYA00380160_ERZ1026860 | MGnify/ENA primary metagenome ERZ1026860 (study PRJEB33269, sample SAMEA4719796) | human gut metagenome | biome: human-associated habitat; feature: organic feature; material: feces | place: Cameroon | collected 2013-10 ... | reverse complement strand
TTTCTGCCTGTCTCGTGGGCTCGGAGATGTGTATAAGAGACAGCCCTTATGGGAAACGTTTTTCTTTCAAACAGATCCGAATTTGACGACACTATCGGTACTTCGCACGAAATTTCTTTTTCTTTTTCAAAAGAATACTGAGAATAATATCTTTCTTTTGTTGGTGAAAGATGCCACATATAATCTATTTTTGAGAAGTAATCTCTGTCTTCAAAGGTCACTTCTTCGTCATCAACAAATACCTTAAAGGTTTCTGAAAAAACAGAAAAACGCCGCGCAATTTTTGTTTTTAGGCGTTCGTCAAGCCGTTTAAAGTTTTTTCGGGGACAACGTAAGCGTATCAAAGTTCCATTGTTAATGGAAATATTTTTTTCATCTATTTCTCGAGGAGCGTATTCAGATTTCTTTTCCTTTATAATTTTATCTATCTCGTTTATATCCAAAATAAACCCATTTTTCTGACCATTTTTGCAACTCTGTACTTCTATTTCTTCGGCAATAGAAAACAAAGATAGTTTTCCGATTCCTTTCCTTCCCATAAATGGGCGACCAAATTTTTCAGAATTACGCTCTTTTTCTCTTTTTTGATACCCCACACACAAGAATTTTTCATTAATATCATCAATATCCATACCAGAACCATTATCTGATATCGTTAAAAAATAATCACCGTCTTTTGATGTATTAATATGCACTTCCGTTGCATCCGCGTCCCATGAATTTGCAATAACTTCTGAAATTACAGCAACAGCATTTGAATACAAATTAATCCCCAAATGTTTTATAACATTCATTTCAATAGACATTTGATATTTAGACATACTTAATTTTCCCTACCCAAATTTATTTCATTCAAATGCTGCTGAATGGAAAGCCCGACAATTTTCCCAAGATCAACAGGAACTGCATTGCCTATGTGTCGGCTAATGGTTGAAATCGCCATGTTTTCAACATTTTGAAAAAATTTGTAGTCTTCCGGAAAAGTTTGTAAAAGTGCGCCTTCCCGTAAAGACAAAGCCCGATCTTGTTCAGGATGCCCGAACCGTCCTGTTCCCAAAGAGTAGAATTCTGTTGTCATTGTCGGAGACGGTTCATCCCATTTCATACGCCCATACACGCTTTTATATGAACGCCCGCTTTCTTTTTTGTGACAATTCAACATCAGGCGTTCGTCCCAATCCCGCCATGTTCCCCCGGGAATTGATTGGCGAATACGCTCCAAGTTAATCGGCGTTAATCCGGCACAACGATGCAACGGATCATTCGCGTCCATTTGCCCCGCTTTTAACTTAGGTAAATTGCCGATTGCATCTTTAACGGTTCTTTTTTCCGGTATTTGCTCTGGTTTGATCAGTTTGATTTCTCCAAGCCGTGAAGCCAGCAAAACCAAACGCCGCCGTTTTTGCGGAAGCCCGTATTGACTGCAATCAACGATATTGCTGTCGTAGTGATAGCCCAACCTTTGCAAGGTTGATACGAACTCTTCATACACATCAAACTTTTTCAGTTCCGGCACATTTTCCATAGAAACCACATCGGGCAAGATGTTTTCTATGTGTTTTGCGAAATAGCGCAACAGAGTCCACTTTTTGCTGGAAGAGCGATTTTTGTATTTTTTTGTCTGTGATGAAAAAGTTTGGCACGGAGCGCAACCGACAAGAATTCTTATATCCGCGCTTCCGAACAATTTTTCAATGTTTTCGGAAGGATATTCAGAAATATCAGCTGAAATAAATTCAGCGTGATTGTTCTCGGTATAAGCGAAACGACAAGTTTCATCGTTATCCAATCCGGCAACAACGTTCAGTCCCGCTTTTTTCAAACCGCACGTTAACCCGCCTACACCGCAAAATAAATCAACTACTGTAGCTTTCATGGCACACCTTAAAAAAATGCGATAAAAAGTATAATTTATTCGACAGGGGTGCGCCACTAATTTTTTCTAAAACAATTCACCTTGTTCCGTAATGCTTTTGTTTCCGGCGGTTTCGCCAGATTTGTGGCGGCGGACGGTGCGTATCGTAACGCCCGCCAGACGGGCGGCTTTGGCGGCGGAATGACCGTCTTTGATGGCTTGGCGGATAATTCGCCAGACACGCCCACGGTTGCCGCCGAACGGGCCCAAAGGAATCTCGATTTCGTTGCCGCCGAACTGTTTGGCGATTTTAACGGCATCGTCCATGCCGATGGCAGCGCACAGCCAATGTTCGGGCTTCAAGTTGCGCGGCTGGGGGATATAAGCGACCGAGCCGCCTTTGACCGCCGCGATTTTCACGGCGGCGGCAAAGCCCGCGATTTCCTCAAATTCCCCCAGAACTCCGGTCAACTGCGCCATCTCAGCCCTCGATTCTTTTGAGCCATTGTTTCAAGATTTCGATGATTTTGATTTGCTGGTCGGGCAAGAGCCATTCGGTCGCGTCCACGCCCGTGTATTTCTTGCAAAAAGCGTCCAGCGCGGTTTTGTCGGCGGACTGCACCGCGCCCGCCGCCTGCAATTCGCCCCACAGGGCGTAGATTTTCTTGACCGCGCTTTGTTTTGTCTGCCGGAACGCTTTTTTGCGCGGGGATTTGAAGCCCAACGCCTTAAATTCGTTCAGCAGAGCGACCAACTGCGCGGGGCGGCATTTCGCCGCGCTGTCCTTGCCCGTTATGCGGCGAACGATGTCGCGGTACATATCGTCGTCCAGCCCCAACTGCGCTTTGGCGATGTGGATTTTTGCAAGCAAAGGATTCTTGTTCGCGGGCATTTCAACCTCCTTTCTTTGGTTTATCGCTTGGGCGGGACGCGCCGCCCAAGACATAAGCCAAAAATCACGCCTGACCGACGGCTTGGCAAAAGGCTTTCAGCTGTTCCGCCGTTTCAAAATGCCATCTCCAACCGCCGTACACGGTGGAAAAGCGGTCGTCGAAACTGCCGTTTTCGCGGTCGTACCAGCTGTTTTCCGTTTCAAAGTCGTCGAACGGATAAAAGCACGTCCGAAAGCACCCGATTTTCGCGGCGTCCGGCGCGGTCAGTCCGTTTTTCCGCATTTTGTCCGCCAGTTTTTTGATTTCTTCTTTTGTCATTTCACCCGTTCTCCCAGTTTGATGTCCCAAACGTCCGCAACGCGCAAATCGTTCGGAATGTTGTGTTCGCGCGTCAAAGCGTCGATTTTGAAAATCATCACTTCCGCGCCTTTGCCGTACGCGCGGCGCAACGCGACGTGCGTATAACGCTTGCCCGTCAGCCGTTTGTTCCAATACTCCCGCGCTTCGCGGTATTCGTGCGTTTTGCGTCCGCTCTTGATTTCGTCGAACCAATGTTCCGTCAAAATCAAAAACAACACGCGGTCGGTCGCTTTGTCCATGGTTTGCTCCTTTCGATTTTCCTTGTGTCCGGGGCGGCGGAAAACCGCCCCGCCCATAAAGAAAATTCAGTCCAGTCCCGCTTTGGCGCGCAGTTCCTCGGTAGTCTGAACGACTTTGTCAACCGCCGCTTTGTGGGCATGATCAACATAGACCGAGTACCCCATCACGCCGAACCACCCGCAAATCGCCAGAAGCGTCAATGCATCAATCGCTTTTTTCATTTTTCCCCCTTACGCTTTCGCCAAATCGACCGTGACCGCCTGCCATTGCTGTTCCGGCGTGTCGCGTTTGTAAAAGCGGTAATACAGTTTTGAACCGTCCACGCGAATGCTGTCCGTAATCGCTTGTATCGCGGTCTGCCACTTTTCCTCTTGAATGTCCAAGCGGCGCAGTCCCAGCAAAGCCGAACGGTTGATTTTGCCTTCTTTGTCCACTTGAAACGCGTTGTTGACAAGGACGCGAATCTTGTCGTTCGCGCCGTCCGACCATTCGTTGATGCACTCGTCGATCAAGCCCTTTGCCGTCTGCAATTCCGCGCCGAAGACGATGTTTTCGGAAATCGCGACCTTGACCATTTTCGTGCCGGCATAGTTCTGAAACGTCATGTTGCCTTTGTTGCCGCCGCGTTTCAGCCCGTACTTTTCGTCGATTAGGGACAAAAACGAAGAAACGTCGTCGCCCGTATGTCCTTTGAAACGCCCGATTTGCGCGTTCAACGCTTCGGCGTACCCGATGATTTTTTCGACCATCTGGTCTTCCAGTTTTTCTTCGGGACGCACCAGATTGTCGGGGACAAGGTAGCCTTTCGCGTTCTTGTAATACCCCGCGGGGATTGCCGTGTTGTTTTCCGTGATTTCACTCATTTGTTTTTCCTTTCGTTCGAGTGGTTGAAACGCTCCCGTGCGGGACGTTTGTGGGTCAGTAAAAAAAGCCAATATCTAAGCTGCTGTCGGATCATCGTCATTGTCGTTGTCCTGTTTGATTGCCGTCCCCGGCACAACGCCCAGATGGCGCAGGCGAACGGCAATGGCGACTGTTTCTTTGGAAACTCCGGCTTTTTGTGCCAAAGCGTCCTCCAAAACGGCGACTTCGTTTTTGATGCGGATCAGTTTTTTGATTTCCCGATCCATAATTGACGGCGGGATTTGACCGACGGGTTCCTGTCCGTATTCGCGGGTCAAAGCCGAAACCACGCCGAAAATCTGCTGGGATAAAGCGGTATTCAACTGCATTTCAATCTCCTGTTTTAAAGTGGGGGCAACCGTTGCGGCAGGCTTTGTAAAGCGCGATGCGTTGCGGGTTGACGGCTGAAAATTTCATGCGCCGGTAGCTGACGCATTTATCAACGGACATTTCGCCCATAACGGGACAAATCAGGGACGCGTTTAAAAAACAGCCTTTAAACTTGCGTTCAACGGTCTTTAAATCGCCCGCGTATTTGCCTTTTAAAACCAAGCTGATTGTCGCGGCGGAATAGCCCAGTTCTTTGGCGACCTTGGCTTGCGACGACTTGGCGCATTCGGCTTTCAAAGCCTCAATCCAATCAGTCATCTTTCGCCTCCTGCTGCCAGACGATACGCTGCAAATTCGGGTCGAACACGGTTTTCAGACGTTGAATCATCGGCGCGCGCGGTCCCGTAAAGCGGGCGGCGACAAACGCGTAGCGTCCTTTGTCCACCCGCCGCAAATACCCCGCGTGGCACAGCGCGATCACATAGGTTTTGACCGTCCACATCGCCAACGGAGTTTCTTCCGTCGATGCCGCCGCCACCAAATCCAGATAGCTGAAATCCCGCAGCATACGCATCGCCCGCCACATCTGCTGCGTCCCGTTTCCCGACGTTGACAGCTCCCCTTGGGGATTGACGTTCGGGGCGTTCACGCCGACATCTTTGGACAATTTGAAAACCATCGGCGTTCTTGTATTGCCTTCCGACGCTTTGATGACGTATCCGCCTTTGACGAGGGCGCGGAGGTATGTTCTGAGCGTTTCCCGCTTCAAATCGCAGAAACTGTTCGCCAGACCCGTCAATGTAAATCCGTCCTTGTGGGCGCGAATAGCCTCCCACATTGCTTGGCGACCGCTGGGATTTTTGGCTTTCATGCGCAAGTGTATCGGTTTGTTCGCCATCACAGCCCCGCTTTCCGCGCCATCGGCGGCACACCCGTGAAGAAATCGCGCTGATAATCGCCCGCGCAAACCGTTTTCAAGCCCTTGGTCACCGCAAATTCACGCACGCGGTCAAGGTTGACGCAGACGCGGCGCACGGAACCCGCGCTTTCTTTCAGGATTTTTTCGCACAAGTCCTGTTCAACGGCGATGCCGTTCGCATAAAGCTTCGTCAAATGCTTGACGTCGTCTATCGAAGCGGGCTGCGCCGCCACCCAATCCAGCATACGCCCGTGGACACGTTCCCATTTTTGCAGCTTGGCTGGCATGGCTTCTTCGCCGATTAAAATGATTGTGGCCTGCGAACTTTCATAGATGTCGCGCACGACCTCAACCATGCGTTTTTGAACCAGATAATCGGCTTCGTCGATGATCAGCGGACGCTGGGACAGCGACAGCTCTTCGCCGATCTGATCCATCATGTCGGGAATCGTATAGGCGGGCTGAATGCCCATTTCACCCAGAATAGACGTGCAGAGCTTTTTCGGCGTCCATACGCTTTTGACTTGGACGTGATAAGCTTTGTGCTTGTTCGCCGCATAAATCGCCGCGAACGTCTTGCCGTATCCGGAAAAACCGTAAAAAGTCGCCATGCCGGGCAGACCATAATCGCGGTTTTTGACCCGATACACCAACTCGTTCAGCAACGCGACGTTGCGCAGCGGAGCGATTGTGTTCTTGACAGTATCATTCATTCGTGTCATTCTCCTTTTGCTTTGTTATGGGCGGTTTCCTTTGACGGAAGCCGCTTTTTTTCATGCTGTCATGGCGGCTTCCATTCCGAAATCCTGCGCGAAGTCCATTCGTTGAATGTATTCGGGGGATTCGGAGTATTGGGCGAACCAGCGGCGGTCTTCGGCGGAAATGCTTTCCCCTTTTTCGATTTTGTCGCGAATATCGACGGCTTTGCGGAACCTTGCCGCGGGCGTGTCAATATCGGCGGCGGGCGCAGCGTTCTGCTCCGCCTCGAACTCTTTTAAAAACGCTTCGTTTTTGGACGCTTCCTCTTCGGTCATGGGCGCGGCGGCCGGCGCGGGCAAATAACGCCGCCCCATTTCCTCCAGCACTTCCTGCTGCTGTTCGCCCAATCGGGCAAGCCGTCCCTGCGCCCTTTGCAGACGCTTCTTTTCGTCATAGGCGACGGGCATAAAAGCGCGCTTGTTTTCTTCAAATCTGGCGACGCAAATCAAACGCCCCGGCAACGTGCCGTCCCATTCGCGCACCCAAACTTTCGACGCGTCGTGAATGTCAAACCCGACGGAAACCTCTTCGTCGTGGTAGTGCGCCAGTAAAGGCGAACCGTACACGTTGTTGAACAGGCTGACCAAACAGCGGGAGCATTTGCGAACCACATACGGACGCGATAAATCGTTCACTTCCGCGGGTGTCAGAACGTCGGGACGGTAGTCTGGAAAATCGGGATTTCCGGCTTCCCACGCTTCGTTCGGCGTCATGTGCCGCTTTTTTCCCGTTTCGGCATCAACAATGACGGGCAGGAAAGAATGCGGGTGGTCGTTGTAAGCGGCGAAACACCGTTCGCAATACGCGATAAAGCCTTGCCAATCGGGCAGCAAGCGGCTTCTCCCGTCCTGTTTGACCTCGCGCCGATTGATGTGGAAAACCTTTTGCTTGGCTTCCGGATCCATCGGCTTGCCCATGTATGTCGGCAACATTTTCGCCGCCTTGACCCAAATCGTCTGGTGCAGACGTTCAATCACGCCGCGCGCTTGGGAATTGTAGGCGATGCTGTTCTTTTTCGTGATGCCCAGACGGGCGCAAAACATATCGACCGTCGTGTTGTTAAAGCCGTTCCCGTTATCAACGTAGAAAACATCGGGAACGCCGTTGGTCGTCACCGCGTGTATCAAGCTGTCCATGACGGACGCGGTCGATTCGACGATGTTCAGACTGAACCCGACGGCTTTGCGGGTATATACGTCAATAATTGTCGTAACTTCAGGGCGGAAAGGCTTGCCGTGGATCGGGTGGGCGATTTCGGCGTCGAACGTGTGTCCGTCGGCGCAATAGATTGCTCCGGGCCACAAATGCGACACGTCGCGGGAAACGTAAGCGCGGAAAGCCTTTCCTTCGCGCGCCCCGACGCGTCCCTTGTTCGCCAGCAGTTTGCCGATTTTTTCAAGGTAAAATTTCGCCTGTCTGTAACTGGGGGCAAGCGCGGGCATATTTTCCTGCATCATCTCGACGCAAGAGCTTAAAGACGGCTTTTGCGGGCGGAAATACAATCGGGCGAAAGCGTCAAACCATGCCGGAGCGACAACCTGTTCGTCCTTGGCGGGGACGGGCGTCAAGCCTTTCAATCCCGCCGTGTCGCGCATTTTGTACCAGTTGAACAGGCTGGCGCGGGACAGTTTTACGGCTCCGCCCGTCTTGGCGTTCGCCTTGCGAATCAATTCAGCAAAAGACGGTTCCAGCGTTCCGTTTTTCAAACCGTTTAACACGGCTTTAATCGCGTTGTTTTTTCCGCACGTCGCCGCCAGATTGTCAATCGCCGCCAAAACCGCGGCTCTGGCTTCCGCCGTTTCCCGCTGCCATGACTTGGCTTCGGACAAATCGGCGTCGTCGGGACGCTCAATCACTTCTTTCGACCGCCGTTCCGGCACGTTCGACAAAGAACGGCGCGCCAGCTCTTCTTTCGCCCTGACGGGCAAAGAAGCGATGTTGTATTCCTTGCCGCCGCCGCGCCCCGAACGGGGACGCGATTGCCAGTTTTCAGCTTCCGCCTTTTTGGACATTCCTTGCGTCGTTTTGGGCAAGCCCGGCAGTCTTAAATCCGCCAATTCCAAGGAAGACAACCATTCTTTCATAACCGCCTCCGGATTTTGACAGGCGCGGATTTTTCCAGTTCTTTTTGGTATTTTCGCAATTCTTCAATTTGCTGTTGAACGCGTCCGCGTTCGGCTAAAAGAGCTTCTTCACCGAACAAAACGGTATAACCATCATCTTTCAGTAATTCGTCCCAAGCCCACCCCGCTTGTGCCACACGGACAAGAACGATAAAGCGTTCCAGAGTTATGTTGTGGATTTCATTGGCTTCGCTGGAATAATTATCCAACATGGCTTTGCTGAAACTCGGACAATCAAGCACGCTTCCCATTTCAGCGGCAATTTGCTCTCTTGTTTTGGGGCTTTCTTTTAAAATCAAAGAAACCAGACGCTTGATTTTACCGTTCAAATTAACCGTCTGCGTCACAATCGCAGGACGACGCACAGGATAAATCCGTTCAAACAAATCAAGCGTTTCCGTGTCTTTGAATTTCTTTGACATTGCAAAGCCTCCTTAATTTTTTCTTTGTTTAAGCGGCTTTGCTTTTTTGACGTTGCCGAAAGATTCGAATTCCCGTATATTTGGAGAGTCGGGAACTTTTACGGCTTCCGTCGGCGTTGAAGCGATGCGGCCACAATTTTTGAACGGGAATGTCCAAAAATTCGGCGATGACTTTTTCGGCGGCGGGGAATGGAGTGGTTAAAGCTTTTGAACAAGCGCGGCTTGACAGCCCCGCTTTCAATGAAAGGCTTTTTAAGGTCATGCCTTTACGCAGGATCATGCACTTAATTCTGACTGCTCTGACGTCCATAATTGTTCTTGACCTCTCTGGTTGAACCGACCCTGTCCGGTCGGTTTTTTCTGGGGTGTTAAATTCAACTTGTAGAATGAACATATCGATTTTTATCGATACAGTCAACGATAAAAATCGAGTTTAAAGATAGATTTTGCCGTTTTTAATCGCAAACATATGATTAAAAACGATATTTTCTTTCTTGGTGCTGGATTTTTGTCGATGATGAAAATTTCAAGTAACGCCGATTTTTTTGAAACTGGCTTTAAAGTCGTTCTCGATAGAATCGGAAAGCTTCAAAATGCGGCTCAAATAGCCGGAGTTACGGCGGAACAAGTCGCTAAATGGAGAGACGGCAAAGCAAAACCTCCTTTTAAGGCGGTTGTTGCCTTGGCAAATGCGGCTGACGTAAGTTTGGATTGGCTTGCGACAGGAACGGAATTTTCTGAAAATGCTTTAAAAATCCCAGATAAAAAAGCCTCGCCTTTCGCTATTGAAGCCATTGAAAACAACCGCGAGGCTATGGCTTCCAGATGGCGTGATTTGTGGATTCGTTCGAATTTAAGCCAAGACGAATTTGCAAAAAGCTTAGAAGTTGCCCCGTCAACGTTTAAAAATTGGATTTCAGGCAGGAGCTGCCCAACCATTGATACGCTTTTGTACATCTGCGAAAAACATGGTGTGTCGTTTTATTGGCTTGCGACAGGAACGGAGTCCCCGGAAAAAACGTCAGGAAAGCCGGATAAAAAGGAATTGTTGCACGCCATTGAAACCGTTGAAGAAACTCTTTCTTCGGCGAAAAAAAACATTGAACCCTTGAAAAAAGCGGAATTGATTTTAGCCATTTACGACCTTTTCACGTCTGAAAGCAAACCTTCGCCCGCTCAGATCGTCGGCATTCTTTCAAAAATCATATAATTTTCCACACTCCGGATAGAAATGCTCTTTTCGGAGTTCTGTTTTTAAAAAACAAAACAACATATTGATTTCTAATAAAAAAAACGTTTATTGAAAAATAAAGTCCTGTTTGCCATGTTTTCGGAGATAACCTTATAAACTCCGAAAATGAATTAAAAAAACGAATGGCTTTTGTCGTCAATGAAATCTACGGATAAAAGGCGATTGCGTCGCTCCGAATTTTTCCATGCACTGGTCTAAAAATAAATGTCAAAAAAAAGGATTGAGTCTAAAAAGCCCAATCCGCCATTTTTTTAATCCGTCTTTAAAATTCCTTTGAATCCGCCGTTATCCCGCTATATCCCCGTAAATCCCACTATATCCCGCTTGGTCTAAATATAAGTGTCAAGTCACAAAACGACACCGGCGGTAACAAATGCGGATGCCCCGGCAACACCGTTCCCAACGGCGAAGGCGGCTGTTATTGTAAAACGCCTCTGTCTTGTGACGCGGGCTATTCGTTCGACGCTTCATACTCCTGCGAATGCGTCCCCTGCACGGACAACGCTTCTTGCGACAATCCGTGTCCTGAGGGCAGTTTCCCGAACGGTTCGGGCTGCGGAACATACGCCTGTATGGATGATTCCAACTGCGGCGAAGCAAACCGTTGCGAAAACGGCGGAACGGAAAGTGCCGAATGCGTCCCGTGCGGCAAAAACGAACAGTGCAACTGCCCCGACGGACAGCTGTCCGACGGTTCGGGCAACTGCGTTTCCGTTACCTGCAAAACGGGATCGACTTGCGACGGTTCAACAACGGAACAGTGTTGCGACGCGGGAATGCAATGCGTGAACCCGGACACGGTTGAATCGTATTGCGCGGCGTGCGAAGTCGATACGCAATGCACCTGCCCCGACGGGTATCTGGTCAACAAAGAAGGCAAGTGCGTAAAACCCGCCTGCACCAAAAACAGCGATTGTCCGAACGGCAACAAGTGCGACAACGCCGGAAAATCGAACGCGACATGCACGCCTTGCGCCAAAGGCGAAACCTGCACCTGCACGGGCGGCATGGTTTCCGACGGCAACGGCGGATGCGAATTCGGATGCGAATTTTCGTCGGCTTCGGCGTGCAAATCGGGTACGGATAACTGTTCAAACTGCTCGATGTCGGGCGGATGCTATGTTTGCTCATCCTGCGGAACGGGCTATGAATTGTCTGGCAGCACTTGCAGTCCGAAATCCTGCCCGTCGGGGACTTCAACTTATCCGAGCTGCCCCGCGGGACAAAAAGCCGCAAGTACATCCAGTTATTCCGGACCGTACGCTTGCAAGCAATGCGTCGATTGCGCTTCGGGCGCGACCGATTGCGGCTGTCCGTCAGGGAAAATCGCCAACGGTAACGGCGGATGCAAAAGCGCCGATCCGTGCGCGGATGTGACTTGCGACGGCGGGAAAATCTGTTCCGCAGGTTCTTGCGTCTGTCCGTCGGACAAACCGTATTCGTCGGGCGGACAATGCCGCGAATGCACGACGGACAGCCATTGCGGCGCAACGCAGGAATGTTCGAACTATCAATGCGTTGATTTGAATTGCGGCACGTGCGAAACGCTGTCCAATCACAGTTGTAAGACCATAGCGGATTGTTGCGTTTCCGATGCCAGCTGCAAAGCGAACGAAAAATGCATCGACAACAAGTGCGAAGAACAATGCGGATGTGAAAGCTTTGAATACTGCAAAGGCGGGAAATGTTACCTGCAGGCAGGCAGATGCTACGATGACAGCAACTGTATAAATTCCGACAAATGCGTCAGTCATTCCTGTGTGAATGCCTGTTCGCCGAACCCGTGTTCCGGAACGACTCCCAGGTGCATATCATCTTCCCATCAGGCAAATTGCCGGTGTTCATCAACCAGTTGTCCGAGCGGATATGCTTGCGATAGCTGGAGTGGGGTGTGTAAATCCACCACTTGCACAAGCGACAATGATTGCGTTGACACGAAAAAATGTTCCGGCGGAGAATGTGTAGATCCGTGTTCGCCAAACCCGTGTTCCGGAACAACTCCTAGGTGCATATCATCTTCCCATCAGGCAAATTGCCGGTGTTCATCAACCAGTTGCCCGAGCGGATATGCTTGCGATAGCTGGGGTGGGGTGTGCAAAGCCACTGCTTGCACAAGCGACAATGATTGCGTTGACACGAAAAAATGTTCCGGCGGAGAATGTGTAGATCCGTGTTCGCCAAACCCGTGTTCCGGAACAACTCCTAGGTGCATATCATCTTCCCATCAGGCAAATTGCCGGTGTTCATCAACCAGTTGCCCGAGCGGATATGCTTGCAGTAGCTGGGATGGAGTATGTAAAATAGCCACAACGGAAAAATGCTCGACGAACGACGATTGTTCCGCCGAAAAGACATGTTCCAACGGCTACTGCGTTTTTAAGGACTGATTTCACTTTGTTAAAAAAGGCGGGGATTTTTCCCGCCTTTTTTATGTTCCCTTCCAACCGTCATACGGGAAAACGGGAAATCATTTGACGAACTTTTTACGCTTTCTTTTGTTTGTGCGTGTGTTTTTCGACACGATAGCCCGTCAGCGCGCCAACCTGATCCTGCAGGATTTTGCCGCGGATTTCCTCGACCGCGCCGATAGCCAGACTGCCCAACTGGAACGGTCCGTACGCCGTGCGGATTAAGCGTGTCACCTGCAATCCGAACGATTCCATCAAACGGCGGATTTCGCGGTTTTTGCCTTCTTTGAGCGCGACGGTCAGCCACATATTCGACCCTTGCTGTTTATCGACCGCGACTTCGACGGGCGCGTATTTGACACCTTCGACCACAACGCCTTTTGCCAGTTTTTCAATGATGTCGGGCGTCATTTCCCCGTGAATGCGCACGCGGTAGCGGCGAAGCCACCCTGTCGACGGCAATTCCAAAGCGCGGGCGAACGCGCCGTCGTTTGTCAACAGCAGCAATCCTTCGGAATTCAAATCCAAGCGTCCGACGGAAACGACGCGCGGCATATCGTCGGGCAAGCTGTCAAAAACGGTTTGCCGCCCTTTTTCGTCGCGGTAAGTCGTAACCAGTCCGACGGGTTTGTGATACCGCCACACGCGCGTTTTTTCCGCGGCGGGCAAAGGTTTGCCGTCCACGGTGATTTTATCC
>ERZ1026860.1276-NODE-1276-length-13163-cov-7.698657_pt1 | contig 13163 bp, 22 predicted proteins | sample MGYA00380160_ERZ1026860 | MGnify/ENA primary metagenome ERZ1026860 (study PRJEB33269, sample SAMEA4719796) | human gut metagenome | biome: human-associated habitat; feature: organic feature; material: feces | place: Cameroon | collected 2013-10 ... | reverse complement strand
CCCCTATGATCCCCCCAACCCAGAAGAAAAAGAGAGACCCCCCGCAAGCCCCCCGCCGGGGGGCGGCGCGTTCGACCGATTCTGGTCAGCTTACCCGAGGAAGATCGGGAAGTTGTCTGCTAAGAGAGCTTTCGACAAGGTGAAGGTGCCTGTCGAAACACTTGTGTCCGCGATTGAGCGGCAGAAGTGCAGCGACCAGTGGTTGACGGAGAACGGGCGGTTCATTCCCCACCCAGCCACATGGCTGAATCAGGGCCGGTGGGAGGACGAGGTGACGCCCGCCGCCGGTCAGGGCCGCGCAAGCGGAAACGTCTTTCTGGACATGCTGGAGGAGGAGCGGAGCCGATGACACGGGAGGAGACGCTGGCGGTGATGAGCGTGCTGAAGGCCGCCTATCCCGGATTCTACCGGGACATGAAGCGCAGCGAGGCCGAGGGCATTGTCTCCCTGTGGGAGGAGATGTTCCGGGACGACCCGGCCCAGGTGGTGGGCATGGCGGTCAAGGCCCATATTGCCGGGGACGGCAAGGGGTATCACCCCACCATCGGGGCGATCAAGCAGGTGGTGGCCAAGCTGACCCGTCCAAAGGAACTGGACATGAGTGAGCTGGAGGCGTGGGGCCTGGTGCGGCGGGCGGTGCAGAACGGGATCTATGGCGCGCAGAAGGAGTTTGACGCGCTGCCTCCGGTGGTGCAGCAGTGCGTGGGCAGCCCAAGCCAGCTGAAGGAGTGGGCGCTGCTGGACGAAGACGTGGTGGCCAGCGTGGTGGCCAGCAACTTTCAGCGCAGCTACCGGGCCCGGGCGGCCCAGGCAAAGGAATTTTTGGCTCTGCCCGCTGATGTGCGCCGCGCTATGCAGCAGCTGGGCACGGGCCTGCAATTAAAAAGTTTGGAGGAATGAGCATGGAGAGAAACACGGACAAGATCAAGCGGCTGGAGTATGAACTGGGCCGGTACCGGCAGAAGGTAGACCGGCAGGAGGCGGAGCTGCGCCGCCTGAGGGAGGAGCGCAGCCAGGCTCTGGACGGGCTGGCGGCGGCCCACGCCACCATGAACGTGGACATCGCGGTGCTGGCCATGGCCCACGGGAAGAAAACGAAGGACGGATGGGAGCTGACCATGCCCGCCTTCGACCCTCAGGAGATCGCCCGGAAGTGGCAGGTGACGGCGGAGAAGGCCGGAGAGGGATACCTGCTGCGGGTGACGGAAGCGGAGCAGGGATGATCTGCTTTGAGATCCAGTACCCCAAGGGGCCAAAGGCAAAGGCAAACTGGAATCGCCGGTTCGGGCTGAACGCCTACTATGCCGGGAAGAACTGGCCCGCGCGGAAGCGGGACGCGGAGGAGCTGCACATGATCGCCCGGGCGGCCATGCACCGGGCGGGGATCCGGCCCGTGGCGCTGAGACGGCCCGTGGAGGTGCGGTTCTACTGGGCGGATGGTCTGGACATAGACAACCACGCGGTGCTGGGCAAGGCCATTGTGGATGCCATGAAGGGGTACATTTTGACAGACGACGGGCCGAAGTATATTCGGAAGGTCTCCCATGAGTTTTGGGAGGGGGACTGCATCCGGGTGGAGGTGGAAGAGCTGGATGGGCCGCTTAAAACGGGGAAAGGATGATCCCGAGTATGGGATGGACAACAAGGACCTGATCTGGCGCTGCCTGCACTGCCGCAGGCCAAGGTGCAACAACTGCGTGGGATCCAGCTATGCGGAGGTGCGGGCCAGGATCCGGGAAGAGGCCAAAAAGGCCAGAGAAGAATACGAAAAGGAGCATGGAACATGTTGAATCACATTGTCATTATGGGACGGCTGGCGAAAGACCCGGAACTGCGGCGGACGCAGAGCGGCACGGCGGTGACGTCCTTCCGCCTGGCCGTAGACCGGGATTTTAAGGACAAGTCCACCGGCGAGCGCTCCACCGACTGGATCGACTGCGTGGCCTGGCGGGGCACGGCGGAGTTCGTGGAGAAGTATTTCAGCAAGGGCAGCCTGGCGGTGGTGTCCGGCCGGCTGCAGATGCGGGACTGGACGGACAAGGACGGCAACAGGCGCATCAGCGCCGAGGTACAGGTGGACAGCATCTACTTCGGCGGGGCCAATAAGCGGGACGAGGGCGCAGCCGGAGCGCCCAGGGAGCCGGAGTTTGAGGAGCTGGACGATAGCGGGGATCTGCCGTTCTGATGGAGAAGAAAATTTTTTATCCCTGCAAGCTGTGCTACGACGAGGACTGCTGCAAGAACACCAGCGGGTGCTATCGCTGGAAGGCATGGTTCCGGGCCTACTGGGCGGAGCTGAGGAGACGGTATGCTGCGGATCACGATCGAGGTTGAGGCCCCCACGGTGGACGCCCAGGGGGCGAAGGAGGCCATAGCGGCCGATCTGGAGAAATACGGGGATGTACGGGTGGTGCAGGTGCAGGAGGTACATCCCCGGCAAATGGAGGTTTGGAAATGACCAACTATGAATTGGCAAATGCGCTGCGGAGCACGGAGAGCCGCAGCAAGCGGGCGCTGCTGGACGAGGCGGCGGACTGCATCCAGCGGCTGGATGCCAGAAATGGGATGCTGGAGGAGGAAAACAAGTGGCTGCGGCGCAGGCTGGAGATCGCGGAGGAGTTCGTGAGAACACAGGCGGAGCCGCCCACGCTCCCTGTCAGGCTGGATTCCGGTGCCTATCTTCCCGAACGGGCACACGAGACCGACGGTGGTCTGGATCTGCGGACGCCGATGTCTGCCTTCATCCGGGCCGGGGGCAGCACGGTGATCGACACCGGAGTACATATCCAGCTGCCCCCTAACACTGCCGGGGTACTTATGAGCAAGTCCGGGCTGAACATCAAGGACGGGATCGTGTCTGATGGGCTTATCGACCAGGGGTACACAGGGAGCATCAAGGTCAAGCTCTACAACCACGGCACGGAGGCCAAGCAGTTCAAGGCTGGCGACAAGATCACCCAGCTGGTGGTGCTGCCGGTGCTGTACGTCCGGGTGGAGCAGGTGGAGGAGATCCAGGGCGGACCCAGAGGAGACAATGGGTATGGGAGCACGGGGCGATGAAAGAGATCATACCGTACTCAAATTTATCAGCGCTGTTGGAAAGTATCCCACGGGAGCACATGACCATGGAGATCTGCAACGCATTTGTCAAAGCCTGGGGGCGGATCCACGGGAGAGAAGCTGTGGACGGCTCCGAAGCGTGGGCGGAGTACAAAAATATCATGGTCAGTATCAGCGGCGGCGCGGACAGCGACATCATGTTGGACCTGATCGAGCGCATCGGGCACCCTCAGAGCTGCGTCCGGTATGTGTTTTTCAACACGGGCATGGAGTTCCGGGCGACCCTGCGGCATCTGGACGAGCTGGAGCAGACCTACGGGGTCAAGATCGAGCGACACAGGGCAAAGGTCCCGGTACCGCTGGGGTGCCAGAAATACGGGATACCATTTCTCAATAAAAAGTTCTCTCAATTTATTTATCGCTTGCAAAAACATGGATTCCGTTGGGAAGATAAACCATTTGAGGAATTGTACAAAGAATATCCCCATTGTAAATCTGCTTTGCGGTGGTGGTGCAATATGTGGGGAGAAAACGGCCAATGTAACATCAAAAATAAGCCTTGGCTCAAGGAATTTATGATTCAGAATCCGCCGCAATTTAGAATATCAAACGCCTGCTGTGAGGGTGCCAAAAAAAAGACATCAGAACAGATCCGTAAGGATATTGCACCGGATCTGGACTGTCAAGGCGTCCGAAATGCAGAAGGTGGCGTTAGATCCATGGCATACACATCCTGCTTTGACCAGAAGGCAGGCGAATGCGACAAGTTCCGCCCCATCTTTTGGATGCGGAAAAAGGACAAAGAGGCGTATGAGCAGGCGTTTGGCCTGAAGCACTCCGATTGCTATGAGGTGTATGGCTTACAGCGCACGGGCTGTGCCTGCTGCCCCTTTGGACGGGATTGGGAGTTTGAGCTGCAAGTGGCCAAGAAATACGAGCCAAACCTGTACCGGGCGGCCATGCACGTCTTTGGGCCGTCGTATGAGTACACCCGGCGGTATATGGAGTTTCGGCGGAAAATGAAGGAGGCGAACCGATGAAAGTCCTTGAATTGTTTGCCGGGACGCGCTCTATAGGGAAGGCGTTCGAGGCCCGGGGCCACAAGGTGTGGTCCGTGGAGTGGGACAAGCGGTTCGACCACATCGACCTGTATGCCGACATCCTGACGCTGACTGCGGAGGACGTGCTGCGGGAGTTTGGCCGACCTGATGTTATCTGGGCAAGCCCGGACTGCGCCACCTTCTCCATCGCGGCCATCAGCCACCACCGGCGGAAAGACCCAAAGACCGGGAATCTGGATCCGGTAAGCGAGTACGCCAAGTTTTGCGATGCAGTGGACCAGCACGTGCTACGGCTGATCCTGGCACTGTCTCCCAGATACTGGTTTATCGAGAATCCCAGAGGAGGGATGCGGAAAATGACGTGGATGGAGGGGCTGCCTCGGTACACCGTCACCTACTGTCAGTACGGGGACACCCGAATGAAGCCCACGGACATTTGGACAAATCATCCGCTCCCCAGATTTAAGCCGCCTTGTCATAACGGCGACCCGTGCCATATCTCTGCCCCGCGCGGGGCCAAAACGGGAACGCAAGGGCTGGCTGGCAGTGTGGAGCGGTCTGTCATCCCGGCTGCATTGTGCGACCATATCGTAGATATTTGTGAGGAGGCGGAGAAAGCATTGGAGGTGATGAAGAAATGAGTAAAGCTGTCATGCTGAGCATCCGCCCCAAGTGGTGCGAGAAAATTTGCAGCGGTGAGAAAACAATCGAGGTTCGAAAGACACGACCAAAAAAGCTGAAAAATCCGTTCAAGTGCTATATCTATTGCACGCAAGGCAGAGACGCACGCAGGCTGCGCTGGTCGTGGGGCAAGGTCATCGGCGAGTTTACTTGCGATGGGTTTTGGATAGGCTCACCGCGGAATACCAACCCGATTTTTTGCATGGCTGCCTGTATGGATGGATTTGACACGGAAAAGTATGCTAAAGACAAGATACTTTACGGCTGGCACATCACCGATCTGCGCATCTACGACGCACCGCGAGAGCTGCGTGAGTTCACCGGGCTGCGCGATACCAAATTTGGCGCCGCACCGTATGAAATCAAGCGCCCGCCCCAGAGCTGGTGCTATGTGGAGGATGGCTGCAATGGCTGAACACGAACTGAAACCTTGCCCGTTCTGCGGCGGTAAAAAACTCAAGATAGAACGAAAGTCTCGGCTTGCTGGGTGGAATGGGCTTGATATGCGCGTAGAAATGCACACTTTTTCTGTCCGATGCAACACCTGTCACGCGCGTGGTGGCGCTGCTGGTGGCCGCGTTATGAATGACCCGTGGACACGTTGTGCTCAGTTTCCCGACTGGGTTACGACGGACAAAACTTTGGAAGCAAAAGCGATCGAAGCATGGAACAGGAGGGTTGACCATGAGGCTTAGGGGAGTGGTTTGGCTGTCAGATGTTTCACGTCGTTCTCAACACCCCAGAGGATGCACCAAAGCCTGATGATTTTTGTAGTTACGGGGAACGAAAGGACGGTGCTGACCGTGAGTAAAAAACATCTGGGCCTGATCGGCCCGGAGGATAGCGTATACCTGCGGCTGATCCAGCGGGAGGCGGAGAAGGCCGGACTGCCAGTACTGAGGGTGAGCCAGCGGGACGAGCGCTGCTGGTGCTATGTGATCGACAGCGAGGCCGGGGATGTAGACATCCATCAGCCGAGGCGAGATCGGCAGGAAGAACGTGGAGATCCTGCTGGATCGGGCGCAGGCGGCACTGAATGAAACGAAGGAGGTCAACAATGAAACGCGTTAAGTTCTGGAAAATTCTTCTGGTGATGGCATCGGTACTTATCATTCTGGCCGGCTGCCGCGAAGCGGACAAAGTCAATGCAAACATAAGCAAGCAGGCCGATTATTTTGAGTGCGAGCGCAAGATCACGGTGTACAACGCCCGCACAGATCTGGTCATCCTGGAGTGTGAAGGATACCTTGCTTTGAGCAACAACAGCAAAAATGAATTGGTGGTAACAGTCAAGACAGGGCCTGCGACTTACAAGAAAAATTACATCTATCTTAACGATTACACCATGTATGTGGTGGAGGATATTACGGGCACCCACACGGATCCATATCACTACAAGCTATATTTCCACACGCAGCTTCAGCCGCACGTTGAGATCAAACCGTGACCTCGGGGGAGGGAACCGAAGATGACCGACTTTGACTTTGAAAACCGGAGATCCGCATGACTAAGTCAGAGCTGAAAAAGGCGGTAAGCTACCAGATCTTCTGCCGCCGGACGGACAAGGGCATCAGCCAGCCGATGCTGGCGTATATGCTGGGAGTGCATGAGCGAAACGTGCGGCGGTGGGAGAGCCGGGACGGGCTGCCCTCGCCGGTGATGCTGTGCCGCATGGCGGAGATCTTTAACTGCACGGTGGATGCCTTATTAGGGAGGGAGAGAGATGAGCAGCGGGTATCTGGAGCGCCAGAGGAGGATGCAGGACGAGGCGATCCACATGGCGGAGCGGGTGACCCGGCAGTATGATATGGACTGCTGGCAGATCGCCCTGGCCCGGTACGACAAGCTGGAGCTGGGGTATCAGCGGATCATGGAGATCACGGAGCTGGCCCGGCAGGTGCGGGAGGAGTACGCCGGGGCCATCCGCCGGGACAATGAGCAGGACCGCTACCGGGTACACATGGACCGGGAGCTGCAGGAGATCGCACGGCACAACATGCAGGTGATCCCCTTCGAGAAACGGTATCCGGAGCTGAAGCGGTTTCTGGGGCTGAAAAAATAGAGGACAGGAGACAGAGAGATGAACAGAGAGCAGTGCAGACGGTGCGTGCATTTTAAGATATTAACGATGGGAAACAGCATACAAGCATGCCACTACATGTTGGACACGGGAATGAGGCGGGACAGAGAGGGAGACAAGTGCCTTTCCCGGGAGACGAAGCGGGAGACAAAGCGCCGGGGCTTTGATGCGCCGGGTGCACAGCGATGATGAAAGAGCGTGCCCAGAGGTGGGCGCGCTCTTTTTTTCTGTGTCAAGGGTAAAAAAGAAAAACCGGGCAAGTTTGTCCGTGTTTTTTTCTTTGACCAGCTGAGACAATAGACGCGGCGGAAGCCCCGACCGCCCAAAACCTCCTGTGACCTGCGGTGCGCCACCGTGCCGCAGGGCATATGCAGACGTAGCTCAGCTGGTAAGAGCGTTTCGCAAATAATGAAAATGTCGCGGGTTCGAGTCCCGCCGTCTGCGCCAGAGGCCGGGTAGCGCCCGGACAATGTGAGACCGTTGTCGTCATGGCTCACATGGAAATGACAATGCTCGCTGAAAACTGCGCGTGGGGATGCGTCCCCCTTGCCGTGACTGATGAAAGCGCTTGAAATGCTTGCGGGGCCTCAAGCGGGCATGAGCGTGTGACAATCTAAGCGAGAAAGACGGCCAATATGCGGCATAGGTGCCCCGTAAGGGGAGACCACAGCGAGTGACGGGGACTTTCCCAGAAGCGCTAAAGCAGGGCAGGACTGCAATGCCGTACCAACCACACAAGCGGGCGAGGAAGCGCGAGAAGTTAAGCGCATACAAGCTGTGGCCACAGCGGCGGACAGTTAATCCGCAAAAACAGTGTGCGGCTGATGAAAAGGCGCAGCGCGGTGTGGTGCCGATATGAAGATCGTAAAGAATATTTTGTTGAGGCCCTTTAGGGCTGGGTAGATCTGCTGCGTTGGAGCCAGGGGCGGGGGCCGGCAGCAAAAATGATTTGAGGTGGGTGATATGGCTGCGAGGCTGACAGACCGGCAGAAAAAGAAAATACTGGCGGACTATGTGCAGACCAGCAACTATTGCGCCACAGCGAAAATCAACGGCGTGTCCGCAACGACGGTCAAGAACCTTGTGCGGGCGAATGCCGACATTGTGGAAAAGTGCGAACAAAAAAAGGAAGAGAACACCGCCGATGTGATGGAGTACATGAACGACCACAAAGACCTTGTGTGTTCGTTCATCGGCAAGGGGCTTGAAATGCTCAACGACCCAGAAAAACTGGCGGCAGCAAATCTCAGCCAGATCACAACGGCGATGGGGACACTGATTGACAAGTGGGCGATGGTGCAAGAGAAAACCGGAGATAACAATGACGATGGTGTGATGGTGGTTATCGATGTCTAAGATACTTCTTTCGCAAAAGATCGCGCCGGTGTTCTATGACATTGCAAAAGACGTGTTTCAACATGGGCACACGCATTACGATTTCAGCGGCGGTCGAGGTTCGCTAAAGTCTTCGACGGTATCTATCCTTGTCCCGCTGATTCTGATGCAGAAGCAGAACCGAAATTGTCACGCGCTGGTTCTCCGCAAAGTGGCAAATACGATTCGCGATAGTGTTTATGCACAATACATTTGGGCAATTGGTGAGCTGGGTGCGGCGGCGTATTGGGAAGCCAAAGTCTCCCCGATGGAGCTGATCTACAAGCCTACCGGCCAGAAGATCATGTTCCGGGGCGCTGACGATCCCATGAAGATCAAGTCTATAAAGGTGCCGTTTGGCTATATTGCCGTGACGCACTTTGAAGAAAAAGACCAGTTTGCCGGTCGTGCCGAGATACGAACGATTTTACAGTCCACAATGCGCGGTGGCTCGAAGTATTGGAACTTTGAAAGCTATAACCCGCCGATAAGCCGCGATAACTGGGCGAACAAGGACAGCCTGGAAGAACGCACAGACAGGCTGTGTCACAAGTCAACGTACTTGCAAGCCCCGCCGGAGTGGCTGGGTGAGCAGTTTTTAGCGGAGGCGGAACATCTCAAGGCCACGGACGAGAGAGCGTACCAGCATGAGTATTTAGGTATTCCTGTGGGTACGGGCGGCAACGTGTTTGACAACCTTGAGCTGCGGGAGATCACCGACGAGGAAATGTCGCATTTCGACCACATCTACCAAGGCGTGGACTACGGTTGGTTTCCTGACCCCTTTGCTTTTATCCGATTGCACTACGACCGTGCGAGGGAAACCATTTACCTGATGGACGAGATATATCAAAACAAGCTCACGAACGAGGCAAGCGGCAACATCATCATTCAGCGTGGATATAAAGACGCATATATCACCTGCGACAGCGCGGAGCCTAAAAGCGTAGCGGACTACCGCGCTATGGGCCTTCCGGCAAAAGCAGCGGTCAAGGGCCCCGGTTCTGTTGACTACGGTATGAAGTGGTTGCAGCGGCGCAAAATCGTCATTGACCGGAAACGCACACCAAACGCATACAACGAGTTTGTAAACTACGAATACGACCGAAACAAGGACGGAGATATAATCAGCGGCTATCCGGACGCGAACAATCATTTGATAGATGCTACCCGATATGCTGTTGAACGTGTTTCCCGCCAGATGGGAGTTATAGCATGAGTAACGCGGTTATCATCAAACTGAACGAGTTGGGCTATACCACTATCTCCGAAGCGTTCTATGAAAAGGTCGCCGAGTGGAAAAGCTGGTATCAGGGCAACGTCAAGGGCTTCCACGATTACCGAGTGCGCAACGGCGAACGCATGGTCAACTGCAAGCGGTACTCTCTTGGCATGGGGAAAAAGCTGTGCGAGGACTGGGCAAACCTCCTGATGAACGAGAAAGTCCAGATCACGCTGGAGGGCCAGAAAGAGCAGGAGTTTATTGACCGGGTGCTGATGGAGAATAATTTCACCGTCAAATCCAATGAAATGCAGGAAATGAAATCAGCTCTTGGGACTGTGGCGTACATTCCTCGCGTGGTAGGCCAGGAAGTCAATGAAAGTGGAGAGGTTGTCCCTGGGAACGCATCTGGAATCATCCTGGACTATGTGACCATCGAGAACATTTACCCGCTGGCGTGGTCTAACGGCTATATCAGCGAGTGTGCATTTTCTTCTGTGGTGTCGCGAGATGGCCATGATTACCTATACTTGCAAATCCACCACAAAGAGGACGGCGGCGAATATGTCATTGAGAACCGCATTTATCGGTATGACAACGAAATGCTTGCAGACGAACAGCTGGTTAATGTCAAAGGATTTGACAATATTCCACCTGTGGTACATACAGGAAGCAACAAGCGGCAGTTTGTGATTGACCGGCCTAACATCGCTAACAACTTTAATTATCTTCTGCCGACAGGAATTTCGGTTTATGCCAATGCTATTGATGCGCTCGAAGGCGCGGATATTGCTTATGATGCTTACGTCAATGAGTTTGTAATGGGCAAAAAACGCATTATGGTTAAGCCCGCAGCAAGCAAATATATTGACGGTACACCTGCATTTGATGACAACGATCTTGTGTATTACGTTATGCCAGAAGATGTAAGTGACGGGGCAGTCATTCAACCAATCGATATGACACTTAATTCCGATAAGTTAAGCGTCGGAGTTCAGTTTGCACTTAATATTCTGGGGAGCAAGTGCGGGTTTGGGACAAATTTCTATCAGATTGACCAAGCTGTTATGGCTACCGCTACGCAAGTTGTCAGTACGCATAGCGAACTTGCAAAGACACGCGGCAAGCATCAAATTATTCTGGAAAAAGTGTTGATTGAGCTTTGCCGCATTCTTTTAAGGCTTGGGAACACAGCGATGAATGCGGGGCTTAATGAGAACGTCAAAATTAACATTAAATTTGACGATAGCATTTTTGTTGATACCGAAAGCGAAAGAGCACAAGACCGTCTTGACGTGAGTATGGGGGCTATGAGCCTTCTTGAATACCGCATGAAGTGGTACGGTGAAGATAAAGTGACAGCAAATGCGGCATTGCCCACGGTGCAGGACATGACTAATGAACAGCAACAGGAGATCGAGTGAGGTGATGGGTTATGCTGAAATACCCATTTACTCCCGAACTTCTTGATGCTCTTCCAGAAGAGCTGGCCGAGCTGTTTCGCGGCCTTGAAGATACACTGCTGACGGAGATATGCTCCCGGCTGAAACTGCGGGATGAGCTAAACGAAGTCACAATACAAGACATCCGGGCGCTGCGCTCACACGGAATTGACATTAAAGAGATCAAAAAAGCGATACAAAAGGCCACCGGTATCAGCGAAAAGAAGTTAAATGAGTTGCTTGACGGTGTGGTGAAGCGAAACCAAAAATACTACACCGACATCATCGACCTAGTCCATATCACCCAGCCTGAAACGCTGGTCGATACCGCTGTGGTGGACGCAATTAGGAAACAGACTTTAGATACCTTCCGGAATTTGACAGCTTCCATGGGATTTTTGGTGGATGCTGGGAAAACGATGCTTTCCCCCGACCGTGCGTATCAGTGGGCTCTTGATAACGCCGCCATGCAGATTCAGAGCGGTGCGATTTCTTACAATCAGGCAATCACCAGCGCAGTTAAGCAGCTGGCGCAAAGTGGTTTGAAAATCGTTGATTATGAGAGCGGGCACCGAGATCAAATCGACGTTGCTGTGCGCAGGGCCGTAATGACCGGGATAAATCAAATTTGTGCCAAATACACGGAGCAGTCCGCCGAATATTTGGAGACGCCATATTTTGAGGTTTCCGCCCACGCTGGAGCGCGTGATAAACCTGGTCCATCTCCCTGGTCAAGCCATAAGGACTGGCAAGGGAAGGTTTACTCCATCCGAGCTGGCGATATCTACCCCAGTATTTATGAGGTCTGCGGATTTGGGTATGTGGACGGGCTGGAAGGAGCCAATTGCCGCCATCGGCGCTTCCCCTGGGTCGAGGGCGTATCTGAGCGCACATACACTGACGAACAGCTTGCCCATATTGACGATGGTCTGGGGTGCACCTTTGATGGTAAGACCTACACGGCGTATGAAGCCACACAAATGCAGCGCCGTGTTGAGCGCCAAATTCGGGCCCAGAAGCGCCTTAAAAATGCCTACAAGGCCGCAGGTTTAACGGACGACGCCACAGCAGCAAACGCAAAATTGCGCCGTCTGAATGCCAAATACCGGGGGTTCAGCAAGGCGGCGGGGCTGCCGGAGCAGCCTGAGCGGTTGAAAGTGCTGTACGGCGATGCAAAAAGTGAAGCCGCTGCACGAGGGCTAAAAACGCGGCGCGATGCGAAAGCTGCGTTGAAAAACAAAGAAAATATTGCTATACTTAACACAAGGATTACCAGCGGAGAAATATCCACAACGATCAGACCGCAGGTCCAGGCCCGCCACATCGAAGGGACGGAAGAATTTGAGCGGTACAGAGCGCAGAGGTTTTCGAAAGGGCAAACGCCGCAGAGTATTATGACCATTACGGAACAGGAAGCGCAGAAATTTGTAGATGGGTATGCGGGAACGGGAACTGTTGTGGTGCAGACGCAGAAAAGCGGAGCACTCAAAATTGTAGAGTTCACTGACGCAGACCGCGTGATAGGACGTTATTATAAAAATAATGCTTATCATGATACAAAACGAGCAGGAATTTACTACTCAAAAAAGGGCGCTCATGTTGTGCCAACAAGGCCAAAGGAGGACGAATAAATGGTGAACATTTGGGATTATGCAAATCAGCTCCCGTATGTGAAACTTGTTACATCTTCCGGTGAGCCATTTAGTGGCAAGGTGATCGCGGTTTTAGATACGCTGGAAGCAGACGATGAACAGGACAACATGGCGGTGGAAGCGGACAGCGGGGAGATCAAAATTTTCCACCCAGACGAGATTGAGAGCATCGAGGTGCTTACATGATCGACGAGAAGCTGAAAGCCGCCATAGAAAAGGCGCTTGCCGCCGGCTGCCGGGTGCAGCTGAAACGCATGAAAGACGGCAGCGTGAAAGCGCAAATCATTAAAGCCGAAGAACTGAAAAAGTAAATACATTCCCACAGCGCAATTGAGCGCGTGGAAGTGGCACGAAGAGCCAACTGACTACGATTTGTAGCCGGTTGGCTCTTTTTCTTTCCGGTAAAAGCCGCATTTGCGGATTTTATACAAATCGGCTATCTGCAAGCCTAAAAGTGCAGGCGGGACGGTCACGGCAACGACCTAAAAAGCCTATCCCGTAAGGAGATGCAACATGAAGAAAGAAGAGCTGTTGAGTATCGGCCTGACGGAAGAGCAGGCGGACAAGGTTTTTGCCATGAACGGCAAGGAC
>ERZ1026860.1274-NODE-1274-length-13184-cov-4.324777_pt1 | contig 13184 bp, 12 predicted proteins | sample MGYA00380160_ERZ1026860 | MGnify/ENA primary metagenome ERZ1026860 (study PRJEB33269, sample SAMEA4719796) | human gut metagenome | biome: human-associated habitat; feature: organic feature; material: feces | place: Cameroon | collected 2013-10 ... | reverse complement strand
ACTATATACCAGCAAAGTCAAAATGGCAAGAGCCGCCGCGCTTTTCCAATCGTTACGGAGCATCCGCATCAAAAAGGCTTCCTTCCAGCGCGGATATCCGGTCCATGGGAATTTTTCCCCCATCTCTCATCCAAACCAGCCGCCGGTACTCATCCAGCTTTTGAACCATCCCGTCAACCGTTTGATAGGTACCGCCGCTTTTTCGATCGTCCGGCTGAAAATAGGTAATCCGGACAAAGGCGGGCAGCCGCTCCTTCAAAAGCAGCAGCCGCCGGTTGATTTCCGCCTTTTGCTCATCGCTCAGGTCTTTTTGCGGCTGCGTCAGCCGTTCCGCCTCCCGAATGGCGGCCTCGTAGCCGGTCAGGGCGGCAAAGGGCGCAAATTGAGCCGCCCGGTCCACGCGCGCCATGGGCTTGGGGGCCGCGGGACGCTGCCTGTGCAAAAGATCGTCATAGGCCGTCACGCCTTATGCCCCCCAATCTGCCGGTTTCGCTCCATAGCGGTCGCCCCCTCCTGCAAATTCATGCCACGCAGCAGGGCGTTTTTGCCATATTTCCGGCGAATGGCCAGTCCGGCCTCCTGTAACCTTCGCTCCCGTTCCCGCTGCGCCTGCAGGCCCTGCCGCTGTTTTTCCAAGGCGGCGTAGTCCGTAAAAAAATCCAGCTGCTGGCACGCAGGGGCACAGTCAAGGCTGGCTTCATCCATCACACGGCCCGCTACCACATAGATGCGCCGAACCATCAGCCGGGGATTCACCAGCCGGTTGAACAAACCGGCCGCCGCCTGCATGATTTCCCTGGACGAATTGGTAGGCGGGTCCAGCTTGCAGTTGCCATGGGCATGCTTTGGAATTTGCCGTCCATAAGCGTCCGTCACCACCGGGCCACGGTACTTTGCGTCCGCCAGGTCATATCCCACCGTCAGGACAAGCTGGTCGGTCACCTGCTTGCGGGCCAACAAGTCCATCGCCAGGGCGTCGGCCATCTCCCGGGCCGCCAGCCTGGCCTTTTCAAAAGGATAGGGACATTGCAGTACCTGTCCGGACCCGCTGCTGCTGACCTCTGGCCGGTAGGCCTTAATATCCGCCATGGTGCAGCTTTCCCAGCCCCAGGCGTGGTCGATCAGCAATTCCGCATTGATCCCAAACATTTTGTACAGCAACGCCGCCTGGTAAAAATCCGTGCTTTGCCCCACAGAGCAGCGGGCGATATCCCCCATGGTATACAGGCCTACCGCCGCAAGGCGGCTGGCGTATCCGCGTCCCACCCGCCAAAAATCCGTCAAAGGCCTGTGATTCCACAGGGTTTGCCGGTAGGTCAGCTCGTCCAGCTGGGCAATGCGCACGCCGTTTGCGTCCGGCTGGATATGCTTGGCCTCAATGTCCATGGCCACCTTGCACAGATACAAATTGGAGCCAATGCCCGCCGTGGCCGTAATGCCGGTGGTATGCAGCACATCCAGAATCATGCGCATGGCCAGTTCCCGGCCGGTGAGGCCATAGGTCCGCAAATACTGGGTAGCGTCCATCAGCACCTCGTCGATGGAATAAACATGAATGTCCTCCGGGGCGATATAGCGTAAATAAATTTGATAAATCAGCGTGCTGACCTGAATGTACCGGGCCATTTGGGGCCTGGCCACCACATAGTCCAGCCGCAGCGCCGGATTCTGCCGCAGCTCCCCTTCGTTGCAGGAGGAACCTTCAAAAGCGCGGCCCTTCACGGCTCTAAGCCGGTTGATTTCCCGCACCTTTTCCACCACCTCAAACAGGCGGGCCCGGCCGGGAATGCCATAAGCCTTCAGCGCTGGCGACACGGCCAGGCAGATGGTCTTTTCCGTGCGGCTTTCATCCGCCACCACCAGATGGGTGGTCATGGGGTCCAGTCCCCGATCCACGCATTCCACGGATGCGTAAAAGGATTTCAGGTCGATGGCAATGTAGACCCGTTCCTCCATCCTGACCCACCGTCCTTGCAATAAAATAGAACATTTGTTCTCGTTTATTCTATCATAAAAAATTTTCTTCGTCCAGCGGAAAAACGTGCCGTTTTTCAGGAAAGCGCTGTCAAATTTCATTTCTCATACAGATTGTATTGTCCTATTGACAAAAAAAAATTACCTGCTACCATAAGATACTGTGGCCTTTTTCAGGCTGCCGGTAAAGAAGAAGGAGAAGAAAGATACGATGCAGACCCAGGAACGCTCTAAGATGCTTGGCTCCATGGACATGGGAAAACTGGTGCCAAAGGTAGCCATTCCCGTTATGATCAGTATGCTGGTGCAGGCGCTGTACAACGTGGTGGACGGCATTTTTGTCGCCCGTTACAGTGCCGACGCTCTAACCGCCGTTTCGCTGGCCTATCCAGTACAGATGTTGATGATCGCCGTATCCACCGGCCTTGGCGTAGGCTTCAACAGCCTGATCAGCCGCAAGCTGGGCGAAAAACGCCCGGAGCAGGCCCGTGCCGCCGCGCTGAACGGTATGCTGACCGAGCTGTGCGGCTATGCCATTTTTCTGGTATTCGGCCTGTTCTTTTCTCACAGCTTTTTTGACCTGTTTACCTCCGTGCCCCACCTGCGCCAGCTGGGCGGCGAATACCTGAGCATTGTCTGCGTTTACAGCTTTGGCCTGTTTTTTTCCGTATGCTTTGAGCGCATGATGCAGGCCACCGGCAACACCACCCTGTCCATGGCAACCCAGCTGCTGGGCGCTGTGACCAACATCATTCTGGACCCCATTATGATCTTTGGCCTGTACGGCTGTCCGGCCATGGGCGTGGCGGGCGCGGCTATCGCCACCGTGATCGGCCAGATTGCCAGCATGACCCTGGGCCTGATCCTGAACCAGTGCAAGAACCGGGAACTGCGCATCCACCTGAAGGGCTTCCGGCCCAATCGGGAAATCCTGAAGGGCATTCTGGCTGTGGGCTTCCCCAGCATTATCATGCAGTCCATTTCTTCCATCATGAATGTGCTGATGAACCTGATTTTGCTGGGCTTTGGCGCTACGGCGGTAAGCGTGCTGGGCGTATACTTCAAGCTGCAATCCTTTGTGTTTATGCCCGTGTTTGGCCTGAGCAACGCGCTGGTAGCCATTATCGGCTACAACTACGGCGCGCGGAACCGTCAGCGGGTGTATGATTCCATTAAAGTATCCCTGAAATGGGCGGGCGTGATTATGCTGCTGGGCACGCTGGCGTTCCTGCTGATTCCCCAGACGCTGCTGAGCCTGTTTGAATCCGGCGAGGCCAGCGACCTGACCAGCATGGGCGTGGTAGCCCTGCGCATCATCAGCCTCAGCTTTTTGATGGCTGCTGTGGGCATCACCATCAGCACCTGTTTCCAGGCCATTGGGAAGGGCTTTTACAGCCTGCTGATGAGCCTTTGCCGCCAGCTGATCGTGCTTTTGCCCGCTGCCTGGCTGCTGAGCCTGACCGGCAACGTGGACGCTGTGTGGTGGAGCTTTCCCATCGCGGAAGTGATTTCGCTGGCCCTGTGCCTGAGCCTGTACAAGCATGTGGACGATACCATGCTGAAAACGCTGTAAAGTCACTTTATCCTCTCACACGTTTTTGGAAAGCAAAACCCGTCGCGCCTGATAGCCAGGCACGACGGGTTTGCATTTTACTGCGCTTCTTCCTCCCCCAGCACGGTTTCTACCAGCTCCAGCACCTTGTCCCGGCCGGTCATATCCTCGCTGGAAAAGGGAATGATCTCCCAGGGCTGCACGTTCAGCGCCCGGCAGACAGGCGCCAGGTACTTCATACGCGCGCCGCGGCTGATTTTATCCGCCTTGGTGGCTACCACCGTAAAGGGAATATCCATCTGGTGAAAATAGCGGTTCATGGCGATATCGTCCTGGGTAGGGTCGTGACGAATATCCACCAGATGCAGCACATGCATCAAATGAGTGCTTTCCTGAAAATAGCGGTCCATCATCTGGCCCCAGCGCATTTTTTCCGCCTTATCCACCCTGGCGAAGCCATAGCCGGGCAAATCCACCAGGTGAAAGGTTTCGTTAATCAAAAACACGTTAATCAGGCGGGTCTTGCCCGGGGTGGCGCTGGTTTTGCACAGCTTGCGCCGGTTGCACAGGGCGTTGATCAGCGAGCTTTTGCCCACGTTGCTTTTGCCCACCACCGCCAGCTGCGGCAGGGTAATGGGCGGCTGCTCGTGATAATCCGCCAGACTGGTGACAAAGGTCGCGGTTTTGATTTCCATCTTATGTTCCTCTGTAAGCGTTGGTTTTCACGACGGTCTGCGGAACCGTCAGAGGCGCGTCCACCCGGGATACCATGGGCGGCTCGCACACCAGGGCGGCCTTCAGCACCTGCTGCACATCCTCCACCGGCTGAATGTGAATGGCGGAGCGCACCTCGGGGGCAACGTCCTCCAAATCCTTCAGGTTTTCCTTTGGAATCAGCACATGGGTAATGCCCGCGCGATAAGCGGCCATCAGCTTTTCCTTTAAGCCGCCAATGGGCAGCACCCGGCCCCGCAGGGTAATTTCGCCCGTCATGGCCACGCTTTGCTTGACGGGAATGGCCGTCAGCGCGCTGACCAGCGCGGTAATCAGGGTAACGCCGGCGCTGGGGCCGTCCTTGGGCACGGCTCCCTCCGGCACATGAATATGAATATCATGCTCCTTAAAGAAGCTGGCGGGAATGCCCCATGGCTCGCAGTGGGCCCGCACCCAGGACAGGGCCGCCTTGGCGCTTTCCTGCATCACATCGCCCAGCTTGCCGGTCAGCTGCAGGCTGCCGCTGCCCTGCATGACCATGCATTCCACCGACAGCATTTCGCCGCCCACCGTAGTATAGGCCAGTCCATTGACAACGCCGATGCGGCTTTCGTTTTCCAGCGGTTCCCGCATGTATTTGACCGCGCCCAGATACCGGGTCAGCTTGTCCGGGGTTACGGTGATTTCATTCTTTTTTTCTTCCAGCAGTTCCACCGTGGCCTTGCGCACCACATGGGCAATGGTCCGTTCCAGTTCGCGCACGCCCGCCTCGCGGGTGTACCCTTCAATCAGCTGGCGCATTACCCTGTCGTTGATACGCACGGCCCTGGGCTTCAGCCCATGGGCGGCAATCTGCTTGGGCAGCAGGTGCTTGCGGGCAATACGCAGCTTCTCCTCATCGGTATAGCTGGGAACCTCGATGATTTCCAGCCGGTCCAGCAGGGGCGCGGGAATGTTTTCGATGTTATTGGCCGTGGTAATAAACATGACCCGGCTCAAATCAAAGGGCAGCTCCATGTAATGGTCCCGGAACGCGTAGTTCTGCTCCGCGTCCAGCACCTCCAGCAGGGCCGACGCCGGGTCGCCCCGAAAATCGCTGCTCATTTTATCAATTTCGTCAAACAGGAACACCGGGTTCATGGTGCCCGCCTGCTTGATACCGGAGATAATGCGGCCGGGAATCGCGCCCACATAGGTGCGCCGGTGGCCCCGAATTTCCGCCTCGTCCCGAACGCCGCCCAAGGACATTTGCACAAACTCCCGTCCCACCGCCTTGGCAATGGCCCGAACGATGGAGGTTTTGCCCACGCCCGGAGGGCCCGCGAAGCACAGAATCGGACCCTTCATGTCGTCCTTCATGCGAAGCACGGCCAAATACTCAATGATGCGCTCCTTCACTTTTTCCAGACCGTAATGGTCCTCATCCAGCACCCGGCGGGCCCGCTTCAGGTCCAGATTGTCCGTGGTGGATTTGCCCCAGGGCAAATCCAGAATCCACTCCACATAGGTGCGGCTCACCCCGATTTCGGGGGTTCCGGGGGCCATGCGGCTCAGGCGTTCCAGTTCCTTTTCCGCCTTGGCGCGCGCCTCGTCGTTCAGCGGGGTTTGCGCCAGCTGGTCCCGCAGTTCCTCCACATCGGTGGCTTCCTTGTCCCCCAGCTCCGTCTGGATGGCCTTAATCTGTTCCCGCAGATAGTAATCCTTCTGGTTTTTCTCAATCTGCTTTTTGATTCGGGCCTGCACCTGCTTTTCCACGTCCGCCAGTTCGGTTTCCCGCAGCAAAATGGCGCACAGGGCCTCCAGCCGGTCCTTTACCTTCAGCTTTTCCAGAATGGCCTGACGGTCCTCCAGCCTGGTCAGCACATTGGCGGCGATGATATCCGCCAGCTGGTCCGGCTTATCCACATCCAGCACAGACCGCATGGTTTCCTGAGAGACCCGCATACTGGACGTGCAGTATTCCTCAAAGTAGGTATGGGCCGTGCGAACCAGCGCCTGCATCTCCGGCGTGTCCTGGGCCGTTTCCTCCTTGACGGGGCGCACCGTGGCCACCATGCAGGGGTCCTCGGACAAAAGGCTGCCCATCACGGCCCGCTGCAAGCCCTCCACCAATACGCGAATGCTGTCGCCCGGCAGGTTCAGCACCTGCTTCACCTGAGCGATGGTGCCCACCCGGCACAAATCCGACAGGGCGGGTTCCTCAATCTCCGCGTCCATCTGGGCTACCAGAAAGATGCGCTGGTCCTCCATCATGGCCTTTTCCAAAGCGGCCACGCTCTTGGGACGGCCCACGTCAAAATGCAATACCATATGGGGAAAAGCCATCATTCCCCGTAGCGGAAGCACAGGCATTTGAATGCCTCTGCGTGTTGTTCCCTGCATACCGTTCCTCCCGTTGCCCTAAAACCAAGGGCGTACTTTGCGGCCTGAAAAGAAAAGCCGCTGACTGATTATAACGGCATTTGCGGTCAAATGCAAGCACCCGGGAGGATTTGGCTTACGCCTTTCCCAGGGCGGGCTGTTCCTCAGCGGCCAGAACAGCCGCGGGCGCGGGCTGCGCAGGCACGGAGGGCTCCGTGGGGTGAGCGGCTGCTTGCGGCAGCAGCATCAGGTCGATGGCTTCCGTCAAAGTAGAGATAGGTTTTACCAGAATAGTGGTATGCTCAAATTTTTCCATCTGATTATCGGCGGGAATCAGCACAGTGGTCAGGCCCGCGTGCTCCGCCGCCTCCACCTTGGCCGGTACGCCCCCCACCGGCTTCACCATCCCGCGAACGGATACCTCGCCCGTCACGGCCATTCGGCCGTCCACCGGCCTGCCGGTCATGGCGCTGGCAGCCACCACCGCCATGGCTACCCCAGCGGATGGGCCGTCTACCGGCGTGCCGCCGGGAAAGTTAATGTGCAAATCATATTCCCGGGTGGGATAGCCCATGGAGCACAGCAGGGTCATCACATTTTCCAGCGAACTGCGGGCTGTGGACTTTCGGCGGATTTTGCGGCCCTCCGTGCCGATTTCCTCCTCCTCCACAATGCCAGTAATATGAATTTGTCCGCTGCCCGGCTGGGCCACCGCTTCAATTTCCATGGTCGCGCCCTGATGGCTGCCCACCACGGCCAGCCCATGCACCACGCCCACCCGGCTTTCCGTATCCGCTTTCTGATCGGGGCGGGCGGCATAGTGGCCGGAGTAAATGACCCACTCCACATCCCGAGTACAAAGCTCCGTGCGGTTTTCCATTTGGGCCAGTCCGGCGCACATCTGCACAATATTTACGGCATCCCGGCCGCAACTGGCAAAGCGCCCCACCATCTCCGCGTCCTTGCGGGCCATTTGAAAGCCCGCCCGCTTGGCGGAGTTATAGGCGATGTCCGCGATTTCCTCCGGCTCCAGGGCGCGAAAGAACACCTCCATGCAGCGGCTGCGCAGCGCGGGCGAAATTTCCTGGGGACTGCGGGTAGTCGCCCCTACCAGACGAAAATCCGCCGGAAGGCCGTTTTTAAAAATATCGTGAATGTAGCGGGGCACGCTGGTATCATCGGGGTTATAATAGGCGGATTCCAGCATCACCTTGCGGTCCTCCAGCACCTTGAGCAGCTTATTCATCTGCACAGGATGCAGTTCGCCGATTTCATCCAGAAACAGCACGCCGCCATGGGCGCGGCTGACTGCTCCCGGTTTGGGCTGAGGCACGCCCTGCACGCCCAGAGGACCCGCGCCCTGATAAATGGGGTCATGTACGCTGCCAATCAGAGGGTCCGCTATGTAGAACGAAAGAAAGTATTTTCAGCGCCTTTTTTTCAAAGAATCAAACGGAGTGAAGGACCAAAAAACGCCCGGATGGTTTTTGAGCCATCCGGGTTTTGCCTGTTTTAGATATGAGCAATTCGTTTCCGAAGCAGCAGTCCCACCATTCCGCCGCCTGCCAGCAGCATCAGCGCCGCCCACAGCAGCAGATGACTGTCATCGCCTGTTTTGGGCGGTTGACCGGATGAGTCCGGCCCCACCGGAGGAACCGGCTTTTCCTGCTCGTTCCACCGGGCGGTATAGGTGGCGTTGCCTGTGACCGTATTGGCTACAGCCGGGCTCCATCCCACAAAGGTATAGCCTGTCCGCTGGGGCGTGCCTTTAAAGGCGGGTGTTGCGTCGCCAGCTTTCAGGTTGCTGTACACCTGATCGGGGAAGGCCTTGCCGTTGGCTCCATCTTTGTAGGTGACAGTATAGGTCGTCGCGGGCTGCTGTTTCCACTGGGCCGTATAAGTAGCGTTGCCCATGACCGTATCTGTCACAGCCGGGCTCCATCCTACAAAGGTATAGCCTGTCCGCTGGGGCGTGCCATTAAAGGCCGGTGTGGCGTCGCCTGCTTTCAGGTCGCTGTACACCTGATCGCTGAAGGCTTCGCCGTTGGCTCCGTCTGTGTAAGTGACGGTATAGGTTTCCGCGGGCTGCTGTTTCCACTGGGCCGTATAAGTAGCATTTCCTGTGACCGTATCTGTCACAGCCGGGCTCCATCCTACAAAGGTACAGCCTGTCCGCTGGGGCGTGCCGTTAAAGGCGGGCGTTGCGTCGCCGGCCTTCAGGTCGCTGTACACCTGATCGCTGAAGGCTTCGCCATTGGCTCCGTCTGTGTAAGTGACGGTATAGGTTTCCGCGGGCTGCTGTTCCTGCCAGACCGCGTACAGCGTGGTTGTGCCTGTCACCACAATGCTTCCGCCCGGCTGACGTTCCGCCGTGGTCGCGTTTCTGTCAGTGCTCCACCCCAAAAAGGTAAAGCCATCCCTGGTAGGCTGCTGGCCTGAAATAGTAAAAATATGACTTTTCTCATGGGGAGATGTAGCGGTATAGGTTTGCGTGGCAGGCGCGCCGGTGCCGCCGTTCGCGTCATAGTTCAGGGTGAAGGTCGGATAGGAGGGCGCGCCCGTAAAGTAATAATAGGCCGTGTTTTTGCCGTTCGCAAGCAAAGCGCTGGCACCTTCGCTCCTTGTGTTGCTTCCGCTTCCCGCCCAGCTGATATAATCTACCTTATTGTTGTCCACGCCTGTCCACAGGTCCCTGGCATAGGGCAGACGAAATTCATCATTATTCACATTATATTTTCCCAAATCAACGGTAATGTCATAGCCGCTGATTTTCGTAATACGATGGCCGTCAATGGCATCCCCAACCTTTACTTTAACACCCGTAGCTGTTGACCCTACTGATGGATGCAATACAACCGTACTATTGGTAGCGGCCATCGCGCTTAAAGGCATACTTGCCACCAGAATGGTTAACGCCAGAAAGAATCCCGCCAGTTTTTTCAGAATCATCCCGATACCCCCTTATCGTTTTCCCAGAGAAATGCCCTTTTCTCAAAAAGTACACTTTTTGAGCATATGGAGTATGGGATGTTTTCATTCTGGATTTTTTGCAAATTTCAGGTCAAATGGATTGAAAATTACCAGTTGCAAGACATTCCTATTTTTGTTATAATGGTAAAAACCTTCATCAAAAAGTGTACATTATGAGCATCCTTTTTCCCGTTCTTTTTTTCTGCGGTAAAAAGTAGCGCGGCTCATATTGCAAAGCCAGAGCGTTTCCGTTAAGGAATGCTCGCGGCTTTCCAATTTTGCAATTAGCTCGTCAAAATCATCCGGCAGCGGCTTGGACGGACGGCCAAAGCGAACGCCCCTCTCCTTTGCGGCCTCAATGCCCATTCTTTGCCGCTGACGAATGTTTTCCCGCTCATTCTGGGCCGCAAAGGATAAAACCTGCAAAACCAAATCCGCGATAAAGGTTCCCATCAAATCCTTGTCCCGCCGCGTGTCCAGCAGCGGCATGTCAATGACGCAAATATCCACCCCCATTTCTCTGGTCAGCTTTTGCCATTGCATTTGGATGTCCTGATAGTTTCTGCCCAGCCGGTCGATGCTTAAAACATACAGCACAGCGCCTTTGGGCATTTTGGCCAGCATATTTTGATATTGCGGCCGCTCAAAGGTGCTGCCCGACTGTTTATCAACAAAAATGTTCTTTTCCCTGCGCACATGGCGGCGCAGCGCCATCAGCTGCCGCGCTTCGTTTTGATCCATACTGGATACGCGGGCGTATCCAAAAATCATGTTTTTTTCCAAATGGATTCACTCCTTTTGCAAAATTGCTTCCTTATATTATGGATTTTTGGTGGCAAAAGGCCAATCCTCGAACTTCCTCCTGATATGAAAAAGAGCCGCTGGCATCAGCGCCAACGACTCTTTCACAAAACGGGCCCTATTATTTGTTGTACTTATAGAAACCCTCGCCGGAGGCCATGCCCAGCTTACCGGCGGCGATATACTCCTTCAGCATCTTATCCATCCCCTTAAAATTGTAGGGGGCCAGGAAGGAGGGAACCTTCAGGTACATCTTTACAATATTATGGGCAGTGGTCAAGCCCACCGTATCCAGAATGCGGAAGGGCCCCTTGGGCGCGCCCGTGCCCAGCTCCCACGCCTTGTCGATGCTCTCCGGGTCGGAGATGCCGTTCACATACAAATCCATACCGCTAAACAGCAGCGGCACCAGCATGGAATTCAGCAGATAGCCGGATTTTTCCTTCCGAACCGGCAGGGCGATCATGCGAATATCCTGGGCAAACTGCATAATTTCATCAAAATATTTGGGATCGGTCTTGCTCTGGGCCATGACCTCGGCGGTATTGTTCTTCCAGATGGAATTGGCAAAATGCAGGGACAGGAACTTTTCAGGCCGTCCGGTATACTTGGCCAGCTTGGAAGGCAGCAGCGTAGAGGAATTGGTCACGATGATGGTTTTTTCCGGCAACAGCGGAGCCAGCTTCTGGTAGAAGGCGATTTTGTCCTCCATATTCTCCGCCATGGATTCAATGATCAGGTCCGCGTCCTCCACGGCCTTTTTCATGTCCGTTTCCAGTTTGATTCCGGCATAGGCTTTTTCGGAATTGGCCAGGCACTGTTCCTTGTCAAAGCTGTCCTGACCGGCAATGCCCCGGGCCCAATCCTGAAAATTCTTTCCCTCGGGAGTGGCCATTTTTTCAATGGTTTCGGTGTACACCTGCTTCAGGTGGTCCAGTTTCGGCTGCGTGCGGCCAATGCTGCCCTCACTGCGCAGCCAAATGGTCACGTTAAACCCACAGTACGCGGCCTGATAGGCAATCTGGCTGCCCAGCACGCCGCCGCCCGCCACCACTACGTTACGAATCATATGTGTCATTCCTTTCTGCTGTTATCGATATACAGCTGTTCTGTTTATTTCGACACGTTTCTGGATGTACCTTCCATGGGATGAATCATTTTTTCACTTCTTTGGACAAGCCATTGGAGAGCATACAAAAAAACCGGCGATTTCTCGCCGGCTTGCAAATAGAACCGCGCGTCAGCAGGTTTCCTTTGCCTCTTTCACAGCTTCCGCCTTTTGGGCGGCTTCGCTTTCTTCTTTCTTTTCGTTGCTGCTTTCCCAGTGAATCAGCACCGTCATGGCCGCGCGCAGCACCATGGTCAGTCCCACCATCGCCAGGGTTTTCACGTCCTTGCTGACAACCGTGCGCAGCACCTCGCCGCCCAGCATAAATTCCAGCGCAAGGGCGATGTTTTTCCCCAGCATCAGCGGCACAATGCCATTGTGCTTAATGGCGCAGATCAGGCAGCGCACAACCGTGGCCAGAATAATCAACACGCCGATCAGTTCCAGAATCACAATGCCATACTCCGCAATGGTCAGCAGCACTTTTTCCAAAAATTCCAGCATTTTTGCCTTGCTCCTTTAAATCACCAGATCCACATCGCCGTCGCCGCCATAAACCGTCACGGTCAGACGGTTGGGCAGGCAGGTGATGCACTGGCCTGTGTAACGAATTTTTCCCTGGCGCACGCAGATACCGTCCGGACAGTCCGCCCAGATCATGCTTGCCTGGCCGTCCTGAACCAACAGCCGGTTGGTGCCGCCGTTCAGGTCGTATGTACCATCGGCGGACAGGGCGTATCGCGCCACCTCCACCCCATTCACACACACGCTGACGCCCGCGCCCTCCGTGCGGTTTCCATTGAACAGCACGAAGAGCAGGACGATAACGGCTGCCAGGGCAACCAACACAATCAGATTGCGTTTTAGGGACAGCCTCATTTGAAAGCCATCACAGCCAGCGCCAGAATGGAAGCCGCCACCAGCGTAATGGGCAGGCCGCGGAACGCCTTGGGCACATGCTTGTCGCTGATCTTGCTCTGGATGCCGTTCATCAACAGCAGCGCCAGCAGGAAGCCCAGACCCACGCCCAGCGTGGCCAGCATGGCCTGTCCATAGGTATAGCCCAGGGTAATGTTGTTCATGGTTACGCCCAGCACCGCGCCGTTCAGCACAATCATGGGAGCGTACAGCTTCAGCGGGCTGTGCATCGCGTTGCGGGCCACAGCGTCCGCCAGATACACAACCGCCGCAATCACCACCACAAACACCAGCGTCTGCAAATAAGCGGCGTTCAGGGGCGCCAGCAGATAGGTCTGCAGGGGCCAGGTAATCAGCGTGGCCAGCAGCATTACAAGGGTGGTAGCAATGCCCATGGCGGCGGTCTTTTGGTTTTTATGGGAGTATCCCAGGAAGGGAGCTACGCCCAAGGCGTTTTGCAGCACATAGTTGTTTACCAGCACGCCGCCCAGCAGAATCGTCAGAATGGATTCCATTACTTGCCCGCCTCCTCGTCTTCAATACCGGCAGCCGCAAAGGCGACGCCGTGGCCCTGAATTTTGGCGGGCCAGATTTTTTGCACCACAGCCGCCACAATACCGGCAGCCAGCAAGCCGCCGGGAACCTGGCTGAGCATGGGAACCGTGTAATTTTTCAGCCATTCAATGGGCATGCCCGCAAAGGACGCGCTGCCAAACACCTCCCGCAGGGCGGCGGTTACCAGCAGCATCACGGCCAGGCACAGGGCGGTCAGCACGCTGCCAGCCA
>ERZ1026860.1272-NODE-1272-length-13235-cov-5.409029_pt1 | contig 13235 bp, 13 predicted proteins | sample MGYA00380160_ERZ1026860 | MGnify/ENA primary metagenome ERZ1026860 (study PRJEB33269, sample SAMEA4719796) | human gut metagenome | biome: human-associated habitat; feature: organic feature; material: feces | place: Cameroon | collected 2013-10 ... | reverse complement strand
ACAAAGCCTTGATTTTACTTGTTTTTCTCAACCATCCTTATCAAAGCCTTGCATTCATGCGGGTTTTCCCTGTCAACCAAGATGTGACCAGAAGTGTGACCGAGGGTGTGACCGACGAGCAAAAACGCGCTGGGCGGGAGGACGGCTTTTTTCGGGCGAAAAAACCGAGTCGGTCACGGGGAGTGGTCACAGGAGTGTAACAAACGTGAAAAAAGAGCGCTGGCTCCGAATCGAACCAACGCTCTCATATTTTTGGGTTTTGTAACAGTGTGCTTGTTACAGCTCTTCCGTGTTTGAAATCATCGACTGGATTGGCACAGGCAGGGTCGAGAGACTTTCACCTTGCTCCAAATAGACAATATCTGTATAGTAATGGGCGTCATTAGGCTTTGATAGGATGTGTGTAACGGGATAAACGTTTTTTGCACGCTGAAAGCAATCCTCATCGCGTAAAGATTGAACGACGAAGCACTCACTGATTGCCTTTCCGGCGGTATCCAATTCCTGATTCATGCAAAGTGTGAAATTCAGGTCTGTTGTGCCGAATTTGTAGCTTTGTGTGTTAGTATGGATTTCTTCCAGCAGAAAGCTCTCTGATGCAGCCAATGTGGCAATCTCATGCAGATGTTTGACTTTTCGCAGGCAGAGATCGTAAGGATGTGTTTTGCTAAAATGAATTTGGCTGGTCTGCAGCTGGTTATGTACGGCGGCTTGATAAAAACGCTTGGCTGAAAGAGAAGTTTCAATGCCGGTCAGGTGCCGGAAATTTTGAGCCTTGTAGATGACTTCGATGAAACGTCCATCAAATGCGTATAGGAACTTTCGACCAACGAGAAACTGCTGATAGAGCTTGGCGGCAGAGTTGATACTGCTTACGATGCGGTTCAAATCATCCTGCTTTCGACGGGGACGGGGAGCATGTTTCATAGCAATACCCTGCTTTTCTATGTAAGTAAAAGTAAAACAAAACGCTGGATGAAATTCATCACCCAGCGTACTTTCTGAAAATGCGTGTTTTATGCTGGCTGTCAGCCTGGATGCCCTTCCGAGCATCAAATGCCGCCGGAACTTTACGTCCCCGGCGCGGACGCACCTTATCTCCCCGGTGCGGGCTGGATGTCCTTCCGAACATCAGAAGTGCTTGGTACTTACCCTCCCCAGCCGGAGTACAGCTTTAACGTGTCGCCACACGGAACCTTTATGATTCAATTCTATTATATGCGATATTTTGCGATTTGTCAATTTTATTTTTCGCTCCTTTACTTCCCCTCCTGAAAAGCGTATAATGAGCGAGGCACAGCCTTTGAGTGCTGGGCCGGGAAGGAGAAACCCGATGCGTGTGGAACAACTGCCTCTTTGCGGCGGCGGAACGCTGGCCGTCTACCTGCGCGAAGCTTCGGCTCGGATGCCGAACGCTCTGCGCCGTCCCATGGTGATCGTGGTGCCCGGCGGGGGATACGAACACGTCAGCCCCCGGGAGGGCGACCCTGTGGCGCTGCAGTTTGCAGCGGCAGGGTATCACACCGCCGTCCTGACCTACAGCGTAGGGGAGCAAGCCCGGAACTGCCAGCCCCTCCGCCAGCTCAGCGAAGCGCTGGGCCTTGTGAGGGCCCACGCCGAAGAATGGGGCGTCCTGCCGGAGAAGATCGCAGTCTGCGGCTTTTCGGCGGGCGGACACCTGGCCCTTTCCGGCGCCGTGCTGTCCCTGCCCGAGGACGGAGCACAGCACCGCCCCAATGCGCTGGTGCTGGCCTACCCCGTCGTCACGGCAGGGGAGTACGCCCACCGGGGCAGCTTCTGCCAGCTGACGGGAAGCAGCGACCCTGCCGCCCACGCAGCTTTTACGCTGGAAGACAAGATCACCCCCTCTGCGCCGCCTACCTTTTTATGGCACACCATGGGGGATGGCAGCGTCCCGGTGGAAAACAGCCTGCTGCTGCTTTCGGCCCTGCACAAGGCGGGCGTGCCCTGCGAAGCTCATTTCTTTGAGAAGGGCCGCCACGGCACCAGCATCTGCACCGCCGAGGTGGATGCCGCCGATCGGCACCGCCACCACTGGGTGGAGCTGGCGGTGGAATGGCTCAACCAGACGTTTGAATGGGACTTGTTTTAACGCTGCTGCAAAAAATTCACAAAGAAACCGTTGATTTGTCACGGCGGATGCCGTATACTGGTCAGCGGGAACAAACAAAAGAGGGAAGAAACATGGAAAAGATCACAGTCAAAGACCTGATGATGCAGGCATTCCTGACCGGGTGGGAGCTCTCGGATAAGAGCATCTCCCAGGACGAGTATCTGCAAAGCTCCATCGATGTCATTGAGGTGCTGCAGGTGGAGCCCGAAAACGTCTACGCCGAGGAGGGGCTGGGCCTGCCCGACGGCGAAGAAGTGGACCATCTGGACGATCTGCTCCGTGCCGACGGCCAGTGGCTGTATTACGGCGTGGAGGAGGAGAACTTCTTCCTCATCCAGTGGTATCCCGACGCGGCAGCCGCCAAGGCCAAGCTTGCGGAGCTGGACGCCATGAACGACGGCAGCAAGCAGTATCTGGTGGATATGAGCCTTGTGCGCGAGAACCCCACCACCGCCGAGAACTTTGGCAGCAGCAACCCGGTGCAATTGAGGAGCTAACCTCTCTGCCTCACTGCGTTCGGCACCTCTCCTAATAGGAGAGGCAAGTACACGGCTTCTTGGCTCCCCTACTAGGGGAGCTGTCGAGCGAATGCGAGACTGAGAGGTTTTTGAAGGGAGTGAGGACGATGCAGCTTTCCGAAACAGAGCGTGCGCAGCTGGCCGCCATCCTGGAACAGTACGACCGCCACCCCGAGGTGCAGCGGATGCGGGAGTTCATCCAGCATGGCGACGTGACCACCTACCAGCACTGCAAAAATGTCACACTGGTCAGCGTCTGGCTCAACCATCGCTTCCATCTGGGGGCGGACGAGACGGCGCTGGCCGTGGGGGCCTTCCTGCACGATTTTTACCTCTACGACTGGCACAAGCGCAAGAGCTACCGGGGGCTGCGGCGGCTGTTTGAGATGCACGGCTTCTCCCACCCGGGGTCGGCCTGCCTCAACGCCCGCACCTACTTCCAGATCACGAAAAAAGAACAGAACATCATCCAGAGCCACATGTGGCCACTGACGTTCCGCCACCTGCCCACCTGCCGCGAGGCCATCATCGTCTGCTTTGCAGACAAGTATTGCGCCGTGCTGGAAAGTATGTTCCAGCGCACCAAAGTGGCAGATGCGGATGCGGAAGACGGCGAGTGGTGAAAATTTGGAATGAACCCTCTCCGTCATCGCTGCGCGATGCCACCTCTCCCAAAGGGCGAGGTCATGCTGCCTCTCACCAAGGCGCTGCATGAGCTCCCCCTTCGGGGGAGCTGTCGATCGAGCGTATGCGAGACTGAGAGGGTTGATTGTAAAAAGAAAGGGATGTACCCCATGGAAAACAAAAATATTTCACTGGAACAGCTCGAAGCCTTTGACGCCAGCTTTGCGGCCCAGCGGGCCAACCGCGTGGCTATGAACGCTGTGACGAACAACGGCCTGCTGGCCTCCGCCATCCAGCGCGGGGCCGTGGAAAACGATGTGCACGAGTACTCCATCTGCTTGAAGCAGGGGGATATCTGCAACCAGAAGCAGAGCGGCCGCTGCTGGATGTTTGCCGCCCTCAATACCCTGCGCTATCAGGTGATGCAGAAATGCGGCCTCAAGACCTTCGAGCTCTCGCAGGCATACCTCTTCTTCTGGGATAAGCTGGAAAAATCCAACTACTTCCTCGAAAGCATTCTCGAAACGCTGGAGGAACCCACCGGCGGCCGTCTGGTGTCCTACCTGCTCACCTCGCCCGTGGGCGACGGCGGCCAGTGGGATATGCTGTGCAACCTGATCGAAAAGTACGGCGTGGTGCCCAAGACGGCCTACCCGGAGTCCAAATCCTCCTCCGCCAGCCGCGAGATGGATGCGACCCTGACCGAGAAGCTGCGGGAGGACGCCTGCATCCTGCGCAGGCTGCACGGGGAAGGGCAGACCCTCGACGCCCTGCGCACCCGCAAGGCCGAGATGCTGAACGAGGTGTACCGCCTGCTCTGCATCTGCCTGGGCGAGCCCCCCAAGACCTTCACCTTTGAGTACCGCGACGCCGACGACCACTTCCACCGCGAAACGGGCCTGACCCCGAAGCGCTTCTTTGAGAAGTACGTGGGCGTGGACCTCAGCGATTACGTCAGCCTCATCAACGCCCCCACGGCGGATAAGCCCTACGGCCGCAGCTACACCGTGCGGTATCTGGGCAACGTGAAGGAGGGCCGCCCCGTGCGCTACCTCAACCTGCCCATCGAGGAGCTGAAGAAAGCTGCCATCGCCCAGATGCAGGACGGCCAGCCCGTCTGGTTCGGCTGCGACGTGGGCAAGTGCTCCGAGCGGGACTCCGGCATCATGGACCTCGACATCCGCAGCCTGGAAGACCTGCTGGACACCCGCTTTACCATGACCAAGGCCGAGCGTCTGGATTACGGCCAGAGCCTGATGACCCACGCCATGGTCTTCCAGGGCGTCAATCTGGACGAGAACGGCAAGCCCAACCGCTGGCGTGTGGAGAACAGTTGGGGCAAGGAGCCGGGCAAGGACGGCTACTACCTGATGACCGACCGCTGGTTCGATGAATATATGTATCAGGTGGTCGTCAACAAAAAGTACCTCACCCCGGAGCAGCAGGCCGCCTACAACGCCGAGCCCATCGCCCTGGAGCCCTGGGACCCCATGGGTTCGCTGGCAATGGTGCGGTAACTACATAAAAACGCGATAACGCAAAACAAAAGCGACCCGTCGCCGCCTTTTTCAAGGCAGCACGGGCCGCTTTTTTGTGTATCAGCTTTAACCGAACAAAATGAAATCCGGGTTACCCTCCGCCGCTCCGGCCGCGTAGCCGGAAACACCGAAGACGTGCTGGACGTTCTCTTTGCGCAGCACCTGTTCCGGCGTGCCTTCAGCGTAGACACGGCCATCGCAGAACATATAGAGGTAATCGCAGTAGTGGGCCGCCAGCCGCAGGTCATGGATGACCATGAGGGTGTCCTTTTTGGCACGCTTGAGGTAGTCCATCACAAAGAGCTGGTGCCGGATGTCCAGATGGTTGGTGGGCTCGTCCAGAATGAGGGTCTGGGCCCCCTGCGCAATGGCCCGGGCGATGAACACCATCTTCCGCTCGCCGCCGGAAAGGCTTTGGATATTGCGGTCCGCCAGCGCGGCCACGCCCAGCTCCTCCATGGCGTCCCGGACGATCTGCTTGCCGTTTTTGGCGTCGCCCCGGGCGTAAAGGCCCATGGAGACGACGTCCGAAACGGAAAAATCAAAGGCGCAGCTGCTATCCTGCCCCACATAGCCGAGGATGGAAGCCAGCTTGCGGGGGGAGAAGTGTTCCACAGGCTCGCCGTCCAGCGTGATGCGGCCGCCCTGCCGAGGAACCGTGCCAAACGTGGTTTTGACGAGGGTGGATTTGCCGCAGCCGTTGGGGCCCACGATACCCACCAGCTTGCTGGGCTGGGTAGAAAGACTGACGGACTCCAGAATCTGCTTGCTGCCGAGCCGAACCCGGATGGAATCATAAGAAAGGATCATGTTCGGCTTCCTCCGTATCCACTGCGAACCATCAAGAACATGAAGAAGGGCGCGCCGATGAAGGCGGTGACGATGCCGATGGGCAACTCCACTGCGCCGAAAGCGCACCGGGCAAAGGCGTCGGCCCAGAGCAGGAACACCGCGCCCAGCAGTGCGCTCATGGGCACGATGATGCGGTTATCGCTGGTGCGGGAGATAAGCCGTGCCACATGGGGCACTACAAGGCCCACAAAGCCGATGATGCCTGTGATGGACACCAGCGAGGCCACCACCAGTGAGCAGAGCAGGAACATGGTGGAACGGAACAGCTTCACCCGCAGGCCCATAGCGGCGGCGTCCTCGTCGCCCATCATTAGAATGTTGAACTGAGAGCCCAGTAGCGTGAAGATGACGGTGCCCACCGTGACGAAGACGGCAGGCAGAGCCAGCGTTTTCCACTGGGCCGCAGAGATGGACCCCATCTGCCAGCTGTACACCGCCGCAATGCTCTCGGGGCTTTTGGCTCGGAAGATGAGGTAGCTGGTGATGGCGCTCATCACCGCGTTGACAGCCGTGCCCGAGAGCAGGAGCGTGACCGGCTGCAGCTTGCCGCCGCCCGCCTTTTTGGCAAAGGTGTAGACGGTGAAGGCTGAGAGCAGCGCCCCCAGAAAGGCGAAGGTCGTGGTCTGCCGCTGCCCGGCCAGAAGGGGGATGGGGGCCAGCAGGGCCAGCGCCGCGCCCGCCGATGCGCCGGAGGAAATGCCCAGCACATAGGGGTCGGCGATGGGGTTGAGCACCAGCGACTGCATGGCCGCACCGCACACCGAGAGGCCCGCGCCCACCAGCAGGGCAAACACGGTGCGGGGCAGGCGGATCTGCCAGACGATCTTGAAGTGGGTGGCAGGGAAGACGCCTGCGTTCACCCGGGCGTCGTTGGCAAACAGGTGGTCGTAGAGGATGGCATAGACTTCGGGCAGGCGGAGCTCGGAGGTGGAGCCGAAGCTCACCGTGACCACCACCGACACCGCCACGGCTGCCGCCAGAAAGACGAACAGCGCACCGAGCCAGAATTTGTTTTTCATAGCGGACTCCTCAAAAAGAGGGATGACCCGTAGGCCATCCCTTGGAAAAGGCAGAATTTAAGCGAACAGCTCGGGGTAGAAGTACTCGGCCATGGTGCGGCAGGCGCGGGGTGCGCGGATATCCTGCATGACAGACACCAGCGGGATAACGAGGAACTTGTCGTTCACCACAGCGGGAATGTCGGCGCAGGCCGGGTTGCTCTTGATGTACTCGATCTTCTCGTCGATGGTCTGGCTGCCGTAATCGTTGAGGATGATGATGTCGGGGTTGGCCTCCACCAGCGTTTCAACGGAAGTGTAGAACCAGCGGGAATCGGCCTGGCCGCGGGTGGTGTTAATGCCGCCTGCCTGCTCCACCAGATTGCTTTCCAGGCCGGAGGATGTGGTGTAGATCTGGTCTTCCTTGTACATATCAAAAATGAAGACGCGGGGCTTGTCGGCCTCGGCCACATCGGCCACAATGCTGGAAGTATCGGCGATGGAAGCCTTCATCTCAGCGATGAGCTCGGCGGCGCGGTCCTCTACCTTGAAGATCTTGCCCAGATTCTCGATGTCGGTGTAGATGTCCTCCACGGTCTCATCGGACACGATGGTGCCGGTGATGGTCAGGCAGTTGATGCCCTCGCTTTCCAGCTGCTCGTAGGTGCCCCACGCGGTGTCCTTGAAGGCGCTGACCTGACCGATCAGCAGATCGGCACCGCTGGCTACGGCGTTCTCGTTGGAGCGCTCGATCTCCGGGATGTTTTTGAAGGCGTCGGCCAGCTCATCCAGCGGCACCTCAGCGGGGTTGGTGTGGACGTTCTTGCCCACGATGTAGTCGCCCAGGCCCAGCATGACCATGTTTTCTGCAGAGTAGAGGTTGGCACAGAGCACCTTGGTGGGCATGGAAGTAAAGGTGACGGTGCGGTCACCGTTCTGGATGACGACGGTGCCATAATCCTCGTCTGCGGAGGAAGCAGCAGTCTCGGAAGCGGAAGCAGAGGCCGAAGCCGCTGCAGAGAAAGCGGTGGAAGCGGAGCTGCTGCCGCCGCAGGCCGTCAGGCAGGAGAGTGCCAGCACAGCGGCCAGGCACAGGCTGGTGAGTTTTTTCAAGCGCATAAGTGTTGTCCTTTCCAAACAAAAAATGTGCGCTCTTGCTGAAAAAAGAGCGCACAAAATAAGCCTGTTTGTCAGGGCTATTCCGGCGCTCCAGTTTCGGCAGAGCATATGCCTGCAGGTTTGGGATGTATCTGACTTATCTGCCGCAGCAGCTTCACAGTGACCGACTCGCGGAGCTTTCCACTCCATTCCAGAGCCCAAACTGCATCCATATTAACGATGCTATTTAGTATAGACCAACTGTTCCACTGCGTCAATTGACGAAACAGCGGACTTTTTGCAAAAAACTCTTTCACCTTTTGTGAAAAATAGATGAATCAGACAGCAGGAACGCTCTGTAAAGCAAACTTACTGTACAGATAAAAAATACCGCCATGCGAGAAATTCTGCATGACGGTATTTTTACTTGTATTATAACTTTTTATACCCAGTGGGCTCATCGGCTTTGCAGCGGTGCTCCATCAGGTAGGTGTCCAGCCAGCGGCCGTGGCAGTCGCGGGCGATGCGCTCCCGGCGGCCCACCACCCGGAAACCGCATTTCTTGTGCAGCCGCAGGCTGGCCTCGTTGTCCTGCAAAACGGTGGATTGCAGCGTCCAGTAGCCCGCTTCCTCGGCGGCTTGGCACAGCGCTGTCAGCAGGTGGTACCCCACGCCTCGGCCCCGGAACTGCTCGCCGACGTAGATGCTCACTTCGGCCACGCCCCGGTAGCACCAGCGCGGGTCCACCCGGTGCAGGGCAGCCCAGCCCGCCACCGCGCCGCTCGTCAGGACAACGAGGCGGCAGTCTTTGGTGTGGGCCGCATCCCACGCCGTGTAGGGCGGGCAGGCTGTCTGAAAGGTGGCGTGCTCGGTGGCAATGCCCTCTAAATAGATCTTGGAAACAAACGGCCAGTCTTCCGGCGTCATGGGCCGTACCGCAATATCGTTCATACTCCTACTTCCCTGATTTCCCCAATCGATTTTTTTCAGTATACCAAACTTCGCGTTCGCACACAAGCCCCGGCAAAAACAGGCCCTGCCCGGGGCACAGATTTGTTTTGACAATACCGGCGGTTGTGATACAATAGAGAAAATCAACCGCTGCCGAACAGGCTCTTATTATATTCCTCTTTGTCCCAAAATGCAACGCCTGCCCGGCTGCGGAAAAAGGAGAAAACGGGAATGAAACTGAAACACCTCCTTGCCGCTGCGGCCCTGGCTGCGGCGATGGCTCTGCCCGCACAGGCAGCCATCGGGGAAGCCAACATCACCCCGGACACCCCTATGGCCGAGCTGCGCGCAAACCCCAGTGTGGTGGGGGCCGGGCTGTACACCTACAATCAGGAGCAGGACAGCCCCCGGGACATCCGCAGGTGGGCCGACACCACCCTGCGGGAGTACGTCAACGACACCACCGCACAGGACTGCGCCGCAGGGCTCAACCGCATGATCGAAAATTACAATGCGGGCATTCAGATCACCCATAAGCTCTACACGGAGGAGGAGATCGCCGCCGAGCCCACCCGGCAGAAGGCGGAGATCTATTATTTCCCGGGCAGCCGGAAGAACGCCAAATTCGTGCTGATCATGGGCGGCAACGCCCTGCACACCAGCGCCGAGATGCGCGAGGGCGTCTCCACCGCCGAGTGGGTCAACGAGCAGGGCTATACAGCCTTTGTGCTGCGCTACCGCATCGGCAGTCAGGCGGCGGACAACGCCCCGCTGGAAGATCTATCCCGGGCCGTGGCGTACATCCGGGCCCATGCGAACGCCTTGGGCGTAGACCCCGACGACTACGCCCTGCTGGCCTATTCCTCGGGCGGGCAGATCGCGGGCCTCTTTGCCTCGGATTCCGCCGAGGTGGGCCATGGGCATTACGGCGTGCCTGCCCCCGGGGCGCTGCTGCTGGGCTACCCCGTCAACAACTTCTTTGAGCTGAAGCCCGCCTGGGGGTTCTTCATCGACCCCTACGGCGACGGCCCCCATTATTACGACTACAACGTGTCGGATTTCATCACCCCCGATTACCCGCCCACCTACCACTGGTACGGCAAAAACGATCTGACGCTGGCCAAGATGTGCACCCCCGCACAGGGCCGGGTCATTGAGAACGCGCTGGTGCAAAACGGCGTGACCCACATCTTCCACCGCTACGACAACGCCCCCCACAAGATCGGCCCGGGCCGCGGCACCGACGCCGAGGGCTGGATCGTGGAAGCGCTGGCGTTCTGGCAGCAGCAGGTGGGGGAATAAACGAGAAAAGGGGCATGGAATCGTGAACAAACGGAGCATCTGGGCAAGCCTGCTGCTGGCTGCACTGCTGGCTTTGCCCGCGCAGGCAGCCGGCATCACCCCCGCCACCACCATGCGGGAGATCCGCGCGGACCCGGCCATCCGGGCCTCGGGCCTCTACACCGACATCCACACCTGGGAGCGGGACTATGCCTGCTTCAAGGACGCCCACAACGACGAGACGCTGGAGGAGGTGGTGGGTGCCGCCTCGGCTCCCAGCTGCGCCGCCGGGCTGAACCTGCTGGTGGAAAACTACGAGGCGGGTCGGCAGGTGACCTATAAAGTCTATACGGACGAGGAGATCGCCGCTCAGCCCAGCCGCAACCACGCAGAGCTGTATTATTTCCCGGCCAAAGAGGCCGGGGCCAAGTACGCCGTCATCCTCTCGGGCAATGCGCTGGTGTACAGCGGCGAGCTGCGGGGCGGCGTCTCCACCGCGTGGGAGCTCCACGAGCAGGGGTATGCGGTGTTCGTGCTGCGCTACCGCATCGGCAAGGAGGCGGGCAATGACGCCCCGCTGGACGATCTGGGCCGGTCGGTGCAGTTCATCACGGCCCATGCGGCTGCGTTTGGCGTGGACCCCAACGGTTACGCCCTGCTGGGCTACTCCTCGGGCGGGCAGATCGCAGGCGTCTTCGGCAGCGCCGAAAAAGGCTGGCAGAAGTACGGCGTGCCCAAGCCCGGGGCCCTGCTGCTGGCCTACCCCATCAACAATTTCACGGTGGCAAAGCCCGTCTACACGGCCCTGCTGGACGTGGACGACTGGATGCAGCGCCACTACTACGATTACACGCTCTCCAACCTCATCGCGCCGGGGTATCCGCCGGTGTTCCTCTGGTATGGCAAGAGCGACCGTACCCTGAAGCTGTTTGGCTTTGAGCAGCAGGGCCCGGCGCTCCAAAAGGCGCTGGAGGCCGACGGGGTGCCCTACGTGCAAAGGGTATACGAGAACGCCGCCCACGGCATCGGCATCGGCCTTGGCACCGACGCCGAGGGCTGGCTGGCCGAAGCCGGGAAATTCTGGCGCAAAGTGACACAGTGACGCAAACCATACGAAAGAGGGAAAACGACATGAAAAACTACAACGAATGCTTCCGCAGCCTGAACGTGGGCCTGCCGGACGATGTGGAGCGGCTGAAGGCGGCAGGCTATTACGAGGAAGCCATTGCCCGCATCGACGCCTACCTCGCCGAGGATTGGACCCAGACCCAGAACGGCCCGTACTCCAACGGCCTGACGGCCCGGCCCGAGAACGAGCCCCAGAACCCCACCCCCCAGGGTGTGGAGGCGCTGCGGGACGCACTGCTGGCCCAGCGGGAGATCATGCGGCGCATCCCGGCCCAGTACACCTGGACGAAAGAAGCCGCGCTGGCAGAGCTGCAGCGCCTGCTGAAAGACTTTACCCCGGAGGAGTTTGACGCGCTGGACAAGGCGGGCCGGATGGACTGGCGCTTTGTGGAAGGGGAGAAGCGGTATCTGGACCGCTTTGCCTCCACCCTCATCGCCACCCACGCCGACCTGGCGGCCCGGCAGAAGGACCTGCCCCCCGAGGACGACGAGGGCGAAACCGCGCAGCAGCGCCGCCACCGCCTGCACGAGAAGATGGAACGGGAGGGCAAGACCTCGGCCCGTATCACCATCCGGGCCGGCATCGGCATGAGCGACGCCGCCTTTGAAAAGGCCCTTGCCGCGGCTAGGGCGGCCGGGCGCAGCAGCGTCCACGTCCGGGCCTGGCTGCCCCTCCCGGCGGACTGCCCGGCCCAGAGCGACATCGAGCTGCTGGAATTTACCGAGCAGCCTGCGGTTATCGCCCCCGCCGATGCGGCCCAGCGCACGGCCTACTGGGAAGCCGACCTGACGGAGAACCGCCGCTTTGGCGCAACCTACCGCTACCGCCACACCGCCGTGTATGCCGACCCCACCGCCCAGCCGGGCCTGCCTCTCACGCTGGAAGAGGTGGCCGCCTTTGCGGACGACCTCAAGGAGGAAGCGCCCCACATGGTCTTTACGCCCTACCTGCGGGCCCTGACCGCCCAGCTGACGGCAGGCGTCACCGACCCGGCGGAGAAGGCCCGGCGCATCTACGATTACATCACCCTCAACGTGCGCTACCACTACCAGCCCTCCTATTTCCTGCACGAAGCGCTGGCCGACCACTGCGCCCGCGACCGCCGGGGCGACTGCGGCATCATGGCGCTGACCTTCATCACGATGTGCCGCATCGCAGGCATCCCGGCCCGCTGGCAGAGCGGCCTGTTTGCCGCCCCCCACGAGGTGGGCTGCCACGATTGGGCCATGTTCTATGTGGCTCCCAGGGGCTGGATGTACGCCGACTGCTCCTTTGGTGCCTCGCAGGCCCGGCGGGGGGATGAGGTGCTGCGCCGCCACTATTTCGGCAATCTGGACACCGACCGCATGGTGGCCAACCGCGCACTGGGGGCCGACTTTGTCCCGGCCATGAACGGCTTCCGGGAAGACCCCTACGACAACCAGACCGGCGAAGTGGAAGCCGACGGCGTGGGCCTCTGGGGAGACGCGACCGAATCGAAGAAAGAAATGTTGGAGTATATCGAAGAGTAACCATGGAATTTTTGGCAATGCTATACACCGTCCTGCTGGTGGCCATCTGCCTGATGCTGGCCCTGCTGCTCCACCGCAGCGCCCGGCCTCAGAAGAAAAGCGACGACGAGGCGCTGAAAGCGTGGCTCCAGCAGCAGCTGGACGCGCAGGCAAAGAGCTTCGCCCAGCAGCAGGAGGCACTGGCCCGGAGCAACGAGGCGGCCATCCGCACCGTGAGCGAGGCGCTGCAGACCGCCGTGCAGAACATGAGTACGACCCTCGCACAGGGCCAGAGCGGCCAGCAGAACATCCTGACCCAGCGGCTCCAGAGTCTGGAAGCCGCCAATACCCAAAAGCTGGAGGAGCTGCGCAGGACCCTTGCCGAGAGCATGGCCGCCCTGCAGGCTGAGAATACCCGCAAGCTGGACGAAATTCGCCGCACGGTGGACGAGCAGCTGCAGGACGCGCTCCAAAAGCGGGTGACAGAGAGCTTCAAGGCCGTCAACCAGCAGCTGGAGCAGGTGTACAAGGGCTTGGGCGAGATGCAGTCCCTTGCCGCCGACGTGGGCGGGCTGAAGCAGGTGCTCTCGGGCGTCAAGACCCGCGGCATCCTCGGCGAGCT
>ERZ1026860.1270-NODE-1270-length-13258-cov-5.100735_pt1 | contig 13258 bp, 12 predicted proteins | sample MGYA00380160_ERZ1026860 | MGnify/ENA primary metagenome ERZ1026860 (study PRJEB33269, sample SAMEA4719796) | human gut metagenome | biome: human-associated habitat; feature: organic feature; material: feces | place: Cameroon | collected 2013-10 ... | reverse complement strand
AAGGGCGGGGGATTTCTGCCTCCCGCGCTACCGTCGCGGGGGACGTGGGCGCGGGCTGGGTTTACTAAGATACGGTGTAAGCAAAGTTGGCTTCGTCAGCATGGGTTTCCTGTCCCTCCCCTATGGGGAGGTGGCCCTTTAGGGCCGGAGGGGCGGTAACTTTACGACAGCCAAGCATGGCGGGTCGAGGGAAGCCTAGTTATTCGACAGCGCGGCTGTGGTGGGGATGGGACCCGCCACATTGCCGCGCGGCACACGAGTATGTGGGTTCTTAAGCACAGACGCCTCCTCAGAGGCGGATGTGCGCCCTATTGAAGGCGCAGGGGCACGGGCACGTTTTCTACCACGGCGATCAGCACCCGTTCGGCGGAGATACCCTTCATTTTAGCGTCGGGGCTCAGGCTGACGCGGTGCGCCAGCACGGGCAGCACCATGCGCTGCACATCCTCAGGCAGGATGTAGTCCCGGTCGTTCAGCAGGGCGCAGGCCTGCGCGCCGCGGGTCAGGGCGATGGCGCCGCGGGTGGACACGCCCAGCTGCAGGCTGGGATGGGTACGGGTCATGGCGGCGATGCTGGCGATATAGTGCCGCACCTCCTTGGAGCAGTACACCGTGCCCACCATATCCTGCAAGGCGATAATATCCTTGGCGGAGCATACGGGGGTCAGGCTGGCCTGGGGCTTGACCGTGCCGGAAAAGCGCTCCAGCACCGCCATTTCTTCCTCCAGGGTGGGATAACCCATGGAAATGCGCAGGAAGAAACGGTCCATCTGGGCCTCGGGCAGGGGATAGGTGCCCACAAACTCCGACGGGTTCTGGGTGGCCAGCACCATAAAGGGCTTGGGCAGGGGATGGGTCACGCCGTCCACCGTCACCTGGTATTCCTCCATGACCTCCAGCAGAGCGCTTTGGGTTTTGGGGGAGGTACGGTTGATTTCGTCCGCCAGGGCGATCTGGCACATGATCGCGCCCGGGTGAAACTCCATCTCGCCGGTTTTGAAATTGACCATGGTAAAGCCGGTTACATCGCTGGGCACCACGTCCGGGGTAAACTGGATGCGGTTAAAGCTGCAATCCAGCGATTTGGCCAGAGCGCTGGCCAGGGTGGTTTTGCCGGTTCCGGGCACGTCCTCAATCAGCACATGGCCCTTGCACATCAGCGCAATCAACAGCAGCTCAATCACTTCGTCCTTACCGACGATGACCTTGCCGATATTTTGCTTCAGGGAGGTGATAACCTGACGGGGGTTGAGCATTTAAACGCCTCTTCTCTGCAAATCGCTTGGGAAAACCTCATACCAAATTATTATAACGGATGGGTTTCACCTTTACAAGTATGTGACAAATGTTTTACGTTACGGGTCGTCTTTGGGCAGCTGATATACATACCAGTCGTCCCCGTCGGTTTCCATCACCACATCCCCTTCGCCGGACAAAAAGTAAGGCACGCCGCGGTTTTCGGCCTGAACGATGGAGGCGTGGGCCTTGGAGCGGATGTTGGTCAGCAGGACTGCCTCCGGGGAAACGGCCTTCCAGAATTCGGTGGTCATGGCGGTAATGCCGTGGTGAGGGGCCTTGACAATATCCGCGTCCAGCACGCCTTCCGGCAGGCTGCGGGCCATCCAGGTCTGGGTTTTGCCGATAATATCCGCCGTCAGCAGCAGCACCGCGTCCCCAAACTGCACCCGGGCCACCATGGATTTGGCGTTGGTGGTTTCCCCATCCTCCTGCCGGTACAGGGTTATAACCGCCTCGCCCAGCAGCAGTTCGTCCCCGCTGAACACCTGCTGCACGGGAATGTTCATGCGCCGGGCCTGGGCCACGGTGTTGGCGTGCCGGATATAAATTTTTTCCGCGTATTCGGTATAGGGGGTCAGATAGGCGCCGGCGGTAAAGCCGTAGCGCATCAGCCAGTACAGGCCGGAAATATGGTCCTCGTGGTAATGGGTATTCAGCAGGTATTTAAAATGGGTAATGCCCCGGGCACGCACGCTGTCCCGCAGATAGGCGCGATAGGGCTCCGACCCGCCGTCCACCATCATGCTTTCGTCGCCGCATTCCAGCAGCAGGCAGTCGCTTTGGGCGGTGTTAAAGGCGGTCAGGCGCAGCAGCGGGCACTGGTTCCAGTTTTCCCGCGGCTTTTCAAAATACACCTGCGCCTGAGCGCTGAAAACGCACAGCGCCAGCAAAAACGCCAGCGCCGCGCAAGCCATTCGTTTTTTCATTACGGTTCGCCCTTTTGGTACTCGCTGCGGGCCTCCCAGTGGGCCTGCTCCAAAGCGATGTCCCGGTGATTGACGGTGGTGCGGTAGCCCAGGGCGGCCAGATGATCGCTTATATACTGGGCAATGGCCACGCTGCGGTGCGCGCCGCCGGTGCAGCCGATGGCGATAACCAGGCGGTGCTTGCCCTCGTTGATGTAATTGGGCAGAAGAAAGGCAAGCATGTCCATGCACTTGGTCAAAAATTCCTGGGTGACCGGGTGGTTCAGCACAAAATCCCGCACATTCTGATCCAGCCCGGTGTGGTGGCCCAGCTCGGGAATGTAGAAGGGATTGGGCAGAAAGCGCACGTCAAACACCAGATCCCCCTCCCGGGGGATGCCCCGCTTAAAGCCGAAGCTGAGAATTTCCACCCGCAGGGAGGGCTGGCTGCCCGCGCCCTGCACCAGGTCGCTGAGCAGCTTTTGCAGGGCGCGGGGCTTCAGGCCGGTGGTATCAATCAGGTGGTTGGCGGTTTCCCGAAGGGGCTGCAGGCGGCTGCGTTCCTCGCGTATAGCGTCCTGCAGGGTGTAGCCCTCGCTGCTGAGGGGATGGTCCCGCCGGGTTTCCTTGTAGCGGTTCACCAGCACATCGTCCGACGCTTCAATAAACAGCGTTTCAATCTGAAAGCCCACCAGCCGCGCCTCGTCGATAATGCGGGTAACGGCCTTGGCGTCAAAAAACTCGCCGCTGCGCACGTCCGCCGCGATGGCGATCAGCGGATTATGCAAATTGGCTCCCTGACAGGCCTCCATAAAAGGCACCAGCATCATGGGGGGCAGGTTGTCCACACACAGGGCCCCCAAATCCTCCAGATGGCGAATGGCAACGGTTTTGCCCGCGCCGCTCATGCCCGTTAAAATCAAAAACTGCATCAGGCTGTATCCTTCTTTCGTAAATCAAATGATTTGTGCCGGGTTCTCCTCTCCGATGATGCGCACCTCCGGCTCCAGCCGTACGCCGGTCTGGTCGAACACGGTTTTCTGCACATGGGCGATCAGCGCCAGATAATCCGCCGCGGTGCCCTGCCGGTCGTTTACCAGAAAGCCCGCGTGCAGGGTGGATACGCTGGCCCCGCCGACGCGCGCGCCCTTCAGGCCGCACTGCTCAATCAGCGTGCCCGCAAACTGCCCCTCCGGACGCTTGAAGGTGCTGCCGCAGCTGGGCAGCGTCAGGGGCTGCTTTTCCCGGCGGCGGGCGTTTAGTTCCCGCATGGCGGCGCGGATGGTGTCCCGGTCCCCGGGCTGCAGGGTTACGGTAACGGAGGCGGCCACGCAGGGCTGGGGCAGCTGGCTCAGCCTGCTGTGACGGTAGCTCAAATCCAGCTCCTGAGCGGAAAAGGAAACGGTTTCTCCCGTGTGGGTCACAGCGGTAATGCCGGATACCACATCCTTCATTTCGCCGCCGTAGGCCCCGGCGTTCATATACACAGCGCCGCCCACCGTGCCGGGAATGCCGCCCGCAAATTCCAGACCGGTCAGGGCGGCGTCCGCCGCCCGGTTGGCCAGCTTTTGCAGCGGGGCTCCGGTCTGGGCGGTCAGGGCGAAGCGACCGTCCGGCAGGGGGGCGGGCTCGCTGATTTCGGCAAACAAATCGCCCAGATGAATCACCAGTCCCCGAATGCCGCCGTCCCGGACCAGCAGGTTGCTGCCGTTGCCCAAAACCATCACAGGCACATCCAGCTCTCTGGCAATGGTAATGGCGGCGGACAGCTGCCGTCCATCGGCCACCTCCACCAGCACGTCCGCGGGGCCGCCCAGCCGCAGGGTGGTATAGCGGCTCATGGGCGCGTTTTGCAAAATCTGCTTTTGAGGAAAAGCCTGGGACAGGGCGTTCAGCAGATGCTCCGTCATAGCCGTCCCCTCTCTTTCTACAACCATTCTGAAAAATTGTATCGCACTTCCTTCATGATGTCAAAGAAAAGCGCGGGTTATGATATGCAAATTTTACAAAAAGAAATGCGCGGGGAAAAGGCTTTCCGCGCGCAATAACAGTAAATCAGTCGCCGTAGAAGGGGCTTTCCGCAAGCCCCTCAACGGCAATGATCAGGGTTTCCAGAGCCTGATAGGTCAGGTCGTAATCAAAATCACCGATCACATCGTCATGGTGCATTTCCTTCGGCCAATGGCCGCCGGTCTGGTCCGTGCCGCGAAAGCACACGTTGACCGAATCGATACCCGCCGTGTGAAAAGAGTCGTGGTCGCTGTCTCCATGGTGGCGCACGCCGCAGTAGGTTATATCCAGATCCTCCGGCGAATAGCCGCCATGATCCTGGCGGGCCTGCAGCATGGCCTTGGAGGCCCGGTTGTTGGCCGGCGCCGCTTCGCTGCCGGTTTGGTAGCCGTTTCGGGTGCGCATGCCCAGGGTATCCAGGGACAAAACCAGTTCTTCCTCCCAGGTGTCCCGCACCAGAATATCAATGTTGAAGGCAGCGATGGTGCGTTGCCGTTCCTGCTCTGTCAGGCGGTTTACATAGGTGCGGGAGCCCTGATGGCCGGTTTCTTCGGCGGTGAAGGCGATAAAGCGCAGCTCCAGATTCTCAAAGGCCCCCTGCTGGGTAAAGTGCTTCATCAGGGTCAGCATGGAGGCGACACCGCTGGAATTATCCCGCGCGCCGGGGGCGTTGCTGTCGTAATGGGCGCAAATAACCGCAATGGGCGCGTCCGGTTGGCTGGCGGGCAGGGTGGCGATCAGGCTGTCGCTGGACAGAAGGGGCAGCCCGTCGGTCTGGCCGTCCGCCGGTTCAACCAGCAGGCTGCCGTCGTTCTGGTTGTAGCCGTACCGCTCAAAAACCGCGATTAATGCATCCCGGGCCAGTTCTATTTCCGGGTCCCAAACTGTGCGGGTGCCAATTTCATCGGTCAGCACTTCCAGCTGCTCATGCCAGAAGTCAATTTCGTCCTGGGACAGGATGGAAGTTTCCGCCGCGGCGGAAGAAACGCACAGGGTCAGAATCAGGCAGACCGTCAAAAGTTTATGCATCGTTGGGAAAGCCTCCATCTTGTTATGCTTATGATGCCGGAGACAACCAGTATAGCATGGCCGCCTGTCCGCCGCAAGCAAAAATCCTTGACAGGGCGGTGGGATTGTGTTATTGTCTTTTCCTGTTAAAGGGGAGTAGTTGTGAAGTCATGGTCAACAGCTCCCGGCCCGCGGGCCGGTGGCCATGCGCCTAGCCGATAGGTAATGAGACTTTTAGCACATCACGGGAAGTGGACGTGCGAAAAGGTCTCTTTTTTTGTACCGTCCCTTCCCAAAGCAGGAGGAAGGATCATGAACCTGGACTTTACCGGAAGCAATCTGTTTTGGATCCTGGTGCTGTTTGCTGCGGGGCTGGCCTGCATTGTCAAGGGCGGAGATCTGTTTGTGGACGCGGCTACCTGGATTGCCGAAGCGTCGGGCATTCCCAAATTCATCATTGGCGCAACGGTGGTCAGCTTTGCCACCACCATGCCGGAAATGCTGGTATCCGTCTTTGCGGCGCTGGAGGGCAACGCCGATATTGCCGTAGGCAACGCTGTAGGGTCGGTGACGGCCAACACGGGCCTGATTATGTGCCTGTCGCTTACGTTTATGGCCTGCGGCATGCAGCGCAGACAGTTTGGGGTAAAAGCCGTGCTGCTGCTGGCGGCGGTGGGGCTGCTGTTTGCCTTTACCCGGGACGGGCAGCTGTCCGTGGTGGAAAGCCTGCTGATTTTGCTGGTGTTCGCCGCCTTTTTGGCGGAAAGCCTGATGGCCGCCTGGAGGGAGCAGGGGACGGAGCTTGCCGGGGCGGAGGAAAAGCCGCAGGTAAACCGCAAAACCGTGCTGGCAAACGCGGGAAAATTTGTGCTGGGCGCGGCCGCCATTGTGCTGGGCGCGCAGCTGCTGATTGACAACGGGTCCGCCCTGGCGCAGAGGCTGGGCGTGCCGGATGCGGTCGTCGCCGCCACTATGATTGCCATTGGCACGTCCCTGCCGGAGTTGGTAACCACCATTACGGCCATTCGCAAAAAGCAGTCCGCGCTGTCTGTGGGGAACATTATCGGCGCGAACATCATGGACCTGACGCTGATTATGCCCCTGTGCGCGCTGATTCTGGGCAAGCCTCTGACGGTGGAACGCCAGGGCATGCTGCTGGATATTCCCGCCTGTCTGGTCATCAGCGCGGCGGCGCTGCTGCCCGCGCTGTTCAGCGGCAAGTTCAAGCGCTGGACCGGTTACCTGATCGGCGGGCTGTATGTGGTCTATCTGGTGATTATGTTTACCTGCTTTGGGGCGTAAAACGCGGCCTCCCAAGTCGTTCGCGGCTTGGGAGGCCATTTTTTGAAACGGCTTTGGACGATGCTGTTTTCGGTTGCGGTCAGTTGAATTTTCAGCCCAAAAAGAGTATAGTGGAAAATGGAAATGTACCGACGTGGGAGGAAAGCATGAAGGCAAAGCCGCGGCGCATCCCGGATGTCAATAAGGCCACCCTGTCCGCTATTGTGGTAAACGCCATACAGATCGCGGCGCTGGCCGCTTTTGTTTTGTATGTGCTGCTTTGGCGGGAGCAAAGCCGCCTGTCCCTGACGGTGATTGTGGTCATTGCCGCGCTGATGGCGGCATGGGGCGCGTCCATTGATATTCAGGAGGCGGTGCGCACCCGGCGCAGGGAGCGAACCATCAGCGAATTGCAGCTGTCCAACGGGCAGATGGACGCGCTGAATTTAAAGCTGCGCGCTCAGCGGCATGATTTCCTGAACCATTTGCAGGTGGTGTACAGCCTGCTGGAAATGGGCGAATCCAACGAGGCGGCGGACTATCTGGAAACGATCTATAACCAGCTGAAGTCCGTGTCCAAGGTGCTGCGCACCAGGGTAACCGCCTTTAACGCCCTGCTGCAGGTAAAAAACGCCGCCTGCGAGGAAAAGGGTATCGCGCTGGAGATGGATATTCGCAGCACCCTGGACGGGCTTACCGTGCCCGCCTGGGGATTGTGCTGCATTATCGGCAATTTGATGGATAACGCCATGGACGCGGTGGGCGGCATGCGGGATGGGCGCATCTGGCTGAATGTGCGGGAGGACTTGCACAACTTTTATTTTACCGTGCGCAACAATGGCGCGCCGGTGCCGGAGGAGCTTCGCCAAAGCATTTTTGAGCCGGGGGTGTCCACCAAGGGCGAGGGCCGGGGCATGGGCCTTAGCATTGTGCGGCAAACCCTGGCGGAGTTTGGCGGAACCATTGCCCTGGAAGATGGCGGCGAGACGGCCTTTACCGTGACCGTGCCCAAGGAAAGCCGCCTGTAGGCGGCACAGGCCGGCAAACCGGGCGCCGCGCACGGCAAATAACATTTGCCGACAGTGGGTCAAGGGCCTGCGGCCCTTCTGACACTTCCCGAAAAAGTGGAGGTGCAGGAGGTAGTACCTCCTGCCGGGTTTTTAGGGGCGGAGCCCCTAAGCTTTGCAGCATAACGCATTTCCCGCGAACCAGCGCAGCCATGTTCGGGAGTGCGCACTCATATTAGGATTTTTCGACAGTCTGAGCCGCCTGCAGGCGGCGGTGAACCTTTTGTGAAGGGAAGGCAACGATGGAACAGAGCAAACAAAAGTTTTTGAAAAATCTGGTGGGTTTTTCCATGGCCACATGGATTTCCTTCCTGCTGGGCTTTATTTCGTCCCCCATTTCCACCCGGCTGTTTCAGCCGGAGGAGCTGGCCAAGGTAACCCTGTTCAGCAATTATGCCAATCTGTTCTGCTCCGTCAGCTATTTGGGGCTGGACCAGGCCTTTGTACGCTTTTACCGGGAAACCCCGGGCCGCATGACCAGGCGCAGTCTGTTCACCTTCTGCGCCGGTGTGGCGCTGTGCTTTTGCCTGCTGGCGTCGGCAGTGATGGCGTTTTTCTGGCGGGGGGTCAGCCGGGAAATTGTGGGCCAGCCGGACGGAACTGTGTTTGCGTGCCTGTGCCTGTTCACCCTGTTTTCCGTGGCCTACCGCTTTTTCTCCCTGAGCTACCGGATGGAGCAAAGCGCCCTGCGCTACACCGTGCAGGGGGTAGCCCATGTGCTGATTACCAAAATTGCCTATTTGGCGGCAGGTTTTCGTTCGCCCCTGGGCCGGTCGGCCATTCTGCTTATGACGGCGCTGATGGCGGTCTTTACCCTGATCAGCGTGGCGGTTCATCGCAAACGGTTTGATCCCCTCTTTTGGCAAACCACGGACAAGCCCGCTCTGCGGGCTCTGGGCGCTTATGCGCTGCCCCTGGTGCCGCTGAATCTGTTTTCCTGGTTTGGGTCCACGGTCAATACCCTGGCACTGAAGCATCTGCTGGGGTATGCCTCGGCGGGCATTTACGCGTCCGCCATGGGGCTGGCCGCTACCATTAATATTGTGCAAACCGGCTTTAACGCCTATTGGGCCCCTTATGTGCTGGAAAATTACCAGAGCGACGACAGCCGCCGCTTTTATACCGTTCACCGAATGATGGCCTGCCTGCTGACGCTGTTTGGGCTGGGCATTACGCTGCTGCAGGCTCCGGTGTTTTTGCTGCTGGGCAAAAGCTACCGGGGGTCGATGGTGTTTTTTCCCTTTCTGTTTTTGTCGCCTATTTGCTATTGCCTGGGCGAAACCACGGGCATGGGCATTGACATTTCCAAAAAAACCTACTGGACTACCATCATTTATCTGTTCTCCGCCGCCAGCAATGTCGCCCTGTGCTATTTGCTGATTCCGGTGCTGGGTATGCCGGGCGCGGCCATGGCGTCGGCGGGGTCGGCCATTTTCACGCTGCTTTTGCGCACGCGAGTGGGCGAACGGTATTACCGGGTGCTGCAAAGCTACCGCTATCTGGCCTGTGTGATTGGGCTGATGCTGGCGGCCTCTGTGGCCAACCTGCTGCTGACGGGCGCGGTCAAATATCTGGCGCTGCTGGCGCTGCTGGCGCTGGCCTGCGTGCTGTACCGGGGCGAGGTGAAAACCCTGCTGGATGTGACGCTGGGCCTGTGCCGGGCCGGGCGGGCCAAACTGCGTGGAAAGGATGACTGATATGGGCAAGCGTGCGCTGATGATTGCCGACGCGGACGGCCTGTGGACCCGCCGGGTGATTGAAAACGTGCTGCTGCCTGGCGGCTGTCAGGTGGTGGTGTTTCCCATCTGGGGAAACAAGGGCACGAACGAAGCCTTTTACCGGCGGCACCATATTGAGGTCTATCAGGACCCCTATCGCCTGCCGGTGATCCGGCATATTCCCCGGCTGCGCATGTGGGTGCGGGTATGGCTGAACGCCCGCCGCCTGTGCCGCCTGTACGGCCCGTTCGACGTGGTGCATAACCACTACCTGAGCCAGCGGGATCTGGCCCTGGGGGACCGGGTGGCGCGGCGCTATGGGGCGGTGTGGGCCTGCTGCTTCTGGGGCAGCGATCTGCTGCGGCCCCCGGTAAAGGACCTGCTGCGCATGAAGCCCTATCTGGAGCGGTGCGACCATATTCATTCGGATTACGGCCGCCTGAAGGAACGGATGGAGCAGCTGTACGGCAAAGCGGTGGCCGCCAAGGCGGAAACGCTGGAATTTGGTCAGGTGACCTATGGCTGCATCGACAGCATTCGCAAAGAACATACCCGGGCGGAATGCAAGGCGCATTTTGGCATAGCGTCGGACCGCTTTGTGCTGTGCGTAGGCTACAGCGCCGCCAGGGCCCAGCAGCAGCTGCAGGTGCTGCAGGCCCTGCAAGCCCTGCCGCCGCAGACGCTGGGCCGCGTCACGCTGGTGCTTCAGCAGACCTATTGCATGGACGACGCGGATTATGTGCGGCGCACCCGCGAACTGGCCCGCAGCCTGCCCTGTGAAACAGTGGTGCTGACGGAATTTATGAACGATATGGAATGCGCCTGGCTGCGGCTGGCGGCGGACGCCTTTGTTTTGGCCATTACCACCGACGCTTTTTGCGCCACCATTCGAGAATACCTGTATGCGGGGGCAAGGGTGATGTACGGCGGCTGGCTGGATTACCGGCAGCTGAAGGATATGGGCATTGATTTGCCCACCTTTCAGCGGTTTGAGGACATTCCCGCTCTGGTGAAGCAGGCCATGGACGGCTCCTGGCCCGTGCTGACCCAGGAGCAGCGGCAGGCGTTCCACAGCCTGTATTCCGTGGAGGCACTTTTGCCCAAATGGCTGGCGCTGTACCGCAAAGGGCCTGCCGCAGGTTGACGCGGACGGGCCCAGCGGCTATAATAAAAACACCGCGCGAAATCGGGGGGGGAGGCGATGCGGAGAATACTGCCGGCGGTCTTGCTGGGCGGGCTTTTTTTGCTGATGCTCAGCGCCCTGGTAACCACGCCTCAGCCGGAAAACCCCATTCCCCCGCCGGTGGAAACGGCGGTTGTCATGGCTCGACAGCAGGAACAGCCGCAGACGGCCTGCCAGCAGCCCAGTGCCGGTGAAACCCGGACGCTGCGCCTGCGCCTGCACCGGGCGGACTTGCCCATGCTGCTGCCCCGGGCGACGGACGCAAACGGCCGTGTGCTGACGGCCTGCCGGTACGAAAACAGCGTGTACCAGCTGTTTCGCGCCGGGGTGGCGGGCGGCTGACGGCCCGCCATGCAGACGGTATGGAAAAACAGAAACCAAAAAGAAGGAAGGATGGTTGACCAATCATGAAAGTCAACAATCGCCGCCGCGCAAAGATGAGCAAACGCACATCCGCGGTTGTGGCGCTGTGTGTGGCGCTGGTACTTACCCTTGCCGTGGGCTATCTGGGCCTGCACGGCACCTGGCTGGACAGCCGCGGCCTGTATAAGCTGCTGCCCTGGCTGCCTACCACCAATGTGGAGAACTGGCCGGACTCCATCTCTCTGGGTCTGGACTTGAAGGGCGGCGTGTATGTAGAGTACGAGGCCACCATGTCTGACGAACTGCGCCAGGAAGGCTACAACTACAACACCATGCTGCAAACCACCATGGACGTGATCGCGCGCCGCCTGACCGAGCAGGGCTACCCCGAAGCCACGGTCAGCAAGGTGGGCGCCAGCGGCATCCGTGTGGAAATTCCCGAGGTGACGGATCCGGCGCAGGTGCTGAACCTGATCGGCTCCCCCGCCAAGCTGCAATTCCTGGATCCCGACGGCAACGTGTTTATGGAAGGCCGCGAATTGCAGGCGGCTACCGCCGTGCTGGACGAAAATTCCAAGCCCGCCATCAGCCTGAAACTGACGGACGAGGGCGCGAAGCTGTTTGGCGACATGACCGCCAAATCCATCGGCAAGACCATTACCATCAAGCTGGACGACCAGGTGCTGATGAGCCCCACCGTGAACGAGGCCATTTACGGCGGCCGCGTGCAGGTGACCGGCAGCTTTACCCAGGAGCAGGTGCAGAACTACTGCGTGCAGCTGCAAAGCGGCGCGCTGCCGCTGGATTTGCGCCAGGACAAGCTGGACACCATTTCCGCTACCCTGGGCGTTGACGCGCTCAGCACCAGCGTAAAGGCCGCCATTATCGGCATTTTGATTGTGATGCTGATTATGATCGTGCGGTACCGTCTGGCGGGCGTTGTAGCCAGCTGGAGCCTGTGCTGCTACATTATTCTGGTGTTCCTGTGCATCGCCGCGGTGCCCGGCATTCAGCTGACTCTGCCCGGCGTGGCCGGTATCATTCTGGGCATCGGCATGGCTGTGGACGCCAACGTGGTGATTTTTGAGCGCGTGAAGGAAGAGGTGCGTCAGGGCCGTCCCATGACCGCCGCCGTGCGCATGGGCTTTAAAAACGCCATGAGCGCCGTTCTGGACGCCAATGTGACCACCATCATCGCCGCTATTGTGCTGCTGGCCTTTGGTACGGGCAGCGTACAGGGCTTTGCGGTTACGCTGCTGATCGGCGTGCTGGTGAGCATGCTGACCGCCATTGTGATTACCCGCTTCCTGCTGACCCGCGTTGCGCGCGTGGCCGGGGAGCCCAAGCTGTATGTATCCGCCAAGGTGGCTGACGCCGCCGCGGCTGTGGAAGGGGAGGCGAAGTAACCATGAAAATTCAGAAGCGCTCCCGGATTTGTCTGTGCATTTCTCTGGCCATTATGGTTGTGGCGCTGGTGCTGTCCCTGACGGGCCATGGTATTAACTACGGCCTGGACTTTGCAGGCGGTTTGAACCTGCAATACAGCATGGGTCAGGATTTTGCCGCCGGGTTTGATTCCAGGGATGTGGAAAACGCTCTGGCCGGTTTGGGCGTGACCTCCTCCAATGTGTCCGTTACCGGCGAGGGCGTGCTGCAGATTCGCGTGCCCTCTCTGGAAAGCGACGACGAAATTCAGCAGCTGCAGCAGGGTCTGGAAGAAGCCCTGAAGGACAAGTACCCCGCCATTGAAACCGCTGTCGCCACCGCCAGCTATGTAGGCCCCATCGCCGGTCAGACCCTGATTAAGAACGCTATCTGGAGCGTGGTGCTGGCCTCCGCGCTGATGCTGGTGTACATCGCCATCCGCTTTGACCTGTACAGCGGCATCGCCGCGGTAACCGGCCTGCTGCATGATGTGCTGATGATGCTCAGCTTTATGGTGCTGCTGCGCAATGTGATCCAGATGAACTCCTCGTTCATCGCCGCCATGCTGACCATTGTGGGCTATTCCATCAACAACACCATCATCATCTTTGACCGCATCCGCGAAAACAACAGGAAACCCTCCTATGCCGGTATGCAGCGCGATGAAGTGGTGACCCTGTCCGTGAAGGAAAGCCTGGGCCGCACCATCAATACCACGCTGACCACGCTGGTAACCATCGTGACCCTGTACATTTTGGGCGTGGACGCCATTCGGGAGTTCAGCCTGCCCATCATCATCGGCATTCTGGCCGGTGTGTACAGCGCCAACCTGATCAACGGCTATGTGTGGGCGGCTTTGGAGCAGGCTCACCTGGACCGCAAGGGCCAGAAGAAGCTGAAGGCCAAGAAAGCCTGAACAAACGCATAAAAACGAGCAGCCGCCTTGAAGTGACCCCCAAAAGTTAGACAATATTTTGAAGTAAAAATTGTTCAAGCAGC
>ERZ1026860.1269-NODE-1269-length-13269-cov-13.294687_pt1 | contig 13269 bp, 11 predicted proteins | sample MGYA00380160_ERZ1026860 | MGnify/ENA primary metagenome ERZ1026860 (study PRJEB33269, sample SAMEA4719796) | human gut metagenome | biome: human-associated habitat; feature: organic feature; material: feces | place: Cameroon | collected 2013-10 ... | reverse complement strand
AGATGCACGCAATTTGACGAAGAACCGGTTTTGCTGACAGGTAAAATGCTCTTTTGCTTGATTATCAGTGTGTTATCTGCCACCGCTGAAACAGCCCGAATGTGGCGGCTGTGCTCCGGACATGGTTTGCTAACCAGAAATGTCTATCATATCGTAATTGGCGGCTGTGCCCCGGAATACAAAAAGCGGGCGACCTTTCGGCCGTCCGCTTGCGCTCCCCTTCTAGGACTTGAACCTAGGACCCCCTGATTAACAGTCAGGTGCTCTAACCAACTGAGCTAAAGAGGAATTTTACCCTAACTCGCGTTTCGGGATTGCAAATATACGGCAAAATCTTAAAAGCGCAAAAATATTTCGCCTTTTTTTGAAAACTTTTCCGTTCTGGACGCGATTGAGGCGGCACCGGTCCGAGGTCAGGCTTGCAACCGACAGGTGTCTTGATATTCCTTAGGCCGCCCGTCGGGTATTACCAGCAGTCAGGACGAGCGATTCCAGGTTTGATTCCGTCAGCCTCGGTCACGACCATGTGCCCTTGAGATGCCTGTGAGCCGTCTTGGCCTGACCGACCGGCCCTATCAGGGTGGGTCGGTCACGGGTCCCGTCGGTAGAACGCCGTCTGGAGGGGGCGGGCATGACCGAGGCTGACGGAAGTGATTCGCTTGTCGCCCCGGCCTGCTACTCCGGGCTCTCCCTGAAACTTGTTCGCGGTGATGGTTTGGAGAACGCGTGTCCGGAAGGATGCAGGTCTGAGAAACCGGACCTCATAGAAATCAGCCTCATAGAAACCAGCTCCCAGCCTCATAGAAACCAGCTCCCAGCCTCATAGAAACCAGCCCCCAGCGAAACCATACTCCGAGGAAATTGAGGTCTGAAGATAGTGCAGCAAGAAAGCGAAGCCGGGAGAAAAACACGGGCTGGTCGGGAGTTCCAAGTTTTGGTCGGGGCGGGTAGTGGAAATCGGCAGATTTTGCGTACTTTTGTTGTATTATGGATGTTGCGCTTTTGTCCACTATGATATCCGAGCTGATAACCGACCACAACAGGGTCGGCCTGCCCGGTTTAGGCACCTTCGTGGCGGAGGTGGTCCCGGCCACTTTCTCCGACAAGGGATACACGATAAATCCCCCTTACCGTCGCCTGTCTTTCCACCCGAGCCGCTCGGAAGACACGCTGCTGATAGATTTCTATGCGGCGTCCAATGGCATTTCCAAGGAGGCGGCAGGATTGTATCTCAAGCAGTTCCTCGGGGAGATGAAGTCTGTGCTCAAGGAGCGTAAGACAATAATGCTGCCTGGCCTTGGCCGCCTGCGCGCTACCGTGGAGAACAATTTTTTCTTCGTGCCAGATCCGGACCTGGATATATATCCTGATGGATTCGCGCTCAAGCCTCTGTCCCTCAAGACTATATCCATGGCGGACGAGGTGGAGATACCGTTCTTCCCGCCGATGGAGGAAGAGATGGAGGTGAAAGGAGCCGTAGAGGAAGAAGGGGAGGGCGCCGGAGCAGCGGAGGCGCGGGAAATGTCAGAAAACAAGGAAGAAACGGGCGGGCCGGTGTCCCCGGAGAGCACCCAGCCGGAGCAGCAGCAATCAGAACCGACACCGCACCAGGCACCGCAACCCGAGTCTGGACAGCTTCAGCCGGAAACAGAGCCGCAACCGCAGGTAAAGCAACCGCAGTCAGAAATCAGCCAACCGCACCAGGCACCGCAACCCGAGTCTGGACAGCTTCAGCCAGAAACAGAACCGCAACCGCAGTCAGAAATCAGCCAACCGCAACCGACACCGCAACCTGAGTCTGAACAGCTTCAGCCAGAAACAGGACCGGCACTGCAACCGGAGCAACAGCCCGGGCCTGGGGAACAAGAGCCGCAGTCCGAATCTGAACAGTCTCAACCGGAAACAGAGTTGCAGCTTCAGGCAGAGCAGCTGCCACCAGAGCAGTCTCAGCCGCAGCCTAAACATGAAACAAGGCAACCAGAGCCGCAGCCGCAGAGCCGTCCGGAGACCGGGCCTGTGCATGCGCCACGCCGCTTCCGCTGGTGGATACCTCTGCTCGTGCTGCTTGCCGTGGCCGCAGTCGCCCTGCTGGCATTCCTTACGGTGGCCCAGGTGGCGCCGGACTTCATCGATTCCATATTGTACACTCCAGAAGAACTCAGAATAATCAATTACTGATGACTGATTTGATATATCCAGCCTCGACGGCCCCGCTTCTCCGCGGAAGCGACAGGTCGGTGGCATCCGAGATGCTGCCGGTGGTGGATGAGCACGGCAATGTCGTCGCTCAGGCGTCCCGGGCATTCTGTCACGGCCGAATCGCAGGCCAGATGACAGGTCCGGTGCGGCAAAGCGCCGCCGCCATCCAAACAGCAGCCACAAACAGCCAGCCGGCAGCCACCGCCCAGCAGCCAAAAGCCGCATCCCCCCAGCCGGCATCCGCAACAATCCAGCCAGCATCAACCGCAACGCCCCAGCCGGCAGCCACCAGCCCAGCCTCCACCGCTGCCCAGCCGGCGGCAAAGCCGCTGCACCCTGTGGTCCACCTCCACATAATCAGCCGCGACGGCAGCATCTACCTCCAGCAGCGAAGCGCGTCCAAGGACTTCCTGCCCCTCAAGTGGGACACGGCCGTCGGCGGTCATGTGGCCTACGGGGAATATGTCCTGGAGGCACTCTACCGCGAGGCGTCAGAAGAGCTCGGATTCACAGACTTCAACCCGGTCTTCATAACATCCTATGTCTATGAGTCAGAGAGGGAGAGGGAACTTGTCAATGTCTTCGCGACAGTCGGGGACTTCATCCTGAAGCCGGATGGAGATGAGGTGACGGACGGCAGGTACTGGTCGCCGGAAGAGATAGAGGCCGCAACCGGCAAGTCCATCCTGACCCCTAACTTCGAATCCGAATACCACAAGATAAAGGATTCCCTTCAAGCCCTTCTGTGATGCAGGAACTCGACAAATTCATCAACGACCAGCTCTCCGTCTGGCCTCTTGCCGCAGCCAACTTCCGTGCTCTCAAGTCCGCCAGGACCAGGCAGCTGGAAGTGGACGGACTGCTGTGCACGGTCCAGTGCAACCCCCGCCGCATACTGTCAAGCACGGCCGACACCACCCCGCAGGCCATAGCCGCACGCAAGTGCTTCCTCTGCGCGGACAACAGGCCGGCGGAGCAGTTCCACCTCAAATTCGAGGGCCGCAAGGGAAGGATGTACAATATCCAGGTCAACCCATACCCGATTTTCCCGGGACACTTGGTGATAGTGCGCGAAGAGCACATCCCGCAGGCGATATGGCACCATTTCCCGGACATGCTCGATTTTGCGATGAAATACAGGGACTACACGGTATTCTACAATGGCCCTGGCAGCGGGGCCTCAGCTCCGGACCATCTGCATTTCCAGGCGGTGCCGAGGCTTTCCATGCCGCTCGAGGGGGCGGTGGACGCATACCTCGACAAGCCGGGCGAGGTCCTCGCATCCGTCAAGGACGCGACCCTGTACCGCTATGCCGGGTTTGCAGAAGGGGTGTTCGCGCTCAAGGCCACGACATCCAAGTCCATGGCAAAACTCTTCTACCGTCTGCTTGACTGCACCGACAAGGTTGAGGGCGACATCGAACCGAAATTCAATCTTTTCGCCTATTGCCGCGACGGGGAGTACAGGGCTTTCGTCACGCTCCGCGCCGCCAAGCGCTCGCACCACTATTATTCGGATGGTCCCGACCATCTGACCATCAGCCCCGGAGCGGCCGACATGGCCGGTTTCTTCGTGGCCCCATTCGAAGAGGATTTCGAGAAGGTGACATCCGCCGACCTTGAGGAGATGCTCTCCGAGGTCTCGATCTCCCGCGAGGAACGCGAGATGATAGAGTGGCGTCTCACACGCACGCAGCCCAAGGTCAGCGTCGGCATCCTGTCCGCCAAGGAGATACGTTTCGAGATCATCTCCGATGGAGCCGGCCCGCAGAAAGTCATCTGGCAGGACGGCCGCATAGTCTATAACGGGATGATATATGATGAGCTGTACTTCGACTCCATCACCCGTTCCACGCTTTTCGCCGAAGCCTCGTTCATCCTATACGACGTGGTGATAGGGATAGACTTCCACTGGCAGCAGAAGCGCACCCTGAAGTTTGCCGGAGGGCTGAAATTCATCGTGGAGGGAGACTGCATCACTGCGGTGAACTGCATCGGCATGGAGAACTACCTGCTCAGCGTCATATCTTCGGAGATGAAGTCGTCCTCCTCGCTCGAACTCCTCAAGGCCCATGCGGTCATCTCGCGGAGCTGGCTGCTCGCCAGGATGGAGGAGAGAAAGTCGGGCGGAGCGGCCCCGCATCGGGAGTTCGACGTCTGCGCCGACGACCATTGCCAGCGGTATCAGGGACTTGCCATGGCCGTGGGGGAGAGCGTCCGCCAGGCCATAGACCAGACATGGGGACAGGTGCTCAGATATCGCGGCGCTCTCTGCGACACACGTTATTCCAAGTGCTGCGGAGGGCGCACGGAACTCTACAGCACATGCTGGGAAGACAAGGACTTCCCGTACCTGCAAAGCGTGGAGGACCGCTTCTGCGACTGCGAACATTCGGAGATTCTCCCGCAGGTGCTCAACGACTACGACATGCGCACCATGGATTTTCACGACTGGACGGTGAAGTATTCCAGCGAAGAGCTTTCGACGCTTGTCCATAGACGGACCGGAGTCGATTACGGTGAGATTCTCTCGCTGGAGCCGGTGGAAAGAGGCCCTTCAGGACGCATCAAGTACTTGAGAATCAACGGTACCAAGCATTCTGCCGTCATCGGCAAGGAGCTGGCGATACGCCGCGCATTGAGCGAGACGCACCTAAAGAGTTCAGCCTTCGAGGTCACGGTGGACGGAGACTTCTTCGTCCTCAGAGGCCGCGGCTGGGGGCACGGTGTTGGACTCTGCCAGATAGGCGCCGCCGTCATGGCTTCGGAAGGATACGATTACAGACAGATACTATCTCACTACTATGTCGGAGCGGAAGTTGAGCAGTAATCCGTGGGCTTGGGTGCCCACCCTCTACTTCGCGGAGGGCATACCGTACTTCATCGTGAACGTCATATCCGTCACGATGTTCAAGCGGCTCGGGATGTCCAACGGGGATGTCGCCGCCTATACGGCCATGCTGTATCTCCCGTGGGTCATCAAACCGCTCTGGAGCCCGTTCGTGGATGTGATCCGCACCAAGCGCTGGTGGATTCTCGCCATGCAGGCCCTCGTCACAGCCGGCTTCGCCGCGCTCGCCCTGTCCGTGAGTCCGGACGCCTTCGGGCTTTCCATAGTGTGTTTCTACATAATAGCCTTCGCTTCCGCCACCCATGATATTGCGGCGGACGGCTTCTACCTCATCGCCCTTGACGAGAAGCGGCAGTCGCTGTTCGTGGGCATCCGGAGCACGTTCTACCGCATATCGTCCGTGTTCGGACAGGGGGTGCTGGTCGTGCTTGCCGGCATCCTTGAGACCCGGCTCGGGAATATTCCGGCCGCGTGGAGCCTTACCATTGGCGGGGCTTCTGTGCTGTTCGCCCTGATTACGCTCTGGCACCTTTTCTCCCTCCCCAAGGTCGAGCGGGCCGGAGGCGGCAGGAACGCATCCGAGATCGCACGGGAGTTCTCCCGCGCCTGGGTGACATTTTTCCGTAAGGACGGGGTCTGGCTCGCTGTCGTGTTCATGCTGCTTTACAGGCTTCCGGAGGCGCTGTCCGTCAAGATGTTGACCCCTTTCCTGCTGGACGCTCCCGCGGATGGCGGGCTTGGCCTGAGCACTGCCGACTCGGGGCTCGTCTACGGGACTGTGGGGGTGATCGCCCTGACGGTCGGTGGCATACTTGGCGGGATTTTCGCCGCCTCGAAGGGGCTGAAGAGGTCACTTTGGCCGATGTCGCTTTCCCTTGCCCTGCCTTGTGCCGTCTACCTCTACATGGCTGTGGCTCAGCCTTCGGCGATGTGGGTCGTGTACCTGTGCGTGGCCTTCGACCAGCTGGGCTACGGTTTCGGCTTCACCGCCTACATGCTCTACATGATGCGCTTCTCCGAGGGGGAGTTCAAGACTTCCCACTACGCTATATGCACGGCCTTCATGGCCCTTTCAATGATGCTCCCGGGCTTCTTCGCCGGCTGGCTGCAGGAGGCTGTCGGGTATGTTGGATTCTTCATAATCGTAATGCTATGTTGTCTGGCAACCGTTTTCGTCACTTTCTTTGCGCGGCGGCGCTGCTGATCGCCGTCTGCGCGCAGGCCCGGGTCAAACCCGGCATCGAAGTTCTCCGTGACCGCGGCTTCTCCGGCCTTTCCGGTATGAGGGTCGGCCTGGTCACCAATCCTTCCGGGGTTGATTCCCAGCTCAACTCGACCATAGACATCCTCTATGGCGCTCCTGGTGTGGAGCTTGTGGCTCTTTTCGCCCCCGAACACGGGGTGCGCGGCGACATTTACGCCGGCGGCAAGGTGGAATCCGGCCGGGATCTGCGCACAGGGTTGCCGGTGCATTCGCTGTACGGCGCCACACGCGAGCCGTCGCAGGAGATGCTCAAGGGCCTGGACATCATGATCTATGACATCCAGGATGTCGGCAGCCGTTCCTATACGTTCATCTCAACCCTCGGGCTGGTGATGCGCGCCTGCGCCGAGGCGGAGATCCCCGTGATGGTGCTGGACAGGCCCAACCCTCTCGGCGGCAAGAAGGTGGAGGGGCCGCTGGTGGAGCCGGGGTTCAACTCGTTCGTCAGCCAGTACCGCATCCCCTATGTCTACGGGCTGACCGTGGGCGAACTTGCGATGCTCATCAACGAGGAAGGCCTCAACCGCGGGCAGAACGGCAAGGAAGAGCCCCGCAAGTGCAGCCTGTTCGTGGTGCCTATGGAGGGGTGGAGCCGCGACATGCTTTTCAACGACACCGGCCTGCCGTGGGTGCTCCCGTCCCCGAACATCCCGTATCCCGAGAGCGCGGTATGCTACCCGTCAGCCGGCCTGATAGGGGAGATGTACAACTACCTCAACATAGGCATAGGCTACACCCTGCCGTTCGCGACCTTCGCGGAGGAATGGGTGGATGCCGACAGGCTCAAGGAAGTGCTTGACAGTTACGAGGTTCCAGGGGTCGCATGGCGTACCGTACACTATAAGCCGACTTCCGGCAGGCTCTCCGGCAAACTGATCCACGGGGTCCAGTACTACTACACGGACTATGAGGCCGCGACCATAACTCTGACCCAGTTCTATGTGATGCAGGCCGTCTGGGAACTCTACGGCAAGAACCCGTTCGTCCTCTCCGCCGAGCGCATACCGATGTTCAACAAGGTCTGCGGCACTGATTTTGTCAGCAACACTTTCGGACAGAGCCTCAAGGTGTCGGACATCGCGGACTTCTGGTGCGCAGATGCGGAGACATTCAAGCGACTGTCCGCCAAATATTATCTTTATTGATTATGAACAGATTGACCTATCTCGCAGCAGCTGCGGCGGCGGTTCTCTCACTGCTTTCGCAGCCGGTCTTCGCCCAGTCGGGAGGGGGCGGCAACAACTCCAGGGGAGCTGGCCGCAGGCCTTCGGCGACGACATCTCCGCAACGCGGCAACGGTTCCTCCGATAAGACTTATACGGCTCCGCAGAACAGCGACAAATCCAGTGCGCAGCCGGGCGGTGATGAACGCCGCAGGCAGCCGGCACGCACGGGCAGCAATGCTCCGGGGCGGCGGGAACAGGCCACGCAGCCTTCCGGCAGGCCGGGCGGGCAGTCGCAGGACAACGGCCGGCGTCCGGGAGGGCAATATGGCCCAGGCGGTCAGCAGCCTTCCGGCAGGCCTGGTGGGGTTCATGACAATGGCAATCGCCCGGGACAGATGCGTCCTGGAGAAGGCAGGCCGGGCGGGCAGTCCCGTCCGGGGAATCAGGGGCGTCCGGGCAACCAGAACCGTCCTGGTTACGGGAATCGTCCCGGCCGTCCGGACATGGGCAATCGTCCGCCTCAGGGACACCCGGGCTATGGTGGGCCTCATGGCCACGGCCGTCCTGATGTGCGCCCCGGTGGAGGGTGGCGTCCGGCGCCGGGGAGGGTTCCGCCGCCTCATCGCTCTCCGATATCATACAGGCGCCCGTCGCGCTTCTGGGACAGCGGCGCTCACTATTTCGGCTACAGGGTGAAGCGCCTCCCTCTCAACTACGGCAGCAGGGAGTATTTCGGGGTGTCGTATTATGTGCTGAATGATGTATTCTATCGCTATGTAGACGGCAGTTATTATGTATGCCGGCCTCCTTTCGGGGTCGCGTTCATGCCTGCCAGGTTCGGCGCCGTCTCATGCAGTTTCGCGTTCTATTTCGCGTCTTACCGTAACTACCGGACCTACAACGATGTGGCCCGCTATATCACGGACCGCAACGCGCTGGTCGCTTCCGGCAACTCGCGCCTGCGTTTCTCTTCCGGCAATGCGCAGAGGGCCTATGAGTCGTATCTGCTCGCGGACCGTCTCGGACTTGTGCAGAGCTTTGCCGCAGCCGCAGCGGATTATTACTATGAGGACGGGGTGTTCTTCGTGAGGACTTCCGGCGGGGAATATGTCACCGTGGTGCCTCCTGCCGGCGCGCTTGTCGTGGAACTTCCTGACGACTACCGTGTCATCTATCTCGACGGGGTTGAGTACTACGCCGTAGACTACACGGTCTACCGCGCCGTGGCGCTGGACGGGAACTTGTATTTCGAGGTTCTGGGCCAGATGACTGACGGCTACAGCTATTACTAGGCGTCCGCGCGTCTTGGCGCTTCGCGCCCGGTGCTCCTGATGCATCTTGCTGCTTCGCGCCTCGTGCTCCGCGCGTGTGCTTCGTGCCTGTCACCCTTGAGTCTCCGTCTTGTCCCGGCGTCATTGCCGTATCAGGGCATAGCACCTTCTCAGGGATTCATCGGGGCCTGAGGCGATAAGTTCGACATCGGGTCTGGCGTCTGCGGGCCCGATGCCTTTTTCTTTAAGCACCTCGACGAGCCTCCTTGCCACCGCCGGGGCCGGGTCGATAAAACTGATCTCCGGTCCCGCGATTTTGCGGAGCGTCTCCAGGAGGAAGGGGTAGTGCGTGCATCCGAGCACCACCGTGTCCGCTCCCGCTTCGAGCAGTGGTCTGAGGCTGTCGCCGACCACCTTCTCGGCGTGCGGCCCTGTCAGTTCGCCGCTCTCCACCAGTTCGACGAATCCCTTTCCGACCCTCTCCACTATCTTGACCTCGTCCTGGAATCGTCCCTTGGTGTTCAGGTACTTGGAACCCTTGAGGGTGCCGGCTGTGGCCAGCACGCCTATCACCCCGCTTCTGGTTCCGAGGGCTGCCGGTTTCACCGCCGGCTCCATCCCCACGAACGGTATGCCGTATTCGCTGCGCAGGGTCTGGATCGCCGCCGCCGTGGCCGTGTTGCATGCCACCACCATCGCCTCCGCCCCCTTCGAGAGCATAAGCTCCGTGATGCGGCGACAGCGCTCGCGGATGAATTCGGGGCTCTTCTCACCGTACGGGCACCATGCGTTGTCGGAGAAGTACACATACCTCTCCTGCGGCAGCACTTTCAGTATCTCCCGCATCACCGACAGTCCACCGACTCCCGAATCCATTATTCCTATTGTTGGCATATTCTTTTCACGTTGATTTACTTTGCAAATAAGATATCTTTGAAATTCAGTATATTGCAGATAGGACGGATTTGTTCTGCAAATAAGATTCTGTGTTATATCCGTTCAAAGAAGTCGTCGTAGTCTTTGTCAAGAATTTTCCAGAAGCCGTTTTTACGTCCGCCTTCACGGGCGATCAGCTGTAATTCAGCGAGCCTTCTCAAGTATTTTTGAACTTGTCTTGTAGATACGCCTAAATTCTCGGCAATGGCGGCGATGTTGATTTGTGGGTTCGTTGAAATCAACTTATATATGCGTCTTTGGGCTTTTACGAACTCTTTTGTGAACTGAACCGGTTCTTTTACGAACTCTTTTACGAACTCTTTTGTGACATCGGAGGTGTCGTTCGCGACATCTTTTACGACATCGGTGCCGTAGTTTAGATTCCAGAGGGTCACGTGGAACTCGGTGGCGTTGGAGTTGAATTCAGGAGCGCGGTATTCTTTCAAAGACTCAAAACGATTATATTCCCCGAGGATTTTCTTCATTCCGCTGCCTCGGCGCTCCATAAGGTCGAGACGGCTGAAAAAGTCTGCGAGGAGAGGATTGCGACGCTTGGACGGGACTGAGAGCGGGTTCAATTGTTGAATCAGGCGACCGTCAATCATTCCGCCGGGGGAATATACCTCCATCCGGTCGTTGTACATATCAATATGAATCTCGCTGCCGAGTTCTTGGTAGTCGCGGTGGATAATGGCGTTGCAGATGACCTCTGTCACGGCTCTTTCCGGGTAGTCAGGAAGCTCCTCTCGGTGATCAGACTCCTTCCACCAACGCTTGTGCGAGTTGTTGCGGATGAATGCGACGGCATCCTGCAGCTGACCGATGACGCTGCCTTCCAGTTCGGCATCATCGAGGGCTTCGCCGAGTCCGCTTGTCATCGTGAGACCGTTCCAGCGAGTGCAGAATATTCGTGACTGGCGGATAGGGGAGTCGTCTGCAAGCAGTGCTCCCGCATTGGTCAGAGAACCGTTTTCGTCAATGATGCCCCAGGACGTGAACTCGCTGTCGTCGAATGAGCGGTGAAGCCTCTTGAAGCAGGCAGAACGGAGCTGTGTGAAGGCCATATCCGTGAACTTGTATGGCGACGGAAGCGCGTCGTAAGTCCTGCCGGAACCTTTCAATACCAATGCTTTCAGTTGGAGACGGTCGGCGACAACAGATTCGTTGCCGATACGGATGTATGCTATGCGCTGCTTGTCACCGATGTAGTAATATGGTGTTTCCGTTCCTGCATTGACGTGAAGCAGGATTAGTCTCTTGCCATCAAGATCTTTGAATTCGAGGAGAATATCTGGAACCGGGTCAAGCTTGGTCTTGACATATTCGCTGATAGCCTCGGAGTCGCTTTCGGCATTGGCAAGCCCAACAATTCTGTCATCATCGCTGATGCCGAATATCAATGTGCCTCCATCGCCGTTTGCGAATGCAGAAACGCTCTTGAGCCAGCTCTTTGGTTTGCCGGCTTCAAGCTTCTCTTTCTTGTCATAGGCGGTAGCCTCTCCTATAAGGTCTTTCAGTTCCATAATGCATTTTTATATATGACCAAAATAACGGTGTTTGTCCTTCATTTGTCTAAGTGGATTTCGTAATAGTCGTTACGACATTAATAATCAAACTAATCAATCCCCATAAACCTCCAAGGGAGCAAATCCCATCTATAATTACTTTTAGCCACTTAGCAATTGGGAAGAAAATCTTTTATTCCTGATTCTTTACATATGGCTTCATAATCTGATTCCGACTTTTTAAGTTTTTCTTGGAGACTCTGGTTTTTCTTAGAAGCTGTTTAAAATTTATTGAAAAAAGTTGCTATATAAGCACGTAAATAATTAAAAATCAGTAGGTTAATTGAAATATTATTCGTAACTTTATAAGTGTCAATCAATTAGAGCTATGAACCAATATCCGACCGACCTTACTGATAAACAATGGCAAGTTACCGAAAATATTCTTGACCCGCAACACAGAAAGCGAAAATACCCCCTTAGAGACATCATGATGCCAGTGGGCTTACCTCTCGTACCGCTTCATACATTGTCCTCCTTTTCAGCAAGAGCTCGTAAAAGCATCATTCCTTTGGTTGTCAGAAGGTATTTCTGGCGGGGATGCCTCGGCGAATCAGGATACAGCGCTCGTATGAAACCGTCGCCTATTGACGGAGAAAGATAGACTTTCAGGAAATTGTCCCGTCCTTTCAGCCCGATGCACTCCATCATCTCTTTCACGGACAACTCCTTGTCCCCTATAGTGCGAATCAGGACCTCGATGTTCGGATTATCCGTGTGGAACTTGTCCTGTACTTGTCCCGAACTTGTCCTGAACTTGTCCCGAACTTGTCCTGTCCCGAAATCCAAGTTCGGCTGTACGCTCCACTCTGGAGAGGGATTGATGTGGAGGTAGCGGTTCCTCAGGTCCCAATGTTCGCCGAGGAGCAGGTTGCGGAAGAAGCGCTCAAGATAGACCGGAGAATAGTCGATGCCTTTCACAAGATTCTTATAGTTTGCCCGCACCAGCGCATTGCGGAAATACCAGGAATGGTCTGCGAAAAGGTCATTGTTGATGTCGAAGCCTACGGAGCGGAGGTATTGAATGGTAAAGACGGCGGTGGCGCGCGTGTTTCCTTCGCAGAATGCGTGGATTTGCCAAATCCCTGAGACAAAACCCGTCAGGTGGGCGATCATTTCATCTCTGGAGATTCCTTTGTAGCAGAATGAGCGTTCCTGTTCGATGTCATATTCCAAGGCCTGGTGCAAATCCTCCCAGTTCAGGTAGCTGACGGACGCGCCTTCCAGCACCCATTCTTTCTTCGAGATGTCATAGTCGCGAATCCGCCCGGCGTGTTTGAATACTCCGTCAAAAATTCTTCGGTGCAGAGATATGATACCGTTCGCGCTGAAATCGAATGTCCCGGAGGACAGGATTTTAGTGATGTTTACCGAGACTTTGTCCGCTTCTTCATTGTCCGCATTTCCTGAATTATGCGTGGTCTTGGAGATATAGTATTGCTTCAGGAGTTCACGTGCTTCATCTATGGTTATGTCGCCTTCGATGTTCCTGCGTGCTGTCTGCTGAAGGTATTCGGATGTCTTCAGCCCATCCACAGCCTGCAGTCCTATTGCGACGCGCCAAGCCTCCGCCCTGTCTTTTTGGGCGGGTTCTCCTTGCCGGATGTACTGGTTGAAGTCAAGATATGTCTGCATTATCTTTCCAATATTTCATTAAGAAGTCCTTCTTACGTTCCAGGACTGCTTCTTTGGTTGGCTCCAACAGAATATCAAGACGGCGGAGAACCGCCATCGGCATTATGATTTTATTGTATTCGTCCTTCTCGAATGCGTGTACCGGAACATCATTGGCGATGTTCCAGATGAAGGAGAATAGATGGTTGTATTGTGCCGTATTCATTTGATACAAAAATAACATTTTCTCCGGAAATCGGCGCCAGCCTTGTCCGCTCTGTGCGTGCGTGCGACACACATCTCGTGGCCCTTCGGCGGTGGCAGATAACACGCTGACAATCAAGCAAGAGAGCACTTTACCTGTCGGCAAAACCGGTTCTTCGTCAAATTGCGTGCATCAATC
>ERZ1026860.1266-NODE-1266-length-13284-cov-5.502910_pt1 | contig 13284 bp, 14 predicted proteins | sample MGYA00380160_ERZ1026860 | MGnify/ENA primary metagenome ERZ1026860 (study PRJEB33269, sample SAMEA4719796) | human gut metagenome | biome: human-associated habitat; feature: organic feature; material: feces | place: Cameroon | collected 2013-10 ... | reverse complement strand
CAGAACGTCGTGAGACAGTTCGGTCCCTATCTGTCGTGGGCGTAGGATATTTGAGAGGAGCTGACCCTAGTACGAGAGGACCAGGTCGGACGCACCTCCGGTGCATCAGTTGTACTGCCAAGTGCATAGCTGAGTAGCCGCGTGCGGATGGGATAAACGCTGAAAGCATCTAAGCGTGAAGCCCACCTCAAGATGAGATATCCACAGCGAAAGCTGGTAAGGTCACTCGTAGACTACGAGTTTGATAGGTCGGAGGTGTAAGCGATGAAAGTCGCTCAGCTGACCGATACTAATAGACCGAGTGCTTGAACTACAAAGGTTCGATTCGAAGCATGAAAGTTATGATGAAATCTCTTGTTTGGTTTTCAATGGACATTGGAAGTGCCTGAGGGTAAGCGGTAAGCGTCGTAGAGATACGAAGTGAGCTGCAAAATGACTCGCACCTTTAGCTCATGTTGGACTACCAACTTCGCTACGGTGCAATCGACTCGCACCTTTAGCTCAGTTGGTAGAGCAACTGACTCTTAATCAGTGGGTCCCGGGTTCGAATCCCTGAAGGTGCATAGAGTATGCGGCGAAGGTCTTGACAAAAGAGACCGGATGTGGTATACTGAAGATAGTTGGTGAGATTTACGCAGAGGGTCCACCTGTTCCCATTCCGAACACAGAAGTTAAGCTCTGTCGTGCCGAAGATACTTGGCTGGAGACGGCCCGGGAAAATAGGTATTCGCCAACACTACGACAGAGGTTAGAGATATTCTAACCTCTCGTCTGTTTATTCCTCCATAGCTCAGTCGGTAGAGCGAGCGATTCGTTTTACACGGGAGCACAGTGGCGGAATCCCAAATGCTTTTGCATGAGAAATTGTGCAGAAGTACCATAATCCTCCATAGCTCAGTCGGTAGAGCACCTGACTGTTAATCAGGGTGTCACTGGTTCGAGTCCAGTTGGGGGAGTCAATTAAAGCATCTCATTAACGTGAGGTGCTTTTTTCGTTGTCAAAACTGAATATCTCGTAAGGCAAAGTGATGATTTTTGATAGATTATCCTTTGCCTTTTTTTCATGCTCAAAATGTGGTAAAAGGAGGAAGAATGCAGGAAGTAGTTGAAAATATCGCTCTTGAAAAGTTGAAACCGTTTCCGAATCATCCGTTTAAGATACGGGAGGACGAAGCTATGATGGAGACGGTGGAAAGCGTGAAATCGTTTGGTGTGCTTCAGCCGGCGATTGTCAGACCTACAAAGGACGGTGAATATGAGATATTGTCTGGACACAGGAGAAAGAGGGCTTGTGAGCTTGCGGGGAGGAAGACTATGCCGGTGATTGTGCGTGAACTTAGTGACGATGCTGCGGTGATATTTATGGTTGATTCAAATTTGCAGAGGGAAAACATATTGCCGAGTGAAAGAGCTGCGGCATACAAGATGAGGCTCGAAGCTATGAAAAGGCAGGGAATGCGCACAGATTTAACCTTGTCTCAACTTGAGCCGAAGTTACGATCTGATAAGAAAATAGCTCGAGAAGTTGGAGACAGTAGAGCACAAATTCAAAGATACATTAGACTAACAGAGCTACAGCCGGAACTCATGAAAATGGTAGACGAAAAGAAAATCGCGTTCACACCTGCTGTTGAACTATCGTACCTTAAGCCGGATGAACAGCGGATGCTGATAGACACCATAGAATCAGAACAGTCTACACCATCGCTGTCACAAGCGCAGAGAATGAAAAAGCTGTCGCAAAATGGCGAGTTAGACTGTGATAAGTTGTTTTCGATTATGACTGAGCTGAAAAAGCCTGAAAAAAATGAAATTCGTTTATCATCAGATATTCTAGAAAAATATTTTCCAAAGAACTACACGCCGCAGAAGATGCAGGAGGTCATCATAAAGCTGCTGGAGTCTTGGCAGAGAAAACGACAGATGAATCATGAAAGATAAAAGTTAATATTGCAGAAGGGTAAGTTGAGATTTTTTGACTTACCCTTTTTTGCGTTCCGGAGAGAGGAGTGAAAAAATGCCGGTATTCAGAGTAAGCAAAAACAGAGACTTTACGGTCATAGCAAACAGCGTTTTTAAAGACAGGAGGTTGTCCGCAAAGGCAAAGGGAATTTTAGTAGAAATGCTGTCCCTGCCAGAGAATTGGGACTATACGCTGAAAGGATTGACTACCCTATTCTCGGATGGGATAGATTCAATCCGCCAGGGTATAAAGGAGCTTGAGGAGAACGGGTACATAGTCCGCGAGAGAAAGCGCGACGCAAGGGGAAGACTTGGCGGGATGGAGTATGTCATTTACGAGACGCCTGAGAAGGGTGTTGAAAACACTGTTGAAAACTCAGTTCCTGAACAGTCCTCTTCTGCGAACGCCGAACCAACAGAGGATTTTCCCACACAGGGTGAGTCTGCGGAGGACAAGGCAATGCTATATAAAGAACTAAATAAATCAAGAACTAAAGAATCAAGTACTCACTTATCAAATCCTTATCAATCAATCACAGAGGAGGCTGCTGATGTGATGGGATATGATGAGGCGAGGAAGACGGTAAAAGAGAATATCGAGTACGAAATTCTCTCTGAACGGTATCCTGTGGAGAGACTTGATGAAATTGTCGATATTGCGTCGGAAGCACTTTGCTCTAAGCGTAGTTCATTTTCGCTTGGCAAGGACACATACCCGTATGCTCTCGTGAAGGACAGGCTGTTACGGCTCGACAGCTCGCATATCGAATATATCCTCGACTGCATCGACGGGAACACGACGGATATCAGGAACATCAAGCCGTATCTGCTGAAAACGCTCATTAACGCGCCGGCTACGATGGACAGCTATTATCGAACTAAAGTGAATCACGATTTGTACGGGGGTGATGCAACTTGCAGGAAGAGGTAGACAGCAGGACGGTCGCTTTGTCGATAAGCGCGGCGAAGTTCACGGGAAGGCTGTTTAAAGCGGCGATTGGCAAGTATATGGCTCATCGCAAAGAGAAAAAGCTGCAAAAAGCGCGTGACGGTCCCGTAAAACCATGCGGAAAGCAGACCGTAAAGCAGCTTATCGGACAAAATCAGGGAGTATCTACAATCGAATCAAACGATCCGGAGATAAAGAATTTCGAGAGAATCGCAAGAAAGTACGGCGTCGACTATGCCGTGAAGAAAGTCAGAACGGACGGCAAACCGAAGTACGTCATATTCTTCAAGGCAAGGGACGCGGACGCTTTGACTCAAGCCTTCACGGAATACTCAAGAAAGACCGTGGAGAAAGAGAAAAAGCCGTCGGTTCTCAAAAAGCTTCGAGATTTGTCAGCCGTAGTCAAAGGTAAGGTTCTTGAGAGGACGAGGGAGAAACAGCGGGGACAGTCGAGATGAAAAGCAAGCTGAAAAAGACGCTCATTTCAAGTGTGCCGTATGCGTTCATCGCGCTGTTTGCAACCAAACTCGGTCAAACATGGAGACTTGCGGACGGAATCACAGTCAGTGAAAAATTTCTTCATATTGCAGACGGATTTACAGAAGCCATGCAGTCACCAATGCCGAGCTTTCATCCGCTTGATTTGCTTGTGGGAGTGATAACTGCACTGCTCATTCGACTGATAGTCTATGAAAAGTCAAAGAACGCGAAGAAATACCGCCGGAATGTGGAATACGGCTCGGCTCGATGGGGAAAAGCGGACGATATCGCACCGTATATAGACCCGGACTTTCGGAATAACGTGATTCTTACCCAGACGGAGCGGCTGACAATGAACAATCGACCGAAAGACCCGAAAACAGCGCGAAACAAAAACGTGCTTGTAGTCGGAGGCTCAGGTTCAGGTAAGACGAGATTTTTCGTCAAGCCTCAGATTATGCAGATGCACAGCTCATATGTCGTGACCGATCCGAAGGGGGGGCTGCTATGTGAAACCGGAAAAATGATGCAAAAAAACGGGTACAAAATCAAGATGCTGAATACAATAAACTTCAAAAAATCCATGTGTTACAATCCGTTTTCGTACATCCACAGCGAAAAAGACGTGCTGAAACTCGTGACCTGCCTGATGCAGAACACAAAAGGCGAGGGAAAAGGCTCTGACCCGTTCTGGGAAAAAGCGGAACAGCTCTTGTATACGGCACTCATCGGGTACATATGGCTGGAAGCTCCCGAAGAAGAGAAGAATTTCAATACGCTCATCGAGATGATAAACGCGATGGAGGTTAGGGAAGACGACGAGGATTTTGAAAATCAGGTGGATGTCATCTTCCGTGAGCTGAAAGAGAAGAACCCGAATCATTTCGCTGTGCGCCAGTATGCCAAATACCGCTTAGCCGCCGGCAAGACTGCTAAAAGTATACTCGTTTCATGCGGAGCAAGACTTGCAGTTTTCGATATTGCAGAACTCCGTGAAGTCACATCATATGACGAACTGGAGCTTGATACGCTTGGGGACAGAAAAACAGCACTGTTCCTCATCATGTCCGACACCGACGACAGCTTCAACTTCCTCATTTCCATGTGTTATACACAGCTTTTCAATCTGCTCTGCGAGAAAGCAGACGATGTGTACGGCGGAAGGCTTCCCGTTCATGTGCGGTGCCTTATTGATGAATGCGCGAATATCGGACAAATTCCGAAGCTAGAGAAACTTATTGCAACAATCAGAAGCCGTGAAATTTCCGCTTGCCTTGTATTGCAGGCGCAAAGTCAGCTCAAAGCCGTGTACAAAGACAACGCAGACACAATCATCGGCAACTGTGACAGCAGACTGTTTCTCGGCGGCAGTGAACCGACAACGCTGAAAGAACTCTCCGCATCCCTCGGAAAAGAGACGATTGATATAGCGAACACAAGCGAAAACCGCGGAAAGGAGGTATCGCACGGACTGTCTTTCCAAAAGCTCGGCAAAGATTTGGCTTCCGTGGACGAATTGTCAGTGCTTGACGGCGGCAAATGCATTCTACAGCTTCGTGGTGTCCGTCCTTTTCTTTCCGATAAATACGACATTACAAAACACCCGAACTACAAGTATCTTTCGGATTACGATCCGCGCAACAATTTTGATATAGAGAAATTTCTCTCAACAAGGTTAAAGACAAAGGCAAATGATACCTATGACGCATACGAAATCACAGAAACCGCCGATTGAGCGGATTTTTTTATGGAAAAGTGAGGTGAAGCCAAGCAGGATTTAAGTATTACAGACCACCGATTCGGGCAGAACCGAAAAACTATTCTCACCGTAAGTAAGAAAAACCAATTTTTTAAAGCAGCAAAAGCTGAGAAAGGTGTAAATATGGATTTTTTCAATTCTGCAATCGATACTCTTCAGACTCTCGTTGTAGCACTCGGAGGCGCGCTCTGCGTATGGGGCGGCATTAACTTACTGGAAGGATATGGCAACGATAACCCCGGTGCGAAATCACAAGGTGTAAAGCAGCTTGTAGCCGGCGGAGGTGTAGCACTCATCGGTATCACATTAATTCCGCTTCTTTCCGGGCTCTTAGGATAATCAATACACACATAAACAAACCTGTATGGTGCGTCTCTCTTCGTGGGGGATGCACCGGAAAGGGGGGATAAGCAATAGATGCAATAAAAGAATCCATCACGGAATGGCTGAAAGAACTGCTCGTTGCCGGAACGATGAACAACCTCACCGGACTGTTCGATACCGTAAACGAAAAGGTCGGGGACATTGCAAATCAGGTGGGGCAGACTCCGGCTTCATGGAACAGCAGCGTGTATTCGATGATACACAGCCTGTCCGAAAGCGTGATCGTTCCCATAGCCGGACTGATTCTTGCGTTTGTGATGACGCTCGAATTCATAAACATCATCATTGAAAGAAACAATCTGCATGATTTTGAAATCACAAATACCTACAAGTGGATGTTCAAGACAGCCTGCTCCGTCCTTATCGTGACAAACACGTGGAATATCGTCATGGCAGTGTTCGACGTGGCTCAGAATATCGTAAATGACGCGTCGGGAATCATTGTTTCGGATACGTCCCTGCGGTTTGAGTCGCTGATACCGGACTTGGAAGCACAGCTTGAAGCGATGGAGCTTGGAACATTGTTCGGCGTGTGGATGCAGTCGTTCCTTGTCGGGATCTGTATGCACATTCTGACAATATGTATTTTTCTCATATCGTTTGGCAGAATGCTTGAGATCTACGTCATGACCTCAGTCGCACCGATACCGATGGCAAATATGCTCGGCAGAGACAGCCACATGGGGCAAAACTACATGAAATCGCTCGGAGCCTTGGGACTTCAAGCGTTTCTTATCATCATCTGCGTGGCAATATACGCCGCACTCGTGCAGAATATCTCCGTAACGGGGGATATATCATACGCAATCTGGACCTGCATGGGATATACTGTGCTCTTGTGTTTCAGCCTGTTCAAGACCGGCAGCATTGCAAAGTCTATCCTCGGTGCGCATTAAAAAACAGAGCAGCTGCTATGCCACTCTGTTTCGGTTTATGCGTTTGTGTGAAAAGAAGCATCATTTTTTGTCAGCAGATAGAGACAGTACTGATTCATGCTGATTCCCTCGGCTTTGGAATGCTCCGCAAGAGACTTGTGCAGTGATTTGGGAATCCGCAGCTTGAATTGACCCGAGTATTCTTCTTCGGAAACAGGCTCGGGAATGGAAATTCCTTCTTCCATCGCGGCAATGAGCCACTCTTTCTTGCAGTCGGCGGCGTTTCGTACCGCTTCTTCGAGTGTATCTCCGCAGGTTAGACAGCCCGGAAGCTCCGGAAAACGTACTGCGAAACCGCCTTCTACAGTGTCAGGAATGATCTCCATACGATACGGCAAACGCATATATTCTTCAATTGTTCTCATAATTTTCCTCCGTTTCAATAACTTCTTTCACCATCTGCACATAAACGGTCTTTATCGGCTCATGAATGGGAATCGTAATCGGGTTTCGTCCTTCTTTGCGGAACGTGCAATGACTGCTGCCGCTTGACGGTCGTTTCATAGTGTAGCCGTAGCTTTCAAGCACCTTGCGCAGTTCTTCAAATCGCATTCCCTTATCCAGTGTGCAGATGCGGGCAAGAAGTTTATCCCACTTGGACACATACATCACCTCGCATATATAGTATATCATGGTGTCATATGTGGTGTCAATAGTATGCTGCAAAAATTCAGAAAAAATTCAGTTAGGAGGTGTAACCATAGCATACGTACCTGTACCAAAAGACCTAACAAACGTAAAAACAAAATTCCTTTTCAATTTAACAAAACGGCAGCTCATCTGCTTTGGCGGCGGCGCAATTATCGGCGTACCGCTTTTTTTCATTCTCAGACCGCATACACAGACAAGCACCGCCGCTCTCGTTATGGTGTTTGTGATGCTGCCGTTCTTCCTGCTTGCGATGTATGAGAAAAACGGACAGCCGCTTGAAAAGGTGATGCGGAATATGGCAAATGTCCTCTTTATCAGACCGAAGAAAAGACCGTACCGAACAAAAAACTTCTACATAGCACTTGAGAAACAAAATGAACTCGACAAGGAGGTGTACGCGATTGTCAGTGGGAAAGCTCACACGAAGCGAACGAAAACAGATTGAAGCCGTTATCGCAAAACACAAGAATGCCGATAAGCGAAAGATGTCCGCGCAGGACTCCATTCCGTTTCAAAGAATGTTCCCGGACGGAATCTGCCGCACTGGGGACAACAATTACACAAAAACCATACGCTTTGATGACATAAACTATATGTTAAACACCAACGAAGACAAAACCGCAATATTTGACGGATGGTGCGACTTCCTGAATTACTTCGACAGCTCCATCGGTTTCCAGCTTTCGTTCATCAACCGCGCCGCAAACCGAGAGAACGCGTATGAGCATATCTGCATACCGCCGCAAGGGGACGAATTTGACGAAATCCGCGCGGAATATACGGATATGCTGCGGAATCAACTTGCCAAAGGGAATAACGGACTCATCAAAACAAAGTATCTCACGTTTTCCATCGAAGCGGAGAACCTGAAAGCGGCAAAACCGAAGCTTGAACGCATTGAGACGGACATTCTGAACAACTTCAAAAGACTCGGCGTTTCCGCAGAGGTGCTGAGCGGTCACGAAAGACTGGAGCTGCTGTACGATATATTCCACATGGACGAGCAGATACCGTTCCGCTTTTCGTGGGATTGGCTTGCTCCATCAGGATTGTCTGTGAAGGACTTCATCGCGCCGTCTTCTTTTTCTTTCCGTGAGAGCAGATATTTCCGCATGGGAGAGAAAATCGGAACAGCGTCATTCCTGCAAATTCTCGCCCCCGAGCTGAACGACCGAATGCTTGCGGATTTTTTAGATATGGACAGCTCACTTGTCGTTACCATGCACGTGCGTTCCGTCGATCAGATTCAGGCTATCAAGACCATCAAGCGTAAGATAACAGACCTCGACAAAAGTAAGATAGAGGAGCAGAAAAAAGCATTCCGCGGCGGATACGATATGGAAATTCTTCCGTCCGACCTTGCTACATACGGAAATGAAGCAAAAAAGCTCCTGCAAGACCTGCAAAGCCGCAACGAGCGTATGTTCCTGCTGACGTTCCTTGTTCTCAACATCGCGGACACCAAAACAAAACTCGATAATTTCGTGTTCCAGGCGGCTTCTATCGCACAGAAATACAACTGCATTCTCACAAAGCTCGACTTTCAGCAGGAAGAAGGACTTATGAGCAGTTTGCCTCTCGGATTAAACCAAATTGAAATTCAGCGAGGTCTTACCACTTCATCTACGGCGGTTTTCATTCCGTTCACCACACAAGAGCTGTTCCAGAACGGCAGGGAAGCGCTGTACTGCGGTATCAACGCTCTTTCAAACAACCTCATTATGGTGGATAGAAAATATCTTAAAAATCCAAACGGTATGATACTCGGCACACCCGGAAGCGGTAAATCCTTCTCGGCAAAGCGGGAGATTGCAAATGTGTTCCTTGTCACGGACGACGACATAATCATATGTGATCCCGAATCGGAGTACGGGACACTCGTGGAAAGACTGCGCGGACAGGTGATACACATCTCCCCGACAAGCACGGATTACGTCAATCCCATGGATTTAAACCTCAACTATTCCGATGATGAATCCCCGCTCAGCCTGAAATCCGACTTCATTTTATCCCTGTGCGAACTCATTGTAGGAGGCAAAGAAGGACTTCAGCCTGTGGAGAAAACCATCATCGACCGATGCGTTAGGAATGTTTACCGAGAATACCTCAGCAATCCCATCCCCGAAAAGATGCCGATTCTTGAAGACTTGTATGACGAACTGCGGCGGCAGGAGGAAAAAGAAGCTCAATATTTGGCAACAGCTCTCGAAATCTATGTCACAGGCTCGCTGAATGTCTTCAACCACCGAACCAACATCAATATCGAGAATCGTATTGTCTCCTTTGATATCAAGGAGCTCGGCAAACAGCTTAAAAAAATCGGTATGCTTATCGTGCAGGACGCAGTTTGGAACCGTGTTACCGTAAACCGAGACGAACACAAATCCACACGGTACTATATAGACGAATGCCATCTCCTGCTGAAAGAGGAACAGACGGCGGCGTATATGGTGGAGATTTGGAAGCGATTCCGTAAATGGGGCGGTATTCCGACAGGTATCACGCAGAACGTGAAGGACCTCCTCGCTTCAAAAGAGATAGAAAACATCCTTGAAAACTCGGACTATATCTATATGCTGAATCAGGCGGCGGGAGACAGACAGATTCTCGCGCAGAAACTGAACATATCCCCGCACCAGCTCTCGTATGTGACGCATTCGGGCGAAGGTGAAGGACTGCTGTTCTACGGATCAACCATCCTGCCTTTTGTGGATCACTTCCCGAAAGATACGGAGCTGTATAAACTAATGACGACCAAATTAGGTGAAAAGAAAGAATAGCTAAGAATCCTCTGATTTAAGGTTATTTTTGTGATAAAAGCTCTTATATTTTAGCCTTTTATCGCAAAAATCCGATTTATTCAGAGGTTTCTTCAAAAAGAGAGGTATGAATATGGAAAACAAAATGAAGGTATTTGAAAACAAAGAATTCGGATTTGTTCGGACAGTTATGGTAGGAAACGAGCCGTGGTTTGCGGGAAAGGATGTAGCTGCCGCACTCGGGTACAAGAATCCGCAGGAAGCTGTCAGAACACACATTTTTGATGAGGATAAAGGGGTGAGCGAAATCCTCACCCCCGGCGGTACACAGAAATTGACAGTAATCAATGAGTCCGGCTTATACAGTCTCATTTTAGCAAGCAAAATACCGTCTGCACGAGCATTCAAAAAATGGGTAACATCGGAAATTCTCCCGGATATCCGCAGACATGGCGCGTACATATCCGATCCGCTGATGCAGAAAATGGCGGACAATCCCGGCTTGCTTGAAAAAATCGTTGAAACCATGATGTATGAGAGAAAGCGAGCGGACAGCCTTTCAGAAAAGCTGAAAGAAGCACAGCCGAAAGCGGACTATTTTGATTCTTTTGTGAATCCCGCGAACTGTACCAACATCAGAGACACCGCAAAAGAACTCGGCGTACCTGAGAAAACATTCTGCAAATTCCTGCAAAACGAAAAATATCTCTATCGCTGCCCCGCCGGAAACCTCATGCCGTACAGCAAAAAGAGCAACGACGGACTGTTCGTGGTGCGCGATTACTACCGCCGCGGTCATTTCGGAACATACACCCTCATCACGCCGAGCGGAAAGAACCTGTTCCGTATGCTGTTTGGCGGGATGGGAATGTAAAAAGGAGGAGCTGCCATATGAAATATACATATAGAACCTGCTGTCACCCTGTGCTTGGCAGAATCCGCACTATCTGCGACGGGAAAATGCTCATGCTCTGTGCAGGCGACCTTGGACGTATGCTCGGCTTTAAAAATCCTGAAGAATATGTAAAAAAGCACTGCCCGCATATGCAGAAGTATGCTTACCCCAGAATGGAGAAAAAGATGTACTTTGCAAATGCCGCGGAAGCCGATGTTTTACTCGCGGAAACGGATAGCAGAAGCGCGGATATGCTTGAATACTGGCTGTGCAATACTGTAATTCCGGATATTTTCGGAGAATGCCGTGACAGAGAAGCCGAGACAGGTCTTTATCTGATTCATGCGCGTGACTACTGCCGGTATGTGTTCGATATTTTGAAAATGTGCCGCTGTCTGTATGTTCTCGCAAACACTGTATCGGACACAGAAGCAAGCGATTCCGCAAAATACTGCGCCGAGGTGATGCTGGGACAGTGCGCGGAAATATTGGCGGCATATGGATTTTCCATGGAAGATATGGAGTGTGCGCGCCGAGAAAGGATTGAAGCTTTGTTTGAGCATGATGTGATCTCACCTGAGCAAGGCGGATATTTCCCGTGTAACCACTATGCCGAAGCGTAACATTCGTCTGGAGTTCACCGAAGAAGAACGGCAGAACCCTTCACTAAAAAAGCCGATACGCAAAGCAGAGAAAGCCGCAGAAAAGCTCGATAAGACAAAAGCCAAACTCCCCACAAAAATCAACGGACAGGAGAAAAAGCCTCCGTCCAAGCTCGTCCATATCACAGCCGATACTCCGATCGACGTACTCGCCACACAGTTTCACCGTGAAGCAAAGGACTCCGACAATACCGCCGCAGAAGCCGTGGATGCAGGAGTCGGTACTTTGCAGACAGTGCGCGAGGTGTCGTACCACCAAAAGCTGAAGCCATACCGAGCCGCAGTGCGTGCAGAGACAAAAGCGGACGCGGCTAACCTTCGCGTACTTGAAAAGGAAGCACATGAGATAACAAACAGCTCCCGAATGCAGCAAAAACGCTATGTCAAAAAGGAGTACATGAAAGCGAAACGCTCATCCGAAAATACCGCAAAAGCATCGGAGATAGCAGCACGTGCGGCGGCAGATACGGCTGAAAAAGCAAAACAGGCTGTAGAGTTTGTCCGCGCTCATCCGAAAGGCGTGATCATAGCTATTGCCATAGCTCTTGTTCTGCTCATTTTCACCTCGTTCGTTTCTTCGTGCTCCGTTATGCTTGAGGGAATGCTTGGCGGCGTCGGAGCTTCCACATACCAAAGCAATGAAGAAGATATGCTTGAAGCGGAGGAGGCATACCGCGCGATGGAGGAAGAACTACAGTATACGCTTGATAATTACGAATTTCTATATCCCGGATACGACGAATACAGAATCACGGGAGAAGTGAGCGGGCACGACCCGTATGTCCTGACTTCCATCCTCTCGGCAATGTACGGAAAATACACCGCGAACGATGTACATGATACGCTTGATAGAATATTTTCTCTGCAATATCAGCTTGAAGAACGAGTCCGCAGAGGTATCTGTACGGTTAAGCTCACCGTGAAACCGATGGATGAGATAGCAAAGTCAATCCTAACGGACGAGCAGTACGAGAGGTACAAGCTCTACATGGAGACAAAAGGAAATTATCCTGAACTGTTCGACAGTATTGATTCACCGCAAACACAAGCCATACATGGAGATATGATTGTAGCCGACACATTCACAAAAGTCAAAGCGGAAGCGGAAAAATTTCTCGGCTATCCATACGTTTGGGGCGGCAGTTCTCCCGAAACCTCCTTTGACTGCTCCGGATTTGTTTCGTGGGTCTACAATCATTCGGGGTGGAGCATAGGAAGATGTACGGCGCAGGGACTGTACAATATCTGCACTCCCGTGTTCGAAGACGAAGTACAGCTCGGAGATCTTGTGTTTTTCAAGGGAACCTACGCTACATACGGCGTCTCTCACGTCGGAATCTACATGGGCAACGCGGAAATGCTGCACTGCGGCGATCCGATTTCCTATGCCGACCTGACTTTACCGTACTGGAAACAGCACTTTTTCGCATACGGAAGACTGCCCGAGAACTGAAAGGAGAATTATGAATCCCAAAATATCCAAACTGAAAGCGGAGAAAGAGAAAAATCTCAAAAAAATCGCTGACATGAACGCAAGAAACGAAGAAATTGACAAGCTGATTACGGAACTCGAAAACCTTGACATAATCGGACTTGTGCGTGAATGCCGCATCACACCAGAGGAGCTTGCCAAACTGCTCAAAAATATCACGGAGGAAAAAGCATGACAAAAAGAATCCTTTCGCTGACACTGACGCTAATCTGTATCACCCTGTCCTCCCTTCCGTCCTATGCAATGGCTGAACCTGACGCGGAAGAAACCTACCCGCCGCTCACGGAAGACGGAAACATGACGGTGACGGACGACATATATCAGCTCATTGTTGAGAAAATCACGCAGACCGGAGA
>ERZ1026860.1264-NODE-1264-length-13287-cov-4.315296_pt1 | contig 13287 bp, 14 predicted proteins | sample MGYA00380160_ERZ1026860 | MGnify/ENA primary metagenome ERZ1026860 (study PRJEB33269, sample SAMEA4719796) | human gut metagenome | biome: human-associated habitat; feature: organic feature; material: feces | place: Cameroon | collected 2013-10 ... | reverse complement strand
GCGGTCAGAAGGTTAGCGCTCCCATGCCCGGCACCATCGTGGACGTGAAGGTAGCCCAGGGCGCTTCCGTCAAGAAGGGCGACCTGCTGCTGGTGCTGGAAGCCATGAAGATGGAAAACGAGATTTTGGCTCCCTGCGACGGCACCGTGGCTCAGGTTGCGGTTTCCAAGGGTGCTTCCGTCAACAGTGGCGACGTGCTGGTTGTGATTGGCTAAATCTTGCCTTTTAAGCAATCTTTACAGAAAGAGAGTGATTTGAAGCCATGGATATTGGCGCGAGCTTGCTGAAACTTTGCCAGGATTCTGGCATTTACGCCCTGATTCAGGACCCCAAGCCCCTGATTATGATCGCCCTGGCTTGCGTGCTGCTGTATCTGGGCATTGTGAAGGGCTATGAGCCCCTGTTGATGGTTCCCATTGCCTTTGGTATGCTGCTGACCAACCTGCCCCTGGCGGATATGTACCACGAGGAACTGTTCGCTGGCGGTCACGCCAACTGGAGCCTGTTTGGCGGCGGTATCCTGTTTAACTCGAGCAGCCTTGTTAATGCCGCGGAATATGTGGTAACCGAGCAGGGAGCCATATTGGATACGGCGGGCAATCTGCTGGGCCGTATCGTGGATTCCTTTGCCAGCGCCACCCCTGCTTTCAACGCGGCTGGCTCGCTGATCGACGCTAACACCGGCAAGGTGCTGCTGGAGTCTGTTCAGGTCATCATGAACAGCGCCGGCGCTTATCTGGCCAACGGCCAGGTGTACAGCGTGGGCGGCGTGCTGCTGGCCACCGCTGGTAAGACCATTACCCCCGGTATGCTGGACTACCTGTATCTGGGCGTCAAGCTGGGCATCTATCCCTGCCTGATCTTCCTGGGCGTGGGCTGCATGACCGACTTTGGTCCCCTGATTGCCAACCCCAAGAGCATGCTGCTGGGCGCTGCCGCGCAGCTGGGTATCTTCATTACCTTTATCGTGTGCTATGCCGCCATGGGCTTTACGCCTCAGGAAGCGGCTTCCACCGGCATTATCGGCGGTGCGGACGGTCCTACGGCCATCTACCTGACCGGTAAGCTGGCGCCCCATCTGCTTGGACCTATCGCCGTGGCCGCTTACAGCTACATGGCGCTGGTTCCCGTGATTCAGCCCCCCATCATGCGCGCCCTGACCACCAAGAAGGAACGGGAAATCGTGATGGAGCAGCTGCGTCCCGTGTCCAAGAAGGAAAAGATCATTTTCCCCATTGCCGTTACCATCATTGTAAGCCTGCTGCTGCCCTCTGCCGCGCCCCTGGTGGGCTGCCTGATGCTGGGCAACCTGTTTAAGGAAAGCGGCGTGGTGGACCGTTTGAGCGACACCGCTCAGAACGCCCTGATGAACACCGTAACCATCTTCCTGGGCATTACCGTTGGCGCTACCGCCACTGCCGGCACCTTCCTGCAGCCCAAGACCCTGGGCATCATGGTGGTTGGTATTGTGGCCTTTGGCTGCGGTACCGCTGGCGGCGTGCTGCTGGCCAAGCTGATGAACAAACTGTCCGGCGGCAAGATCAACCCGCTGATTGGCTCCGCCGGCGTGTCTGCTGTGCCTATGGCCGCCCGTGTCAGCCAGATTGAGGGCCAAAAAGCCAACCCCGGCAACTTCCTGCTGATGCATGCCATGGGTCCCAACGTGGCTGGCGTTATCGGTTCCGCTATCGCCGCCGGTATGCTGCTGAGCATGTTTGGCTGATCGTTTTTAAAGAGGTGAAATTGAATGGCTAAGGTTGGAATTACAGATACCATTTTGCGTGACGGACACCAGAGCCAGGCCGCTACGCGTATGACCACGGCCCAGATGGCGCCCATGTTTGAGCAGCTGGACAAGGTGGGCTATTACTCTCTGGAATGCTGGGGCGGCGCTACCTTTGACGCCTGCCTGCGGTTTTTGAACGAGGATCCCTGGGAGCGCCTGCGCACCCTGCGCAAGGGCATGCCCAACACCAAGCTGCAAATGCTGCTGCGCGGCCAGAACATTCTGGGCTACAAGCACTATGCGGACGACGTGGTGGACTTCTTCGTGAAAAAGAGCATCGAAAACGGTATTGACATCATTCGCTGCTTCGATGCTTTGAACGACCTTCGCAACATGGAAACCGCCGTGAAGGCCACCAAGAAATATGGCGGCACGGCGGAAGTGGCCATGAGCTACACCATCAGCCCCGTTCACACGGAGGATTACTTTGTCAAGCTGGCGGGCCAGATTGCCGAAATGGGCGCGGATATCATCTGCATCAAGGATATGGCCAACCTGCTGCTGCCCTATGAGGCTTACAACCTGGTCAAGCGCCTGAAGGCCGAAACCAGCCTGCCCATTGTGCTGCACACCCACGACACCACCGGTACCGGCGCTATGACCCTGCTGAAGGCCGTAGAGGCTGGCGTGGATGTGATTGATACCTGTCTGAGCCCCCTGGGCAACGGTACCTCTCAGCCCACCACCGAATCCATGGTGGCGACGCTGCAGGGCACCGAGTATGACACGGGTCTGGATCTGAAGGCCCTGACGGAGATTGCCGCCTACTTCCGTACCGTGGCTGCCGACCTGACCAAGGCTGGCTGGCGCGATCCCGCCCGCGTGCTGTCCACCGACGTGAACGCCCTGATTTATCAGGTGCCCGGCGGCATGCTGTCCAACCTGATTGGTCAGCTGAAGCAGGCTAACGCCATGGATAAGTACTACGATGTGCTGGCCGAGGTGCCGCGCGTCCGAAAGGACTTTGGCTATCCGCCGCTGGTAACCCCCACCAGCCAGATCGTAGGTACGCAGGCTGTGATGAACATCCTCAGCGGCGAACGCTACAAGATGGTCACCAAGGAATCCAAGGGCCTGCTGCGCGGCGAATATGGCCGTCTGCCCGCTCCTGTGAACGAAGAAGTGCGCAAGAAGTGCATTGGAGATGACAAGGTGATTACCCACCGTCCCGCCGATGATATTCCTCCGGAACTGGATAAGTATCGCGAAGAAATCCGCGACTACTATCAGCAGGAGGAGGATGTGCTCAGCTACGCTCTGTTCCCCCAGGTGGCCGTCAAGTACTTCCAGTACCGTCAGGCCAAGCAGCTGGGCGTGGACAGCACCATGCTGGACAAGGACGAAAAGACCATGCCTGTCTGATGACAAACCAAACAAGGGCGGCCAAGTTGGTCGCCCTTTCTTTCTATGAACCGGCAAGGAGGACTGACTGTGGCGGAGACACTGGTATTGGCCGAAAAACCGTCGGTAGCGCGGGATATTGCCCGGGTTATTGGCGCACGCACAAGCGGCGAAGGCTGCCTGATGGGCAATGGGTATGTGGTTACCTGGGCCATCGGCCACCTGGTCAGTTTGCAGGAGCCAGAGGAGCTGGACGAACGCTACAAGCGCTGGCGCAAGCAGGACCTGCCCATTCTGCCGGAGAAAATGGCTCTGAAGGTGCTGCCCAAAACCCGCAGGCAATTCGCCATCGTGAAAAAGCTGATGAACGGCAGGGAAACGGACCGCATTATCTGCGCTACCGACTCCGGTCGGGAAGGCGAACTGATTTTTCGCTATATTTACCAGATGGCTGGATGCAAAAAGCCCTTTCAGCGCCTGTGGATTTCCTCCATGACGGACGAGGCTATTCGGGGCGGCTTTGCCGCGCTGCGGCCCGGCAGCGATTACGACGCACTGTATCAAAGCGCCCGCTGCCGGTCCGAGGCGGACTGGCTGGTGGGAATGAACGCCAGCCGTGCTTTTACACTGCACTATAATGTGCTTTTGTCCATCGGACGGGTGCAAACGCCTACCTTAAACCTGCTGGTGAAGCGGCGCAGGGAAATAGATTCCTTTAAGCCGGAGCCCTATTCTCTGGTATTGGCCCAGTTTGAGGACTATCAGGGAAACTGGTTTGACCAGACCAAACCAGGCTTTGAAAAGAAGATCGCCACCCAGGAGCAGGCCCAGGCCATTGCGGCAAAGGTAAAGGGACAGCCTGCCAAGGTTGTTACCGTTACCCGGGAGGAAAAGCGCGAGTTGCCGCCGCAGCTGTACGACCTGACCGCCTTGCAGCGGGAAGCCAGCAACCTGCTGGGCTTTACCGCTGATAAAACCCTGAAAACCGCCCAAAGCCTGTACGAAAAGCGAAAGCTGATTACCTATCCCAGAACCGACAGCCGCTATTTATCTCATGACATGGGGTCGTCGGTAAAGAAGGCGTGGGCGTGCCTTCCGCCGCCTTTGGCGGGTCTGGCCCAGCTCCTTTTGGAAAAGCCTGTGCCCATGCCCAAGCGCATCTTTGATAATACCAAAGTAACGGATCATCACGCCATTATCCCCACAGGTAAAAAGGTCAATTTGGAATCCCTTGCGCCGGATGAGGCCAGGCTGTTTGATCTGATCGCCCGGCGGGTGATAGCGGCGTTTTATCCGCCCTATGTGTATAACGCCGTGCGTGTGGTAACGGAAAGCGTGGGGGAACGCTTTATCTCCAATGGCGTATCCGTTGTGCAGGAGGGCTTCAAGGCCGCTTACCGGGATCAGCAGCCTAAACGAAAAAAGAATGAGGAGCCGGATTTGCCGCCCTTGAGGCAGGGGGACGAGCGCACGGTACGCAAGGTGCAGGTGAAAAACGACCAGACCAAGCCGCCTAAAGAGCATACCGACGCCAGCCTGCTATCTGAAATGGAGCATGCGGGCCGCCAATTTGAGGATGAAGAGCTGCGGGAGCAGATGCGGGGATGCTCGCTGGGTACGCCAGCGACCCGCGCCGCCATCATTGAACGGCTGATAACCGTCGGCTACGCCAAACGCAAGGGGCGGCAGATTATGGCCACGGAAAAGGGCGTGCGTTTGATTGAAGCGGTTCCCGCCGACATCGCCTCGCCTGAAACCACCGGCAAATGGGAACTGGCGCTGGAAAAAATCGCCCAGGGAGCGGGGGACGAGGAACGGTTTTTGCAGGGCATTCGCAAATTGGCCGCTTTTCTGGTGGAATACGCGGACCAGAAAGCGCCGGATGTGTCCTTCGCGAAAGAGGAACGCCGTGGCAAGAGCCGCAGGCGGCAAAGCCAGATGGACATAACCTGCCCCCTTTGCGGTCAGGGCAAAGTTACAGAAAACAGCAAGGCATTCGGCTGCTCCAGGTGGCAGGAAGGCTGCGGCTTTACCTTGTGGAAGAACGCGGTTACCAATGTAGGCGGCCCGGAGTTGAACGCCAAAATTGTCAAAGCGCTGCTTACCGCGCCCAACGGCAGTGTGCGCGGTTCCACAGGCACGCTGCGCTATGTCAACGGCATGGTGGTTTTTGATAAAAAGCAAATGTGATTGGCAGAAAGGAAAATGCATCCTATGAAGATACAGCCCATCGAAACCGAACGGCTGCTTTTGCGCGGCTTTACCAAAGAGGACGCGCTGTGGGCGTTTCATATCTGGAACGACCCGGAAATGGGCCGGTTTTTGCCGGATGAAGCCATGGAAGAAGCGGATCCGGACTATATCCGGGAATTGGAAGAACTGGGCGATGACCCGGATTGCTGCTACCTGATTCCCGTGCTAAAAGAGAGCAATCAGCGGATAGGCACATGCAGCTTTATCGAAGGAAACGGGGTTTTTGACCTTGCCTATTGTGTTCATAAAGACTTTTGGAATCAGGGCTATGCTACGGAAATGGCCCGTGGCATGCTGGACTATGCCAGAAAGCAGGGCGCAAAAAAAGCGACCATTGATGTAAGCAAGGACAACATTGCTTCCAAACGGGTCGCGGAAAAATGCGGCGGTCATATTGTCAGCGAAAAGGAGTACCGCAAGCGGGGCTCGGATCAGTCAATGACGGAATACCGCTACGAGGTGGCGCTGTAGCTACCACTCCGATCCGGTAAAGGCATTGGGAAGATGCTCGATACCGTCGCCGGTCACCGTTACCACATCAAAGCGCACCATGCGCCCGCTATGCTCGGGATGCTGGCCCAGGTAGGCTCTGGCGGCGGCAACCAACCGCCGCTGTTTGGCGGGGGTCACGGCGGCTTGACCCGCCAGGCGGCCGCCTCGCTCCCGGGCTTTGACCTCCACCAGCACCAGCACGTCCCCATCCAGCAAAATCAGGTCAATTTCGCCGCCGTTGGCCCGGTAACGGCGGTCCACAAGGCTCATGCCCATGCCGCACAAAAAGCGCAGGGCGACGTCCTCGCCCATGAGACCCTTGGCATACCGGCTGATGGTCATGGACCGCTTCCTCCTTTGGGATAAGCAAAAACCGGGCATGCTCAGGCTGAGCGACCCCGCAGCACATCCCAGACTGCGCTTACTGCTGCTTCCTTCCGGACCTGACAGGGTTCACGCGCTGAAATCGCACAGGACTCAACCTTCATCACATGCTCGGCTTCCTTATTGTACATGACAAACGCGCAAAACGCAAGGGTTTGACCATTCTTTTTTTTCAGAAACGTTGCGAAATGACGGTGGCTAAGGTATAATCTTTTCACAAGAGGGGGTGTGGCACATGGATAAATGGGACAGACGGTTTATGAAGATGGCATATCTGATCTCCGAATGGACCAGCTGTTATGTGGAGGGCCGCAGCATTGGCGCGGTCATTGTGAAGGACAAACGGATTATGACCACCGGTTACAATGGCGCGCCGGCGGGCCTGAAAACCTGCAAGGAGCGGGGCGAGTGCATGCGCCGCAAGCTGAACATTGAATCCGGCACCCGGGCAGAGGTGTGCTATGCCATTCACGCGGAGCAGAACGCCATTTTGCAGGCGGCCAAGCTGGGCATTTCCATCGAAGGGGCCACGCTGTACTGTACTCACCAGCCCTGCTCGGTCTGCGCCAAAATGATCGTAAATGTGGGCATTCGCCGGGTGATATATCAGCAGGGCTATCCGGACCAGTTTTCGCTGGAAATTTTCAAAGAGGCCGGCGTGCAGCTGGAGCGCTTTGAGGAAGAATTGAACTAATCGCCGCTGATGCAGCGGCCGCGCAGCCGGTTGATGGTGCGCTCCAGCGCGTTGCGGCTGTTGCCCCAGGGCTTGTCCTGATTGCGGTAATCAAATTTCAAGGTGAACCATTCCAGGTCTTTTTCATCCTGGGACAGGTTCGCCTTGATTTGTTTCAGCAGGCTTTGGGCAAAGGCGCGCTGCTCCTTCCCGCTTAGGTGCTTTTGCGCGCAGGCAAGCAAATCCGCCGCATGGGGCAGACATACGCCCCTGGAGGCTTCCCATTTTTGCCGAAAGGAAGCGTCTGTTTTCCAAAGATGCAAAAAGGTATATAAGTACCGTTCCATATGATCCTGCATTTCCGCGCAGATTACGCAATCCCGGCTTAGACCGCGGATGGCCTGTTCCAGCGCGTTCAGGCTGCCCTTGTCCCGGGCAAACAATCCCTTTTTGCCTTCGGCAGGCAATAACGTGTCAAAGCCATCCAGCTTTTTCAGCACCTCTTTGGTGTGGGAATCCACCAGCAGAGCATGACCCAGACGATTGTTCATTTCAAATAAAAGCTGGTGATGATGGGCGCAAATGCCGTGCTGGTTCACCCGAATCCGGGTATCCGGCTCCATAACGCTTCCGCCCAAACTGCGCTCCACTTCGTTTTGCTCGCATTTTTCATTCAGGCTGCACAGTGGGCAGAAGGAATCCGCTTCCATGGCTTCCCACAGGGGAATGGTTTCCAAATGATAGGACATAGGGGAAAGCTCCTTTACAAGAATGGCCGCGCACATTTGCGCGGCCAAATATTATTGACAGTAAGCAAAGATGGACGACAGATAGTCGGCCTGCACGTCTGGAAAGCTGCCCAAATCGCAGTGGGTCATGCCGGGAACCTCCACATAGGTAACGTGCTTGCCATACTGCCGCATGGCCGCCACAAATCTGTCGGAATGACGCGCCTTGTTTACGGCTGTGTCCGCCGTGCCGTGTACCACGTAATAGGGAATATCCGGCAGGTATTGCGCCTGATGCAGGGGCGAATGCATGATCAGCGCCTGCTCCAGCCCGCATTCATATCCGGCGAAGGCCAGATAAACCGTTCGCGGCAAATCAGGCCGTTCGGTAGCGTGATAGGGCAAATCGCATACAGGACAGTTGGCAAAGCACGCTTCAGGCGTTCGATGGGCATAGCGGGTATAGATGATGGCGCTCAGTCCGCCCATGCTGCCGCCTGTGGACAGCAGAGGCGTTTCCCTGGGCAAACCCAGCCTTGTATAAAAGGCATCCACAATATCGTCCACATAGCGGACAGACGCCAGGTTCATCCAGCTCCATGGACCATAGTAGGGCCAAATGGACAAAACATCATGCTCCGCGCAGGCAATTTCAAAGGCGGTAGGCTCCGTGCGCAAGGCGACCGCGTTCAGCCCATGAAAATTCAGCGCCACCGCTCTGGGCGTGCCCAGCAGCAACGCCTGATTGGAATAGGCAAACTGGTCCACCGTGTCCGGCGCGATAACAGGCAGCGTGTAGCTCATTTGGGTAGCCTTTCTTACTGGATGGGCCGAATCAAAATCAGGGGGGTCAGCTCGTCGCCCTGTCCGCTGGGGTTGTCCGCCATAGCGTCCTGAATCTGCTCGTCCGTTAGGGGCATATTGCTGGATTTGCCCAGCTGGTCCCGCTGCAGATCGTTCGCGTCCATCAGCACCACGGGCATACCGGTTTCCTTGGCCAGCTGCTCGCACAGCTCGTCTGCGTTTTCCGGGTTAATCAGGGCCATTTCATGGTACAGCTGGAAGCTGGAGCGCTCGTAAAAGCCATCGATACCGCCCACACCCTTGCCGCATACCTTGTAAAACACGCCGTGCATGCCAAACAGCTTGGTAATGGCGCTTAACGCGGCGGCCAGCAGCACCCGGGGCAGACCGCACATATCAATGACCAGCTGCAATTTATAGGGTTCATGCATACCCACGCCGGTATGATTGATGCCGGCAAAGCGCCACAGATGGTTTGCCCACCAGCCGGGCTTTACCTGGTCGCGGGTTTTGACGGATTTGACGCACATGCACATGACCTTCGCGCCAAAGCTGAGGATATCTCCCTCCTGATACAGGGGGCGGACATATTTTTCCACCAGCTCGGTCTGGCTTTCGCCCACCTGCACAAAGTGGGTCTGGATGGCGAAGCGGTCGTACTTGCGACCGTCCCGCCCCTCAATGATACCGCGGTCAAAATAGACTACGCCGTTTTCCACGCGGCGCTGCTCGTCCAGATTGCGGGAAGGAATGATGCCCATTTTTCGTTCGCCTCCGATAGCTTACATGTTTTCAAAGAACGGCTCGCCGTCTTCCTTGACAAGGATGCCCAGATCGTTAAACTTTAGCGGTACGGGCTTGGCCATGATGTATTTTAAAATGTCATCAAAGCGCACGCTTTCCGTATAGGTCAGCAGGGTAAAGGCCACGCCGTGCTTTTTGGCGCGGCCGGTGCGGCCGATGCGGTGCAGGTAATACTCGTTCTCATTGGGCAGGTCGTAATTGATAACCGCTTCCACATCGTCCACGTCAATGCCCCGCGCCGCTACGTCGGTTGCCAGCAGAATCTGAAATTTGCCCTTGCGGTAAGCCTGCATCACCTGGTTGCGGGCGCTTTGCCGCATGTCGCCATGCAGGCAGTCGGCGGGATAGCCCGCGTCCTGCAGGCGCTTGCACAGGCGCTGGGTCATGTCCTTGGTGTTTACAAACACCATTACCCGCTGGTATACGTCGCTGTCCAGCAGGTACAGCAGGTTTTCAAACTTTTGTTCCCGCTCGGTCGCAATGACATACTGGGTAATCTGGGGACGGTTTTCCTTGGTGGCGGGAATGACCACCTCTGCCGGGTCGTGCAGGTACTTCCAGGCAATGGTCATAACGTCCTGATTGGTGGTGGCAGAAAACAGCACCAGTTCCCGGTCGCTGGGCGTTGCCTCGATAATATGGGTGACGTCCTTCACAAAGCCCATATTCAGCATCTCGTCCGCCTCGTCCAGCACCATGGTATGCACCGCGTCCAGCCGCAGGTTGCCCCGGTTCAGATGGTCCAGCAGCCGCCCGGGGGTGGCCACGATGATCTGGGGATTCTGCTTCAGCTGGGACAGCTGCTTCACAATGGGCTGTCCGCCGTACAGACAGGCGATGCGCACCCCGGGAATAAACTGGGCCAGGGAACGCAGCTCCTCGGTGATTTGCAGGCTTAGTTCCCGGGTAGGGGACAGCACCAGCTCCTGGATACGCTTGTCCTTCAGGTTCACGTATTCCAGCATGGGTATGCCGAAGGCGCAGGTTTTTCCCGTGCCGGTGGGAGCAATGGCGATGATATCCCGCCCCTCCATCATCAGCGGCAGGGTTTTTGCCTGTACGGGCGTCATTTCGCTAAAGCCCATTTTGTCCACCGCCTTCAGGATCTCCTGACTTAATTCGGCGGCGTCCGAAAATTTCATGGTTTCAAAAGTGTCTGTTGGCAAAATGTGCGCTCCTTACTGGGCTTGATGCTCGCTTAGATATTGTTCAATGGCGTGGCTCAGCTGGTCGGGGCAGGATGTTTCGCCCCGGCAGGGAATGCCGCGCAGTCGTTCCATCACCTGCTTGGCGTCCTGGCCCACCACCACGCTGGCCAGACCGGCGGTATTGCCCCGGCAGCCGCCGGTGAATTTGCAGGCGGTAATCTTGCCATCCTGGCTGATTTCCAGGTCAATGGCAGAGGAACAGGTTCCGTGAGTCTTGTAATGCATCCAAATCTCTCTCCTTTGCTTGGACAAAAACAACCAACTTATTTCATTCGACACACTTCGCACTTTTCCTGCTAGTCTTTCACCTTGCGGGCAAAAAAGCATAGCCTGAAGGTAAAACCATCCTGTGAGGATTAAAGAAGGGAGCGCAGAACCGATGGAAGTGATGATTACCGACCCTTCCCAGGGCGTTTGGAGAACGCCGGGGGAAAGCAGCGTGCGCCGCCCGCTTGACTGTCCCTTTCCATGGCCCTGCGCGCCGTGCGCCAGCGAAACCTGTCTGGCCTTTGGCTGTCTGGCCAGCCACGAATGCATGGTCATTCAAAAAAACACAGGCCAGCTCCTTTGCCAAATGCCCTGTGTGCCCGGCGTGTGCGGCATGGCGCTGTCTCGCTGCGGCAGGTATCTGTATCAGCTTAGCAGCGAGGCGGATTGCGTGCATACCCGCCTGACCGCCACGGGCGAATTGCTGTACGCCGTGCCAACAGGTGTGTTTCCCCGGTCCATGGTGATGAATGCATCCGGCCAAAACCTGCTGGTGGCAGGGGGGGCGGCCAGCGAGGCTTATATTCTGACGCTGCCGCAATTACATAAAGAAGCTGTTGTGACCACCCGGCATCCCTGCTTTGCCGCCGGCTTCTTTCAAAAGGGGCTGGTTTTAGTGTGCGCCGTGGAGGGGGAGGATATCCATACGGCGGTTTATGTTCTGGCGTGGCACAGCGTAAGGCCCCGGCTGCTGACGCAGCTGCCGGGGCAGCCGGGCGGCCTGTGCGTTTGTCCGGATGGGCGTCAGGCGCTGCTAAGCACCCGTGACGGCTTAAAAAAGCTGGATTTACAGACCGGCGACCTGCTGTGGAACCTGCCGGAATGGGCCCTGGCGATGAACCTTGGCTGCATGGGCAACCTGGCGCTGATCAGCGGAGCCATGGACGGGCGGGTCGCGCTGATTTCCCATTACACGCCATGGATGCAGCGGGAGTTGGCCTGCGGAACCGCCACGGAAGCGTGCTTTTGCGTATGAATCGCCGCTGGATTGCGCATGCTGGTAGGGTAAGGCCCGGCTGAACCGGCCGGGAGGAAAGGAGAAAGAGCATGATGGATAAAGTTGCTCTGGTGCTGGTCATTATAGGCGCGATTAACTGGGCGCTGATTGGTATTTTTCAGTTTGACCTGGTGGCCTATCTGTTTGGCGGACAGTCGGCGGTGGTCAGCCGTATTGTTTACACCATTGTGGGCGCGGCAGGGTTGTGGTGCGTGTCGCTGTTGTTTGGCGAAAGAGCGGCGGTAAAGGAATAACGCAGCTGCAACATTCCTTGCAGTAAAAAGGCGCGGTTGGTCGGCTTGCCCCGCTCCGGATCGACGGTAACGCCAAAATAGCGGTCGATGCCCTTTAGGCTGCCGTGGGTAAAAACGCTTTCAATCGCCACGCGCAGGCAGCGTTCCACCGATGCAGGCTGAACCCGAAAGGTCCGGCCGCAGGCCTGGTACAACGTTTCCATGGCAAGCTGTTCCGCCGTGCTGCACAGGCATAACCGGGACAGCAGCCAGACCGCGTATTCAAAGCCCTTGTAACGCCTGTCCATGCCAATTTCCATCAGAAAGCGCCTTGACAGATCAAGCGCTTGCGCGCCATAGGCCGCTGCCAGCTTTGGCAGCGGCTTTTTGGATAGAATCAGCAGCAGCTTGTGCAGCTTGTCAGGGGACGCGCCGATGGGCGCTGTACAGTCTGCCCAGGCAGGCCGGGGCCATTCATCCGGCTGAATCAGCAGAATTCTGGCGGGGCAGCAGGAGGCGGACGCGGCGTAAGCGTCCCCCAGAGCCAAACCGTCCAAACCCGCCAGACAGGCGCTTACCGCCAGCAAATCGTACTGGCCGCCGCACAGTTTTGCAAGAGCCGAAGCGCCATCTTCAGCCCTGTCCACCGTCCAGTCGTTTTCCTCGCATAACCACAAAAGTGAATCGGAATACTGGCCCACCGCAAGCAGCAAACGCATACGCATCCCCTCCTGTGGATAAAGTACGTTCCACGTTTCTTCTCCTCCTGCCGCATAAAAGCAAAGGTTTTGTCGAAGCGTGCCACAGGGCAGACATTTTTTGCGCCTCGAACCGACAGAACGGCGTATCGGGACTGTTTATACTTTCTGTACACTTGTCACAGGAGGCGGATTATGCAGACATCATCCGTTGCGCCGGTACGCCGCAAAAAGAGAGACTTCAGGCATGGCATGGCCAGTTTGCGCCTGGCGTTGTTTCATGCGGCAAAGCCGGTAGGCATGGCCGCGTGTATGTTTTTATTAACCTTTGTGCGCTGGTTTCAAATCCCGTCCCCATTCGCGGCCGCCTTTTTACTGGCTTTTGAGGGAGCGTCGCCCTTTTTGCTGATGGGTATCGGCGCGTCGGCGGTCATTCGGCTGCTGTGGGGCCTGCCTCTGGACACATGGCAATTGGCGGCCTGCGGCGCTTTATGGCTGGTCAAAAAGGTGCGTACGCCCAAACCGGGTGTGGAAACGGCCATTTGGGGCGGCGTGGCAATGCTTCCCCGAATCGTTGCGGCATTGGTGAGCGGAACGCCTCAGGATGTGTTGTACAGCG
>ERZ1026860.1263-NODE-1263-length-13289-cov-3.337615_pt1 | contig 13289 bp, 9 predicted proteins | sample MGYA00380160_ERZ1026860 | MGnify/ENA primary metagenome ERZ1026860 (study PRJEB33269, sample SAMEA4719796) | human gut metagenome | biome: human-associated habitat; feature: organic feature; material: feces | place: Cameroon | collected 2013-10 ... | reverse complement strand
CAGTATTCCTCCGTTTCCGATACCTCGATTGGACGAAAAATCTCTCACTCACAGCTCTCGTCGATTTAATCAGAGCTTCCCAAATTTTATTTGGAGGAAGACACATGAAAAAGTTACTGGCCCTGCTGCTGGCTCTGGTAATGGTACTCGGTCTGGCCGCCTGCGGTTCCGGCAATACCACTCCCACCGCCGCTGCCGACGACAAACCCACCACTGCTACTCCTGCTGAGGAGAAGCCTGTCACCCTGAAGATCTGGTTCCATGGCAGCACCGTCACTCCCGACGCTTCCGCGAAGGTCATGGAGTCCGTCAACGCTTATCTGAAGGATAAGATCAACGCTACCATCGAACCCATCTGGGGCCCCTGGGGTGACTTTGATCAGGCCCCCGTTACCGCTCTGGCCGGCGGCGACAAGGTTGACATGTACTTCACCTGCAACTGGTCTGCCGACGAGTACAACAAGTACGCCAAGGACGGCTACTGGGTCAAGCTGGACGACATGCTGGACACCTACGCTCCCGAGCTGAAGGCCACCATTCCTGAGGGCATCTGGGACTGCGCCAAGACCAACGGTTTCGACGGCCTGGGCATCTATGCCGTTCCCGGCCTGAAGGACACCGCTACTCAGAACTGCTGGGATGTCAACGGCACCCTGTTGGCGGAACTGGGCTACAATGTTGACGACGTCTGCAACGCCGGTCTGGACTACTACTCCGACGAGTTCGCCGAAATGCTGCAGAAGGCTAAGGATCTGAAGGGTAAGGATTTTTACCCCCTGCTGATCGAGCCTGTCGTTCTTGAGAGAATGGTCACCCATTCCTCCATCATCACCGGCGACCTGTCCTCCGGCGCTGTCCTGTCCTACTACTACGACGCCGAGCATCCCTCCAAGGACATCGGCAGCACCATCGTGAACAAGTTCTCCACCGATGCGTTTGCCAAGTTCGCCGCGAAGACCTACGAGTATGCCCAGAAGGGCTTCATCTCCCCCAGCTGCCAGTCCACCGCTACCGCCAACGACTACCGCACCGCTACCCAGTCCGCCGGCGAGTACCTGTTCGGCACCCAGTCCTATGCCTTCGGCTGCGAACTGGACTTCTCCACCGCCCGTAACATCGACGTCCGCATGGTTCCCGAGACTGCTGCCTACATGGACTGCACCTCCGGCCAGGGCGCTATGATCGCCATCTCCGCTACCTCCGCGAACCCCGAGCGCGCTCTGATGTTCCTGAACCTGCTGAACACCGACTCCGAGCTGATGACCATGATGAACTACGGTACCGAGGGCTTCACCTACAACAAGAACAGCGACGGCACCATCACCTTCATCCCTGAGAACCGCGCAAACTACTCCCCCTGGACCAACGGTATGGGCAACGTCCGTATCCTGCCTCCCACCGACGCGCAGGGTGCTGACTTCTGGGATCGCTTCTCCGCTTACTACGACGCGGCTGAGCCTCTGCCTCTGGGCGGCTTCGTCTTCGATTCCTCTGAGCTGAGCACCGAAATCGCCGCTCTGTCCAACGTCTTTGCCGAGTACGGCTTCAACCTGATGTCCGGTGCTGTCAACCCCGACGATGTCCTGCCCGAATTCTTGTCCAAGCTGGAAGAGGCCGGTATCAACGAGTTCGTCGGCGCTGCTCAGGAGCAGCTGGCGGCTTACATGGGCTAATCCCCTATATAGGCTGACAAAACCATACCCCCCTTGCCCCGCGCCTTTTTAGGCGCGGGGCTTTTCCTCTTTGCGACAAAATTTCCCATCCTACCTTAATGAATCTTTAATGGCAACATAGTTGATTTCCGCAGATAATTTCGCTATAATATGGATTACAAAATGAAACTTTTACGTGTGGAGGACAGAATTATGAAAGTTCGAGCATGGCTGGCTTTGGCGCTGAGCCTGTGCCTGACCGTTTCTCTGGCGGGCTGCGGAAGCAACGATACGGCAGTGTATGTGCAGTCGGTTTCCGATCTGACGGGAATGGGCGGCATCGCGGCCGGCGACCGGTTCCCCGGCATGGTCGTTTCCGAGAACGTGACGGAGATCAAGAAGGATTCGGAAAAGACCATTAAGGAAGTGCTGGTCAAGGAGGGCGACGACGTCAACAAGGGCGACAAGCTGTTTGAGTACGACACCGAGGAGTTACAGCTGAGTCTGGAAAAGAAGCAGCTGGAGCTGGAGCAGCTGAACGCATCCATCGAAAGCTACCGGCAGCAGATCAAGGAGCTGGAAAAGGAGCGGGGCTGGGCGTCCGGCTCGGATAAGCTCCAGTACACCATCCAGATCCAGACCACCCAGGTGGACATGAAGGGAGCGGAGCTGAATGCCAAGGCGAAGCAGACCGAGGTCACCCAGGCGGAGAATCTGCTGAAAAACGCCACCGTGGTGTCGCCCATCAAGGGCCGCATTCAGTCCATCAACGAAAGCGGCACCGACAGAAACGGCAACCCCGCACCGTACATCACCATTCAGGAGGTCGGCTCCTACCGCGTCAAGGGTACCATCGGAGAATTGCAGCGGGGCAGCATTATTGAAGGCACCCGCATCAAGATCACCTCCCGGACGGATCCGTCCGCTGCCTGGACGGGCACGGTCAAGCAGGTGGATTATGAAAGCCCCTCTCAGGGGAGCAACACCGACCGGTATTCCGGTATGTCGACCGATTCCATGTCCGCGTCCAGCAAGTACCCGTTCTACGTGGAGCTGGACAGCACCGACGGCCTGATTCTGGGACAGCATGTTTACCTGGAAATGCTGACGGAAGGGGACGGCACGTCCTCCGGTCTGCCCCTCAGCAGCGCCTTCATCTGCTTTGAAGACGACGGCTCTGCCTACGTGTGGGCGGAGAAGAAGGGCAAGCTGGAAAAACGCAGCATCACGCTGGGCGAGCACGATGAGGCGACGGACACCTACGACGTGCTGGACGGCCTGACGCTGGAGGATTACATTGCCTTCCCCGACGAGCAGCTGTGCCATAACGGCGCGCCGACCACCCATGAAATGACGGCGTCGGAGAATGCGGACATGCCCACGGACAACATGGGCGAGGGCGGCATGGATATGCCCAGGGAGGACATGCCCATGGAGGATATGCCCGCTGAGGGCATGGATATGATGCCCGAGGAAAGCATCTCCGGGGAAACCGGGGAGATGCCCGGTGAGGATGCGGCGGCAGCCGAGACCGCGTCCACGGAAGGCGGGGTGGGCTAAGTGGCCATCCTGAAACTGACGGACATCTGCAAGGATTATGTGCAGGGCAAGGAGCCTGTCCGGGTGCTGAAAAACGTCAACCTGACCATGGAGCGGGGCGATTACCTTGCCATCATGGGGCCTTCCGGCTCCGGCAAGACCACCCTGATGAACATCATCGGCTGCCTGGACGTTCCCACCTCCGGTACCTATGAGCTGGACGGGCAGAACCTGAAGGACATGGACGACGATGAACTGGCGGATATCCGGAACAAGCACCTGGGTTTCGTGTTCCAGAGCTTTTATCTGATGCCCAAGCTCACCGCGCTGGACAATGTGGCGCTGCCCCTGCTGTACGCCGGGGTGAGCCTGAAGGAGCGGCGGGAGCGGGCGGCGGAAGCGCTGAAGGCCGTGGGACTGGAAGAACGGATGGACTTTTTCCCCAACCAGCTGTCCGGCGGCCAGTGCCAGCGTGTCGCTATTGCCCGGGCGATGGTGGGAAAGCCGGATCTGCTGCTGGCGGACGAGCCGACCGGCGCGTTGGACACCAAGGCAGGCAACCAGATCATGGATATTTTCCGGCGGCTCAGTGACGAGGGAATGACCATCCTCATGATCACCCACGAGCTTGCCATTGCCCAGTGCGCAGACAAGATTTACCACATTCTGGACGGGCAGCTCCGTACTTACGACGAGCAGCAGGAGGGAGGTGCCGGAAATGAAGAAGCAGAATAAGAAGAAAACCATCATTACGGTGACCGCAGTGGTTCTGGTGGTGGTCATCGGCCTTGGCGTGTGGTTCGGCGTGAGCCGGGGCAGGTCGGAGCCGGTGAAGGTGTTTGCCTTTAACTACGTCGGCATGACGGAATATTGGGGCGATTCTCAGGAGAGCTACGGCCCCGTCTCCACGGATAAGATTCAGACCGTGTTTCTTTCCTCCACCCAGACGGTGACGGAAATGAAGGTCGCCCAGGGAGACATGGTGAAAAAGGGCGACGTGCTGATGACCTTTGACACCACCCTGTCCGACCTCCAGCTGGAGCGCAAGCGGCTGGAGGTGGAAAAGCTGAAGCTGGATCAGGAAACCGCCCGGAAAAGGCTGAGAGAGATCCAGAATATGACGCCCATGTCCGCCGCGGATTTTGACGGTTCCGGCGATTACGGGGACGAGGGGGATCCGAATGCCGGCGACAAGCTGACGGGCAGCTATCAGCTCTCCACCAACTCCGACTACGACGGCAGCATGGCGGAAAAGGCGCTGATCTGCTGGCTCAACACCGCAGCCGCCGTGGACAACGGTATTCTGGAAGCGGCGCGGCAGAAGGCGGAGGAGTACCAGAATAAAAATTACGTACCCGATCCCACGGAGGAACCTACCGTGGAAACAACGGAAGAAACGACGGAGACTACGACAGAAACTACGGGAAGTCCGTCAGAGAAGCCGCCGGAAACTCCGAATCCGCCGGAGAATCCCGGGGAAGGCTCTTCCGGCGGGAATCCCGGGGAAGGCTCTTCCGGCGGGAATCCCGGGGGCGATTACCGTGAGCGACTACTACATGGTCTTCAAGGTCACCGAGGGCAATATGTCCCTGGGCAACCGGCTGACCTGGCAGGGGCTGCATATCTACCGGCAGGGCGGCGGCTTCGTGTTCAAGTTCTTTGACGCTTCGGTGGTTCCCGACCATTCCATCATAACGGACGACCCGGACAGCACCGATCCCACCGACCCGGATATGCCCGACCCCGGCAGCGGCTATACCGCCGCGCAGCTGGCGCAGATGCGCTCCGAGCAGGAAAAGAAGATCAAGGAGCTGGGCTTCAAGATCAAGGTGGCCGAAGCGGATTACAAGATCAAGCAGGCCGAAATGAGCGACGGCAATATCTACGCCGACTTTGACGGCAAGGTGGTCTCCGTCCTGACGGAGGACGAAGCCAGAACCAAGAACCAGCCCATCATTAAGGTCTCCGGCGGCGGCGGATTCTACATCCAGGGCAGCGTCGGCGAGCTGGACAAGGACAAGCTGCAAATCGGGCAGGAGGTCACGGTGAACGACTGGAACACCGGCATGACCTATCCCGGCAAGATCGTGTCCATGGGAGATTTCCCCAGCGACAACGACAGCTATTACGGCTCGGGCAACCCCAACGTGTCCTACTATCCCTTCACGGTCTTCGTGGACGAAACTGCGGATTTGCAGGCGGGAATGTACGCCAATATCCAGTATTCCTCGGCTACAGGCGAAAGTGGCATCTACCTGGAGAACCCCTTTGTTCGCAGTGAAAAAGGACAGTCCTTCGTTTACGTCCGGGGCGCCGGCGGCAAGCTGGAGAAGCGGTTTGTGACCACGGGCAAGGCGCTGTGGGGCAGCTACACCGAGATTCTCAGCGGCCTGACCGCAGACGACCTCATTGCATTCCCCTACGGCAAGAACCTGAAAGAGGGCGCGCCCACGGTGGAAAGCGACCCAAGCAGTCTGTACAGCTACTAAGAAAGGAGGGCAAATTTTATGATAGAAAATATCCGGCTTGCCTTCCAGGGAATCTGGGGACACAAGATGCGAAGCGTGCTGACCATGCTGGGCATTATCATCGGCATTGCGGCCATTATCACCATTGTTTCCACCATCCGGGGAACCAATGAGCAGATCAAGGAGAACCTCATCGGCGCGGGCAACAACGTGGTTACCGTCCGGCTGAATCAGGCGGGGTATTCCTATGACATGGGCTGGAATGCCATCCCCGAGGGCGTGCGGGTCATCACCGAGGAGACCCGGCAGGAGCTGGAAGAACTTTCCGGCGTGGAGGAAGTATCGCTGTACAACGCCCGGAACAATTCCAATTTCGTGTACTATCAGAACACGAGCTTCAACGGCGAGACCTACGGCATTGATATGCACTATCTTCCGGTGTACGGCTATCAGGTCAAGTCCGGCAGAGGCTTCACCCAGGCGGATTACGACAATTTCCGCAAGGTGGCGCTGGTGGACGCCAACACGGTTTCCACCCTGTTCGGCGGAGAAAACCCCGTGGGAAAGTCGTTGGAGGTCAAGGGCGATGTGTTCACCGTGGTGGGAGTGGTTGCCCTGTCCAAGGAGTTCACCCCGACCATTGAGACATTGCAGGACTACTTCCTCTACGCGGACACCTCCTCCGGCTGTCTGTACATCCCCAGCACGGTCTGGCCGACGGCATTTCAGTTTGACGAACCCCAGAACGTGGCCATCAAGGTGAAAAACACCGACACCATGGCCACGGCGGGCAAGGAAGCGGCTGACCTTCTGACCCAGAAGCAGATCGTGGATTCGGAGAATACCGACTTCGATTACCGCAGTCAGGATATGCTGGAACAGGCGCAGCAGCTGCAAAAAATGTCCCAGTCCACCAACACCCAGCTGATCTGGATCGCCAGCATTTCCCTGCTGGTGGGCGGCATCGGCGTCATGAACATCATGCTGGTGTCCGTGACGGAGCGGACGGCGGAGATCGGTCTGAAAAAGGCCATCGGTGCGAGAAAGAAGCGAATTCTGCTCCAGTTCCTGACGGAATCGGCGGTGCTGACCAGTCTGGGCGGCATCATCGGCGTCATCAGCGGCGTGATTCTCGCGGAGCTGATCTCCAACATGATGCAGATTCCCGTGTCCATCAGCGCGCCGGCCATCATCGTGGCGGTGGTGTTCTCCACCTTCATCGGCGTGGTGTTCGGTATGCTCCCGGCCTACAAGGCGGCAAATCTGAACCCCATCGAGGCACTGCGCAGAGATTAAAAGCAAACGCCGCCGGTTTCCGTATCGGAAACCGGCGGCGTAATGCTGCTTGGGGGTGAGCTGAATAACCATATGGGGGCGTACCCTGTATGGGGGCATCGGTGCGGAAAATGAATTTTATAATTCATATACGGCGATGATCTCATTTCCGCACATTTCCCCGTTCTCTGTAAATCCATACTTTCTGTAAATATCTCTGGCGTGGGTATTTTCAGGCTCATAAGACAGCCATACCTTTTTCGCTTCCCCGAATGGGAAAGTTCGGATCAGATTTATGGCTGCATCGATTGTCTGCTTACCGAATCCTTGCCCCTGAAATTTTTTGTCGATCATCAATCGCCAGATGCTGTAGTTCTCCTTGATCAGATCACTTTCCTCTTCGTTGCCCACTGTCCCTTTGCCGATCATAACAAATCCGATCAGCGTTTCATCATGATAAACCGCCAAGGGCAGGGCGTTATTTCCTTCATTTTTCGTTGCGTAGGCCTCTGCCAGACTTTGTATGTTTTCTGCGACGAAATCCTTTTGCTCGTCAAAGGGTTCCAAAGCGCAGACTTTCCAGATGTTCGCGTTTGTTATTTCTTTTAATTGAATCATAATTGCCCTCCATAAATCCTGATTTGTGCCTGAGTGCACCCGTTTTCTCGGCGTCTATGCCGCACCCAGGTATTCCTCCAGGCACAGCCCGGAGTCCTTCATGTCCATGGAGATTTCCCTGCCCACGTACCGGAAGTGCCACGGCTCGTTGGTGATGCCGGTGATCTCCGCTTTTTCCTCGGTGTAGCGGAGAATGAAGCCGTATTCCCAGCAATGCTCCCCCAGCCAGGCGTTGGCCTCCTCACCCACAATGTCCACGGCCAGACCCATCTGATGCTCGCTGGTGCCGGGGACGGCCACGGTTTCCAGCGCCATTTTTCGGGCCTCGTCAAAATCCAGGTCAAATTCCTTCATGTGTTCCTGGGTCCGCTTTTCCAGAATGTCCGTCTGCTCCTGAAGGGTGCGGTAGCCGCAATTGAAAATGTACTCGATTCCCGCGTCTGCGCAATCGGAGAGCATCTGCATCAGCGGCTCGTAGCACCGCCGATCCACCCGGTGCCAGTCCTCAACGATTACGGGGTCGGCGGTATAATAGTCCGGAATCGGATGGGCGGCGTTGACGAGGATGACCTCCATGCCCTTGGGGGTGAAATAGTGGGTCTCGCCGTCAATCTCCGTGGGGCCCACGGCGGCGGAGCCGTCGGGCAGGAAGTAGTAGCTGTATTCGCCCTCCTGATACCAGCCGATGGTGGCTGCGCCGTTTTCGCCGAAATAATACCGCTTTCCGCCGATCTCCTGCCAGTCCGTCGCCATGGTGCCGTCGGCCTGATAGTAGCGCATCCCGTCCTCCGCGGTGAGCCAGCCGGTGTGCATGACGCCTTCCTCGGAAAAGTGATAGCGGTTGTCGCCGATCCATGTATCCCCGGCCAGGGGCTGACCGGCTTCGTCAAAGTAGTAAATGTCGCCGTCCACGTTTGTAAAGCCGGTTCGCATTTTGCCGTCGTCGCCGAAATAGTACCGCTTTCCGTCGATCTCCTGCCAGCCTGTGGCGAGAATGCCGTCGGGAAGGTAACAGGGGATGCCGTCCAGCTGCTGCCAGCCGGTGAGCATAGCGCCGTTTTCGTCAAAGCAGTAGGTTTTTCCGCCGATGGTCTGCCAGCCGGTCAGCATGACGCCGTCGCTTCCAAAGTACCGGGTAACGCCGTCCTGCTCCAGCCATCCGGTGGCGGGAATGCCGCCCTCCAGGAAAAAGTACCGCTGCCCGTCTATGTCCAGCCAGCCGGTGACAGGCTTGGCGTGAAAATCCCGGTAATACCGCACGCCGCCTTTTTCTGCCCAGCCGCTGCGGTCGACCTTGGCGTCGTACACGAGCCACGCGGCGCAGGCCGAAAAGGCGAGCAGCTGAAAAATCAGCGCCACTGTCAGAATGCGGCCGGTTTTTGTTTTCATATTGCTTCCTCCGCGAAAAGTAACCCAGGGGAACGCGCGCCTTTTCGGCGTAATTCCCCCGTACGCCTCAGTATATCATCGGACAGGACAAAATGCAACCCGCTTAATAGAACCTTCATAATCTTCCAGCCACATTTCGGTCTGTAAGTGTTGCTTTTTTGGGCGAAATATGGTATTATAAATTGCAATTTGAAGACAGGGGGCCGCTTTGGTCGCAGACCCCGAACAGGAGGTAAGAAGCTTGGCAAAAAAAGTACTGTGGATTCTGTTTGCCGTGGTTTTGGTTCTGGCGCTGGCGGTGGCCGGTGTCACGGGGTATTTCTGGTATCAGAACAACCACATTTTCGTCGAGGACGCGGTCTACCCCATCAACGCGAAGACCCTGGATCTGCGGGGGCAGGACATTTCCTTTGAGCATTATGACGCCGTCCATTCCCAGCTGCCGAACTGCGAAATTTACTGGGACGTACCCTTCCAGGTCGGCAAATATCCCAATGATACCACGAAGCTGACGGTTGCGGATTTGACCGAGAAGGATATCCGGATTCTTGTGAACTATTTTCCCAAGCTGAAAACCCTGGACGCCACCGCTTGCAGCGATTACGCGGTTCTGGAATCCGCCAAGCAGCAGCTGCCCGGGTGCGAGATTCTTTACGAAGTCAATCTGGGAGGCAAGTCCTTCGCGCCGGACGTCACCGAGCTGACGCTGGAGGTGGGGGACTATGACTACGATACGCTGATGGAGAATCTCCAATATCTGCCCGACGTGCAGCAAATCACGCTGAAAAAGCCGGCGCTGACCCTGGAGCAGATCGACGAGCTGAAAACGACCTTTGGGAACATCACCATCGACTGCACGGTGGACATCGGCGGCACGGAGTACACCATGGACACCACCGAGCTGAACCTGTCCGGAATCAGTTCCGGGGATGTGGCGGGCGTGAGCGAAAAGCTGGGTATGCTTTCCGGGCTGACCAGCGTGGAGCTGATGAAATCCGACGGCACCAGCAGCCTGACAAAGGAGGACGTCAAGACCCTGGAAGAGGCTGCCCCGGAGGCGTCCTTCCACTACGTCTTCGATTTCTACGGTGAGACCCTTTCCACCACCGAGACCACGGAGGTTCACATCAAGAACGTGAACATCGGCGACGAGGGACTGCCGGAAGCCCGTCTGGCGCTGGATCTGCTGGAAAATTGCAGCCGCTTCGTGCTGGAAAACTGCAAAATCTCCAACGAGAGCATGGCGCAGCTCCGGGAGGACTACCGGGATAAGACCAAGGTGGTCTGGCGTGTGCCCTACGGCGGCGGAAGCTGCATGACCGATTCCGAGGTCATCCGCTGCACCTACGAGCTGACGGACAAGAACGCCCAGAATCTGGTCTACTGCGAGGATGTGCGGTTCATGGACGTGGGACACAACGATGTGACCTTCCTTTCGGATTTCTCCTTCCTGAAGGGAATGCCCAAGCTGGAAGCCATTATCATTTCCAGCGCCTATGTCTCCGATCTGACCCCCTTCGCCAACTGCAAGGAGCTGAAATTCTTCGAGGCGGCCTTCTGCGGCAATATCGAGGATCTCACTCCGCTGGCACAGTGCGAGAAGCTGGAAATGGTGAATATCAGCTTTACCAAGGTCAAGGATCTGTCTCCCCTGGACAATGTTCCCGTCAAGACCCTGTTCGCCCAGAACTACAGCGCCAAGCGGATTTCGGCGGAGGAGCAGAAGCGGTTTGCCGAGGTTCACCCCGACTGCCTGACCAAGTACACCGGCGATCAGCCCTACGGCCGGGGCTGGCGGTACGACGAGCACGATAAATACCTGCCCTACTACGGGATGCTCCGGAAGGTTTTCCGTCTGGACGACAACATCATCCCCAACAGTGTCGGCTGGTATTTGAGAGAGGGCGACACCGACCTGCCCACGGCGGAGTCCTGAATTTAATCGTAAAAGCTCTCCCGGATTCCGGGAGAGCTTTTGTTGTACGGTTGGCGGAATGCGCGGCAAAAGAAACGGCAATACTTCTTTGCAAAATCCGAATCTTATGGTATAATCGATACAAAAGGAGGGATTCCCATGAATCTGGAAGAATTAAAAAGAAAGATGGACAAGGAGCACTATATCTATGACGATACGCTCTCGACGGTGCTGTACGTGGCCTTGCAGCTGGGCAGGCCGCTTTTGATCGAGGGCGCCGCCGGTGTGGGCAAGACCGAGGTGGCCAAGGTCATGGCCGCCGCTCTTGACCGGGAGCTGGTGCGGCTGCAATGCTATGAGGGGCTGGACGAAAGCAAGGCGCTCTACGAGTGGAACTATCAGAAGCAGCTATTGTCCATTCAGGTGAACATGAACGCTCAGGACAGGGAAGCGCTGACCCGCTCGCTGTTCAGCGACGAATATCTGCTGGAACGGCCGCTGCTCAAGTCCATCCGTTCGGAGAAGCCCGTGGTGCTGCTGATCGACGAGATCGACAAGGCCGACGAGGAATTTGAGGCGTTTCTCCTGGAGCTGCTGTCGGAAATGCAGGTGACGATCCCGGAGGTGGGGACGATCAAGGCCAATTCCGTCCCCTTCGTGGTGCTGACCTCCAACCGGGCAAGACCTCTGTCCGAAGCCCTGCGGCGGCGGTGCGCCTATCTGTATATCGAGTACCCGGACATGGAAAAGGAGCTGGCCATCCTGCGGGCGAAGCTGCCCCATGTGGACGACCGCCTCTGCGCCCAGGTGGCGCTGGCGGTGCAGAAGCTCCGCTCCAACGAGGTCATTCTGAAAAAACCCTCCATCGCCGAGACGCTGGACTGGGCGGCGGCGCTGGACGCTCTGGGCATCCGGGAGCTGACCCCCGACGCCCTGCGGAAAACCGCCGGATTCGTGCTGAAAAACAACGAGGATATGGCGGCGCTGGAGGAAGAAGAAACGAGCGGCTGCCGCTGCGGCGGCTGCGAGGGGCATCACCATGACTGAGCCGGACGTCTACTTGGAAAAGCTGTCCGCCTTTTCCCGGATGCTCCATCTGGAAAACCTAAGCGTCAGCCCCAAGGAGACGGAGGACGCCGCCCGGCTGCTGATCGCTCTGGGCATGGACGACCGGGAGCGGGTGAAAACCGCCCTGCGCACCGTCTACGCCAAATCCCGGGAGGAGCAGATCACCTTCGACCGGGTATTCGACGGCTTTTTTCTGTCGGAGGAGCAAATCCGCCGCCAGGCCAAAGAGCAGATGGAGCGGGAGCAGGAGCTGGAGCAGCACCGCAAAGAGGCGGAGGAGGAGCTTCAGCTGAACGGACAGCCCATGGATTTGAGCGAAAAGCAGCGGGAGACCTACGCAACCATGCCGGAGGAAGCCAGACAGCGGCTGCGGGGGTTCATGGAAAAGTACCGCGGCACCGCCGAGCGCAACCCCAAGCTCTACGGAGATTTCATCCACTCCGTATTCACCCGGGCGATCATGGAGCAGCAGATGCTCATGGAAAACGCCGGGGTGGGCGGGCAGGAAATGGACCCGGAGATCGGCATTCTCTACCGGGATATTTCTCAGTTCCGGGACACGGAGATTCCCAAGGCCATCGAGCTGATTCAGGCCGTGGCCAGAGAGATCAACGGGGAGCTGGCGGCCAAGGGGAAATCCGGCGGCCACATGGGGAAGCTGGATTTCCGCCGCACCATCCGCAAGGGGCTGGAAACCGGGGGCAGCTTTTACCGCCTGCGCTACCGGAAGAAGCGCGCCAAGCGGAAGCGTCTGGTGCTGCTGTGCGACGTGTCCGGCTCCATGGTGCAGTTTTCGGAGTTCGCTCTGCGGTTTATTCAGAGCCTGAATCAGGTCTCGGAAAGCTCCCGGGTGTTCCTGTTCTCAGAGTCGATGGTGGAGGCGGACGCATTCCGGCTGCAAAACATGGATTTGTTCCGCAGCTATGTGAAGGATTCCGGCATCTACGGCCGGGGGACGGATCTGGGCGCGGCGCTGGAGACCCTGTGTACCATGCGCCCAGGCGTGCTGGGTGCCTCCGCGACGCTGTTGATTCTATCCGACACGAAAACCATCGATCAGCCCCGGGCGTTGGCGGCGGTGCGGGAGGCGAAGCGTCAGGCGGGGAGAGTGATTTTCCTGAACCCCATCCCGGAAGGGAAGTGGAAGTATATCAGGAGCGTTCAGACCATGGCGTCCGTCTGCCCCATGGTATCGTGCAGCACCCTGCGGGAGCTGGCCTCGGCCTGCCGGAAATTGACAAAGGGAATATAGGGCAACACCGCACAATTTGGCAAAAAGGCGGCTAATACTAGTTTTCAATAAAACGGTTAAAACCGTTTTATTCGGCTGCTGTTTCAGCAGCCAGCGGCGTAGCCGCAAAAAAA
>ERZ1026860.1262-NODE-1262-length-13289-cov-3.987230_pt1 | contig 13289 bp, 13 predicted proteins | sample MGYA00380160_ERZ1026860 | MGnify/ENA primary metagenome ERZ1026860 (study PRJEB33269, sample SAMEA4719796) | human gut metagenome | biome: human-associated habitat; feature: organic feature; material: feces | place: Cameroon | collected 2013-10 ... | reverse complement strand
CGGCTTTGCCGCGTCAGGTCGAAGTCGCCGCCGCCGCGCATGAACCGCACCGCATCGCTTATTATTTGAACGATGTTGCCGCGGCGTTCCACGGGTTGTGGAACAAAGGGCGCGAAAACGCGGATTTGAGATTCTTGGAAGCCGACAAACCCGAACAATCTTTGGCGCGCTTGGCATTGATTGAAGCCGCCGCTGTTGTGATTGCTTCGGGATTGGACATTTTCGGCGTTACCCCCGTTGAGGAGATGTGATTGATGAACGACGACGCTTTTTCCTCGTTTCGCGAAGAACGGCTTGAACAGCGCAGAAAACGCCCCGCCATTTTAATCGGCGTCGGCATCGGCGTTGTGGTTGCCGTGGCAATCGGGGGACTGACGTTCGGCAAGTATGTGTCGCTGTCGGGAACGGCAAACGGCGAACTGCCGATTATTCGCGCCGATACGACGCCCGACGGCATGCCGCCGAAGTTCGCGGGCGGGCTGGATGTGCCGAACCGCGACAAAATGGTGTACGAACGCTTGCGCCAAAACTCCGGCGAATTGCCCGTCGAACGGTTGCTTGCTCCGACGGAAAAGCCTGTCGCGCCCGCTCAACCTTTGCCCGAGGATGCCATCGCCGCTTTGGTCGAAAAGGTTGAAGCCGAACACGAACCCGCCGCCGCGATTGTCAAGGATGAGGACGGGCAGGCGGTCGAAGTCGTCTTTAAAACCGTCGAAACCGCGCCGAAACTGGAAAAAAAAGCTCCCGTCAAAGAGGTTAAAAAAGCCCCCGAACCAAAGGATGACGCCAAAACAAACGAAAAAGCTTTCAGTGTTCAGCTGGTTTCCGCGCGTTCGCGAAAATCGGCGGAGGACGAATTCAAGCGTTTGTCCAAAAAACATCCCGAACTGATGGCAAAGATTGCTCATCATATTTCGGAAACGACGTCGGACAAGGGGACTTTTTACAGACTGCGCGTCGGGGATTTTGCCGCGCGCGACGACGCCAAAACGCTGTGCGATAAATTCAAAGCCAAAAAACAGGAGTGCTTCGTTGTCAACAAATAAACATCCGTCCGCCGTCATTTTCGGCTGTGCGGGCAAGTCATTGTCCAAAGAGGAAAAAAAGTTCTTTACCGCCGTCAATCCCGTCGGCTTTATCCTGTTCGCGCGCAACATTGAAACGCCCGATCAAGTCAAGGCGTTGATTGCCGATTTGCGGGCTTGCACGGACAGACCCGACGCTCCCGTCTTGGTTGACCAAGAGGGCGGGCGCGTCGCGCGCTTGAAGCCGCCGTACTGGAGCGTGTTTCCCGCGCAAAAAGCGTTCGGTGATTGGGACGGGCTGGACAAGGATGTCGCTCGGGAATTGTGCCGTAAGAATTTTTCGGCAATCGGGCGCGAACTGGCGGAATCGGGCTTTAACGTGGACTGTTCGCCCGTTCTGGACGTTCCCGTCGACGGCGCGAATCCGCAAGTCGTCGGCGACCGTCCGTTTTCTTTCGACCCCGATGTCGTTGCGGAACTGGGCGCCGTTGCGTGTGAAAGCTTGATGCAAGAGGGCGTTTTACCCGTTATCAAGCATATTCCGGGACACGGGCGCGCCAAAACGGACAGCCACTTTGATTTACCCGTCGTCGATACGGACTTTGAAACGCTGAAAAAAACGGATTTCAAGCCGTTTAAGGCTTTGGCGGAATTGTCGCCTTGGGCGATGACCGCGCATTTGCTTTACACCGCCATAGACGCGAAAAAGCCCGCTTCCCTGTCCGAAAAGGTCATTGAAACCGTTATTCGCGGTGAAATCGGATTTGACGGCTTTCTGATTTGCGACGATTTGTCGATGAAAGCGTTAAGCGGCGGTTTTGCCGATTTGACCAAGCAGGCGATTGCCGCGGGATGCGATGCCGTTTTGCACTGCAACGGCGATATGAAAGAAATGAAAAAAATCGCGTCCGCCGTCAAACCTTTGACGGAAAAGGCGTGGGAACGCTATTGTCGCGGACAGAAAATTTTGGCAGGGGAATAAATGCCTGACGACAAAACGCTTTATTTGCTGTTGATGGTTTTGGCGGTTGTTCCCGCCGTGCTGCTGCATGAAATCGCGCACGGCGTAGTCGCTTGTTTTTTCGGCGACACAACGGCAAAAGACAACGGCAGACTGAGCTTGAACCCTTTGCGTCATGTCGATGTGTTCGGCACGATTGTTTTTCCGTTGTTGCTGTTCTTGTCCAACGCGCCGTTTTTGTTCGGATGGGCAAAGCCCGTTCCCGTGAACTTCGGCGCGCTGAAAAATCCCAAAAAAGATATGGTTTGGGTCGCTTTGGCGGGACCTGCGACCAATTTTGTTTTGGGGTTGCTGGCTTTGGGCGTCCTTGCCGTTATGGCGCACGCCGACGCGTTCAGCAAGCCTGCCGTATTTTTCCTGTCGCAGACCGCCGTGTTTAATTTTTCGGTGATGGTCTTCAATCTGCTGCCTGTTTTGCCGATGGACGGCGGGCGGATTTTGACGGGATTGCTGCCGCTTCCCGCCGCGGTGCGGTTCGCGGGAACGGAAAAATACGGGTTGCCCGTGATGGTGGTTTTGCTTATCGGCTTGCCGCTGCTGGGCGATGAAATCGGCGTTGATTTGGATATTGTCGGACGGTATTTGGCTTTTGCCGTCAAAGGGATGTTGTCTTTCTTTGTTGCGCTGTTCGGAATTGTGTAGGAGGTTTCCATGGGTATCAGTTTATTTCAGTTGTTGGTCATTTTGCTGATTGTGCTGGTGTTGTTCGGGCGCGGCAAGCTGCCCGCTTTGGCGGAAGATTTGGGCAAAAGCATCAAGGCTTTCAAAAAAGGCGTCGAAGATGCCGACAAAACCGATGAAAAACAGGACAAAGAATAGTGTTCGGCATCAGTTCGGCTGAATTTGCGGTTATCGTCTTGATTGCCGTTTTGGTCGTCGGACCGAAACAGCTGCCGCAGGTTTTGCGGACGGCGGGCAGGGCGTACAGAAAGCTGAACCGATTTATTAGGAAAGTGTCGCAAGTCATTGACGATACTATGTATGATGCCGATAAAATCGCCGACAAACTGACGAATGAAAAAGATGACGGAAACAACGGACAATCTTGAATCCGAAGATGAAAAAGTGATGACTTGGGTCGGTCATTTGACCGAAGCGCGCAGTCGTTTATTGAAAGCGTTTGTGTTTTTTACGGCGGCGTTTTTATGCGTTTATCCGTTTTCGGGCGAAGTGCTGAAATACCTGATGCTGCCTTTGGCGCAAGCAATGAAGTCGGCGGGCGGGGCGGAGCGCGCCATTTTCACGGGCGTGGCGGAAGGCTTTATCGTTCATTTGAAAGTGTCCGCATTTTCGGCGGCGGTCGTCAGTTTCCCGTTTGTTGCGTTTCAAGCGTGGCGTTTCGTCGCGCCCGCGCTGTACCCGTCGGAACGAAGCTTTGTCAAGCCGCTGTTTTTCGTGTCTCCGCTGTTGTTTGCGGCGGGGGCGTGTTTTGTGTTTTATTTGATTGCGCCCGCCGCGTTTAAATTTCTGCTGTCTTTTCAACAGCTGGAAAAGGACGCTTTGCCTATCGTTTTGGAAGCGCGGATTGCCGAATACCTGTCCTTTGTGATGACGTTGATTTTGGCGTTCGGGGCAAGCTTTCAGCTGCCGATTGTGTTGGTCGTATTGGCAAAGCTGGGGCTGATAACGGCGCAAACGCTTGTTTCGGGGCGTCGGTATGCGATTGTGCTGATTTTCATCGTCGCCGCCGTTTTGACGCCGCCCGATGTCATCAGTCAGTTTGCTTTGGCGTGTCCGCTGATTTTTTTGTATGAAAGCTCGATTTTGTCCATTCGCGCCCTTGAAAAAAAACAAAAATAGGTTTATAAGGGCATAACTTTTTTTATGAGGAGCCAGTCATGTACGACATTAAATGGATACGGGAAAATCCCGAATTGTTCGACAAAGGACTTGAACGCCGCGGATTGCCGCCCCGTTCCGCCGAAGTTTTGGATTTGGACAAGAAATATCGCGCCGCGCAAACCGATTTGCAGGATATGCAGAGCCGCCGCAACGATTTGTCCCGCCAAATCGCCGAAGTCAAAAAGAACGGCGGAGACGCCGACGTTTTGATGCACGAAGTCGGCGCGCTGAAACGCAGCATGGCGGATACCGAAGAAGACGTCCGCGTCATTTGCGAACAAATCGACCATGTTTTGGAACGCCTGCCGAACCGTCCCGCCGACGACATTCCCGACGGATTGGACGACACGACAAACCGCGAAATCCGCCGCTGGGGCGAACCGCGCAAGTTCGACTTCAAGCCGTTGGAACATGACGAAATCGGCGCCAAACTGGGCATGATGGACTTTGATCAGGCCGCCCGCGTTTCCGGCGCGCGGTTTGTGTATCTGTTGGGCGATTTGGCGCGTCTGGAACGGGCTTTGGCGCAATATATGCTGGATTTGCACCGTGAAAAGCACGGCTATGTCGAAATGGAAGTGCCGTTGATGGTCAACAGCTCGGCGATGTACGGCACGGCTCAGCTGCCCAAGTTCGCGGAAGATTTGTACCACACGATGGATGATTACTGGCTGATTCCGACGGCGGAGGTCAGCTTGACGAACTTTGTCGCGGGCAAAGCGCTGGACGAAGACAAACTGCCTTTGCGTTTGACGGCTTTGACGCCGTGCTTCCGTTCCGAAGCGGGGGCGGCGGGCAAAGACACGCGCGGCATGATTCGTCAGCACCAGTTCTACAAAGTCGAAATGGTCGCAATCACCACGCCCGAAAAATCGTGGGAAGAACACGAATACATGACCCAATGCGCCGAAGACGTTTTGCAGGGCTTGAACTTGCCGTACCGCGTGATGTGCCTGTCCGCGGGCGATATGGGATTTTCGTCGCGCAAAACCCACGATTTGGAAGTCTGGATGCCCGGTCAGAACAAATACCGCGAAATTTCCAGCGTTTCCAACTGCTGGGATTTCCAAGCGCGCCGCATGGATGCTCGCTGCAAAAACAAAGCGCAGAAAGGAACGCGCTTTGTCCATACGCTGAACGGTTCGGGCGTTGCGGTCGGTCGCTGCATGATTGCCGTGATGGAAAACTATCAGCAGGCGGACGGATCGGTCTTAATCCCCGAAGCTTTGCAGAAATATATGAACGGTCAAACGGTTATTGCCGCGAAAAACTGAAGTTCATTCCTTACAAAGACGCCCCGTTGACAACAGCGGGGCGTTTTGCTTTTGCGGGACGGGCGGCGAATTATTTGTTCAACGCCAGCCAATGCTGTTGCGCCGCCAGCATCGGGTTGCTTGATCCGCCGTGCTGCAAAGCTCTGACTGTCAGGGAATACGCTTTGTCGTAGTCTTTTTTCGCCATTTCGACGGCGGCTTGTGCCGCCAATCCTTCCCAAGAATTGGGAGTTTCCGCTTCCAGTCCGTTTGCCAAATCGGCGGCAAGCGCCGTTTCGCCCGCGCGCGCCAACAGACGGATAAGGCGATAATGCGCTTTCGGCGTTTTGAATAAATCCGTATTCAGATATTTTTCGGACAGCACTTCAATCAAGCGCAAAACCGCATCGTGTTTGTCCTTTTCGCTCAGCATTTCCGCGACCAGCAGCAGGGTGCCCTGCAAATCGGGACACAAGGGGAGGTATTCCCCGCAATCTTTGCCGTTCGCAATCAAAGCCGCCGTGTAAAACGCCAAAACGGGCGTGTCCGTTTTGTTTGTGTCCTCGACCGCTTGTTTTAAAAAGCTTTCCGCCTGTTCGACTTCGCCCGTCATCAGCGAACACACGCCCGCCTGCGCCGACGCGATGACGCAATGCGGATCGATTGCCAAACATTCTTTTAACGCTTCAATCGTTTCGGGCAATTTGAAAGCGCGCTTCAAAGAACGGGCTTCGTTCAATTTTTCGGTCAGTTGCAGGTTCATCGGACATCCTTTCGTCACGGTGTCAGTTCCATGCCCGTGTAATAACAGGCGCGAGTGTCGATATTACGGGCGTAAATCTCGTTCAAAGCGGCTTCGCGAATGGCGTCGGGACGCCAGTTCTTGGTGGCTTGGCACAAGTCTTTCAGCGGGGCGGTTTTCGCCCATTCGCGCGCTTCAAGGGGAAGGGCGTAGCTTCGTTCGTAAAAAGGAATCTCGTCATTTGACGGAGCTAAGGCGCATCCCGCCAGAAGCAAAGCGGCGGCAATAACGGCGCGCTTCATTTGCTTGTCCCGAAAAACGGCGCGGTTACACGGTCAAGAACGCCTTGAACCGCTGATAACGCCATGCCGAAGTTGGTAACGGGAACATTCGACCGAACGCACTCGTTCAAACGGCGCAGGGTTTCCTGCCGCGTCAGCATGCACCCGCCGCAATGCACGACCAAATCGTAATCGCCCAAATCGTCGGGAAAATCAACGCCAGCGCACCAGTTGAAATCGATTTTTCCCGCGCATGCTTTTTGAATCAAAGCGGGCATTTTAACGCGGGCGATGTCGTCGTCTTGGACGTGGTGGGAGCAGGCTTCCGCAATCAAAACGCGGCTACCGTCCGTTAGTTGCTGCAATTTCCGCGCACCGTGCAACAGCGTTTCAAAGTCGCCTTTATAACGGGCGAAAAGCGTTGAAAATGTCGTCAGCGGCACCGTTTGCGGCACGGTTTCGGCAACCGCGCGGATAAGCTGGGAATCCGTAATCACCAAAGCCGGCGGAGTTTTCAAGTTGGCTTCGACCGCTTTGTAATCGTTTTGATTCTGCACGGTGTAAGCATACGCGCCCGTGTCCAGAATGTCGCGGATGACTTGGACTTGCGGTAAAATCAGGCGTCCTTTCGGTGCGGAAGCGTCAATCGGGGCAATGCAAACGACCGTGTCGCCCGCTTTGATTAAGTCGGCGACCAAAGGCGGGCGCTTTTTAAAGGATTCGGGGACAAGGCTTTTCAGCAAAGCTTTCAATTCCTCGATATTCGCACCGTCTTTGGCGGAAACGGAAATCGTCGGGAAATCGAAACCGTAGCCCGTGATGTTGACTTTGTCGCATTTGTTAAACACAACGACAAAGGGAACGTTCAGCTCTTTCAATTCTTTGATAAGAGTGTCTTCCTCTGCTCCGACGCCCGTTTCATCGGTGATGACCATGGCGATGTCGACTTTTTTCATAACGCGCATGGTGGCGTCCACGCGTTTTTGTCCGACTTCGCCCTTGTCGTCCACGCCCGCCGTGTCAAAGAATGTAACGGGACCGACGGGGATGAGTTCGTAAATTTTGGATACGGCGTCGGTTGTCGTTCCCGCGACGGCGGAAACAATGGAAACTTCCTGTCCGCACAAAGCGTTCAAAAGGGACGATTTTCCCGCGTTTCTGCGTCCGAACAGCCCGATATTCAGCCGTTCCCCGCGCGGAGCCGTTTGAGTCATGGGAACCTCCTTGAAAAAGTATGATTTTGAAGGGAATATACCTGCTTTTCAAATCAAAGTCATTTGTTTTCTTTAGACTTTTTTAGCTTTTTTCCTGCACAATGAGCAAACGGGAGAAAAAGTCTATGTCAACCGCATGCAACAGAATCGGCAACAGTTTCAAAACAATCGCTTTTTTGGCGGCTGTTTTGCCTTTGCGCTCTGCCTGCGCGGAACAGAAAAGCGTTTTTTTATATCCGAACGACAATGCGTACGCTTCGGATAAAATCTTGAACCGTCCGTATTTGCAACGTCGATTTATCCGCGACGTATGGGATACAGGCGCAATCAATGACGAATTTCTGGATTATATGTATAACTTCGACGTTCCCGACCAGACACCGGAAGAACTGTTCAATGCCGCAACTTGGGCGACGGATGCCGAAGAAAAAAAACAAGACTTTCAATCCGCGCGCGCGGATGCCGCTCAGGAAATCGAATTGACTGCCGATTTGGGAACCGTTCTTTTCCCCGATTTGGATGCAAACGCGCAATACTTTATCAATCAAGTCGATCAGGCGGACTTGGATTTTACAAACGTGATGCTGGATTATGAAAGCAAGCGGGAAATGGTGCGCGAAGCCGACGCTATGGTCGATTTCGATCAAAGCAGGACGGGATTGGCGCTGATTGATTTGCTGTATGCCCGCATCGGTGCCTCCGAAAAGAAAGCAGACGCCGCCGTTGATGACGCTTTGTTTGAAAAAGCGGAAGAACCGACCGATAAATTCGCCGTTTCGGGTGATCTTTCCCAAACGGAAACCGTTGCGGCGAAAATCAAAAAACATTACGATGACCTTATGTTCGGATTAAAAAACGCCGATTTAAAAGATTGGTTAATCGTGCTGGATGTCGGAAATCAGGACGAAAACCGTTGGGAAAAGGCTTTTTTGGGGCTTGACACGTCTGACATTTCTGCGACAATTCAAAAAAAATCGGAAAAACACGCCATGGAAGGTGAAAAATGAACGACTTCTTTGCAAAACGGAAAAGATTTTGGAAAAGGACGTCCTTTTTAACCGCAGGCGTTTCTTTGGCTGTTCTTGCCGCTTGCACCGTTGAACCCGAACCCGTCAGCGATTGGGAACGCGCCGTTCGCGTCGATCGCGATATTCAGGAAATGTTTTCCGATCAGCGCACGGATGTCGTGTTCAAACCGATGACTTTGTATGACGCCATGGCGCGCGCGCTGAAATACAACTTGAATTCCCGTCTGAAGATGATGGAATCCGCTTTGGCGGTCAAACAGATGAACTTGAATTCAACGGAAATGTTGCCGCAAATCGCCGCCAATGCGGGGTATTCCGGACGAAACAATTATGAAGCCGTTGTGTCAAAATCCATGAAAACGGGGGTTTTGTCCGATTCGACGGCTTACAGCGAAAAAACACACGGCTTTGCGGATATTCAAATATCCTGGAATATCCTTGATTTCGGCGTCAGCTATTATCAAGCGCGCCAAGATATGAACAAAGTCCTGATTTCAAAAGAGGAACGCCGCAAACAGATGCAGTCTTTGCTGCAAGACGTGCGTGAAGCGTTTTGGCGCGCGATTGCCGCCGAACGGCTGATACCTGAAATCGACGATTTAATGGAAGAAGCTACGGCTGTTTTGGAAATGCTGCGATCGGGCAGGGACAAAAACATGCAGTCTTTGAACTATCAGATGTCGCTGATGGAAACCATGCGGGATTTGAGCGAGATGAAAAAAGAACTGCAAATGGCGCGCGACAAGCTGGCGGCTTTGATTAACCTGAAGCCCGGAACCCGTTTCCGTTTGGTCGCGGCTGAGGATGGAAATTACGTTCTGCCCGAAATCCGATCCAATTTGGACAGGCTGGAATGGCTGGCTCTGATGAACCGTCCCGAATTGCGCGCGGAAGACTATAAATTGCAAAATACGCGTCTGGAAGCAAAAAAAGCGTTGGTCAAACTGTTGCCAAATCTGAATTTGTTTGCTTCCGCCAACTATGACAGCAATTCCTATTTATCCAATTCTTCGTGGATGCAAGCCGCGGCTCAGCTGGGGATGAACTTGCTGAATCCGATGAAAATGCAGCAAACGGTTTCAACTGCCGAAGTCAAAGAAGCGGTGGACAATTTGAACAGGCAAGTTATTGCCATGACCGTTTTAACTCAAACCCATTTGGGATGGGCAAGATATCAGGGCGCAAAAGAAACGTACCAGCTGAGCGTTGAAATCGCCAATGTCGCCGAACAGTTGGCTCAAAAAACATCGGAAGCTACAACCGACTATTTGAACGAATTTGCTCAAAGCGTCAATGTTTCAGCCGCCGCACGTGCTTTGTTCGCAAAATTGCGCATGTCGATGAACTTTGCCGAATTGCAGGACGCGACGGGAACGATGTTTGCGACTTTGGGGCTGGACGCGTTGCCCGAAGATTTCGTATCGAACGATTTAAATACGATTTCCAAAGCGCTGGAACGCGTTATGGGGGCGTGGGACATCGGACGCTTTACAAACGAAGACGCGCCGAAACTGCCGCCCGTGCCGATGCATCGTCCGCCCGTGTTCCTGAACGTTACTTTGCCGATGAAAAAAGTGGTCGAAGATTCCCGTTTTGTCGTAACCATTCCGCCGACTGTTTTTGCCGAAGCGGATTTGGGGCATAATGTGGCGTATACGGCGACTTTGATAGACGGATCACCGTTGCCGCCGTGGATGTTCTTTGACGCGAAAACAATTACGCTGTCGGGCAAACCGCCCGCAACGTCCGAGGGATTCTACGAAATCAAGATTTCCGCCCGAAACAAAAAGAAAATGTCCGCTTATGTCGTTATGACCGTCCAAGTCGTGCGCGGTTACAGAACGATTATGGATATGCGCGGAGCGGAGCGGGATTCGCGCGTGACCGTCATTCAAAAGTGTATGGCGGATGAAACGTGCCAAAACAATCAGAATGTCCGATTGATAGATACGTTCCCTGAACGGGTGACGGTCGCGCCGCTGCCCCTGAAAAAAAGATGACACGTCGGTTTTCGCTTCCGTATGAAAAGAGCCGCTTTCGGGCGGCTCTTTGATAATCGGTTTTGAGATATTGCAATTATTTCAGCAACATCTTGAAGTCAACGACGACCGCGCGGTCTTTGGTGACCAAAACGGGGTTGCCGTCGATGGATTTGATTTCGGGGATTTCCAAAACCAATTCCTGAACTTTCTTCAGCGTTTCCGCCAAAGGTCCGACCGCTTTGGGTTCTTCGCCGCGGACGCCGTTCAAAATCGTGCCGACTTTGGTTTCTTTAATCATCGCGTCAAAGTCGTTCGCGGGCAAAATGCGCATCGTCGTGTCGCGCATGACTTCCGTATAGATGCCGCCCGTGCCGAAAATCATCACGCGACCGAAGTTTTTGTCGGAATTTACGCCGATAATCGTTTCGGTGGCTTTGACAATCATTTCCTGAATCAGAACGCTGGCGTTCTTCAGCTGGAATTTGGCAATCGTCGCGGTCAGTTCGTCAAACGCGGCGTTGAACTTCGCTTCGTCGTCAATGTTCAGGTAAATGCCCTTCATTTCCGTTTTATGCAAAGCGTCCGGAGCGGACAGTTTCAACACGACGGGAGCGGGGAACAGCTTTTTGCAGAACGCCAGAGCTTCCGCTTTGTCGGTGAAGTTGCCGCATTTCGGATAGTCAATACCGTAATGATCCATGATTTTGTTCATCGTGGACTGGGGCAGGGAAGCCAGACCGTCGGCGACCGCTTTTTTCACGTCTTCGCGGATTTCGGCGGGGACTTCGCGCAATTCGGCTTTGACTTCGGGCATGCCCTTGAACGCCATCTGCGCTTTCATCAATCCCAGCAAACGGATGCAGTCCGTCGGGTAGTCGTACGCCAAGACGTTCGCCGCTTTCAGCAAGTTGACGGCTTCGCGGACGCGCTGACCGCCGATGAACGAACAGAAAATGTTGACGTTCTTGTATTCCTTCGCCAATTTGACGACGGCTTCTGCGGTTTCCGTGGGTTCGGTGGACATCTGCGGAGTCAACAGAACGATGATGTTCTTGTATTCGCCGGATTCGCACAAAACGCGCAGAGCGTTTTCATAACGGTCGGCTTTTGCGTCGCCGACAACGTCAATCGGGTTGCCGACGGACGCTTCCGCCGTCAGAACCGCGCGCAGTTTTTCAATCGTGGCTTCGGACGGACGCGCCAAATCCAAATGCGCTTCTTCGCACAGGTCGGAAGACAGAACGCCGACGCCGCCCGCGTTCGTCAGAATGCCGACGGAACCCGAAAAGTCCGTGTGGTTGACGTGCTGCAACAATTCCAGCGCGCCGAACAGTTCACGCGTCGTATAGACCTGAATCGCGCCGCTGCGCTGCAAAGCGATTTCCAAAACACGGTAGTTCGGAGCCAGCGATCCCGTGTGGGACAAGCTCGCCGCCTGCGCTTTGGAGGATTTGCCCGGTTCCATGATGACGCAGGGTTTCGTTTTGCTGACTTCTTTCAAAACGCGCAGGAATTCCTGACCTTTTTTCAATCCTTCCAGATAGAAAACGAACGCTTTGGTGTGTTCGTCGTGCTGAATGGCTTCCAGCAGGGACGCTTCGTTCAAATCGGCTTTGTTGCCGATGGAAATAAAGTGCGAAAAACCGATGCCTTTTTCTTCAGCCCAGTCCAAAATCGCCGAGCAGTACGCGCCCGACTGCGAAATAAAGGCGACGTTGCCCTGCAGGGGGAAGCACGGCGCAAAGCTGGCGTTCAGTTTGTCAAACGTGGAAATATGTCCCAAGCAGTTCGGTCCCAGCAGGTTGATACCCGCGTCCAAACATTTTTTGGCAATGCTCATTTCCAAATCCTTGTGTCCCGCTTCGCCGAAACCCGCGGTGATGATGCTGACATTCTTCGCGCCGTTCGCAATCGCGTCGTCAACGGCGGCTTCGCAGAAACGCGCGGGAACCAGCAAGACGACCAAATCGACGGGTTCGGGAATGTCGCGGACGGAAGCAAAGCATTTTTTGCCTTTCAATTCCTGTCCCGCCAATTTCGGGTTGACACCGTACAGCGTTCCTTCAAATCCGGCTTCGATCAAGTTTTTGAAAACGACCGCACCCAGTTTCGATTCATCGGCGGAAACACCGACGACGGCGACGGAACGGGGGTTAAAGAATGTGCTTAAAGACATTATTTTTCCTTTCTGAAAGCAATGTAAACAACTGGGCGACAATATGAACATTTATAGATATGAAGTCAAGGCGAATTTGACATTTCAAAAACGTTTTTTGGTTTAAAATCCGCACGGAATTTGATATAAGAAAACCATGAAGAACAGATTGCTTTTGACCGCTTCGATTTTGGCAGCTTTCAACGCGGAAGCCGCGACTTTTTCCGCCGCCGTCGTCATCCCCGCGGACAAACCCGCTTTGGCGGAGGAAATCGCCGTCGGATTGGACGAGGCTTTTACCGAAAAAGGACATTCGCTGAAGATTTCCTACTTCGAAGAACTTTGCGATGTCCGCAAGGACGCGACGCTGTTTGGCAAAGTGTTGCGCGCGGCGCCGGACTTTGCTTTGGGCTATTCGTGCGGTAATTTGCAAGCAATCGAAAACAAGCCCGATTTTCCCGTCTTTTTGCTGGACGGAGCCGTTCCCGAAAACGCGGACGGACTTATCAAACTGGCGCCCGCCCCCGATGTGTTGAACGATGGTTTCGTTGCGGCTTTGGCGGAATTCGAAAACAAACGTTTCTTGCTGCTGAACGATATGACGGGCAGGGCGGATGTTTTGATTGAAAAGCTGCGCCGCGGATTGCCGGAAAACAGTTTTACCGAAGTTTCCGTGCCGCCGAACAGGCTGAACGAAAATATCAGCATTTTGTCGCAATATGTTGATTCTGAATCTGTCTCTTATA
>ERZ1026860.1261-NODE-1261-length-13293-cov-17.079090_pt1 | contig 13293 bp, 6 predicted proteins | sample MGYA00380160_ERZ1026860 | MGnify/ENA primary metagenome ERZ1026860 (study PRJEB33269, sample SAMEA4719796) | human gut metagenome | biome: human-associated habitat; feature: organic feature; material: feces | place: Cameroon | collected 2013-10 ... | reverse complement strand
CGACTACGGCAAGGAGCCGGAACGCCTTGTGGAAGCGGTCTCCGCCTCCGACAAGCCTCTGACAATCATCACACGCACGTCAAGACTGGAAACAATCCCTGAATTACAGAAACTCTTCAGCAATGGCACCGTCCTTTACTCCGGGCCTTACTGCCTGACGACTATAAGCAAGAAGTAGCCCAGTTGCTTCGGCACTTCGACAAGTTCAGCGACCTATGGTTCAGCAAGTCAGCTACGGACCTATGGTTCGGTAAGCCAGCTACCGGCCTATGATCCGGCAAGATCATAGGCCGGCCAATTGTTCTGCGAATCGGCGACGGGACGATGGCTCTACAAACAGGCGACGGGACGATGGTGCCGCAAACAGGCTGTCGGCCGATTCCGGTCACTGAGCATATCTAAGTGACCAATTGAATCATGGAAGTTGGGCAATCATACAAAACAACTCAGAATCCTTGGTTTATGTGAAATGTTATTTGCCAGCCGTGGCGAAGTGGTTTCTTTAGTGGTATTAACGAATAAATTTCTGTTTTTCATATTTCTTATAGGTTTCTTTTCGTTTTTTACGTTTATTGTGCATATTATTGCGGTTCAAATATTTATTTAAATTTTGAACCATATGTATTTCAATGAAAAGAAACAGGAACTCGCTCCGTTCGTGAACCTGAGGAGCGACGTGGGCTTCAAGGCCGTCTTCGCGGACAGGAACAACAAGGACATCCTAATCGGGGTGCTGAACATGATCCTACCCTCAGAGGCCAGAATCGATGACATCACCGAATATTCCGACCGCGAGCAGCGGCGGGATGTACCCTATGGGAAAAAGACAGTGCTGGATCTGGTCTGCCGTGACAAATCAGGCAGAACTTTTGTTGTGGAGATGCAGGCCGCCGAGGAGGACAACTTCTTCGAAAGGTGCGTCTATTACGCGTCGGGGCTCTACCATCTTGAACTGTCGGACGGGGAACGATACAAGGGACTACGTCCGGTCTATGTGGTGTCGTTCCTGAACTATCACCTGAAGCACGACGACGAGTCCCTCTGGGACACCGACCACTTCATCTCGTACTGGCAGTTCACAGAAAGACGCACCGGAATGGTTGCGAATCAGACAATTAGTATTATCTTTGTGGAGATGACGCTGTTCACCAAGACGCTGGAGGAGTGCGTGACGGAGTTCGACAGGCTGTTCTACATATTCAGGAACAGTGAGGGCTTCCAAAGGGTCCCCGAATGGATCGAGGAGGCCGGAGGAATTTCCAGACGGCTCGCCGAGGCGTGCGAGGTCGCGGCGTTCGACAAGGATAAGAAACTTAAATACGAAATTGACAAGATGAACGAGTGGGACATTCTGGCGCAGCGGGAATTCGCCGAGCGCAAGGGCTTCGAGAAAGGATACGCCGACGGAGAGGCAAAGGGGATTGCTGACGGGACGGCTAAAGGTATGGCTAAAGGTATGGCTGAAGGTATGGCTAAAGGTATGGCTGAAGGAAAGGCCGAAGGAATGATTGAAGGCAGACTAGACGTGGCCAAGGCTCTGCTTGCCAGTGGAATGCCGATTGAGCAGATCAAGCTGTACACCAAACTTTCCAAGGAGCAGATTGAGGCAATTCAGTAATGGATACTTGAGCATAAGTGGTCAGTAAGAGACATTATCATGGCTAACCTCCGAAAGCGGGGGTTGGCCACGTTTGTATATTCTGTGCCACAATATCAGGCATCATATTTGCAAATTACTGGCTGTCTAATAATTACAATAACATTAAAACCTAAAATTATGCTAAGTTTCCTAAAAATGTTGGCAGTGATGTCCGCATCTGCATTACTCCCTATGTCCCTACACGCAGGTAACATCGACAACACCCCAGTTGCCAAGTTTGACCTCTCGCGCTATCTCGGAACCTGGTACGAAATCGCCAGGTACGACCACTCCTTTGAAAGAGGAATGACCGATGTCAGTGCTGAATATATCCTCCGGGATGACGGCAAGATTGATGTTATCAACTCCGGATGTATAGAAGGCAAATCAAAGACAGCCCACGGCAAGGCCAAACAGCCAGACCCAGAAACTGAGCCGGCACTTCTGAGAGTGTCTTTCTTCATGTTCTTCTATTCCGACTACCGGATCCTGATGATTGACGATGACTACACAACCGCCCTCGTGGGAAGTTCAAACGACAACTACCTGTGGATTCTGTCCCGCACCCCAAACCCCTCCCAAGACACCATCAACAAGTACGTCGCAGAGGCCAGGCATCGTGGCTACGACACCACCCACCTCATCAAAGTGCCACAGAGCCACCACCGTTAATCATAATAGAAGTTACTAAAATGCGCTCCCGGGTTCAGTATTCCGGGAGCGCTTAATAATATGATCAGCAAGACTGATTACTCGACAACCTCAAAAATAGGGCTCGTTCCTTCAGCATCAGACTCTGCGGCCAAACGACATGTACCTCCATTAGGGGCCTCAAGCGCTTTCTTTCCAAGAGTCCAGTTAACGACACAGACCATTCTGAACTGCATCTCCGTACAAGCTTTCGCCAATGTGAACGTTTTGTCCACGGTGACATTACTTTTAGACTCCTCAAAATTATACTTCGCAGAACTGCCGGATTCTGTCTCTGTCTTTAACGGATCTGTCGGCTGCCATGCCTCGCCGTCCCAATACTCAAGCTTCCAATATTTCTGACCGGTTCCGGAGCAGCGGGTAAGATACTTTATGTGAAGCTTCGTTCCTGCCGGATACTCATTGCCATCAGTCGCTGTGAACACCCAAGCATCTCCTGGCCACACACCAGTCACATAAGGATGTCCGGTACCTCCTACATAATACTTAGGGTCGGAAGTTCCAGGGAAGGAAGTCTTGTCAACTTGAACAAATGTTATACGTCCGCTACCGACAGACTTTCCGTTCGCATCTACATACATTCCATTGTCACCAGCCGTGTTCTTGAATGTTCCGTTCAAAGTGCCAAAAGTCTCCACATAGGCATCCTTTGAAGGATCGGCATCAAAGAACCATTTTGCCTTTAGCGCAGGAGCCGGCTCCGTGATTGTGATAATCGGGCCATCTGTGGTTCCGGCCGGTACAGACCAACGGTGAGTACCTCCATTAGGTGCCTCAAGGGCAGCCGCCGAACCACACTGCCAATTTGCCACACAGATAAACCTTATCTTGACAGTCTGGTTGTTTATCGCGCTCTTAAGCTTGACTGTCTCGGAAACCGTCTGGTTCTTGCTGGTCAAAATGTGAGTGTAAACGGCATTCTTTCCTGTTTCAGTCTCGGTCTTTGTCTCCTTGACGTACTCCCATTCGCCACCGACGTTGTACATCATCGCCCAATACTTATGTCCTGAGCCAGAACACCTTGTCACCCCATCAAAGTTGATTTTAGCTCCGGCGGAAGCCGTAACACCGGGAACAGCGAACTCCCAATAGTCGCCTACCCATGCACCAGTAATATATGGTTCACCTGTCCCACCGATAACCTTTGATTTCTTCTTGTTCACGTCAAGCGCGACATTCTCCTCAAGATCAACCCACGAGATGTAGCCTTTTCCCTTGGTTGCAGGAAGAGAGTTGTTCTTCTCAAAGGCATCTTTGTAAGTTCCCATCAAATCCTTTGAGAATGTCCATGAAATCTTGGATTCTCCGGAAGGTGCGGCCGGCCCTTGGTTGACAACAATTGGAACAATAAGGCTTTCCGCCACATTGACAAGATAAATCGTTGCCGTCCTAGGTGTTGTCTCAACATTTGCAGCCGTGTAAAGAATCAAATCAGTTTCCTCAACAAGACCTTTAGTCTCAATCGGTTCGACAGACACCCATTTCACCTCATCCGGAATCTGAATCGTGTAATCAACATTATGCTGTACCTTGACTTTGAAAGAAAGATCGGTCGCGTCTATGTTGAAGTAGTTTCCTCCAGCGATAGAAATAAACGGTTTCAAGGTTTGACCTGCAGCGGACTGAACTACCTGAATCTTCTTGGTGGAGACTCCTGACTTCACGGTGATCTCGGCCTTTCTCAATACGCTGAGTTCGCTTTGGTCACAAGTCACGGTCACTTCATTTGTCTGTCCGGCTCCTCCTTCTCCGTTCTCGACATGCAGCCAGTTGGCGCTGGAGCTGACCTTGAACGCGGCGCTGGAAGTCACATTGAACTTGACAGGAGCGGCAGGTGTGCCCTCAAAGGTAATCAAGTCGTTCTCAATGCCCTCAACCTTAATGTCAGCGGTCACGGCATCTGCGGCAAGCATCACTTCAATGTCATCGAGATAGTAGCGGAACACATCCTTGACCACATCGTCAGGAGAACCAAACTCATTTGAGCGGATGGTGATGGCCGTGGCAGTGGTCGCGCCTTTGATGGTGAACATCGCATCCTGCCACATCATCTGACCCTGCTTCTGGGAGTGCGCGAGAGGATCGCTGATCTTGGCGCCATCGGTTCCCTTGGCAGTCACGACTGTACCCGGCCCGTCAATGGCGACAACCATATGAGTATCGTCAATCTTTCCTGAACCCTGCATCTGAGAGCACCATCTGAACGATACGACAATGTCCTGCTCGCCATCAATCTTGAAGAGCGGCAGGGTCAAACCAGACTGACAGTTTGTCTTTCCGAATTTGAAATAGGCATCCTGAAGATAGATTGTCTTGAAGCCAGGGTTCAAGTCTGTGTAGCCTCTGGACCTCAATTCACCGAGAACGTCACAACCATTATCCTTCAGAGTTGTGTAAATGTTGGCGCATCCGTCCGCGGACGAGGTGACAGCACCGACACAGTCAGAGATCTTGCTTGCCTCAGGAAGTTTCGAGTTGGCCAACTCAATGTAAGGGGCAAGCCAAGAGAAATCATCGGAATACGGCAGCGGCTTGCCGACGGTGTCATCCACCCCATTGTCTTTCAATGAAAAGATGACAAAAGCATATTGCTTGTCAAATGTGCCGACATAGTAGCAGAGAGCCTCGACCTTATGAACGTTAAGTTCCGTGGCTCCAACACTCTCGACCGGATCGATGATCTTACAGTTGACACCACCTGAAAGGCGAAGAAGATTCCCGATGATGGTTCCTGAAACCTTGGCGTATGTCACCTTGTCAAAAGGATATGAAGTGGATGTACCATCCACGACCACCGGCTCCGCAGGCCGAAGCTCAGCGTTCTGGCCGACCTCCAAGCCGTCCACCACAAAGGCAGGGACACCACCCTTGACCGCACATTTTCCGCTGAGCTGGACAATGTCACCGGCTGTGACACTCCTTTCTCCCTCAACGTACATGTTAGTCTGCCCGTCACCGATGACAAAGCCAGTCTTGGCCACAGCCATGACCTGCGCGTCACGAATCTTGGCGACAGTTCCATCCTCAAAGGCAGCGGCCTCGGTCACAGTGGACTCCGCAACCCCAAGGTAAGTGTCACCTTTCTGGTAGATGACGGTGCGGATTGAGTAGCCGCGGTTGTTGGCGATGGTTAGGGTACCCTCGCGAGGGGCGGCCATCGCTCCGTTGGCGACGTTGTCGGTGACGCTCACGGTCACCTCTACAGTGTTGGTTCCGGATGTCGGATCGACTGTGATCCAGTCGGCGTCCACATCGATGAACCATGCCTCATCAGAGGCGATGGTCAAGGACTGCGGCTCCGCTCCGATTGCCTCGAAAGTCAGGCTTGACTCCGAAAGAAGGGCGCTCGGCTTGACATATTCCTCCTCGGAGCATCCGAAAATCGGGAGGACGGCAATAGCCGCGGCGCAGAGTCTTATTATATTCTTAACTATTTTCATAATTTCTTCGTTTGTTTCAATGGATTAATTCATTCCATTATCGGTGTCCCCGTCGGAGGAACTCAGGCCGTCATCCCATCCAGGATTCTGCGCAAGGTTCTTGTTAAGATCCCTGTCGCCTCTTGGAATAGGGTACAGATAGTCGCGGTTCTCATCGAACGTGCGGGTCTTGGTGCGGTACATGTCAACATAGCCCTTGTGGCCATCGCTCAGCACGATACCGTTCGAGTACGGCACATAGTTCCCGTCGATCTCGATCTCCTGGATCTGCAGGAACACGAACTTTTCTCCGTATTTCGTTTTGTACTCTTTCTCTATCTTGCTGTCAACACTTTTAGTGTCATAAAGATAGATGTCAGGCTTGCCGTCACCCGTAAGGTCGTAAGGGCCGACGCCAGGGAAATACGTTCCGTAGAGAGGTTGAGGGAAGCAAAGGCCTTCCTTCCACCTCACGATGTCATCCCAACGGCTCGCCTCCAGAACGAGTTCGATCGTCCTCTCGCGGCGGATCTCAAGAATCTGGGCGAGATTGGCGGGATTGAGCCTCCCGATGTTCTGGTAGCCGTATTTCTCGGAGATGAGGTAAGGATCCACGGTAAGACCCGCAAGCTGCATGTGAGGCATTCCGACCCTGTCACGAAGTATGTTGATGGATTTGTCCACATCCTCCTGGGTAAGGATATTCAGCTCGGCCTTGGCCTCCGCATAGATGAGATAGGCCTCCGCGAGACGGTACACAGGCATGTCGTTGAATGACATGTCGGCGCGTTCCGCAGTCTCGTACTCCGGACTCATGACGAACTTCTCAAGCTGGTAGCCGGTCGAGGTCATTGTCAGATCAGGGCCATAGACGGTCTTTTTGGAATTTGTGCGGACGTGGCTCGGAAGCCTCATGATCATGCCAAGACGAGGATCACGATCCTTCATCTCATCCACGAACTGCATGGTCTCCCAGCCCTCCTTGTCGGTGAAGCGCGAGCCATCCTTCATGAGGAAGCTATCCACGAACTTCTTGGAGAAGCCTGGGTTGCCGCCTGTGTTCATTAGCACATAGCCTGTGGCGTTGTGGGTACATCCGATGGACTGCTCCATCTTTATGGCGAGGATGTACTCATTCTTGTCGGCGTCAACCTCCATGAAAAGGTCATGGTAGTTCGCGGCCAATGAATATTTTCCCGACTCCATCACCTTTTGGGCAGCCTCGTAGGCCAACTTCAGATAGTCATCAGCGGAGCGTCCACCCTGGAATGAAAGGCCATGGTACTTCCTGAACGTACCTTCGTAAAGGCAGAACTGAGCCTTGAGCATGCAGGCGGCCCATTTGTTCACACGATAGACACTGACATCTGAAGGGAGAGACTCGATCGCCTCATCGATGTCCTCGACCATGTGGGACATGATGAGTTCTCTTGAATCCCTCGGATTGAAGAGAGTGGAGTCAGTCGAGCCGAGTTCCTTGTCGTACCAAGGAACGTCACCGAACCTCTTCACCTTCCCGAAATAGAACTTCGCGCGGAAGAACTTGGCGAGACCTGTGTATTTCTTGACAGCGTCCGGATCGGAACACTGGTCCATGTGGCCGAGCATGGTGTTGATCTTGCGGAGCTGTCCCCAAGACCAACCTCCTTTGGAAGCCGTTGTTGGAACCTCGCGGGCCGTGCCGCCAAGAAGTTCATCCGAAATCGTTCCTTTCTGGAACACAAGGTCTGACTGTTCGTCGTAAGGAGTTTTATCCAGAAGGTTGTCATAGAAAGAGTTGGAGAACAACTTCAAATCCTCCTCGTTACGGAAATATGTCTCCGGAACAAGCCTGTCCTTAGGGTACTTATCCAAAAAGCTGTCACATGAGGTGACTCCAAGGACGATTGTCAAAATAGGTAATAAATATCTTTTCATTTTCACTGTCCTCCATCATTAGAATGTTATGTCGATGCCGAACATGATGGTCTTCTGCCACGGATAGGCGACTGCGTCCTTGGCGTCGGAGTTCTGATACAGACCGTCATTACTCTTTTTGGTGACACGACGATACGCAGACTCCGGATCCAGATACTTGGTGTACTTCTTGATCGGAGACCAGTAGGCCAGGTTCTCGCCGGAGAAGTAGAAACGCACCTTGTCAAGGCAGATCGCCTTTGTCCACTTCTGCGGAAGGGTGTAGCCTACCGTAAGGTTCTTCAGCCTGAGATACCTAACGTTCTGGATGTACCTGCTGTTAGGCGGCGCGAGCTCTCCACCGGTCGATGAATAGACACGCGGCCTTGGGAAATAGGTGTCAGGATTCTCTTCGGACCAGACGGTCTTGATGAAGTCCCGTGGCATGAATGCCGTGTAGTAGGCGTAGGAATATGATCCCCAGAATGCTATGTTCATGCCGGAAGGATACCAGTAGTGGTTGCCCACACCCTGAAGGAATGTCGAAAAGTCGAATCCCATCCAGTCAAATCCAAGGTTGATACCGTACTGGAGGCTCGGAAGCGAGTTGCCGAGAATCTTGCGGTCGCCAGGGCTGTCGGCGGTGTTGTCGCCAAGGGTGATCTTGTTGATTCCGCCTTCTCCTTCCTGTTTGTTGTCGAGATCGACATACCTGAGGTCACCGGCAAGGAATCCGCCCTGCATACGGTTGGTGCCGACATAAGTGAGGGCGTCGCAGACATTTGCCTGATAGTCCTTGGCTTCCTCATCGGTAGCGAACAGGCCGTCCACAACAAAGCCCCAGATGTCACCGATCCTCTGGCCAACATAGTAGTCAGTGAGTCGTTTGTCAGGATTGTTGGCATACCTTGTGATGTGGGAGGTGTAATCGCTCACTGAAGCGCGTATGCTGTAGTTGAACGGCTTCCCGAGAAGCTCGAAGCTGTCCCTCCATCCGAGGGAGATCTCGTAACCCTTCGTCCTCAAATCCGCGGAGTTCTCTTTAGGGGCGTCAGCGCCATAGACACTTGGAAGGGCGTTGCCCTGAATGAGCATATTCTTTGTGTCACGGATGTAGGCTTCAGCGGTAAAGTCAAGCCTTCCGTTCAGCATCGACGCGTCAAGACCAAGGTTGTACTGATAAGTGGTCTCCCAAGTCAGGGATGACGAGTTAGGGGCGGAGATTCCGGCATACTGGGCGTTCGTGGAACCCTCACCGAATGTGAACGCCTTGAAATCATCGATGGAGATGGTTCTCATGAACATGTAGTCTTTGACATTCTGATTACCCAGCGAGCCGAAAGAAGCGCGGAGCTTGAGGTTGTTCACAAGATTCTTGGCCGGGGCGAAGAACGGCTCCTCAGAAATACGCCAACCAGCGGACACTGAAGGGAACAGTCCCCAGCGATGCCCCTTGGCGAAACGGGATGATCCGTCGTAGCGTCCGGATGCCTCGACAAGGTACTTGCCTTTGTAGTCATAGTTGACACGACCAAAGAAACCGGCGAGGGCATACTCACTCTGCCCGCCTTCCAGATTGGTTATCTTGGCGCCGGTAGAAGGATCCGGGACAATCAGATTGAAGTCATTCAGGAGTTCATCGGAAATATTCTGTCCCTTGGCGGTCACGTTCTTGTAATGGTAAGTTTCGGCATTGAAACCGAACATCACCTTGACATTGTGGGCGTTGTTGAAGGAATCTTCATAAGTTCCGAAGATGTTGCCGGTGTAATAGTCATATCTTCTCGTCCTTTCCTCCAACTCATTAAGGCCCGCTCCTGTGGTGTAGGCTCCGAAGACTCCCGGACGGATGCCGTAAGGAATGTTCACCGTCCTGCCCATCCCGTTGCGGTTCACCCTTCTGTAGGTGAAGTTGGCTGTGAGGTTGAACTGCTTGACCGGACGGATCACAAGCTCCGTGGTGTTGGCGAAGTTGAACTTCTTGTCGTAGTTCTTGTGCTTGCCCATCGCGAAGACAATCTGACGACCGTTGGCGACGTTGTAGTTACCACCGATGATAAGCGGGTTGTTGTAAAGTCCTGTTCCGTCAGGGTTGAAAAGCGGGAAGGACGCAGGGGTGTGACGAAGATTCCTGAACACATCCTGAATGTCACTCACTCCGATCCATGAATAGTCGGAGCTATAGAATGACATATTGTTGGACAGACTCATGATCTTGTTCAGCTTTGCGTCGATCTTCGCGCGCATGTTGTACTTCTGGAACACATCTGGCTCGGTGGCCTTCATGATACCGGTCTGGCGGTCGTAACCACCTGAGAGGAAGTACTTGATGTTCTTGCTGCCGCCACTGACCGAGATGCTGTGCTGCTGGACAGGATGCTCATCCCTGAACATCTCGTGGTACCAGTCGGTGTTGCAGTAGTAGACCCACTGTTCCTTGCCACCGCGGATGTCCTTGATGACCCACGGGCGGTCAGGGTTCTCGGTCTTGTCATTGACACGCGCAAGCATTTCCATCATGTCGTGCTGGGTGTAGCCAGTGTAAGGAGTGCCGGCGGCCTGTGTCTTCCAGAAAAGGTCAAGAGTGTAGACCGACCAGTAGCCTCTGTCCTCGTAGTCGGTGGAGGTTGTAGGCTCCTCCCAACCGAAACGTCCGCTGTAACGGATCTTGGCCTTGCCGTCGTCGGAGTCACCTTTCTTGGTGGTCACGAGGATCACACCGTAGGCGGCGCGGGCTCCGTAGACAGCCGCCGCGGCGGCGTCCTTGATTACGGAGATGCTCTCGACATCATTCGGATTGACATCCTCAAGGTCGCCCAAGGCACCGTCGATAAGGACGATAGGGCTGGCTTCGTTGACCGAAGTGAAACCGCGGATGTTCAGTTTTCCGGTACTGCCCGGATTACCGGACTGGGTCGTGATGTTGAGTCCCGGAACAGACCCCTGAAGCATTGTCACAAGGTTGTGTGACGAACGGTCCTTGAGTTCCTTGTCTCCAACGACTGATATGGCTCCGGTAAGGTTCACTTTCTTCTGTGTACCATAACCGACAACAACCGTCTCGTTCAGCATCATGTTATCTTCCTCCAGGACGATAGTGACAGATGCCTGTGAAGCGGGGACAGACACTTTCTTTGTGGCATAGCCAAGGGAGGACACCTCAAGGGTGACATTCCCGGCTGGCACCATCAATGAGAAAGTACCGTTTTCGGAGGTCATGGTTCCGTTGCTCGTTCCGTCAACGATGACCGCGACCCCGACAAGAGGTTGCTGAGCGGCGTCGAGAACTTTTCCCGACACCTCTCTCTGGTTCTGTGCGAAGGCGGCCGTGAGGCAGCACAGCATCAGCGCCAAAGAGGCAGCAAGTGATTTGATAACTCTCATAAAGATGAAAATTAGTTTTGTATGTGTTAAACTTGATGTTTGATTATTTCTTGAAATCCTCGACCTTGAAAGCCTTCGGACGCGCCATCTTCTCGGTGTAGACATTGCCGAACTCGTCCGTGACAGTGATTGTCAGGTCAGTGTCCGCGTCCGGTGCCGTCACCTTGAAGAAATGATGCCACAATTCTGTGGTGAAGTTTGGGCGGGATGTCAATCCAGTTTTGTTGTACCTCTTGGCGGAGAGAGCCGCTATGTGGAGCGGATCATAGGCCGAGGTCCTCTCCCAAGTAAGTTCCTTGCCGTTCTCATCCGTCACGCTCAAAGTCCATTTGGAATTCCAGTTCCAGATGTTGATGAGAACCTCATTGTCTGAGTTCTCCGGGTACGCCTTGACGTATTTCCCGAAACCCTTGTCGGTCAACTCCACGTTGTCGGTAGGCATCTTAGGCACATCTTTCTCATAAGTGAAATAGACTTGGTTGAGATCGTAGGTTCTGAACTGATAGTCCTCGTCCCAGGCGGTCGCCTTGAATTTCCACTTGATGTCGGTCCCGTCGATGTCCCAGATGCCGTAGCCCGCGGGTGATCCGTCTGTTCCTACGTAGACACCCGGAGTCAGGTTGCCCGACCACCACCACGAAGCGCAGATCGCACCCGAGTTGTGCTCGCTGAAATCCGTGGCGCCGTGCTTGCCGGACTCCTCCGGGTTCACGTTATAGATCACATGCGTGTGACCAGAGACAAGATGCGCCTTGTAGCCTTTCAGGATGTCAAACAGCCTGTCGGCGTTGGAGGTCACGACTTCGTAGTCATCACCGGTTTTCGGACTGAATATCTGGGCATGGGTCGTGAGGATCAACGGCGTGGACTTGTCCACATACCTCAAGTCACGTGCAAGCCACTCAAGCAGACCAGTCGTCAGATTCCTTGAATATTTCCGGCTCTCCGTGCCGTCGTAGTTCGAGCAGTCAATGTCATCCAGAACCACATAGTGGATCTTGCCGATGTTGAACGAATAGTAGGTCGGAGCCACGTTCCTGACATATTCAGACGCGGCCTTGAAGTCTGCGTCAGGTCTGAAAGCCTTGTAGTCGTTGTCATGGTTTCCCATGGTGTGGAAAATCTGAAGACCCTTTATGTCCTGGTTGATTTCCGCCAGGTACTCCTTGAAACTGAAATCATTGACGTACCAGTAAATGTCCCATGTCATGTCTCCCAACGTCATTGCGTACATCTTCTCACCAGAGTGAGCGTTCATGTATTTGGTCAGATCGCGGGTGAACACCCTGAACTGAGACAGGTCACCGGTGCGGTTGGCAAGATGCATGTCTCCGAAGAAGAACATCTTGTACTTGTCCTGACCCCCGACTTTCACCAAAGAGAAATTCTTCTGCTCAACCACGGTGGCCTTCTCCGTCAGCAAGGAGTAAAACATCGGAAGAACTCCCTGCGACGGCACCTCGTAGCCGCTTGGCACAGAGATGGATACATAGCCCCATTTCTTGGCGGATTTAAGCTGGTATATCCCCTCGTCATTTGTCTTGGTGACCAGGACTCCATCGGTGACAACAACTCCTGGAACGCCGGAGTCGTCACATAGGATCCGTCCCCAGACGGTAGTCCCCTTGTCGGGAGTGAAGCCGGAACCCGACTTGATTGTCAGGTTCGTCTCGCCGAAGGACTTTTTCTTCTGTCCCCTGCGGATGATGACCTCGTACTTTCCGCTCGCGAGATTGAGTGGCAGCCTGACATTGAACTCCTTGGCGGAGACGCTCTCAATCTTGCAGACAAGAGTGCCGAACAGGAACTCATCGGTCTGAAGCGGCGCCTTCTCCTGCAGAACACGGAATTTGACCAATCCGGCCGGTTCAGCCTCTATCTGCGTAGGCAGGGAGAAGAGCACCTCGGAGACATCAACAGTGCCGTCGTCACCGCCGCCGGACTTTTCGCATCGAACAAACACCATAAGGCCAGTCAGAGCCAGTATGATGAAAACCAATGATTTGAAACAGAAGTTTTTTCTCATTTCTGAATATGATTATTTGAGTTTAGTAAGAACAAGTTGGTAATCTTTTAAAGGATTACTTTGTTAAACATCAAGTTTAGCAAAACCCTAAGCGTTGGATTTCGCCAGATTCCTCTCGCTTCTGATCAGCAGCGCGCAGAGGAAGACTCCGATGAGGGCGCCTACTGCGACGGAGAGCATGGCGGTGTCCCATGAGCTGCCGACAGCGATGCCGCCCA
>ERZ1026860.1258-NODE-1258-length-13336-cov-4.909871_pt1 | contig 13336 bp, 6 predicted proteins | sample MGYA00380160_ERZ1026860 | MGnify/ENA primary metagenome ERZ1026860 (study PRJEB33269, sample SAMEA4719796) | human gut metagenome | biome: human-associated habitat; feature: organic feature; material: feces | place: Cameroon | collected 2013-10 ... | reverse complement strand
GTATTTAGTATTGAAAACTCAGATAAGACAAGAGTTTGTACATACAAATGAAGTTTTGGGATTGCAGAACTTTCAAAGCTATAATAAAGCGAAAGAAGCTGGATACAAAAATGGCGATTTTTATTATAAGTTGTCAATTCTTTCTGCTGTTAGCCAGTTCGTCTTCCGCAAAAACAGAAAATTGGAGATACGTATATTTCCACCCAAAGACAACGACATAGCTAAAGATATAAGCAACTTTTGTATTATATTCAAGACTATATTAGAAAACGCCCCCAAATGTATAGCAGAGTTTAGCCCTTATTTTATAATCCATTTTACGAAATCGAAGGATAATGGTAAAAGTCAGCAATATCGGCATAAAGAACTGCGTGAAAATATAAAAAATACTGCTTTAACCATAGCCAAATATAACAAGTCATACGACAGAACTTATCAGAAATTGATAGGTGTAGATGCAGCTGGAGCTGAATTGAATACGAGACCGGAAGTTTTCTCACAGGCTTTTAGATACTTACGACAACATGTACCAGGTATTAAGATGACTTATCATATCGGTGAGGACTTCTTTGATGTGGTTGACGGGCTTAGAGCCGTGGATGAGCTGTTGAGATTCTGTGAATGGTCTAAGCAAGACCGCATGGGACACGCCTTGGTCTTAGAACAAGATGTGTTAAAATATTATGAGAGAAGAAACAATTGGATAGCCTTGCCACGACAGGTGCTTGTTGACAATATTGTATGGTTAAGGCATCGGGCTTCGGCTCTTGGCAATATTGCAGCAGAAAAAGAGTTGGATAAGCTTTATAATAGGTATTTCCTTGAATTATATAATATGAACATTGAAGATTTCCCTTGTGAAGTCTATTATCAGTCATGGCTCTTACGAGGAGACAATCCTGAATGTTATAACGACAATTACAGGAATCAACAGGACTTTTGGAGTCGTTGTAACATGATAGAAAAAAAGGAAATACAACAGGCACGAGATAACGGTAAGGCTGTAAAACTATATCGTTTTTATCATTATGATAAGACGATTAAAGAAAATGGACAAGTGTGTGTTGATTTGAAGATTTCCAAAAGGCTTGTCTCTTTTATAGATATAGTTCGGGAAGAAATGTTGAACGAAATAGAGAAAGAGGAATTTATGATAGAATGCAATCCTTCATCCAACTTCAAAATTGGAGATATAGATAATTACATTGAACATCCCATCTTCAAGTTTTATGCAACACCAAACCTTTTAAAAAACAAATTGGTTCACAACATTTCTGTGTCTATCAATACTGACGACAAGGGCATTTTTAACACTTCATTAGAAAGGGAATATGCACTCCTTGCTGCTGCATACAGCAAGGAACATCCAACAAAAAGTGAGCAGAAAGACCTGTTTAAGTGGTTGGATGCGATAAGGAAAATGGGACTTGAACAAAGTTTTATTCCAACTAACCAATAAAATAAATAGGGTGTCCAGTTCCATGTTCTCGTTTTTGATTACGTTTTAACAACTTAAAGCACTATAAATCAGCAAATTAAGTGTAAAATATAAGACAAATTTAACTGTCAAAAAATCTGATGTAGATTCGCACAAGATTATAGTTTACTTAGCGAATGATTATCAATGATTTAGATGGTTATTACATTGTTTTTGATACTAAAAACTGGAACACAGAACTGGACACCCTATAAAATAAACGCAACATGGACAATAACAGAAACTATATACGAAGAATAGGCAGTAACATTCATTCAATGTCATTCATCATAGGTGCAGGATTCAGCAAAAACATCTCAAATAAATATCTTTCATGGGGAGAACTCTTGAAGGATATGATACATGAGATGTATGCCAAGGAAATGCGTTCTGGATATATGAATGAGTGGGAAATAATAGACAAATATGGCTATTTAGGCATTGCCAGTGAGTATATCAGGCGAAAGGGATACCATGAGGCTATAGATGTATATATTGAGCAACGGACACCTGTGCTTATAGATAATGATGAGGAAGGAAAGTACGATTTGAAGTTAGGCAAAGAGGTACTGAAGAATGTAGATGTGTCCCTTCACCGAACTTTGTTGAACATGAAGGTTAAGAATATCTATACATTCAACTATGACAATGCTTTGGATGTATATCGAGACTTGACTTATACTTCAGAGCGAGCAAGAGAAATCAGACAAAGCGATTCTAATCTGAAGCAGATTAATGAGATTCTGTCAAAGGTCGTAAGTTTGAAAAGTGACTTGGAATCCTTAAAAGATCCTTCTTCTGATGTGTATAAAATAAGCGATTTGAAAGAGGATTTGGATAAACGATATGAGGAAATAGTGAGCAATCCTGTGGCTCAGAGAGTGTACGATTTTCAAGATTGCAAAGGAAAAACGGAAGAAGTAATTCTTGACGAAATTTATAATGCAATCTCATTATACAAACAGCAGATTTTGGAATCTGTGATTCAATGGAATACTCACAAACAAGATGCATATTTTGTCGTGAAAAAGAGTGGGGACATTACCATTGGCGATGCGAGACGTAACATATTCAAACTTCATGGTTCGCTAAGGAAGTTGGACAACAAGGATGAGCACATTGATTATGGCTTTGATTATGACAATCATACACAGTACATCATCGCACAGGAGGATTATGACTCATACAACCAGAAGCATGAGGCTTTTGTTGACTTGATGCGTATTAGTTTGTTGAAAGACGCTTATTGTATCATCGGTTTCTCCTGCGATGATCCTAATTTCTTACTTTGGATAAATTGGGTAAAGGATATTGTAGATAGGGAAGCTGTCGCAAATAAAGAAGAAAACTTTTGGAACAAATACTTCATCAATGTAAATAACGAGGAATTAGACCCAGACAAGAAATTGTTACTCCATAATCATTATATAAGGGTGGTTGATTTATATAAGGTCTATCCAACAGCAAGCGACCGAAAAGAAAGATTGCTCGCATTCTTTGATGATATAAATAAGATGCAGACTGCCAAGTCTATAGCGAATGATTTTTGGGAACATTTTAATTTCAACTCAAGCAACTCTTTACAAGAAAAGAATACGGTAGTATATGATAAGAAGAAAATTGATAAGGTGTGGATTCTAACAAAAGACAACCCTTTTTCATTCTTGTCAAAACCATTCGAGTATTATCGTTTCTATTTTTTGGAAAGAATTAGAAATGTTATCAAGGCGAGACTGATGGATGAAAGTATCTGTAAGTCCTTTTTGATGGCAGCAAATCAAGATAATCTTCCTTTGGATGTTGTACTTGACGATGATGAAGTAGCTTATATTTCAGACTTTGTCTCATCCGTAGATGACATTTCATTAAAAGATAACTATAAACTGTTGATAGATGAAGGAAAGTTATTGGATAATGAATGGGAAGCGGACGAGTCCGATAATACTGACCAATCAGTATTGAATAAAATCACACAAAGCCTTTTCAATTTTGATTTTGAGAAATGCTATAAACTGATAATGAATTGGAAACCTCAAAGTCAATGTTATCAAACGGTTCGCTTTCTGATGAAGGTTTCATTTGATAGAAATTTTGATGGAGTGGAAAGTATACTTACCGTTCATGAGAGCTATGAATACAATAATGACCAAGAATATATGGTAACATTGGAATTGCCATTAGGTCTTCATGAATATTTTTGGGGTGATAAGAACTTCAATGCTAAGTCAGAAGAGATACAATCGAAAATAGAAGAGATTATTTCAAAAAACAAAGATGTCATGCGCCTTTCTGATTATTTTACGAGACTACAGAAAGAGCTAAGAAAAGAAGAGAAGGTGAAACCGTTGGGACGTAGCGGACGTACAATAACATTCGGAAGTTCTGACAGTGTAACATTGGGAGCCATACGAATATTGCAGGTACTTGTAAAACTAGGATTCGTAACAAGAAATACGTTTGCAAGATGGTTTTCAAATGAAAGTGTTTATCGGATTGTGGAAAGAATTTATTCTATCTATCCTTATCCCTGTCTTTATTTCGCTTCTCAATGTACCAACAAGGATTTTTCAAGACGAGTAGCCCAGTTGTATTGTTTCAGCGGTTCGGAAGAAATACAGAAAGCATTACCGGATATTTTCGTTAAGATACTAAGGGCTTGCTATTCTGAAAATCTATCAGAAGAAAGAAAAAACACGTTGTATATCTATGCAACCACATTCATCAAATGTGTACATCCTAAACATTGGAGGAAAGAATTTAGAACTTTGTACAGGAAGCAAAATTTGGGGAATCGAAATGAAAGGGAATTTTATGAGACAAAATATAGTTTTGCCCAACAAGCGGTTGCTTATATGGATGACGCCTCTTTTTCGCATGAGATAATCAATAACATTTTAGATAAAGGTACTGATATAACACATAACGATAATGCGTTATTGATTGCTGCAACTAAAAATATAAAAGAATTAAGCAAGGAGCAGATTAGAAAGGTATATTCCCTTATGGACAATACAATGAATGAGGCACAGGTCTTTATTCTGTTCAATATGAGAAACTTCATGCCAAAAAGAAGATTCTATGATTGGCTGGAACATTTAGACAAGAAATTGCTGAAATATCCAAGTCTGATACTTGCTGTAGGTCAAGTCGCCCGACAGTGCAAGCGTTTCGAGAATCTTGCTTTGAGCTTGTTGGAAGAGAGTGATTATCTTTGGAGTACAGGTATCAATGAACAAGATGGACATATTGTCGTTTCTGGCACCCAGTCAATTGATGTGGATACATTTGATAGAGATGTCTGTATCAAAGGAGATGCTGAAATAAAGGGCTTTAATCTGATAAAGACAGAGTTGGCTCTTTTGGAAAAGGCTCAACAATCACGTTTTTATGAAGATTGGTTCCAAGATTGGAGCACGGAAGTTTATTCAATGAAACTTTTCTTAGTAAGACATTACAACACTTTTGAGGATAGCAAAGAAGTGGATGAACTTATAAAAAAATGTGAGCACCTCTATTTTTGTATATCCGGACAGAATAGTTTGCAAGAAAAGCTTATACATCAAGAGTCGTACAAAGTAGAGGAAGGTATAACTGAACTAATGAAGGGCGTTCGTACTTATGGTATCAACCACTTCTTGTTGGAGTATGAGATTATCGCCAATCTTATCATGCAACATAGTACACAGGCTTTGGATATGTGCATTAGGCATTTCTCTTGGGCGATTACTTATAAGAAATATCAAAAGTTCTTTGTTTCTCATAATTTTCAAGCAACAGTATTGCTGATACTTCGTGTTTATAAGCCATATTTCATAGGGAAAGATATAGAGGAATGGGACTTGAATGCAGATAAGAATGTAGTGGAAGACTGCATGATAAAAATGAATAAATGGTTGAAAGAATTCGGTTTAGCTGATTTTGATTGGGACAAATACCAACCAATTTATTTTTATAAAGAACAATAATACAACACATATAAACTATGATACAATCCTACAAAAAATACAAACAATTCAAGTCCTTGGTGGATGCCAAGGAGAATGGGAAAGCCGTGAGAAGCGGCTTGGACTTTCTGCGCTTCGTGGCAGAAGAATACAGCCGCTTGGAAGTGTATAACAACCAAGAATGTGATGGAGATGATTTCTTCACTTATCAAGTGGAGAAAGAACTGGCACAGGTGTTGAGAGACGAGGCAACTCCTATTGAATCTGTTGCTACGGCACAGAAAGAGATGGCAGAGATTGAGAAGATGGAGGCATACGATGACTATTACCTATGCTTCTTTGACCATATCCGTGAGGCTATCAACTTCCGATTAGCGGATGCGGATACTTATCTCGCTGACCTTGACAAGCAGATAAAGCATCATACATACGAATACAAGAGATTGGTGAATGACGAAAACTTTGATCAATTGAGTTCTCTGTTCAGATTCGAGGAGTTGGGCAAGTTGCTCATCAAGAAGATAGAGTATCTGCGGACTCATGGCAGAGAGAATGAAGTGGGTGCAATCATGGAAGAATACAAGTATGTACCTGATGTCTGCTCCTTCAAAATCAATGAACTTCTTGAAAAGAGATTGGAGAATGATGCCTTGAAAGAGATAGACAAAACGATTGCTGTGTATGGAGATGATGGATACAATACCACTGAACCTTGGCATCTGCAAAAGATTGAAATTTTGGAAAAACGTAATGACAAGGCTAGTGTTATTGAAGAATATCGCAGATTGTTCCGTCAGTTCTTGGTGGACAAGCGACCTTACTTCGAGAAGTTGAAAGAGTTGGTAGCCAAGGAGGATTGGGATGAATTTGTTGTGAAACACTTTGGGGATATTCCACATATCACGGATGATGATTGCATCGAAGTTTGCGACATGATTGTGGAGGAAAAGAAGTATCAGTGCCTCTTGAAGATTCTGATGGACAACAGAATGTCGTTCAGCCGAGTGGAACTCTTCAAAAAGTATGCGCATTATATGAGCGAGGAAGACCAAGCTACTTATACCGAGCATGTTATTGATGATTTGCGTAAGCATTTGAGTTACGCAAAATCGAAGAGCTATGGCTATATTGTGGATGACATCAAGGGTATGTACACTTGTTGTGAGGTTTCCAAGAAGCTTATCTTGGATTTTGTGGAGGAGGTAGAATACAATTACGGCAATCGTCCTGCTTTGATGCGATTGCTGAAAAACTGATTATTTTGATTTAGAACATATACTATGGTTATACTGAAGAATTTACCATTTAGAGATAAACTCAACTTGGCGATGATGATTGAATACGACACGAAGAAAGTGATTCAAGAACATGCAAGGTTGATAAATGTAAGTTTGCCATCATCCTATCGTAAAGGAGAAATGGCAGAAGGACTTGCTACATTGTTTCAGCATGATCCTTTCTATACGGTCAACCAATTGCCGATGGACGAGCAGAAGTTAATAGCCCAACTCATCAATCTGAAATTTGATGAGTGTGTAGAAGTGCCAAGAAATGGCGAGAAGCATCTGATGATGCAGAAAGTTCATCTGGTGGTGACATACGAGGATGGCAATACTTGGAAGCTATTTATGCCTGATTGCGTAAGGACAATACTAAGAGATACTACGGAAAGCCAGATAGGTGATATTCCTGGCATGATGGAATACCGCAAAGTATTGGAGAGTTTGACAGAATGCAACATCAAATTGCAGGAAGTGATGGACAGAGAGGCTGGCAAGATTCCTATGTCTCAAGCCTCGAAAATGATTCTGAACCAACTGGAGAAGCAATATATAGAGAAGCGTGAGGAACTTCGTAAAATTCAAGCGAAATATTCATGGGCTTCTGATAAGAAAAATCCTGTACAGCAGAGCATCGCCGATGCCTTGATGTATATAGGATTTATGAAATTGGTATGAATGCCAGTTATGGTATTCTATATTTCTTTTGAATGAAGAAAATCAAACTCTATGATTACCAGCAGGAGATGCTGGAGAACATCATCAAAGTGCTGACGACCGCTGCTACTGGCAGATTCTACGATGAGAATGGTAAGAGGGTAACAGTGGGCAGTTCGGTGATGGTGCAAATGCCAACAGGTACGGGAAAGACCTACGTGATGGCGGCAGTGGTGAAATGGTTCCTTGACAACTATGACGAGGGTGAGGTGTGGATAGTGGCGCACCGCCGTGAACTGGTAGAACAGATGCAGCAGACGCTCGACCGCTTTTGTCTGGACTATAGCGAGAAGGAAATGGTGCTGAAGGCAAAGGTGAGGATAAGGGTGCTTTCTATCCAGTGGTTGAACAGGCATATAGGTGAATTGGAAATTGCCAACAGTATACCTGGATTTATCATCGTGGACGAAGCACACCATGCCATTGCCGACTCTTATCAAAAACTGTTTGACAGAAACAGGAAGGCTCTGAAATTAGGTATGACGGCAACTCCTTGTCGTATGAACAAGAAATCCTTTACCAAGTTGTTTGAGAGGTTGATAGTTTCTCCTTGCACCAACGACTTCATTATGCGTGGTTATCTTGCACCATACGATTATGTGGTGATTGGTAAATTTTCACAAGACCAGTTGACGGTGAACCTGTTGAAGGGACGAGGAAGTGACGGTGACTATGCTATTAAGGAGATGGATGAGAAACTGAACATTCCGCAGACCATCCAAAGGCTTTATGACAGCGTAAAGAAATATGCAAATGGCAAGAAAGGTATCGTGTATGCCATAGACATTGTTCATGCACAGGCGATAGCGACATGTTACAATGCGCTCGGATTGAAGAGTGTCGCTCTCGATAGCAAGACTCCTGCCAAGAAGCGCAAGGAGATGGTGGAGGCGTTCAGACGCAGTGAGATAGACTGTCTGGTGAACGTGAACCTCTTCGACGAGGGCTTCGATTGTCCCGATGTGGAGTTTATCCAAATGGCTCGCCCTACGCTTTCGCTTGCCAAGTATCTGCAGATGGTGGGGCGTGGGTTGCGCATCAACAAGGAGAATAAGGACAAGGTATGCATGATTATCGACAACGTAGGTAACTACCGCAAGTTCGGCTTGCCCGACAAGCCTCGCAACTGGGAGGGTATGTTTGCAGGGTTGAGGGCTGGCAAGGGTATCATTCCAACCTATGTGAAGAAGATGCAAAACATTATTGCCGTAAATGATGAGATGATAACGGTAAAGAAGGCGAATACGGCAAGGAAGAAGATGACCGTCCAACAACTTAATGAATATCTGAAGAATGTAGAGCCTTTCCTGCAGGATGGCAGATGGGGACTGAGGGTGAAGGATGACATCATCGTGAAACCTATCTACACTTATATCTCCAGCTTCCGAGGTGATTATGCCGAATGCAGAATAGGCATACAGAAATGTTTGTATGGACTATTGGACAGGAGGGGTAATATTATCCTACCTCCAGAATATAAAGAAATATATAGATGGAATGAACATGCGGTTGAAGTAAAAGGTAACGATGGTTACAGCAGAACCATAGAATTGTAACGACAAAGAAAATAAATAAAATGGAACGCAATGAACAGACCGGGCATATCTGTAGATGGATGGCGTTGGGCATCATGGTTGCTATCATCATCGTAGGATGTACCATAGTAATCGGCCTATTTGAGTGGCGCGACAGAAATGAGATAGAATACAGAAATGCTGAACTGCATGAGCGTCGGAAGGAGGTGCATGACTTGAACATGCACATTGCCGAGTTGTCTCTACTTGGCGAGACGGTGGCAGATTGGGATTCAAGTGATGTGAGTCACTATCATAAGCTTCGCTTGGAGATGGATAGTATGCTGCAAAGTATTGAGGATAGGAATTCTTCGATAAATGTTGAGGGTATCAGACTGCTATTTGTCGAGAAGGAAAGACTGTTGTTGCAAATCAGAAATGCTATACAAAAACGTAATGACATTCATGTGTCTTTGGTTGCTGAAGTTCCAAAGATTGTAGAGAAGAGCAAGAAAGAGAAGCAAATCCAGTACTCTACTCCACGCTCCACAACTCAGAAAAAGAAAAGAGGCTTTTGGGCACGTCTGTTTGGAAAGAAAGAGAAACCAGTTGTAGAGACTGTTAGCCGTAAACAGCAAGATGTAACAACAAAAATGCTTGCAACGCTCAATCAAGAGGTTATTGCAAAATACCATGCGCAAAGCCAAAAAGTTATTGGACATTTGGATAGTCTTGGAATCAGAAATGAGGCTATCAACTCTCATTTGCAGAAAATGATTGCTGCTGTTGACGAGCATGTCAATAATGGTATCGTAGAAAGAGAACAACAAATAGATACATTGGAGGGGCATTATACCTATTATTATATAGGGATGCTTTCCTTGCTGTTGTTGGTACTTCTCTGTATGTTCCTGTTAGTGAGAAGAAACAAGAAAAGGACGGATAGGCTAATTGGAGAGCTAAATGAGCAAAACAAAGAGAATGTAGAACTGATAAAATTGCGTAGGCAAACCATACAAGCGATAACACACGAGTTGAGAATACCGTTGGCAACCATCAAGAATAATCTGTGTTTGATAGAGAGTGACTCCATCAGTGATATCGCAGTTTCAAAGGAATCTATTGCCGGTATGGAACAAATGCTCAACGACTTACTTGACTATTTTCGGTTGGACAATGGCAAGGAGACAATACTTGCCAAACCTTTCACAATCAAAGGTGTCGGCACAAGACTATCTTCTGAGTTTGCAGCACTTGCAGACAAGAAAGGCATCGCGCTGACGGTGGAAAATTCCTCTGATGAAATTGTGCTCGGTGACAGAGAAAAAATTCTTAGCATTGGTCGCAACTTGTTGTCAAATGCCTTGAAGTTTACCGATGCAGGTTCTATCGCCCTCCGTATCAACTATGTTGACGGAACTATGCTGTTGTCTGTGCATGATACTGGTACAGGCATGGACGAAGACGAACAACGGCAAATTTTTGAAGCTTTCAAACAATTGGGGAATGCGGCAACGAAAGATGGTTTCGGATTGGGACTATCCATTGTAAAAAACTTGGTTGATATGATGAACGGCAAAATAGAACTATCAAGCAAGAAGAATGTCGGCAGTACTTTTACCGTGGAAATTTCTTTGCCTCTTGTGCATGAGAACGATATTGAGAAAGAAAATAACATCATCGGGGATAACAGTGCGGAAGTAATCGTCATTGACGACAACGAGCTGATACTCCAAAGAATGCAAGGAATGTTCGCGGAAGATGGTATCAAGTGCGACACTTGCATGGGCATGGATGAATTATTGGCAAGGATGCGTGAGAAAGAATACGACATCTTGTTTACAGACTTGAAGATGCAGGGCGCAAATGGGTATGATGTGCTCAAAATCCTGAGGATGTCAAATGTCGGCAATTCAAAAACGATACCAGTTGTTGCTGTAACTGGTTCTGCAGGTGTTAAAGAGGAAGACTTGATAAACAAAGGATTTTCCGGATGCATATTCAAACCATTTTCCATAAAGGAACTGATGGATAAAACTAATCAATTCATAAAGAGAGAGATTCACAAGAATGGCAAAATAGATTTGTCACCTCTGTTTGAATACGGAGAAAAAACAAGAACGCTATGGCTGTTTGAGGAAGAAACCGTGGAGAATATCCGCCGTATAGACAAAGCATGGGAGAAAGGTGATCGCCATGAGTTGAAGGAAATTTTGCATAGCATGAGAGGAACTTGGGAACTAATTGGATGCGGAGCACTGTTGAATCATGTGTTCTCCACCGTAAAGAATCCAACTACTTCTGACAAGGAAATCTCTCAAGATATCTATGAAATCAAACGACAATGCAATGAAATTATCAAGGCTATTCAAGAAGAACAGAAAGGAGGTGACGCATGAAGAAACGAATTATTGTGGTTGAGGACAGTATGACATTCTGCGAGCGCATTTGCAATATGCTGAGACGGCAGGGCTGGGAGGCTTCGAGTGCATATAATATGTGCAAGGGAATGAAACTCGTGCAAGAAGCGGATGAGTTCACCATCGTTCTTTCCGACTTGCGGTTGCCTGATGGTGATGGAATCAAGTTGTTGGAATGGATGCGAGACAACGGATATGAAAACAAGTTCGTTATTATGACAGACTACGAGAGTTATTCATCCGCAGTCACCGCCATCAAAAAAGGAGCCGCCAATTATTTTCCAAAGAGCCAAATGCAAGGAGAATTGTTTCCTTTTCTTGATGCTCTGTGGAAAGGCAACGAGCATATTGCCAAAAGTCGTGAGAAAATATTTGCCAGGACAAGTGAGGCTTTCGCTAAGGTGAACGTAATGGTGAATATGTTTGCTCCCATACAGATAACGGTGATGATATTGGGGGAGAGTGGCACAGGCAAAGAACATATCGCAAGGATGATTCATGAGAAAAGCAAACGTGCCCACAAGCCATTTGTCACTTTGGATTGTGGAACATTGAATGAAAAACTTGCTGCTTCTACTCTTTTCGGACATGAGAAAGGGGCATTTACAGGAGCGGATGCTGCTCGTATGGGAGTGTTTGAGGAAGCGAAGGGTGGTACGCTGTTCTTGGACGAGATAGGAAATTTATCGATGGAAGTACAGAAGATGTTACTGCGTGTGGTGCAGGAACAAAAGTTCAGACGAGTAGGAGGAACAAAAGATATAGAATCCGATGTGCGCCTTGTGTTGGCAACCAATGAAGATTTGGGTAAGGCGGTAAACAAGGATACCTTCAAGCATGACTTGCTACAACGACTCTGTGAGACCATCATTGAACTACCACCTTTACGTGAGACGGTCGAGGACATTAAACCATTGGCTGAATTCTTTCTAAGAAGATATAAACTGCGATTCAACAAAGAAATAGATGGATTTAGTACAGGAGTAATCAAGGCATTGGAAACATACACATGGCCAGGCAATGTGAGGGAACTGAAACGAGTCATCAAGAATGCTGTGGTTATGGTGAACGGTAAAACTATCACGGAAGATATTTTGAAGTTTGACAATTTCTCGCCTTCATCATCAGTTATAACGGCATTGAGAGATACAGATTCAGAAAGAGAGCGCATTATTGCGGCCTTGAAACTCGCCAAGGGAAATCATACCAAAGCTGCAGAGATCTTGGAGATTGGACGAACAACGCTGTATAACCTGAAAGCCAAGTACGGTATTTCGTAGCTCAAAAGGCTGTCCATATTTTTGCAGGAAGTGTTCAAGAACTGAACAGGTGTTCATTTTTTGAACACTTTCTGTTTTATATCCTTTTATATGGCAATTGTATAACTTATTGATAAATAGAGTGTTGTGACTCTGTTGACTTCGATTGGTATCAAGCGGCATGGACGTTGAACTACTATTGTCGTGTACAGACAAATAGAAGTTTAACAATCAAAACAAAAAATGCAATGAGCTATAATATATTGACAGAAACGGACTTTTTCAAAATTATTGAGAATATAGGAAGCAAGCCTGAATTGAGTGAGGTGCAGGATGCATACCATAAGTTTGTAACTCAGGTTATAGACCTGTGCCATCGTACAACAGAAAGCAGGGAAGCCTTGCACGCCCTTGTGTTTGCAGAAACCGAGTTGCAATATCATCCGGTATTGGTTTCCAGTTCTGAGTGCGTTCTCTGCCTATATGTCAAGAAGGCCTTGGCTTTCATCCGTAAGATGATGCAGCAGGCAAAGGCAAGTGTTACTCATGCGCCACCAATACCTACCCCAATGGCTGTGGAAAAGAAGAACGCAAATACTGCTTCACCAATCTGTTGGACTGGTAATGCTGTTGACCTTGTGGAAATGGTATATGGCATATGTGTAATGGGAAGCGTGAACGATGGCGATGTGAAATTCAAGGACTTGGCGCAAGCCATGTACCAG